>Ga0187894_10006857_pt1 | contig 10967 bp, 11 predicted proteins | sample GBC1701081metaG_FD_136650 | JGI IMG/M metagenome (GOLD analysis project Ga0187894, IMG submission 136650) | White microbial mat communities from a lava cave in the Kipuka Kanohina Cave System on the Island of Hawaii, USA - GBC170108-1 metaG ...
CTAGTTGGCGAGCAGCCATTTTTCGGCTTCGGCCAGGTCGTGGAAAATTTGCATTTTTACGTCGAACCCGCGCAAGATGACCTTGCCGGCTTCGGGGATTTCGTAATGGCCGTAGCGGTCGTAAAACGCGAACATTTTGCCTTTGAGCAGGTCGCCAACCGGACCGATGACCTCAAGCATTTCCGGCATCGAGATCATTTCGACGAAGTTGTGCTCAAGAAGAATCTTCGTGAGTCCAAGCTCGTCGCATTCATCGACGATCTCGCCCCAGAAGCCAAGCGCGATCTCCGGCGTCACCTTCAATCCGCCGACGATGGCGTAGAGATATGTGCCGCGGTTTTCCGTTTCGATTGAATAGTCTTTTTCGTTGTCCACGCAATCTATATATTCGATTGACGGATGGTTTTCAAGTTGAAAAGGAATGAATTATCGTCATGCGGCCTTGCCGTCTGCGATCAAGGTTGGATATTTTCCCGTCCAGCAGGCGTTGCAGGACGAAGCGGCGTCGATGCCGATGGCGGCGAGCATGCCTTCGAGCGAGAGGTAGCCTAAGCTGTCGGCGCCGATGTGTTCGGCGATTTTCTCCACGCCGACCACCCCGTCCGCCGAAGCGGCGGCCACCCCTCCTAAGACAGGAGGGGAGCTAAAACGGGCAGCGATCAGGGCTTCGCGGTCGGGCGTATCGACCCCGTAGTAGCACGAATGCGTTGTCGGCGGGCAGGAGATACGCATGTGCACCTCGGTCGCACCGGCGTCGCGCACCATCTGCACGATCTTTTTCGATGTCGTTCCGCGAACGATCGAATCGTCAACCAAAACGACCCGCCGTCCGTTGATCAGGTCCTTGATCGGATTCAGTTTCAGCCGCACGCCGAATGAGCGTATCGATTGCGTCGGTTCGATGAACGTGCGACCGACGTAATGATTGCGAATGATCGCCTGACGAAACGGTATGCCCGATTGGCTCGAGTAGCCGATGGCGGCCGCAACGCCGGAGTCGGGCACGGGCACCACGAGGTCGGCATCACACGGATGCTCGATCGCAAGCTGTTTGCCCATCTTGTGCCTCGATTCGTTTACCGAGCGGCCGAAGATGATCGAATCGGGACGCGAAAAATAAACGTGCTCGAACGTGCACACAGCTTTCGGTTTTACGGCAAACGGATGGCGCGACTCGATGCCGCTTTGGTTAACGATCAGCATCTCGCCCGGCTCGACCTCGCGAACGTATTCGGCGTCGATCAGATCGAATGCGCACGTCTCCGAAGCAAGACACCATGCGTTGCCGAGTTTGCCCAAATTCAACGGGCGAAAGCCCCGCGGGTCGCGAACCGCGATCAGCGCATCGGGCGTCAGAAACAGCAGCGAGAATGCGCCTTCGGTTTCCATCAGCACTTTTTCTATCGCTTCGACTGCCGAACGTGCCGGCGTGCGGGCGATGCTGTGCAGGATTGTTTCCGTGTCGGACGTGGAAGAAAAGATCGCGCCGTCACGTTCAAGCTCGCGGCGGCGAGCTTCGGCAAACGGCAAATTGCCGTTGTGACAAACGGCAATGTCACCGTGCTGGCACGTCACGGCAAAAGGCTGCACTTCCTTGATCGTGTTCTTGCCCGTCGTCGAATACCGCGTGTGCCCAATAGCGCTCGAGCCTTTCAAAGTTTGAAGAACGTTTTCGCTCAGCACGTCCGCGACCAAACCCTGCGAGCGAAACTGATGCAGATCGGTGCCGTCGCTCGAAACAATCCCGCACGCCTCCTGCCCGCGGTGCTGCAACGCAAAGAGCCCAAGCTGGGCAAGGGTGGAAGCCTCGGCGTGCCCGTAAATGCCGAAAATGCCGCATTCTTCGTGGAGTTTGTCGAGAGTGATGTCCATTACTTCTATGATGCCAAAAAGAATTCAAACAGGATAAATAGGATCGAGAAGATAAGAACAATCCTGTGCAGCCTGTTTGAATTTATTCCGCCGGAATTATCCGGCCGCGGCACTTTCCCAAACCGATGCGGCGGAAACCTTCGCGTTCACAGTAGCCGCGCATGATGATCTCGTCGCCGTCTTCGAGAAATCTTCTCTGCTCGCCGGTGGGCAGATCGAGTGGCTCGGTGCCGCGCCAAGTGAGTTCGAGCAAGCATCCACGCTCTTGTTTGGATTTTCCGCTGACCGTGCCCGTTGCCATCAAATCGCCTGTCTGCAGATTGCAGCCGTTCGACGCGTGGTGCGTTAGCATCTGGCCGATGGTCCAATAGAGATCTTTTGTGTTGGAGCGCGACAGCAGATGCGGCTCGATCTTTTCGTCACGCATTTTTTCGGTTTGGATAAAGACTTCAAGATTGATGTCCAGCCCGCCGAATTTTTGATTGTCTGAGTCGTTTAGATATTCAAGAGGCTGCGGGTCTTCGGCCTCGCGTTCGAACGCTTTTGTCCTGAACGGTGCGAGAGCCTCCATCGTGACGACGAACGGCGAAATGGTCGTCGCGAAGTTCTTCGCTAAGAACGGCCCAAGCGGTTGGTATTCCCACGCCTGTATGTCGCGTGCCGACCAGTCGTTCACCAAACACACGCCAAAGATGTGCTCCTCGGCTTTGTTGATCGGGATCGATTGCCCAAGCTCGTTTCCCTGCCCCACAAAAAAGCCAAGCTCCATCTCGTAATCGAGATTCTTCGCGGGAATAAACACCGGCGGCTTTTCGGCATTGCTCCGATTCTGACCCTTAGGCCGCTTAATGTCCGTCCCCGAAATTACAATCGACGACGCCCGCCCGTGATACCCGATCGGCACATACTTGTAATTCGGCATCAACGGATTGTCCGGCCGAAACATCGAGCCGACATTCGTGGCGTGATAGATCGAGCAATAGAAGTCGGTGTAGTCGCCGATCTCAAAGACGGATAGGAATTTAGCCTCCGACTGAGGACTCAAAGACCAAGTCAAAACTTCGCGAGTTTCGGGACTAGCATGAATGCTTAAGGACTCGGATATCTTTTTTCTCATCAACCCATAACTCATTCGGTAACCGCCCGGCGGCAAACGATTTGTGTCGTCTGCAAAGAAGAGATCTAATCCCATCGCCTCAGCAGTCCGGGGGTTGATTTCGAGCAGTTGATCGCCGATCGCGATAGTACTAACTGCGTCCGGGTAATCTGCGATTCTACAATACGGCAAATTCTGGATCGGAAAATCCGTATCCGGGTCGTTGGCGCTATCCACCCAGCTTTTAAGGTTCGGATCGTGGGTTTCGTTAATCATCATAGGCGGAAACACGACCGGTAGGGAGTGTGCCCCTCCAACATGTCGCGTGGTTAATCAAACAGAACTTCACTCGAGCGGGCACCCTCGCTACCGCTCAGGTTTCTGCCCGCTGCGGAAACTTCACTCGAGCGGGCACCCTCGTTACCGCTCAGGTTTCTGCCCGCTGCGGAAACACGAGCGGCAGCGAGTGTGTCCGTTGCATGGCCCGCCGTCTAAAATTTAGGCAGCTCTGCTCCCTGCCCGTTGAGCGTATAGTCAATTGCAGCATCCACCTGATGCTGTTTCCAAAGAAATCTCGTGCTTCCACCTCGAGACCACACCTTTTCGTCCGAACCTAAAAGGCCCGCCTCGCGGAGAGCCCTTGTCGCATTTGCCTTGACAGCACCGAGAACGGCCTTTGCTTCAGCGTCGGCAGAGATTACGGCGTGACCATGATTCGTTCTCACATTAATCGCTCTCAGATTATATCCGCGAAACGAACACATCTCGCGTATGGCCGAATCTACGATACTGCGTCGGCGAGCATCGAGTATAACCGGTTTGGTACTCATATTTCGGTCCATCGTTACGGAAAATACCGGATCCAGCCCGATTCTTTCCGAACCATAGATATTACGGCCGTGACGATCCACGGCGCCGCGCTGATCGCCGTGAAGCCATGTTCCGTGTGTTCGAAACGTAATGAAGTAGGCGAGCGGCCTATCATTACCGTCCCATACAATATCAGACATATCTCGTCATTGAGGGGCACACTCGCTACCGCTCGTGTTTCTGCCTACAGTAGCCCCAGCGTCTGCAGATCGGCCACGGGCTCGTCGAAGGAGCATGAGCCGAAGGAGTTCATTCCCTTTCGACGCAGGCGTTCCAGGTGGCTGTTGGTGAGGAAAAAATCGTCGCGCCACGTGACGCCTTTTTCGTCAAACGTGAACACCTCTTCAAATTCCTCTTCCATAATTTCTTCGAGCACGCCGGAGCGAAAGCTTTCGCGGGCAAATCCGGTCATGAGCAGCATGTTCAGAAAGCCGTGCATCGTTCCCTGCGGCGCGTCCGAGGCGTAGGTCAGCGGCTTAAAGCAGCGCAGCGGATGGTGCAGCCCGGCGGTCGCCTTGAAGGGCACGTTCGCGGCCATGCACGTCCGGACAAAACGGATAATTTCACGCGACGACGGAAAAACTTCGGGCGTTACGCCGCCTGTTCGAATTTTGGCACGCTGCTCCATCATCGCCAGCGCGGTGACAAGATCGACGAACGCATCGCCCGTCGCGATCTCAAAATAAGCAGTAAGCTCTTCGGGCAGTGCCTTAACGGTGTTCTCGATCTTCGAGACGGTGTTAGCCTTCACCTCGAGAAGATCACAAACGATCGCGGGCGCGTTTGCGTTGTTAAAATTCCTCACGCGGCGCAGCGTTTCGTTTATGTCCTCGCCCGCGACGACAGCCAGACGCCACGGCTCGCCGTCGCGCGAAACCAGTTCGCTTGCAGTTTCGAGAAACTCGTCGAGCCGCGCCGCGGGCACGACGAAACGCCCTAGCATCCAGCCGTAGTTGCTGTTTCGGTAGGTTGCGAAATTGAGCACAGCCTCGCTCATCGCCGCCTGCGACGGCGGAAAAAGCCCTGCATAATCAATGATTTGCGAGAGCAGCGTGCGGATGGATTGCTTCGGCTGAGTGTCGCCGTTTTGATCAGTCATTGCGAAAATCCAGTGAAACGAATGCTTCAAAAAGGATAATTGCTGCGGAATCGTTTTACAAACTCATCTCGAACAAACAATCTGCGGCTTTGTTCGTGTGTTTCGTGTGTTTCGTGGTTCCAACTTCCGTTCAAAGTTTTGAACCACGAAATACATGAAATACACGAAAAAAATCACGAAAACGCCGGCATCCACTTTGCGAACTTGTTTTTGCAAAAGACTTCGGTTATCTTTCTCGTAAATTTTCTCAAATGCGTGTTTTAGGCATCGATCCGGGGAGCGAGACGCTTGGCTGGGGCGTGGTCGAAGGAACCGGGTCAAAATACGGCGTGGTAGATTTCGGCGTGATGAAAGCGAGAACGCGGTTGGCATTTTCGAAGCGGCTCCTCACAATTTACGACGGCGTTTCGGAAGTGATCGAGCGGTTCGCGCCGGACGTGCTTGCGTTGGAGGAAGCGTTTTACGCAAAGAACGCGTCGGTTGCGATTAAGCTGGGACAAGTCCGCGGCGTGATCCTCGTCCTCGCCGAACAACGCGGCCTGGAGATCGCCGAATACGCGCCGCGCTTAATAAAGCAAACGGTCGTTGGCTACGGCAATGCCGAAAAGCAGCAGGTCGGGATGATGGTCAAGGTTTTGCTGAATCTGAAAACAATCCCGACGCCGCACGATGCGGCAGACGCCCTGGCAACTGCGATCTGCCATTTCCATCACGTTGGATTGAGAAGGTAATTGATCAGTTTAGTGTTCGCATTTGATAAATTGCTTTCGCTAACGGCGTTTGAAAATTTGGTCCGACAATCAAATTTTTCCACCACCATTTACTGGAGGCTTATAAAAAAACAAAGAACCAAAATGAGAAACCTCATCAAATTTCTTGTGTGTCTTGCCCTCGGTCTCCTGATTTTTTCGGGCGTCACGGAAGCCCAGAAAAAACCGGTAAAGCCTCGACCGATAAAAGCAAAAGAAATCGGGCAAACAGCGGTCGTTTTGGACGAAACGCTTTCGGTTTTGCGGACGACGCCGAGTTTGTTCGCCGACGCAGTTCAGCGAATGCGGCGCGGGCGCGAGGTGAAGATTTTAGCCGTTGCGGAAGCCGACGGCGTGAAGTTTTTCAGGGTGACGGCCGAGCCGAGCAATTTCGGATGGGTGCAGGCCGACGCCGTTTTCGGCAAATTTCGCGCGGGCGACGAGGAACGGCTGGCGAAGCTAGTGCAAGCGTCTGGCGGTTTCGAGCAGCTTGAAGTTGCCGCATATTATTTCACCCTTTATCCGAACTCGCAGTTTCGCCCCGCAATTCTTTTGCTTTTCGGCGATCTTTGCCAGGAAACTGCCGTCCGCCTTTCAAAAGATGCGACCTCGCGGCTCAACCGCGGCGAGATGGCTGCTTCAGCCGCGCCTATGCACAGCTACTACCTAAACTACGTCGGTCTCGACCGCTATCGCAAGCTCGGCATCACCTTCAGATTCAATTCCGCAACGAAAGCTTTTTACTACGACGGCGCGAGCTGGCGGGAACTCATCGCAAAACACGCCACGTCGCCCGAAGCCGCCGAAGCTCGCAAACGGCTCGATTCGATCAACCAAAAAGCGCGAGTTCTGGATCAAAAAGCAGGTCAAAAGTAGGTGATAAGCCGACTGGAGCGGCAAGCGTCCCCGCTTGCCATGAGTGCGAAGCACGAACAAAGGTTCACATCGAAGCGACGCTCATTGCAGGCTGGCAGCCTGCCTCTCCAGTCAGATAGCCACAGCGATCTGGGAGGCCACTTTTACGTTGTTTTCGAGAAGCGCGATGTTGGCAGCGAGCGTCCGGCCATTGCTGCGCGTAGATAGTTGCGAGAGCAGGAATGGCGTAATTTCCTTTCCTTTAATGTCATTTTCGGCGGCAGATTTGAGAGCGTCGGCGAGAATTTTTTCAAGATCGGCTCGGGCGATCTCAGCGGCCGTCGGAACCGGTACCGTAACTAAAATCGCATTTTTCATTTCGAGATCGTCGCGTGCGATTATTGCTTGTGCGGCTTCGCGCGGCGTGTCGATGCGTTCATCGACGGCGAGGCCGCTCGTGCGCGAATAGAAGGCCGGCATCTCATCGCACTGCCAGCCGAGCACGGCTATGCCGTTCGTTTCAAGCCATTCGCGCGTCGCGGGCAAATCGAGGACGATCTTGGCGCCGGAGCAGACGACCGTGATCGGCGTGCGTGCAAGCTCGGGCAGATCGGCAGACACGTCCGAGCGGTCGCCGCGATGCACGCCGCCGATGCCGCCGGTCGCGAAAACTTTTATCCCGGCGCGGTAAGCAATCAACGCAGTCGTTGCAACGGTCGTCGCGCAGTCGAGCTTTTTTGCAATTGCCACCGCCAGATCGCGACGCGAAATTTTTCTTATCTCCCTGCCGGTCGCGAGCATCTCGAACTGGTCTTCGTTCAACCCGACGCACACTTCGCCGCCGAAAACGCCGACCGTCGCCGGAACGGCGCCACAGTCGCGCACAATGCGTTCGAGCTTGTAAGCGGTTTCGATGTTTTCGGGATACGGAAGCCCGTGCGCGATCACGGTCGATTCGAGCGCGACCATCGGCGAATCGAAATGCACGGCACCCGCAACTTCTTCGTTGAACTTAAATTTCATCGTCCGGTCGATGCTAACACAAGTAAAGAGCGAGATGACTTGGCGGTCGGCAAAATCTGCGTTCTATTCTTGTTTACTTCACAAACTTTCCGATGCGATTGAGGCGCGGGTTGGTGAGGCAGCCGATCATGCTGCCATTCGACGCGGCGCGGTCGCACGACCAGTAAACGAACATCGCCCGGCCGATCACCAGCTCGCGCGGCACAAAGCCCCAGCCGCGGCCGTCGTCGCTCTGATCGCGGCTGTCGCCCATGACGAAAAAGCTGTTTTCCGGCACGACCATCGGTTTTCCCTGGACGCCGAAGTTGTACTGGCGCGTCGACAGCTTTCCGCCGGACTCGACGACCTTCGTCGTTCTTTCGCTGTAGTAAACCGACCACTTGTCGCCGGGTTCGCGCGGCTCGATCTCGCGGACTTCGAGTGCCGCATCGTTTATCTCGGTGTCGCCGATCATCCGATGCTCGGGCAGCAGATCGCCGTTGATAAAAATCTGATTGTTGCGAAACTCGACCGTTTCACCCGGCAGCCCGATCACTCGTTTCACATAATTGAGTTGATATTTTACAAGGCCGCGGGAGCGATCTGAAGCAGGGTCGACGCTGTTGCCCGGATACTTGAAAACGATGATGTCACCGCGCTGAATTTCGCGCATCGGCAGGAACGGCAAAGGCGCGCCGCCGGGATTGAAAATGAATTTGTTTACGAGCAGATAGTCGCCGATCAGTATCGTGTTTTGCATCGAGCCGGTCGGAACCGTGACGGCTTGAATGATAAATGTCATGCCGAACAGCGCCATAACAAGCGTTACGGTGAGCGATTCGAAATACTCGCGAAATGTCGATTTCGGCGGCCCTTTCGGCTTTTGCTCTTGTAGTTTTTTTTCTTCCTTCTTTTCTTCAGTTGCCATATGTCAGTACCGCCTGCGGTAGCGGGCGGTTTATAGTGGTCGCGAGTAGGCAGCGGCAGTGGGCAGTCTGCGGCTCTGATCAACTGACTGCCAACAGCCAACTGCCTACTCCGGATTTTCAACCACCCGCTACCGCAGGTGGTACTGACCGCCCTATTTGCCGTTCAACATTTCAAGCGCGTTGCTCGCGGCCATCATCTCGGCGGCTTTGATCGAGCGGCCCATCCCGGCCGAGCGTCCCGATTCCCAGACCGCTTCGACAAAAAAGGTGCGGTCGTGCGGCTGGCCTTCGGTTCGCACGAGTTGATACGTCGGTGCCGCCATTTTGTTTGCCTGCAAGGTTTCCTGCAAAAGCGTTTTGTAATCCAGTGAGGCTCGCGGCGTCGCGTTTCGGAGCTCTGCGTTCATCACGCGCGTTACGAACGCGTGGGCCGATGCGTAACCGCCGTCGAGAAAAACGGCCGCGACGACGGCCTCGAACATGTCCGCAAGGATCGCCGGATTGCGCCGCCCTCCGATCTTTTCCTCGCCCGGACTTAGGCGAATAAAGTCGCCGAGCTTCAATCTTTCGGCGGCGGCCGCGAGCGATTCCATGCGTACGAGGCTGTGCTTCATCAGGCTCAGGCCGCCTTCAGTCACGTCGGGATTCCGACTAAAAAGCTCTTCCGCCACAACCAACCCGAGCACCGAATCACCGACAAACTCAAGCGTCTCGTTGTCAATTTCCATCGCCGCTGCTGCATCGCGGCCCGAATTTTCATATGCCCACGAGCGGTGCGTGACCGCACGCAACAGCAATTCGGGGGAACGGAATTTGTGGTCTAGCGCTTTCTCAAGGGCCGCTGAATCCATGCGATACGCAAAAGGCAATTTTAGGGGTTATCCGGCAAAAAGAAAAGCCGGACGTTTCCTTATCGGATTCGTCCGGCTGGTTTTTAGATCGATGGCTGTTCCAACTTACGGCTTGGTGGTTGCCGTCTTACCGTTTACCGGCGCCGTCGTTGTGGTCGAGCTGGTCGTTGTCGTCACCGGATCGGGATCGATCACCGGCGTCACTTCGCTGGTCGGGTTCGGGAACGGCTTTGCTATCGCCGCTGCGATGTATTCGTTCAAACCGGCCTCCTTGTCAAAGCGGCGCTTATAAAGATCCTGAACGGTTTTGAAAAGGACGTCTTTATATTCCTTGTCGGCTGCGGTCGCCGTCGGGGCAATCTTGTGCGCACGTCCGAATGCGTCGAGAGCCCGCTCGGTGTAACCGTTGAACAAGCCGACCTTCGCCTTGATCTCGGCGTCGTAGTTAACCTTTTCCTCGTCGGTCGCAAGCGTCTTCTGCTTTTCGATCATTTTAGCGATCTCTTCGCCGAGTTTGCCAGCTTCCTTCACATAATAGTCACCAATAGTTGCGTAAACACGCGGCTCGTTCTTATACTTGCCGGCTGACTGAGATAATTCGTAGTAATACGGCAGCGCGGTCTTAGTATCATTTTTCGGATAGAAGGTAATATAAGCAATCGAGTACGTGAGCTCGTCAATGGCTTCCTGCTTCGAGAAATCCCAAGTGCTATAAGCAGGTTGGCCGGCCTTGTTCAGGATCGGAGCACCCTTGGCGTCCATTTTCGGCTTAGCATCTGCTTTCAGCTTTTCGATAGCCATCTTCGCATAACGGATCGTGTCATCGTTATATTTGTAATTCTTCTTGTATGACTCCGTCAGTCCGAAAAGGCCCATGGGAATCATTACGTGCACGTTCTCCGGCTCCAGAACTAATAGCTCTTTTCCGGCAGAGTAAACCTGGTCGTAATTCGAGGCCGCGATCCCGCCGTCGAATCGAGTGAACAGTTCATTCAATTTCGCCGCTCTTTGATCCTCTGCGTAACGCTTCTCCATGTCCGGCATCTGGCCTTTGAGCCAAGTCGTAAACTCAGCCGTCGCTTCGCACGAGCCGAACTTCTCTAAAAACTCCTTACCTGCGTCTATCGCAATTTTCCGCGTCGCTCCCTTTTTGTTGTAATTCGCGCGTATTTTCGCGTCGAGCGCGTTTATCGCATCCGTGTCGTCGCAGCCTGACTGGGCGAACGACGCTGTCGAGCCGGCCGCGACGAACACTGCGGCGAGCATTGCCAAACCGATCGATCTAAAAATCGTTTTCATTTCGTTTCACTTCCTCCAACCTGATCTTTGTAACTAACAAATTCGCGGGTTTTCCGATATTGGATTCCGCGTCAATTCAGATGTATTGCACAAAAAAATCGTTGCAAAATTATCGGGCAGTTTCAAAATCCGGAACGTCTCGTGCAGAACATTCCCCCCTCAGATAATGAAAGATAAATAATCACGCAAAATCCACGTTTGGTCAAGTAATATCGCTGAAAATTGTGGTAACTCAATAGAAATGTCGTGTTCGTAACTCAATAGAAATGTCGTGTTGGGTGGTGGGCCTGATATAGGGTTCATGAATGACAGGACATTTGATTATGAGCAGGAAAGAGAGGGATC
>Ga0187894_10006858_pt1 | contig 10967 bp, 6 predicted proteins | sample GBC1701081metaG_FD_136650 | JGI IMG/M metagenome (GOLD analysis project Ga0187894, IMG submission 136650) | White microbial mat communities from a lava cave in the Kipuka Kanohina Cave System on the Island of Hawaii, USA - GBC170108-1 metaG ...
CGGCGGCGCGCGGAAGGTGGGATAGCGCGCGTCCACCTCCTGGCGGACCAGCCCCGAGACCTCCTCCCATGTCGTCAGCTTCCGCCCCGCCGTGTGCATGTAGATGAGCCCCTCGCGGCCGCCCATCTTCATCCACGGCAGCCAGTCCGAGAGCCGGACCCAGCCCACCCGCACCGCCGCGCCCGTGCGGCGCGTGTCGGAGAGATCGGCCAGATCGCCGCTGAAGTTGAACATCTCGGTAGCGTGATAGGTCCCGCCGATCTCGGCCTGGAACTGGCCGCCCAGCGGATTGGCGTAGAACAGCGGCGCCGTCGTGTTGAGAAACCACTGGTCGCCGATCGCCATGCCGCGCCACTGCGTCGGCGCGCCATCGGCCGAACGCGGATAGAACTCGCCGTTGACCGGATCGTTGGCCACGTGGACCACGTCGACCTCTTCGCCCGTAAACGGATTGGTCCACTTCGTGAGCGGCTGGCCGGTTTGCGGATCGAGATAGAGCAACAACTCGCGCGACAGCGTGCGCACGCCAGCGCCGCGCACGGGATCGCTGACCGCTACGCATGTGCGGACGTTGAGGCCCTCGACTTTGAAGAGAAGCTTGTCGCGTTCGCCCTGGCGGCGCGCGAACACTTCGCCGCGCCAGTGCCAGTAGGCCGGCGCGCCATCGGCGCCTTCGCACCAGATTCTGCGCATCGCCGCGACCGCGCCTTCCGGCGTCGCCAGATCGAGCGTCTGGGCCGGCGCGGCGCGCAGCGTGGGCCGCGGGATGAGCCGCCGCTTCTTCTTGGCGTCCGCTTCGGGGGCGGCGGCGAGCGAGAGGGCGATGGCGGCGGAAAGCGCAACGGTCCAGCGCAGCGACGACGACATGCGTGGGCTCCTCGACGTGGGGAATCGTTGCGCGGGAGCCTAGGCGCCAAGCTTTAGTCGGGCGTTAACGGGTGGGCGGGCTTCCGTTCCCGGCCCGCCCGCACTAGGGTCCGGCCCCCTCGCACCCGTAGCTCAGCTGGATAGAGCGCTGCCCTCCGAAGGCAGAGGTCACAGGTTCGAATCCTGTCGGGTGCGCCATCGCCACTAGGTGCGCGCCGCGCGCCGCTTGCGCGCGCGCTCGCGTCGCCCGACGATGACGCGCAGGCGGCCCAGCTCCCAGAGGTCGTTGCGGGTTACGCCGGCGTGGCGGCGCGAGATCGCCGCGCCGGTTGGACCGATCGCGCGCTCCAGCGCATCGAACTGCGCGAAACGCCCCGCCTCCTCGGCGCCCCACGACGCATCGCGCACCTCACCCAACATGAGCGTCTCGGCGCGCAGGATCAGTTCGATGCCGAGTTTGGCGTGCGCCAGAACATCGATCGCCTCCAGCCCCGCGGCGCGCGCAGCGTCGGCCATGGTTTTGCCCGCGATCGTTTCGGCGAAACGCCCCGCGTGCATTTCCTTCAGCACATCCAGGTGCCGGTCGCGATCCGTGCGCAGCCAGCGGTGGGTCGCCAGTTCGCTGCGCGCGAACACGAAGAAGAGCGTCATCGGCGCCAGCAGCAGCGTCAGCGCCATCGCCACCACGGGCGTGTCCGGGAAATGGTTGAAGGCGCTGTGCGCCACAATGGCGATGGCCAGGCCGGGCGCAAACACCCACGGCTTGAAGCTGTAGCTCTCGGCGTTGGCTTCGGCCTGGTGCTCGGCGAACTCGTGGGTGACGACCGCGAACAGCGCCGTCGCGCCGCCGTGCATGATCGCCGTGCCGAACCCGCGCACCAGCCAGGCGCCCATGTTCGCGTCGCTCAGCACATAGAGGAAATAGGCGTTCTCGATCACCGAGAAGCCGGCGCCCACGGCGAAGCCGGCGATGGCCGAATCGAGTTTGTAGCCGAGGCGGTTGATCGCAAACAGGCCGACGATCGGCGCCGCCTTGAACGTCTCCTCGATCACCGGCGAGACGTAGCGACTCCAGGCGCTGAACCCGATCGGAAAGCCGTCCAGGCCGCGCGTGTTGGCAAGCAGGGCAAAGCCCGCGATCGTGCCGCCGATGAGCGCCAGCAGGCCGATCTCCCGGAACGTGATGACGTCGTGCAGGTCGAGCCGGTCGAACACGAGCAGCAGCACGATCACGGGGACGACCGCGATCGCCGTCTTCAAAAGCAGAGGGTCCATCACATGATCTTCAGCGAAATCAACGTCTCTTCGCCGCTCTTGCGCCCGTCTTCGAAGCCCTGGGCGTAGCCGACGGACAGCACCATAGGCAGACGCAGCGCCACCGTGAAGTTCCAGTCCAGCTGGACGCCGGCGGTCCCCAGCGTGCGCCGGTCGCCAAGGGCGGGCTCGGCGAACAGAACGCCGCCAAAGGCCGCCGGCCGCAGCGAACTCAGGAAGAGCGAGGGCGCGCCGAGGTCGCGGAAGCGGATGGGCGGCGCATTCACTTCCGCCACCGAGCGCAGGAAGCTGCGCGCGTCGATCTCGTTGATGTCGAAACCGGGGAAGCTGTCGAACTCGCGATAGCGCTTCACCTCGCGGTCGTCGACATAGTTGTTGCGGAACGCGCCGAAGTAATAGCTGCCCAGCGCGTTGTTGCGGTCGCCGCCCACCGCGCCGGCGGCGGAGTAGAGCCACACCGACGAGTTCGGCAGCGGCAGCGGCGTGCCGATGTCGAACCCGGCGCGCAGGCTGGGGAACGCGCGCTCGGCGGCGTAGTCGGTCCCCGCTGCTATGTCCCAGCGATAGCCCTTCTCGTGGTCGACGGCGCCAAGCGATTTCGTCGTGTCCGTGTAGACGAGGTGCGCGCCGAGCGTCGCCAGATTGCGGAACTGCGTGCGCACGTCCTGCGCCGCCGGCAACGTGTCGAGCCCGCGATAGAAGGCTCCCTCGACCGTGAGATCGAGCTGGCGCGGCGGATCGTAGATGAAGGACTGACGGCGCCCGACGATAATGGCGTCGCCGGCGCGGGCGCGCTCGGTGGGGCCGAAGAGATCGTAGAAATCCGCATCGTTGTGCCAGTACCGCGCGTTCCAGCGCAGCGTCTTGTACTCCAGGTCGATATGCAGCGCCTCGTCGTCCTCGGCCGTGTCGGGCGACCACGACGCCGTCGCCTTGAAGCTCTCGAACTGCAGCGGGTCTTCGACGATGACGTGATAGCCGATCGCCGCGTGGCCCTTGTAGCCTTCGACAATCGGATAGGCCGGACCGAACCGCATCTCGTCGCGCGGGCGATACTTGCCGCGATCGACGATCATCTCGTCGATCGCGATGCGGTTCGGCGAGCCGGCGGCCCAGGTCTTCACCACCGGATGTTGTGCGGCGATCTCGGCGCCGAGAAACTTGATCGAGCCGACGTCCTCCAGCGGCGTCGGCTGGATTCGCGCCGGGCGAAAGCCCTGTCCGGTGTACTCGAACACGACCAGCGAACCGTCCGCCTGCGGGATCGGCCGGAAGAAGCCGGTCACGGCGTTGGAGACCGCTTCCATCTTCTGCGTGGCGATCTCGAAGCGGAAGATGTTGGAGACGCCCGTGTAGTAGGCGCTGCCGTAGAGATAGCGCCCGTCCGGCGAGAACACGAAACTCTCCGGCGTCGCCGAGCCCATCGACAGTTCGGCGATGGGCGTCAGCGTTTCGCCCGCAAGCTCGGCGGTGCGATAGACGCGCACGGACTGGCGTCCGTCGACTTCGCCGACGGATATCGAAATCATCTCGCCGTCGGGCGAAATATCGAGATCGAACGGCACCTGCCCGAAGGCGAACGTATGCACCTGAGTCCACGACGTGTGCGGCTCAGGCATGCGCACCAGGGTCACATAGCCGTTCAGATGCCGCAGGCCCCACAGCGCGCGATCTTTCGGATTGAATACGAGATCGCCGATGCGGCTGTCGCGCTGCACCGTTTCGCGCTCGCCGGTCGCCACGTCGATCCTGACGATGTCGCGGTACGCGTAGTTGTCGGTGGTGTACCAGGCGACGTTGCTTTCCGGATCGTAGGCGAGCGAGGTCACGCGATAGAGCATCGCGCCCTTGATGTCGGCGAGCCGGCGGATGTCGCCGCTCGACGGCGTCAGCACGCCGAGATGGCCGATGACGCCCGGATAGCGGAAGGCGCCGACCAGATCGCCGGTGCGCGGATCGAAGAACGCGCGCGACACCGAACCCAGCGCGCGCGGCGACAGATACGTCACCTCCGTCGGCGGATGCGCCTGCACCGAGGCAAGATTGGCCTGCTGGAAGATTTTCTCCCACGCGTGCCAGTCGCGCCACGCTTCGGTGAGCGGCTTGCCGAACACGTGGGCGAACTGCGCTTCGTAGTAGCCGCGGCTGCCCTCGTCCCGGCGCAGCCACGCGACCACTTTCTCAGGCGAATACTGCAGCGCGAGGTAGCTGAAGAACCGCGTGCCGTAGAGGTAGTCGTTGACGCCGACCTGGAAGTCGATCGCCGTGCCTTCGGACTCCAATCCCACGGGCGAATAGAAGTGCGCCCCGTCGCGCACCATGGCGCGGAACACCATCTCGTCGTAGGCGCCCTGCGCGCGGCCGAAGCCGCCGGCCATCCATGTTTCCATGAAGACGGCGCTGCCTTCCAGATACCAGCGCGGCACGTTCACGCGCGGCGTGGTCAGGTAGTTGTAGAGGATCGACTCGGGGTGCTCCTGCAGCGCCAGCGGTTTGCCGCGGAAAAAGCGGCGCCAGAACGCATCCTGCTCGTTCCACACGTCCATGGTGGCGACGTGCACCAGCTCATGGTTCATCAGCGTGTAGAAGCGCTCGCCCGGGCTGAACGTCTCATAGGTCAGGCTCAGCGGCGCGATGTCGATGATCAGCGCATTGTTCGGCGAACTGCGCGCGGCGGCGTTGCCGTAGTCGGAGAAGTCCTTGAGCAGGACGGTCGTATCCTCCCAGGGGCGCCAGTCGAAGATTTCGCGCTGCACCCGGAGCGCGTTCTCGAAACTGCGCGCAACGTAGGGCGTCAGATACGTTTCGGCCGGCTCGAAATAGAGCAGACGCAGATCGTCGGTCTCGATCCGGCTGAGATCGACCAGCGGCACATCTTCCGGCGCCCGGCTTGCGGGCGGCGGAGTTTCGCGCTCGGGAATGGGCTCAGGCGGCGGTGGCGGTCCGGGCGTCTGTGCGCGCGCGCCGGCTACGCCCAGGGCGAGCAGACAGGCGGCGAGCGCCAACGCAGGTTTGCGTCCGCCCGCCGCCATGCAATCCCCTCGCTCGATGCCTCACTGCGCCCGAAGCGCCGCGTCGAAGCCGGAGTCGCTCGCCATCGCCGCGAACGCCGGCTCGCGCGCGAGCGCGGCGAACGCCGGCTGACGCCCGAGCGCGACGAACGCTTCGGCGTTGCGGGCGAGCGCCTGCATCGCTGCAGGGTTACGCGCCAGCGCCTGGAACGCCTGCGGGTTCTGCGCCATCGCTGCGAAAGCCGCCGGATTGCGCGCCAGAGCGGTCGCCTCCAGGGCATTGGCGCTGCGCGCTGCGGCCGCCTGCGCCTGGAACGCCTGGGCGCTGCGGGCCATCGACGCCATGTTCTGCGCGTCGCGGGCCAGCATCTGGAACGATTGCGCGCTGCGCGCCATCGCATCGAACGCCGCCGCATCCATCTCGGCGAACTGCGAGTCGCGCGCCAGAGCCCTGAAGGCGTCGGCGGCGGCGGCCATGTCGGCGAACGCCTGCGCGTCGCGCGCGAGCGACTGCATCGCCTGCGCGTCCCGGGCCAGCGCCTTGAACGCCTGAGCGTCGCGCGCCATGGCGGCCATGTTCTGCGCATCGGCCGCGGCGTCAGCGAAGTTTGCGCCGCGGGCGAACGTGGCGAACGCCTGCGGATCACGGGCCATCGCCGCAAACGCGGCGGGGTGGCGGGCCAGCGCCGAGAAGGCCGGGGCGTGTTTGGCCATGACGGCGAACGCTTGCGGCTCGCGCGCCATGACCGACATCGCCTGCGAGTTGCGGGCGAACGCATCCGCCGTTTGCGCATCGAACGCCGAGGCGCCGCGGGCCATGGCCGCAAGACCTTGCGCGTCGCGGGCCAGCGCCTGGAACGCCTGGGAGTTGCGCGCCATCGCGTCGAAGGCCTCGCCGTTCGACAGCGCGGCCATCGATTGCGCGTCCCGTGCGAGCGCCTTGAACGCTGCCGCGTCCCGCGCCATCGCGGCCATGTTTTGCGCGTCGGCCGCGGCGTCGGCGAAACTGGCGCCGCGGGCGAACGTGGCGAAGGCCTGCGGATCGCGCGCCATCGCCGCAAACGCGGCGGGGTGGCGGGCCAGCGCTGTGAAGGCTTGCGAGTTGCGCGCCATCGCATCGAACGCGGCGGCGTTGGCCGCCTGCGCGTCGAACGACTGATCGTCGACGGCCGCGGCGCCGCGCGCCAGCTGCGCGAACGCCTGCGGGTCGCGGGCGAGCGTCGAGAACGCCTGCGCATCGCGGGCCATGGCGGCGAGCGCCGCCGGATTCTGTGCAAGCGCGGCGAACGCAGGATCGCGCGCCAGGGTCCGGAACGAGGGATCCTTGATCATCACCTCGAACGCATCGGTCTGCATCAGGCGCGGCACGGAATCGTCGCCGATGGCCACGTCCGCGTCCGTGATCTGGCTGTCGCGATAGCGCTCGGCGGGCGCGATGGTGCCGGCCGACTGCCCGCCGATGGGCGGGAAGACCCTTCCAACGCCATACGCCCCGGCGGCGACGGCGATCACGCTGACGGCGACGAGCGCCATCTTGGAACGGTTGGACAGATTGGAAAACATGGAGCGCACTCCCCGAAAAGTGGCGTGCCGGACCATGACAGACCGTTCGGGGTCCTTCAAACGGATACTGTAAGGTTTCGGTAAGTTTCGCGAGTCTGACCTTGTTGCAGCGCAACGGCGTTCGATCTCCGTGTTCGCATCCGCAGCAATTGGGAGCCGTTTTCGCGCGCGACACGAAAGACCGCCGGCCGAAGCGGGACCTTCCTTCGGCGCATGCCTGGCGTTCGCCGAATCCTGCGGATTCGGACGCGGGGTTGCGTTCGACAGGGATCGGTCCACGGTCATGAGCTGTCGCGCACGGTCGGCGCGAACGTGCCGCCCGCTGCGAACGGCGTGACGACATCCGCCACGAGCCACGCGCCGGTGGGGCGCCTGGCCAGCATGATGCGGAAACCGGCCAGCAGCCGCTCGACGCGGCGCAGGATGAAGAACACCGAGGTGAATCGCTCACGCAGCGTGCGGCCGGGTTTCGGCAGCGTGCGTTTCAGCACGCGCTTGAGGCCGATCGCCGAGCGGTGCGAGGGCGTCGGGCTGCGCACCTTGCGCCGGGCGCGATGGTCGTGCACGCGCCGCTGCGGCGCCGGCGGCGGCAAACGATGGGCGTAGGTCGCCACCAGCAGCGCGAACAGCGCCTCGCGCGCCTCGCGCAGCGTCTCGCGGAGCTCGCGCTTGATGTCGGCGGGCACGCCGTGCTCGCCGCCGAACTGCTCCAGCAGCCACGCCACCAGCGCCACGAGCCCCGCGCGCAGCGTGGCCATGGCGGCCCGCGCGGCGTGGGGATCGAAGACGAGGGATGTGCGTGCGTGTGTCATGGGCGAAGTATCGCCCGCCCGCGAACCCGGTCAGATTGGCGCGCGCAAATTATTTTTCGCCGGGACCGCCGGCTTCCAGCCGGCCCTTGGGGCGCAACGAAAACAACGGGCCGGCTGGAAGCCGGCGGTCCCGGGAAAGGAGGGGGATAGGCGTGTTCACTATCCCCGTATTTCCAGGGCGCGCACCACGTACCGCCGGCAGCTTGCCGGCCTGCCGGTGCAGGATGAAGCGCCGCGCCTCGTTCTGCACCGGGAGGCCGGCAAGTTGCCGGCGGTACGTGGCGTCGGCGCTTCTTAACGCGCGCTCACGTTGCTTGCCGGTCGGCAACCTCTGCGGCGGCGCAATTTACTGAAACACAACACCTTTTTCGCGAATGCCGGCCCCGCGTAAACACCTCGGCAAGCACGCAGGCCCCAAGGTCGCTCTTCAAACAAGCATGAGGGTGTCATGGCCGTGGCCGCAAAACGCGCCGCAGCGACCCGCTCCAACCCGGCCCCGATCCTGGCGGTGGCTTCCGGCAAGGGCGGCGTCGGCAAGACCTGGTTCTCGGTGTCGCTGGCGTGCGCGTTCGGGCGCACCGGCCGCCGGGCGCTGCTGGTCGACTGCGACCTCGGCCTCGCCAATGTCGATGTGCAGATCGGCGTGCGCCCGCAGCACGATCTCTCTTCCGTCGCGCGCGGCTGGCTCGAACTCGATCAGGCGGTGACGCCGGTGCTCGGCGGCCCCGGCCGCGCGGGCGGCTTCGACCTCCTGCCCGGCCATTCCGGCTCGGGCGCGCTGGCGTCGCTCAAGCTGGAAGACGTGCACCGCATCGCCAGGGACGTCGGCGCGCTGGCGCCGATGTACGACCGCATCCTGCTCGACCTCGCCGCGGGCGTGGACGCCAACGTCATGCGCTTTGCCCGCGCCGCCACGCGCGTCATCGTGGTGACGACCGAAGAACCGCCTGCGCTGACCGACGCCTACGCCTTCCTCAAGGTGCTTCGCCTGGCGCAGCCGACCGCGCAGCCGTGGATCGTCGTCAACATGGCCGAGACGCGCGCCACCGGTCGGCGCATCTATGAGCAACTCGCCAAGGCCGCCGAGAGCTATCTCGGCCAGCGCCCGCCGCTCGCCGGCGTCGTCTGCCGCGACTCGCGAGTATCGGACGCCATCCGCGCGCAGACGCCGCTGTGCCACCGCCATCCGCAAAGCCAGGCCTTCGACGATATCTTGCGCATTGCAGAAGCGCTGACGGCGTAACTCAGAGCGCCGCCGGCGCCGTCAGCACATTGGCCGGCGTCAACCCGAACGAACCTTTGGGATTGGCGTAGTCACCGGTCAGCACTTCGTAATGCAGATGAATCGGCACGGCGTAGCTTGCGGTGTTGCCCATGAGGCCGATCGAGTCGCCAGCTTTCACCGTCGAGCCGACGGCGAGGCCGCGCTGGAACGTCGAGAGGTGCGCGTAGCGCGTGTAGACGCCGCCGCCGTGATCGATCAGCAGCATGTTGCCGTAGTCGTCGCGGTACTTCATCTCCAGCACCGTGCCGTCGCCGGCTGCGAGGATCGGGCCGCCGTCGCGGGCGTGATAGTCGACGCCGCGATGCGTGCGCCCGCTGCGCGGACCGTAGCCGGACGAGAGGCATGCGCCCTGCGTGGGATTGGCGGCGATCTTCACGTCGTTCACCTTCACCACCGGCGCGTAGCCGACGACGCGCCGCGCCGGATCCGCGCGCGGCCCGTTGGAGACGGTCATGCCCGGGCAGACGGAGAGCGAGGTCTCGAAGGATTCGTTCGACGCACTCATGGCGTCGGCGACGCCTTCCGGCGCTTCCGCCGCCAGGAACGCGTCCGGTTTCTCCGCGCGCTCGACCACGATCACCTGCCCCGCAAGCGCGCGCGCTTCGACGGCGGCATCGGCGACCGCTTGCATGCGCTCGGACGAGAGCAACGCATCGAGCCGCTCGACGTTGAGCGCCTTGAGGCTCGATGCGGCGCGCGCCTCGAGCGCCGCCGGATGCACCCGGGCGACGATCTGGGCGGGCGCAGGATAGAGCGTGCCGGCGATCCAGCCGCCGAAGCCGACCAGGCCCAGCAGCGCCACGCGAAACAGAAACCCGATCATGGCCTTCCCCTTTGGTGAGCAACGCTCATGACGCGGGGCGCCGTCGGGAAACGCAAGCAGATTGCGCTCGCCCGCGAGGCGAAGCGCGCGAAGGAAAAATGCCAGACGGTCTGTAAGCCGGGTTCTGTCCGTTCTTGCGAACGCGACGGTCATTCCTCTGGACCGCGCATCGCTGCGCGGTTCGCGCGACCTACCCGGATGCGGGCCCGCGACAGGCCTGTCCCAAGCCGAAGCCCGAAACCTGCATCCCTATTCGGTCTTGCTCCCGGCGGGGCTTGCCGTGCCTCCTTCCTTGCGGTCGGAGCGGTGGGCTCTTACCCCACCGTTTCACCGTCGCCTGTGCCTCTTGCGAAGCCATCGGCGGACTGTTCTCTGTGGCGCTATCCCTGGAGTCGCCTCCGGCGGGCGTTACCCGCCGCCGTGTCGACGTGGAGCCCGGACTTTCCTCCCGTGCAGCGTTTCCGCCGGCGCACGAGCGACCGCCCGACCGTCTGGCGACGCTTCGATACCACAGTCTTCAATCGTCCGCGAGCATGGCGTTGAGCGCCTCCAGCGCCGCCGCGGTGCTCTCGCGCAGCATGCCGTCAGGGCAGTGCGGTTCGAAGCGGCGCTGGAAGGCGCGCACGATGGCTTCCGTGGTTTCGTCGAACAGCGCATCGCGCGGCGAAACATCCTCCGGCGCGCCGTAGCCGAACTCCGCGAGCGCGGCATGCAGTTCATGCACGGCTTCGCCGCGCGCGCCGCGCGTGAGCAGCACGCGATCGCCGCCGGCGGAGTCGGGCCAGATGGAGACGCCGGCGTCGGCAAGCTGCTTCCAGGGGAAGCGCTCGCCCGGATCCTCCTTGCGCAGCGGCGCCACATCGGAGTGGCCGACGACGCGGCTCGCTGCGAGGCCGTTGCGCTTCAGGATGTCGCGCACAAGCGCGACGACGGCATCGATCTGCGCATCGGGAAACGGCGGCAGGCCGTAGTCATGGCCGCCGTTGACGATCTCGATGCCGACGCTGCGCGCGTTGGTGTCCTCGCGCCCTTCCCACAGCGACTTGCCGGCGTGCCAGGCGCGCTCTTTCTCGTCGACGAGCCGCCACACCTCGCCCGCTTCGCCGACCACGTAGTGTGCGCTGGCGCGGCCGAGCGGTGTTGCAGGATCGATGTCCGGCGCCTGCCACGGGCCGGGATAGTCGCCGGCCTTCGGCGCCGGATCGCAAAGGCGCCTGAGCGCCGTCTCGCCGTCGCGCATGCCGGTGTAGTGCAGCACGACGAGATCGATGCGCGTCCCGCCGCGGGTGTCGACGTTGGGGCTCTCCCGCTCGATCATTCCGCCGCCACCG
>Ga0187894_10006859_pt1 | contig 10967 bp, 11 predicted proteins | sample GBC1701081metaG_FD_136650 | JGI IMG/M metagenome (GOLD analysis project Ga0187894, IMG submission 136650) | White microbial mat communities from a lava cave in the Kipuka Kanohina Cave System on the Island of Hawaii, USA - GBC170108-1 metaG ...
CTACTTGTGTTGCTGGCCGTTGGGAGGTCGGGCCGCTACAGCACCGCCGCTGAGGAACTAGGCCTCAACCACACCACGATCTCCCGGCGCATCGCCGCACTGGAGCAGTCGATAGGCGGCCGGGTGCTCGCGCGGGTGGCCGGCGGCTGGGAGCTCACCGACCTCGGGCACGAGGCACTGTCGGCTGCCGAGGCCGTCGAGTCGGCGGTCCGCTCGCTGACCGTCGACCCCGGCGGCGTGCGCACCCTGGAAGGCGTGGTGCGGATATCGGCCACCGACGGATTCAGCGCGTACATCGCCGCCCCTGCCGCCGCGCAGGTGCAGCGCAGGCATCCCAAGGTGGCGGTCGAGATCGTGGCCGCCACTCGGCGGGCCACGCAACAGAGATCGGGGCTCGACATCGAGGTCGTCGTCGGTGAACCAAAGGTCCATCGTGCCAAAGCGATTCGGCTTGCCGACTATTGCCTCGGCCTCTACGGCTCCCACAATTACCTCGTCGAGCACGGCACGCCGACCAGCATCGCGGACCTCGCCCGCTATCCGCTGGTGTACTTCATCGACTCGATGCTGCAGGTCGACGACCTCGACATCGCGACGAGCTTCGCACCCGCCATGCGCGAATCGGTCACGTCCACAAACGTTTTCGTGCACGTTGAAGCGACCCGGGCCGATGCAGGCATCGGCCTGCTGCCGTGCTTCATGGCTGACCGCCACGACGATCTGATCCGCGTGCTGCCCGACGCGGTCGCGATCCAGTTGACCTACTGGCTGGTCACCCGCGCCGAGACACTGCGTAGGCCCGAGGTCGCGGCTGTCGTGGCCGCGATCCGCGACCGCGTGCACGAGCAGCGCGACGTACTCCTCGGCCGGCGCTAGCGACGGCGCCGCCGCTTTCGCACCTTTCGTCGTCGACGTCTAGGTGAGCCGAGTGCGGCACGCGGAGCGGATGGTTTGGGTGCCGAACCCGCGGTGGAGCCCAGGCCGCGCCGGTAGATCTCCCGTATCGCGGCGACGCGCACATCGATGACCACCTTCTGGCCGATGCCAAGATCGTCGCAGCGCGAACTTCCAGATCGCTCGGCTCGGTGGTGGAGGACGCGTTACGTGCCATGCTCCGACGCGGCGCAGACGAACGCGGTCACAGCGAATTCCGTCTGGCGACGCACGGCAACGGAGGCCTGCACGCGGGCGTTGACCTGGACGACAAGGAGGCCCTCGCCGAACTAGTGGGCGACAATGCTGCTCCTTGACGCAAACGTCTGCATTTACGCCATCCGCGAGGACAGCATCGACCATGAGGCCTACCGGAGGTGGGTCGGCGGAGTGCTCACCGGCGAGGAACCCATCGGCGTAAGCGAACTCGTGCTCTCGGGTGTCATGCGGCTCCTCACCAACCATCGAATGTTTAGGCAGCCAAGCACGACGGTCCAGGCCCTCGAGGCCTGCAATTCGCTTCGCTCGGCTCCTGCCGCGGTCCCGTTGCGGCCCGGGCCACGGCATTGGGGGATTTTCGACTCTCTTTGCGCCGAAGTTGGAGCCAAGGCCAACACAGTGCCGGACGCGTATCACGCGGCGCTCGCGATCGAGAACGGCGCGACGTGGATTACCACCGACCGTTCATTCGCGCGGTTTCCGGGATTGCGCTGGCGGCCTCCTTTAGGGGGCCAGAGTCCAGATCATTAACGGCTGACTCGAACGCTTGCGGTTAAAGCCATATCTTGCTGCAGTCAGGGCATGCCTTACATCTATCACCCCAAGGGCGGCGCGTACTACCGGCACTGGACCGCCGCCGAACCGCGCGCGGCAATCATCTTCCTGCACGGCTTCGGTGAGCACACAGGCGTCTACCACCGCTACGGTTTCGCGCTCAACGCCGCGAACATCGATCTGTGGGCCGTCGACCAATTCGGCCACGGCCTCAGCCCCGGCCCACGCGGCGACTTCGGCTCGATCGAGGACAGCTCCGCGCTGGCCGACACTTTGACTGAACTCGCCGAAGCCGAGAGTCCGGGCCTACCGCTGATCGCCCAAGGCCATTCGTTCGGCTCGGTCGTCACACTGTTCCGGCTGCTGGACCAGCCCGAGCGCTACCGTGCGGGTGTGATCTCCGGTGCCCCACTGGTTCCCATCCCCGAAATGCTGGACGCAGACAGCTCATTCGACCTGGATCCCCGCTGGCTCTCCGGTGATCCGTTCTACCTCGACTCATTGGAGAACGACCCGCTGGCGTTCGTCGACGCCGATGGAAAGCCTTTGGCGCGGGAACTCGACAAGGCGTGGGATCGGTTCGGCTCCGAGCTGCCCAAGCTCGCGGTGCCGACGCTGGCTTTGCACGGCGCCAACGATCCGATCGCGCCGGTCGATGCCGTGCGCGCGTACGCAGAACAGATAGACCCGTTGCAGCTCACGACGTTCCCCGGCGCCCACGACATTCTCAATGAAACCGTCCATCGCGAGGTGGCGGCGGCCATCGTCGACTTCGTCGAAAACCACGAAGTAGGGTAGCTGCATGCTGAAGCGAACAGTCATCGCCGTGGTGGCGGCCGTACTTGCGGGGACGCTGTTCGCGGCCCCGGCCAGCGCCGAACCCGGCGACAACCCGTGCGAATTGGCGATCAGCTACTTGTGCAAGTTCATGCCGATCGCGCCGGACCTCGAGGGCGACATCGACCTCACCCAGAACCAGCCGGTCGATCCGAACGCGCCGCCTCCCGAGTCGCTTCCAGTGGTCGATCCCTGCGCTGCGGGTTGTATCTAGAGCCAGGTGTCGTCCGTGGTGGCGGTGAGGAACGCCTCCAGATCGTCGCGCCAATGCGCGGGCGTGGTCTTGTCCGGCTCGATGCCGGTGTAATTGCCGCGATAGAAGAGCAGCGGCCGCGGCTTCTTGTGCGGCACGTCGGACAGCGAGTGCACCGCGCCGAACACGACCAAATGGTCACCACCGTCGTGCACGGAATCCACCGTGCAGTCGATGTGCGCCAGTGTCCCGTCGATGACTGGCGATCCGAGTTTGGAGGGGCTCCAGTCGAGTCCGGCGAACTTGTCCGGCTCCTTGGAGCCGAACCGCGCCGACACATCCTGCTGCTTCTCATGCAATACGTTTACGCAGAACCGCCCGCTGGCCTCGATTGCCTGCCACGACCGCGACACCTTGGTCGGGCAGAACAGCACCAGCGGCGGATCCAGCGACAGCGCCGCGAACGACTGGCATGCGAAACCGACCGGCGCACCATCGTGCACGGTGGTGATCACGGTTATGCCCGTACAGAACTGCCCGAGCACATTGCGGAATGTGCGAGGGTCGAGCGGCTCGGCTGCCACTAGGCGATGTTCTTCGCGCGAGCGCTCATCACTAGCCCTTGAAACCCACGCTGAAGTCGTGGCCCCAGAGGCTGACCGCGGTGCTTTCTCTGGCGATCCAGTCCTCGTCGGTGACCTCGAGTCCCTCACAACCGAATTCGACGTCGAAGCCGCCGGGAGTCTTCATGTAGAACGAAAGCATCTTGTCGTTGACGTGGCGGCCAAGCGTGGCCGACATCGGCACCTTGCGGCGCAGCGCACGATCAAGGCACAGCCCGACGTCGTCGCTTTCACCCACCTCCATCATGAGATGGACAATGCCGCTTGGTGTCTCACCTGGCATGAAGGCCAAGCTGTGATGACGCGGGTTCACGCCGAAGAAGCGCAGCCACGCCGGCGGGCCATCGGCGGGCCTGCCAACGAGTTGCGGTGGCAGCCGCATCGAGTCGCGCAGCTTGAAACCGAGCACATCGCGATAGAAGTGCAGTGATTCCGCATCGTCCTTCGTGGTCAGTACCACGTGGCCGAGACCCTGCTCCTCGGTGACGAACTTGTGGCCGTACGGGCTCACGACGCGGCGGTGTTCGAGAGCGGCACCGTGGAACACCTCGAGGGTGTTTCCCGACGGGTCGTCGAACCTGATCATCTCGTCGACACGGCGCTCGGCCAACTCGGCCGCTGAAGCAGCTTTGTACGGCGTGCCCTCGACGTCGAGCCGGTTGCGGATGTCCTGCAACTCCGCGGCATTGGCCGTCTCCCAGCCTGATTGAATCAGCCGGTCGTGTTCACCAGGGACGATCACCAGCCGGGCTGGGAACTCGTCCATCCTGAGGTATAGCGCACCGTCCGTCGAGCCCTTGCCCTCGACCATGCCGAGCACCTTCAGGCCGTACTCGCGCCAGGCCCCGACGTCGGTGGCTTCGATACGCAGATAGCCAAGAGACTTGATGCTCATCGCGAGCCTCCAAGGAAATCAACGGTCAGTTTGTTGAACTCGTCGAACTTCTCCAGTTGGGCCCAGTGTCCGCACTGCCCGAACACGTGCAACTGGACTTTCGGGATCTGCTTGAGGGCAACCAGCGCACCATCGAGTGGATTAACGCGGTCCTCCCGGCCCCAGATGAGGAGCACTCGCTGGCGCAGCTTGTACACCTCGCGCCACATCATGCCGAGTTCGAAGTCGGCGCCCGAGAACGACTTTCCCATCGCGCGGGTGGCGGCCAGCGATTCCGGCGTGCTGGCGATCGCGAAGCGTTCGTCGATCAGCTCGGGGGTGATCAGCTTCTGGTCGTAGACCATGATCCGCAGGAACGCTTCGAGGTTCTCGCGGGTGGGCTCATAGGAGAACTTGCCAAGCAGCTTGACACCCTCGGTGGGGTCCGGCGCAAACAGGTTCACCGAAAGTCCGCCCGGACCCATCAGCACGAGCCGTCCTGCACGCCTGCCGTTGTCAAGGGCGAAACGCACCGCAGTGCCGCCGCCGAGCGAATTGCCCACCAGGTCAGCGCTTTCGATGCCGAGGTGGTCGAAGAGGTTCAGCAATGCGGTGGCACTGTAGCGGTTGTACTGCTCGTGCTCGGTGTGCTTATCGGAGTGGCCATAGCCGGGCTGGTCGACGGCGAGCACGTGGAAGTGCTGTGCCAGCACACCGATGTTGCGCCCGAAGTTGGACCAACTCGACGCGCCTGGTCCGCCACCGTGCAGCAGAACAATCGTGGGACCGTTGCCCACACCGGCTTCGTGGTAGTGCAGCCGCATGTCCTCGCGGACCTGCGCGTAGCGAGAGGTCGACTCGAAGGTGGTCTCTTTCGGTTCAGACAAAGACCGAGTCATCAGACCATCGTGTCCTGCGGCGGCAGACCGAACTCGTTGTTGCCGAAGATCAGGTATGCCCGCTCGGGATCGTTGGCGGCGTGCACGCGTCCGGCGTGCGCGTCACGCCAGAACCGTTGCACCGGAGCGTCGTTGTTCAGTGCGGTGGCGCCAGACGCCTCGAAGAGTCGATCGATGGACGAGATGGCACGGCCGGTGGCACGTACCTGATCGCGGCGGGCGCGAGCACGCAACTCGAACGGAATCTCCTTGTCGGCCTGCAGCAGCGCGTACTCGTCGCCGACGTTGCCGATCAGCTGCCGCCATGCGGCGTCGATGTCGCTGGCCGCCTCGGCGATACGCACCTTCGCGAACGGATCGTCCTTGGCCTTCTCCCCCGCGAACGCGGCACGCACGCGCTTGCCCTGATGCTCGACGTGGGCGTCGTAGGCGCCGTAGGCCATACCGACAATCGGCGCCGAAATGGTCGTCGGATGCACGGTGCCCCAAGGCATCTTGTACACAGGTGCGGTGTTGGTCTGCAGGCCACCCGCCGTGTGGTCGTTCATCGACTTATACGACAGGAAGCGGTGACGCGGCACGAACACGTCCTTGACCACCACCGTGTTGCTGCCGGTTCCACGCAGTCCGACAACGTGCCAGACGTCGTCGATCCGGTACTCGCTGCGCGGGATCAGGAAGCTGCCGAAGTCGACAGGCCTGCCGTCCTTGATGACCGGGCCGCCGAGGAACGCCCAGGTGGCGTGGTCACAGCCCGACGACCAGTTCCACGACCCACTGACGAGGTAGCCGCCGTCGACGACGGTGCCCGCGCCCATAGGCGCATAGGACGACGAGATGCGCACCGAGGGATCCTCGCCCCACACCTCTTCCTGCGCCTGCTGGTCGAACAACGCGAGATGCCAGTTGTGCACGCCGATGATCGAGCTGACCCAGCCGGTGGATCCGCAGGCCGTCGCGATACGGCGCACCGCTTCGTAGAACGCAGTCGGGTCGCATTGCAGGCCGCCCCACTGCTCGGGCTGGAGCAGCTTGAAGAAGCCGACCTGGTCGAGTTCGGCCACCGTCTCGTCCGGCAGCCGTCGGAGATCCTCCGTCGCCTGGGCGCGCTTGGCGATCAGCGGCAACAGGTCGTCGATGCCGGCTAGGACCGACTTCACGTCACCCTGTTCAATGGACGTCACTAGTTTGCCTCCCGGGAGTACGGACTGAAAGAAGATTAGAACACGTTACGATTTGTGTCGAGCAGCGCGTTCCTGCGGCGGCTAGACCTGCGGACATGTATTTCTGTAACCTGTTCTAGTTATCACCGGATTGTTGGATAGGAAGGGCGCCTGCTGTGACCGACGAGCCACTCGGTAGCCACGTGCTCGAGCTGCAGGTGGCCGACGTCGTCAAGGAGACCGACGACGCGCGCTCGCTGGTGTTCTGTGTTCCCGATGGCGCCGATATCCCTGCCGAAAGGCTGAGGTATGCGCCGGGTCAATTCCTGACATTGCGGGTGCCCAGCGACCGCACCGGCTCGGTTGCCCGCTGCTATTCGCTGTGCAGTTCGCCGTTCACCGGGGACCCGATGACCGTGACCGTCAAGCGCACTGCCGACGGCTATGCGTCGAACTGGTTGTGCGACCACGCCCATGCCGGCATGAAGATCCACGTGCTTGCGCCGTCGGGCACCTTCGTGCCGAAGACGCTGGACACCGACTTCCTGCTGCTGGCCGCGGGCAGCGGCATCACGCCGATGCTGTCGATCTGCAAGTCGGCATTGACCGAGGGCAGCGGCAAGGTCGTGCTGATCTACGCCAACCAGGACGAGAACTCGGTGATCTTCGGCGGCGCGCTGCGCGAACTTTCGACCAAGTATCCCGACCGGCTCACCGTCGTGCACTGGCTGGTGAGCGTGCAGGGGTTGCCGACCGCTGCAGCGCTGGCCGGGCTTTCCGCCCCATATATCGGCCACGACGCATTCATCTGCGGACCGGGACCGTTCATGGCCGCCGCCGAGGAGGCGCTGAAGAATTCGGGTACACCGAACGACCGCCTCCATATCGAGGTGTTCAAGTCGCTGGAGTCCGACCCGTTCGCGAGAGTGGTCATTGCGGCCGATGACTCAGACGACAGCGACGAGGGGCCTGCCACCGCGATCGTCACGCTGGACGGCGAACGCCACGAGGTGCGTTGGCCGCGCAACGCCAAGCTGCTCGACGTGCTCCTCGACAAGGGACTCGACGCGCCGTTTTCGTGCCGCGAAGGCCACTGCGGCGCGTGCGCAGTGCTGAAGAAGAGCGGTGACGTCGAGATGGAGATCAACGACGTGCTCGAGCATCAGGTCCTCGACGAGGGATTGATCCTTGGCTGTCAGGCTCGTCCGCGGTCGGATTCCGTCGAAGTCACCTACGACGAATAACCAGCGGGCTACGATTCGCCGCACCGAAGCCAGGGAGGGACTGTGAAGCGGTTCGCCAGCATTCTTGCGGTGGTCTCGGCCACATGGCTGACACTCGCACTCGTAGCGCCCACCGCGGAGTCGCGGGCGGCGATCGACACCGCCGACGCTTCAGTCCCGGTCGACGGGGTCACCACGCTTGAGATGCACGCAACCGCCAATTGCATTAAGGCCCAAGGGAACTGCCTGTTCGACACGGCCGCCAATCTGCGTGTGCCAGAGGGGCCCATTGGGTTCCCCGATATGTGGGCACGTCAGACGACGACATTGCGGACGATGCATCGCGATGTGTGGCTCGAAGCAGATTTCGACGCCCCGAACACCCGCATGTTCAAATCCATCACGGATGTCGAATTCACCACCGTCTACTTCGGTGGGGGCCCGGTCGAGAAGTACCAGTTCCACGGCAATGCGTGGCCGACCAATTGGCGCACCGGACAGCCCGCATTGGACTCCGACTTCATCGTCTGCACACACATCCAGGTGGTGTACGGCGGCGTGAACCTCACCTCACCCGACGCCTGCGCGCAGACCACCTTCAGCTAGCGCGGGGCCGACACCAAAAAGCCGTCCAGCGAACCCATTTCGAATTGCCCGCGTAGCCAGCGACAACGGAGCCAAATACTAAACGCGGTGGTCGTGCGGCCGCAGGCACCGCTGCCGCTGCTGCTCAGCCTGTTTCGGCGTAACGGCTAGCGCAGCCAGCACGCGAGCTGGCTGAGACGCAAAGGCGCGTGTCGTCGCGGCGGGGGATTTTGCGTCTGCCCGGTCAGGACTTGATCTCGACCCCGCGGAGGATCGCGGCAGCTAGAAACTGAACAGCCGCGGTGGCCAGCAGCGCCACGGTCGGGTTCAGCCGCAGTAGTAGTGTGCCGACGAACGCGCCTAAGACGATCGCTACCACGGCAGCGCCGCGCCGCCCGTCGGCCGGATCCCTCAGCGACCCCATCAGCAGCTTGGTCAGCGACCCGGTGACCAGCGTCACCAGCATGTCCGGCACCGCCACTCGGCGGACCGTCGCACTGCGCCATCCCATCGTCGCTGCGAGGACAAGAATGACCACCAGATGCCGCATTGTCATGTGGTCAGGCTTGCCGTGCAGTCCGATCGCCAGCGCCGCCGCCAGCAAGATCAGCAGCCCCTTAACGAACGTCACGGACGCCAACCAGTGGCCGTTACGTCCAGCCAGCATGCCGTTCAACCGGTGGCCCGTCAGTGCCCCAAGTGCGAAGGCCGCCAACGCCACCATGGACCCCGTCAGCGAGATGTTCTGGCTCACGGCGCTGCTTACACCCGCGAGATCGAATCCGATGAACAGCAGATTCCCGGTCATCATCGCGGTGAACACGTAACCGAGACCGACAAAGCTGACCGCCTCGATCATCCCCGTGGTCATCGTGACCACTACCGTCGCCGTCGTCAGCCGCGACGGCGCCTTGCTTGCAAACACGCTTCTTTGTAGCCCAGGTCGGCAGTAGTTCGAATACCGGCGCGCCATGAGCGGCTGCCAAGGCAGCTGCGCTCCGCCGGGGAGGATGAAAACCGTGCCGAGAGTCGCGGACTAGCGTGGCAGCCCCAGCAGCCGCTCGCCGGCCATCGTGAGCAGGATCTGCTCGGTGCCGCCCGCGATGGTCAGGCAGCGGGTGTTGAGGAAGTCGTGCACCTCTTTGTTCTCGAGGGCGCCAGCACCTTCGGACAGCTCCATCCTCAGCTCAGACAACGCCTGCCGGTATCGCACCCCGATCAGCTTGCGCGCGCTTGCCTGCGGTCCGGGATCCTGGCCGCCGAGGATCAGCTGAGCGATCCGCTGGTCCAGCAGCGAACCCACCTGGGCCGACCGGATCAGTTCACCCAGCGCGTCCTGCACGGCGGCGTCGAGGTCGAGGCCGGTCACGGTGCGCAGCAGCTCTTCCATCGGGTTGCCGAGCGCGGTGCCGTGAGCCATCGCGACGCGCTCGTTGGCCAGCGTGGTGCGGGCCAGTCGCCAGCCGTCGTTGACCTGCCCGACAACCATCTCGTCGGGCACGAACACATCGTCGAAGAACACCTCGTTGAACAGGTTGTCGCCGGTGATTTCGCGCAGCGGCCGGATATCGATGCCCGGCGATTTCATGTCGACGAGGAAGTACGTGATGCCCTTGTGCTTTGGCGCGTCGGCGTCGGTACGTGCCAGGCACACACCCCACTGGGCCCAGTCCGCCCGCGACGTCCACACCTTCTGCCCCGTGAGCCGCCAACCACCCTCGGCGCGAACGGCTTTCATGCGCAGTGAGGCAAGATCGGAGCCTGCCCCCGGCTCACTGAAGAGCTGGCACCAGAACAACTCACCGGTCAACGTCGGCGGCACGAAGCGTTCGACTTGCCCCGGGCTGCCGTGCTCGAGAATCGTCGGGGCAGCCCACCATCCGATGACCAGATCCGGGCGCGTCACACCCGCCGCCGCCATCTCCTGGTCGATCAGCAACTGCTCGGCCGGACCTGCTTCCCGGCCGTACGGACGCGGCCAATGTGGTGCGAGCAGTCCCGATTCGGCGAGAGCCACTTGTTGCTTCTCGGCCGGCAGCTTAGCGATTTCGGCTACCGCAGAAGCGATTTCGGGCTGAAGATCGGCCACCGAGTCAAGATCGATGTGCAGATCGCGGCGGACACCCTGCTTGGTCAACGCGGCGACGCGCCGCAGCCAGCGGGACCGGCCGCCGAGGAACTGCGCCATTCCGTAAGCCCGACGTAGGTACAGATGGGCGTCGTGCTCGAACGTGATGCCGATCCCGCCGAGCACCTGGATGCAGTCCTTCGCATTGGCCTTGGCACTGTCGATCGCGGTGGCCGCTGCGACCGCGGCAGCAACAGACAGCTGGCGCTCGTCCTGATTCGCCACCGCGGCGGCGGCATCACTCGCCGCTACCGAAATCTGCTCGGAGCGAAGCAACATCTCGGCGCACATGTGCTTGATGGCCTGAAAGCTGCCGATCGGCTTCCCGAACTGCTCGCGCACCTTCGCGTATTCGGTGGCGGTGTTCAATGTCCAGCGAGCGAGGCCCGCGGCCTCGGCGGCCAGCACGGTGACGGCGAGGTCCTCGACCCGCTGCGCCGAGACCGACAACAGCTCAGCGGGCGCCGCGTCGAGCACGACGCGGGCGAGTGGGCGGGAGAAGTCGGTGGCCTTGATCGCTTCGACGGTCACGCCGTCGGACGTGGCGTCGACCATCACCCAGCTGTCACCGGCAGGCAGCAGGAGCAGTCCGGCCGCGTCGGCGCCGAGCACGTACTCGGCCGTCCCGGACACCCGCCCGCCGTCGTATCGCAGTTCAGCCGCCGCCGCGACGCCCGCGGTGCGCTCCCCCGAAGCCAACGACTCCAGCAGGCCGGGGTGCGAGTCGCCGATGAC
>Ga0187894_10006860_pt1 | contig 10965 bp, 6 predicted proteins | sample GBC1701081metaG_FD_136650 | JGI IMG/M metagenome (GOLD analysis project Ga0187894, IMG submission 136650) | White microbial mat communities from a lava cave in the Kipuka Kanohina Cave System on the Island of Hawaii, USA - GBC170108-1 metaG ...
CCGGACGCCACTCTACTCATCCCCGAAGGAACTTTCGCGTTCGACTTGCATGTGTTAGGCACGCCGCCAGCGTTGATTCTGAGCCAGGATCAAACTCTCAGAGTAAAATCCTTTGTCGTTCAGATTTTATCGAACGACCTTAATAAATAGACTTTGGTCTTTCAAGACTAGATTCTTTTAAGGTCTCGACGTAATAACGCTCTACCTAGTTTTCAAATATCGCTCTTGATGTAGTGATTACTCTCAAGCCTTGCCTGCATCAACAGGCAAAAGCGAATTATATACAGGTGGCAGATAATGTCAACTTCTTTCTCGCAATATTTCGGCGCTGAAGAGGCTGAGACGCTCTTAACGATTTTTATGAGCGTGCCTTCAGCTGCCAAGCGAATCTGGTCCGGCTTTTACGTCCTCTGCCGCGCGCCTTTTGGCATTTCAGCAAGTTGAACCGAGAGCGTTTGGCGTCGGCCAGCGCGCATGACCTCTATCTGCACCCGGTCACCTACATTCTTTGTGTTGAGAGCGTGGTCAATGTCATCTTGCTGCCGGATTTCCTGACCATCTATCTTGGTAATGATGTCGCCACCAATCGGAAAGATATAACCACCGACTTCAACCTGTTCGTTAGCTCCACGGACGCCAGCTCTATCTGCGGATGCGCCAGGAATGGCTCTGACAACCATGTAGCCTTCACTCACTGGTAGCTCCAAAGCTCTGATTAGTTGTTGGCCAAGCCTGCTCAACGGAATTCCCTTTATGCCCAGATCAGGTTTCCTAACTCGGCCGTACTGTAAAATGTCGGAGACGATCCGCTTAGCCGTATTCACAGGCACTGCAAACCCGATGCCCACAGACCCACCTGACGGGCTGTAGATGAGCGTGTTGATGGCGATCATCTGCCCACGCGAATTCAGCAGCGGCCCTCCGGAATTTCCAGGATTGATCGCGGCGTCGGTCTGAACCGCGCCCTCGATCAGTTTCCCAGTCAATTCGGAACGAATCGGGCGCGCTAGACCAGAGACGACTCCAGTGGTCAAAGTTCGCTCAAACCCGAACGGGTTGCCGATCGCGAGCACCTTCTGTCCAACTTTCAAATTCGCCGAATCACCTAGTGGGATCGTCGTCAATTGATCCGCAGGGGCTTCGATCTTGATCAAAGCCAGATCATTGTCGGCGTCGGCGTCAAGAAATGTCGCTGAATAGTCTCGACCATTGGCGAGCGTCACTTTTAGTTCGTTCGCTCCCTGAACAACATGGTAGTTGGTCAAGATGTGGCCTTGCTTATCCAGAATCGAACCTGAGCCGGAGCCTTGCGCACGATAGGCGTTGAACCAGTCACGGACTAGTGTGGTCGAAGTGACGTTGACCACACCTGGGCTCATTGCGTTGTATACTTCTTGATTGTTCTTTTCGTCAGTCGCAACAGTAGGGTCGCTTATCCCTCGAAGCTGCGCCTCCTCCTCATACCCCTTCTCGGTCTTCGCTCCAGCCCATCGTCCGAGCAACTTGGAACCGAACCGGTCATAAATCAACACTCCGCTCGCGGCGAACACGGCCGTGATCAGCGCAAGCACGATTAGCTGTTTGGCGGTGATTTGATATGTCGTTTTCATCGCAATCTCACTCCTTCATTGGTGGTTATACAAATTTATGATCGCTGTTGGGGTAAATGGGAATACAGCGCCTGATTGTAAAAAGTTCCGAAAAAGCCCATAAAGACTTGCTGAAACATCCCGTCAAGGCTTCAAATTACCCCGATTCGGCCACACGATGTTAAGAATGTAAAACGTTGTAGCTTTGGCCTAAATTCATCAACAGGAGAAAGCCGTTATGACTCTCCAACCGCAAAGGCATTTTACCACCCGCGCCATCTTATACGCGTTCACTTTTGTATTGTTTGTGGTGTCAGCCTCAGCCTTGATCTATCTGTCGCCGCCGAAATTTTATTCGGCTTACTCGCAGGAACAAAAGGGCAAAGAGCAAAAGAACCCGAATGATCCGTTGTTGCGCATCGAGACCGACTTGGTTCAGATTGACGTGGTCGTCACAGACAAGCAAGGCAAGCTCGTGCGCGATCTGAAGCGCGAAGATTTCGAGTTGTTCGAGGATGGCAAAAAGCAGGAGATCACACATTTCGCCGTCGGCACGGCGTCGCAACCCGCAAAATGGCTTACGGTCGAAAAGAAAAAGCCGTCTGAAAAATCGCCCGTCGACTCTACTCCCGTTGAAATTCAAGCCGACCGTTACATAGTTGTCGCAGTCGATGATTTTCACCTCGCGCCCGAAAACCTGATAATCGCCAAACGAACCCTTCACCGTTTCATCAACAACCAGATGGTCGCGGGTGATCAGGTAGCGATTGCAACCACCAGCGGTAATATCGGAATGTTCCAGCAATTCACGAGTGAACGTGACGTTCTAGAGCGCGCGATCAGCCGGCTCAGCGTGCAAAATCGCACAGTCACAAGCCCCTCGGACATTCCGCGAATCACCGATTATCAGGCTGAGTTGATTGACATCGGCGATCAGGACGCGCTGGAGCTTGCGATCCAGGAAATCTTGCGGCTGGAACCGGCTCCCAGCCCGCCCCCAGGAGCGGGGCGAGGAGGCGGCGGACGCGGCGGACTGAACGCCGACTTCGGAACATCGCCGCGCGAACGGGCGATGTTACAGGCGCAGTCAAGAGCGCGGGCGATCGTCGCTCAAAACGCTCATTACACACGCGCCACGCTGTCCAACCTGGAGAGCGTCATTCGCAACCTTCGCAACTTGACCGGGCGCAAGATACTCATTCTGCTGTCTGACGGGTTCCATCTCGGCGGCAATAGCGCTTCGCAGATTTTCGATATGCGTCGCATCACTGACGCGGCGACGCGCGCCGGAGTGGTGATCTATTCCATTGACGCGCGCGGTCTGGTCGCCGTTGTGCCTGGCGGTGAAGCGGGCGTCCCGTTGGGCGCGGACATAACCGTCCCAGGCGCCCGCGCGAGAATCGAGATGAGCGCCGTCCAGGCCAAACTCGACGGGTTGAATGCGCTGGCGCGCGATACCGGCGGAACGCTCTTCAAGAATAGCAACGATCTGAACCTCGGACTTCAACGCGTGCTCGACGCCAATGAGACCTATTACGTGTTGGCTTATGAACCGGCCACATCATACCGCGATGGCCGCTTTCACAAGATCGAAGCGCGAATCGCCGACCGTCCCGAATTGAATGTCCGAACACGCAAAGGCTACTTTGCCCCGTCCAATAAAACGGATGGCAAACCGACCGGCGATCTCGCGGAAAAATCTTCCGACAAACGCAAAGAGAAATCGCCCGAGAAAATCGCGCAACAGGCGAAGCTCGAAAAGGAGCAAGAGATGCGCGAGGGATTGGGATCGCTCTTTCCGCTTCGTGAGATTCCAGTCGAGATGGCGGTTGATTTCCTGGACGTCTCTGATGGAGGTTCGGGGGCGTTGGTCAACCTGCACGTGGACGCCACGCAGTTGAATCTGCGGCAGGTGAACGGGACACATCAAACCACGCTCGACATGCTGGCGGCGCTCTTCGACGAAAAGGGGAAGGCGGCGGCCAGTTTTGTCGAGCGCATCAATGTCAACATCAGACCGGAGAGGCTCGAAAACGCGATTAAACACGGCTTCAGCTATCGCAGGTTGATGCCGCTCAAACCGGGCTTCTATCAGGCCCGCGTCGCAATCAGAGAAGAAGGCTCGGCGCGGATGGGCAGCGCCTCGAAATGGGTCGAAGTCCCCAACATCAGCAAAAAGCAATTGGCGCTGAGTGGCGCCCTGCTTTCGGCGGGCAAAGAAGATCAGACCGATTTGCAGTTCGCTCAAAACGGCTACACACCGCAGCCGTCATCCGCGACCCGCCGTTTTAAAAAGGGCGCTGCGGTTGACTTCATGGTCTTCGCCTACAACGCAAAGGTTGAGAAGAATAGCGTTGATCTAGTGATCCAATCGCAAGTCTACTCGGGCAGTAAATTGGTCTACGCTTCGCCGCTCGCCAAGATGGGCGCGCCGCAAGACACTGATCTGCAACGCATTCCATACGCCGCGCGCATCTCGCTGGAAGGATTCCATCCGGGGCCTTACGAATTGCGACTTGTGGTGATCGATCGCTTGACGAAAGCAACCGCGTCTCGCAGAGTCTATTTCACCGTCGAGTAAACGCTGTGAGCGTCAGAATGTTGTTTGACGATCTCCGCGATCGCCCTGGCCTGCGCCACCAGATCACGGAACATATCGAACAGCAGCGCCTGTGGCCCATCGCACAATGCGCGTTCCGGGTACGGATGAACATCTACCAGCAACCCATCCGCGCCAACAGCGACAGCGGCGCGAGCCATCGGAATCACCGTTTCACGATTGCCTGTGCTGTGGCTGGGATCGAAGATGATTGGCAGGTGCGACAGCCGTTGAGCCGCCGGGATCACCGACAGATCAGGCGTGAAGCGCGAGTGATCGCCGAAAGTCCTCACGCCGCGTTCGCACAAAATCACCTGATAATTTCCTTCGGACATAATGTATTCCGCCGCCAGCAGAAACTCTTCGAGCGTCGAAGACATCCCGCGTTTCAACAGCACTGGTTTGCGAGCCTGTCCCGCGCGCCGCAGCAAACTGAAGTTCTGCATATTCCGCGTGCCGATCTGAATCACATCGGCGTACTTTTCAGTCAGATCGAGCGCCGGTTCATCCACGGCCTCGGTCACGATGCGCAACCCGAATTCGTCGCGAACGTCGGACAGAATCTTCAACCCTTCTTCGGCCAGGCCCTGAAACGCGTAAGGCGAGGTGCGCGGTTTGAACGCGCCCCCGCGAAACCATTTGCAGCCCATTTTGGCCACGATCTCGGCGGTCAGCATCGCCTGTTCGCGGGACTCAACGGCGCAGACACCAGCGATCATCGCGAATTCATCGCCGCCGATCTCAGCCTCGCCGACTCTGATGACCGTCTTGTCGTGTTTCAGATCGCGCCCGACCAGCTTGTAAGGTTTGGTCACGCGCACGCATTCCGCTACACCGGGCGATTCGACGAAGGGAGCGGGATCAACCGCGCCCTGGTTCCCAGTAAGGCCAATCGCCGTGCGATTGGTGCCTGGCATCGGGTGAGCTTTAAATCCGAGTGATTCTATTGTCTCGATGACGCGCCTGATGTCGGTGTCGGTCGCGTCGGCGTTCATTACGATGAGCATCAGCGCAATCTCTCTTCCGCTTCATCCAGCGACCTGGTCGCCGTCTCGTTTTTGCAGGAGTCCAGGAAAGCCAGAAACTTGTGGTTCTTTTTGAGCAACTCCGCCTCTTCGGCAAAGTCGTCTGCCACGCCCTCTGATTCGCGTTCACGGCTTGCTGCAAACGTTAAACAAGCACGAATGTCTTCGAGCGTCAGGTCGGGGAATTCGGCTACGATCTCTTCTGGCGTCATTCCGCCAGCCAAATATCCCAGCACGTCCGTCACTGTCATCCGCGTGCCGCGAATGCACGGTCTGCCGCTACGCTTGTCCGGTTCGATCGTGATGCTCTTCGTGTGATCCATGCTGACCTGGACTGCGACATATCAGCCGAGTAAGGTACGTAGCTACCGCGCGTACACGCTGATACATGACAAAGACAAATTCTTACGTAAACGAAATTTTTCCAATCGCCCAAATTTCCATCCGTCATCACCTACAGTTTCAGCAGCAGCCTTATTGAGGTTTACCTGAACTCTCAACCAATCTCCATCAAGATAAGTGGGGGTGATCGGATACACCCATTCACACTCAGATTCGTTTTCCCAAACCAAAGCCGGTTTATCTATTTCCACTTTAAAATTTAGCCAAACCTTCTTCGATCCGGTTCCATCTTTGCTTAGCGCCATAAACCTTGCATAAAGGCGTGCCGAGCTGTCGTCAAGTCTGATGACGAATTCAACCAATTTCCCCTCGTTTGCTTTGAATCGTACTTTATAGTCTGCGTTATAAGGAGATGTTGATCGCACTTGCAAGACCTTACCTTGAAAGCCATCATTGAACACCTTGAAATCAGGCTTTGGCGTTACATCAGGTGGAACATGCCAACAAGACAAGATTGGGGTATCTGTACTACCAAAGCCGATCCTTTCAAGTAACCCTTTTCTGTGATTGGGGAAGATTGTATTTTGAGAATCTTGAAAGCGAATGATTAAATCAAGAATAAGTGTCAGATAAGGCGCAATCAAAAATGTCAGGGTCAAATGAAGGAAAATGCGTGACTTGGCGAAAGCGGGCATGGTCTCTATGGTATCTGGTATGCCCAATGGCTCAGCGAACTGCCATATCAGGAGATATGTGCTAACAAAGAGTAAAAGGTACGCGACAATAAGTCCCCACCAATTCCTTCGTAGCCATTTCAACGGATTATCAAACATACCTCTACGCTCCTTTTGACTAACTAAATCTTCATTTGACGCCTCAATTCATAGTTTACTCCGTCTTCTACCTTTACTCGTCCCGCGGCCCCGACGGCAGCTTTTCATTCAAATACCGCGTCAACAATCCGTACAAATGCAGCGTCGTGCCTGCGCCTTCATAAATGCCATGCGAGCGGTTTGGGTAGGCCATCATCGTGAACGGTTTGTTGGCGGCGACCAGCGCATTGATCAGCGCCTCAGTTCCCTGGTAATGAACATTGTCGTCACCCGTGCCGTGAACGACCAGCAGGTGGCCTTTCAACTGGCCAGCGAAGGCGCCAGGCGAGCTTTGTTTGTATTCGTCGGGATGATCCTGCGGCAGACCGCAATACCGCTCCTGATAGATCGTGTCGTAATAACGAATGTCGGCCACCGGCGCGACGGCCATCGCCACTTGATACAGATCGGGATAACGGAAGATCGCGTTCAGGCTCGATGAACCGCCGCCACTCCAGCCCCAGACGCCGATGCGCGTCGCGTCCACGAACGGCCATTTGAGGATCGCGCGGACAACATTGGCCTGATCGAGCGAATTGCGAATGCCCATCTTACGGTAGATGGATTTGCGCCACGCGCGGCCACGTGGGGCGGGCGTGCCGCGGTTGTCTACGCTCATCACTACATAGCCCTGCTGCGCCAGCATCCTGTGCCACATCATCTGGCCTCCGCCCCACGTATCGAGCACGGTCTGCCCCCATGGCTCGCCGTAAACGTGAAAGAGGACGGGGTAGCGTTTCTTCGGATCGAAGCCGGGTGGTTTGAGCATCCACCCATCAAGCTCGACGTCTTCACCAATATCCACGCGGAAGAATTCCTGCGCGACCGGTTTGAGTTTGGCCAGGCGTTCCTGCAGCTCTTTGTTGTCGAACACCGTTCGCGCGGTCCCGTGCTCCGGCAAGTAAACAACATCCGCCACGGGAACTTTGTTGAAAGCCGAGTAAGTGTGAATCGCCAGATCGCCACGCGGCGAAATGTCGTAGTTGTGCGTGCCCGGTTGATTGGCCGGCGACAGCCGCTCGGCTTTGCCACTGCCATTGAGCCGCACACGGTAGAGGTACTTCTGCGTGGCGTTTTCCGGCGAGGCCGAGAAATAGAGCCAGCCGCCTGTGACATCTCTTTCTCGCTCGACGACTCGCTCAACGCTGATCAGATCGTAATTGCCTGGCGTAATGCATTTGACCTCCTGGCCGTCACGCGAGACGGAATAGACATGCCGCCACCCGTCGCGCTCGCTCGTCCAGAGGAATCGGGCGCCGTGGTCAATCCACTCCACATCGCCGCGCGCCAGCCCGCGCTTGTCCCAATCAATCGAACCCCAGGCGATGTCCACCCAGGCGTCATCCTTCTCGGTCAGAATCGGATTGACTTTGCCGGTGTGAACATCACCGAGCATCACGACATTCGTATTCTGCAACCGGTTGAGTTGTTGAATAATGACTTCGTCGGAATTGGCCGCCCACTCCATTCGCGGCAGATAATTGTTGCGCGAATCACCAGGCACGCCAAACCACTGTGTCTTCCCACCGGATGCGTTGATGACGCCGGCGCGCGCGGCGGAATTCACCTCGCCCGCTTTCGGGTACGGGAACGAGATGATCTTCGGGTAGAGTTCGTCGGTGTTGTTGATCATCCGGAACTCTTTGACGCTGGAGGAATCGAGATGCCAGTACGCGATCCGCTTTCCGTCGGGAGACCAGCGCCAGCCGTCGCGGCAGAACAGCTCTTCTTCGTAGACCCAATCGAACGTGCCATTGACTATGTATTGCGCGCCGTCCGAAGTCAGTTGCGCGATCCGGCCGTCGGCCAGGCTCTCCACATAAATATTGTTTCCGCGCACGTAGCCAACCCGCGTCGCATCGGGCGAAAACTTGGCGAACATCAACGTGGACGGTTTCGCATCGCCGCCGAGTTTTTGCAGCTTCCCGCTCTTGAGATCGAAGACCCAGTAATCGCCGCGCGTGTTCGACCGCCAAACACGTTCAGAGTTGGTGAAGATCAGCAGCCGCTGCCCGTCCGCGCTGAGATCAAACTGCTCAATCACTAGCGGAGACGAAGCGCCCGGTGGTGTCAGATTCCGCGCCGAAACCAGAACCGTCCTCGCGCCGGTTGCGGTGGGCGATGGCGGGCCGGACGCGGCCTCGTACCGCACAATGTCCAGCCCGCCTTTGCCCGCCGCCGACGGTTCCAACATCAGGTATCCGCGGCCGTCCGCCTGCCACTGATGCCAGCCGAGCGATTTCGCGCTATAGCTGAAAATCGTGTCGAGTGAAAGCAGGCTCGGATCAGTTTGTCTGACCGCCTGTCCGGCCGGCTGCTGCGCGAAGAGCGGCGCGGCAATCAACAGCGCGAATAGAACGATGGGAATTCGTCGAATTCGATTCACAGTTTCCTCCTCTTTCGCGTCAGTATCCAGGCCATATTTGACGAACGCATCGCTACATCTTCTCCGGCGTTTCAATGCCCAACATCGCCAGCGCCTGTTCCAACCTCCGCCTCACAACATCGGCAGCCATCAGCAAAACAGTCTTTCGCCTGGCGTCGGACTCTTTCAAAATATGGAAGCGTTTGTCCTGATAGAATGCGTTGAACTGGTCGGCCAATTGGAAGGCGTATTTCGCCACATGCGTAGGCTCGAACGCATTCGCCGCCAGTCGCATTACATCATCAAGCCGCGAGGCAAAATAGACCAGCGACCAGAGAGAGTCCCCCGCTTCACCGGAAAAATAATTCGCGATCTCTTCGCCGGAGAGTTGATTGAAATCGCCGCGCACGTCTTCCGCCGATCTCCCAAGCTCGCTGAAGATGTTGCTCGCTCGGCGGACGGAGTACTGCAAATACGGGCCAGTCTCGCCTCTGAACTTCAGCGCCTCTTCAAAATCGAAAGCGATGATCGAGGTGCGCGTGTATTTGAGCAGGAAGTAACGCAGCGCGGCGACGGCGATCTGATGCGCGATCTTTTTCTGCTGCGCTTCGCCGATGTCGGCGTGGCGGGACTGGACTTCCTTGAGCGCGTCCGCTTCCAATCGGTCAATCAAATCGTCGGCTTTGACGCCCAGGCCTTTTCGGCCTGACATTCCGATCTGCTGGCGTTGCGCGTCGGCTTCCGATAGCTCCACGCCCAACTCCTTCGCCGCGGCGGGTGTCAGCGTGACTTTTTCGTAAGCCAGATGGGCGCTGCGAGCGACGCGTTCGTCGTGATCAATCATCATCACGCCTTTTTTGACGTTGGCCTGCGGGTACGACTGGCCGACGTCAATCACGTTCAAAAACGCCGTGCCATTGCCGAAAGGCGGATGACCGACCACAGCTTCGCTTTCGTCGCTCGTCGTGGTCCAAACTTCGCGCCCTCGATGATCGTGGCGCAGCGACCGGTAGTGAAAATCCAATCCAAGCTTTCCCAACTTCCATAGGTGATAGGCAATGTCTTTCCCTGTATAAGTCACCGTCCCATTCGACCGCACAATGATCTTATCGGGATCGTATTCTCCTTCCCCTTGTCCCCCTGTCTCCCCATCCCCTTGTCTCTCTTCCGCTTTCATCACCCAGCATCCCTTGCTGCGGCCTTCGGTCTCGAAAACAATTGCGCCCGACGCTTTCAGCTTTTCAAAAGCGTAAGCCCAGAAATGCAGACGCAGAATCTCTTTCTCGCAGGCTAGCAGGTCGTAGCTGATGTCCAGACGTGACATCGTATCCAGGTGGAGATCAACGATCTTCGATGAAATGTATTCGGCGGCCTCGGCCGTCCGGTTACCGCCCTCTTCGATCTCGTGAAGCGTCTTCGCGCGAATTGCCAGCCGCGATTTATCTTCTTCGTACCAGGCGCCGACGCGCGAATATAAATCCCAGCAATAGTAATCGAAGCTGTCTTCGCGTTTCGTGACGGGCTGTTCGGCCAACGCTTTGATCTCGTCGAGCGGCCTGTTTTCGAGATGAAGAAAGCCCACGACGACATCGGCCACCTGCACGCCGGTGTTGTCAATGTAGTTGTGAACCTCGACATTTTCGCCCGTCGCGCGCAGGATGCGCGCCGTCGTGTCGCCGAGCACCGCGTTGCGGACGTGGCCGATGTGCGCGGCTTTGTTCGGATTGATCGAGGTGTGTTCGACAATGAGCTTTCCCGATTGCGGATTGCGGATTGCGGATTGCGGATCTTCGTTTACAAGTTGTGCAAAGATTTGGGCGCGGTCGAGAAAGACGTTCAGGTAGCCCGCGCCAGCAACCTCGATTCGGGCGACGCCGGGCATCGTGGCCAAACCTTCGGCCAGCTTTGTCGCCAGTTCGCGCGGATTCTTCTTTTCGCCGGTCGCGGCCTTGATGCGTTTGGCCAGATCGAACGCAATTGGAAAGGCCAGATCGCCGAGTTCGGTTTTGGGCGGGATTTCCGAGACAACGTCATCCAGACTAAGGTTGAAGCTGTTGTACGCGAGAGCGATCAGCCGTTGTTTGATTTCTCCGGTAAGCGATGAAGACATCGTGATTACTTCCCTTTCATTCTCCGTGAAAATTCGTGGGGCATTCGCCCAATGCTTGAAAAA
>Ga0187894_10006861_pt1 | contig 10965 bp, 9 predicted proteins | sample GBC1701081metaG_FD_136650 | JGI IMG/M metagenome (GOLD analysis project Ga0187894, IMG submission 136650) | White microbial mat communities from a lava cave in the Kipuka Kanohina Cave System on the Island of Hawaii, USA - GBC170108-1 metaG ...
CGGGGTCCACCTCGGGTACCTCGAGGTGACGGGGAGGGCGGGCGAGCGGCTCCACTGGAAGCTCGGCACCGGCGAGGCGGTGCCCTTCGAGGAGTGGGTCACCCTCGGCGACGACGACGTCCGGCGCGCGGACGCCGTGGCCGAGGGCCCGCATGGCGGCGAAGGGAGGTGGATCCTCGCCTGCGCCTGACACACACGCGCGCCCGCGCGCCGCCGGGGACCGAACCCGCGCGCCGTCGCGGCAGCATGCCGTAGCGGATCGAATCCGTGGCCGCTGCGGCAGCATGCCGTCGCGGAGCGGAGAGGAACTCGCGGCCCCCGCGCCCCCTCAGCCTCCGGAACGGAGCTGCTACCGCGTCGTAACAAGATCGAGTGCTGCCCTCCGCGCGCCGAGAACGCGTGTGCGGTACCCTGTGACCCCTCGGAGGTCCACCGTGAAACTCGTCCGCTGCCTCCCCCTGCTGCTCCTCGTCTCTCTTGCCGCCGCTCAGGAGCGGCAGTCCACGCCGCCGAGCGACGGGAAGGGCCCGCCGAACCCGCCGCGCGGCGCTGACCGCGAGCGGATGTGGCCCGCGGCCGACGCCGAGGGCTGGAAGAAGCCCGTCCTCGTCACGTGGCAGCGGACCTGGGAGGACGCGATCGCCGTCTCCAAGGAGACCCAGCGGCCGCTCCTCGTCTGCATCAACATGGACGGCGAGATCGCGAGCGAACACTACGCGGGCATCCGGTACCGGCAGCCCGAGATCGCCGCGCTCTACGAGCCCTACGTGTGCGTGATCGCGTCCGTCTACCGCCACACGCCGCGCGACTACGACGACCAGGGCCACCGGATCCCGTGCCCGCGGTTCGGGGGGGTGACCTGCGGCGAGCACATCGCGATGGAGTCGGTCGTCTTCGAGAAGTTCTGCGACGGCAAGCGCATCGCCCCGCGCCACATCATGGTGGAGCTCGACGGCAGCGAGACCTACGACGTCTATTTCCGGAACGACACCGCGTCGGTCTTCGAGACGATCACCGAGGGCATCGCGAACCGCGCCGCGCCCCCGCCGACCGTCGTCCGCGGCGACCGCCCGGTCCTTGAGCGCGTCCCGAGCCGCGACGTGACCGACCGCAACGCGGTCGAGGCCGCCTACCGGGACGGCACGCCCGAGCAGCGCCAGGCGCTCCTCGACGCGGCGATCAAGCAGGGGCCCGACGCGCAGCTCGAGCTGCTGCGCCTCGCGCTCTTCGGCATGAACGTGGAGCAGAGCCAGGATGCCCGCAAGGTCCTCGCGACCGCGACGAACCCCGACGCGGTCCCGCTTGTCGCCGACGCCCTCCGTGTCCCGATGGACGCCTCCGACCGCGACGCGCTGCTCGCGACGCTCAAGCGGCTCGGGGAATCGTCGCCGGTCGCGCGCTACCTCGCGGTCGTGCACGGCGGCCTCGCGGAGCGGTCCACGACGCTCGACGTCAAGGGATGGGAGGGGGGCGGGGGGACCTACACCGCACCGTGGTACGGGAGCGGCAGTCTCGAGGCGCAGATCGAGAGCCGCGTCGAGGCGGCGCGCGCGGACGACCCGGTGGCGCATTTGGACATCGCGGAGGCGACGCTCGCGCTCGCGATGCGCGCGCCCGAGACCTACGCCGACCCGCCGACCGCGCGCGTCCTCGCCCGGTACCTCCAGGAGGAGGCGAAGCGCGAGGCGCTCGCCGCGGAGCGGCTCGGCGCGAAGGGCTGGCGCCTCGATACCGTCGTCGCGCTCGCCTCCTACTACTCCGGCTCGCCCGAGGAGGCGTACGCGCGCGCCGAGGCCGCCGTGCACGCGCTGCCGCCCGGCGAGTCGAGCTGGGCGTCGATGGCCGTGGTCACGGTCTTCGCCGAGTCGCGGTGGAAGGCGATCAAGGCCGCGGTCCGCGACCAGAAGGACTGGCCGCGCGAGTGGCTCACGGACCTCCACGCCGCCTACACCGTCCTCCTCAACCACCCGCTCGGCACCGACGCCCAGGTCGCGTGGCACTACGACTTCCTCGACTGGCTCGGCGCCGACCACAGGTCGGAGCGCCTGCTCCGCGACGGTCTCGCCCGGTTCAAGACCTCCGAGGCGCTCCACCAGCGCCTGCGCGAGAAGACGTTGAAGCTGAGGGGGCCCGGGGGCCTCGAGGCCCGCTACGAGGAGATGCTCAAGGAGGGCCCCGAGGTCGAGTTCTTCGCGGGCCTGGCATCGGTCGATGCGGCGGATCTCTGCCGCCGCCACGGCGACTTCGGGAACGCGCTCGCCGCGTACAGCCGCGCGATCGGCCACTTCGAGCGCGGCGCCGAGGGCGACCCGAAGAACGCCGACGAGCCGATCGCGCTCGCGCTGGCCGGGAGCGCGCGCGTGTCCTTGCAGCTCGGCGTGGACGCGGCGGCGGTTGACGCGATCGTCCGGTCATTCGAGCGGAGCCCCTCCTCCGCGGGGACGCGCGACGGCATGGGGATCACGCCCGGCGAGACCGCGACCATGCTGCTCGAGCTGCTCAAGACCGCGAAGAAGGACGACCTTGCCGCTCGGCTCGAGGCGGCGATGGCGAAGATCGACCCGGAGCTGCTCCGCGCGCAGGAGGAGTGACGGCCCCCGAAGCCCCCTCATGACCGACACCAAGGCTGTCGCCGCGCGCATCGAGAGCGAGAGCGTCTTCCTCCGGGACGTCCTCAAGGAGGTCGAGCGCGTCATCGTCGGCCAGAAGCCGCTCCTCGACGGGCTCCTGATCGGGCTCCTCGCCGACGGGCATGTGCTGCTCGAAGGGCTCCCGGGCCTCGCGAAGTCGCTCGCGGTGCAGTCGCTCGCGACCGCGCTCGGCGGGAGCTTCCACAGGATCCAGTTCACGCCGGATCTGTTGCCGAGCGATCTCCTGGGGACGCAGGTGTTCAACCCGCGCACGGGCGACTGGTCCGTGCGGCACGGGCCGGTCTTCGCGAACTTCGTCCTCGCGGACGAGATCAACCGCGCGCCCGCGAAGGTGCAGTCGGCGCTTCTCGAGGCGATGCAGGAGCGGCAGGTGACGCTCGCGGGCGAGACGCGCGCGCTGCCCGCGCCGTTCCTCGTCCTCGCGACGCAGAACCCGGTCGAGCTCGAGGGCACCTACCCGCTGCCCGAGGCGCAGATCGACCGGTTCATGCTGAAGGTGATCGTCGGCTACCCGAGCAAGGACGAGGAGCGCTCGATCGTCGAGCGCATGGCGTCGATGCACGTGCCGAGCGCGAAGCGTGTCGCGTCGCCGGAGCAGGTCGTGCAGGCGCGCGACCTGCTCGACGCCGTGTACGTCGATCCCAAGATCCTCCAGTACGTGATCGACGTCGTCTTCGCCACGCGGCAGCCCGCGGAGGCCGGGCTCGCCGCGCTCAAGCCGCAGATCCTCTACGGCGCGTCGCCGCGCGCGTCGATCGCGCTCGTCCGGGCGGCGCGCGCGCGCGCGATGCTCGAGGGCCGCGGCTACGTGACGCCGCACGACGTGAAGTCCGTGGGGTACGACGTCCTGAGGCACCGCGTGATCACGACGTACGAAGCCGAGGCCGAGGGGCTCTCCTCGGTGGACGTCCTCCGCGCCGTGTTCGACACGGTCCGCGTGCCGTGAGCGGGGGGGCCTGGGGGGCCGGAGGGGTGAGCGCGGACCCGGCGGCCCACGAACGCGAGCTCGAGGAGCTTCTCAAGGAGGTCCGGCGGATCGACGTCCAGAGCCGGCGGCTGGTCGCCGGGGTGATGGCGGGCGGCTACCTCTCCGTCTTCCACGGTTCGGGGATCGAGTTCGACGAGGTGCGGGAGTACGTCCCCGGCGACCCGCAGCGCGCCGTGGACTGGAACGTGACCGCGCGCATGGGCCGCCCGTTCATCAAGAAGTACGTGGACGAGCGGGAGCGGACCGTCGTCTTCCTGCTCGACCTCTCCGCGTCCATGACGGGCGGCTTCGGCATCTGGTCGGCGCGCCAGACCGCCGCGCGCGTCTGCGCCTGCCTCGCGCTCTCCGCGACCCGCAACGGCGACAAGACCGCGCTCGTCACCTTCGGCGAGGACGTCCACTCCTACGTGCCGCCGAGGAAGGGCCCCGCCCACGCGCTCCGGATCATCCGCGACTGCCTCGCGCTGCCGGGCCGCGGCGGCACGTCGCCGAAGCCGGCCCTCGAGTTCGCCGCCCGCGCGCTCCGCCGCCGCGCGATCGTCTTCCTGGTCAGCGACTTCCTGTGCCAGGGCTGGGAGCGTGCCCTGACCCTCTGCGCGCGCCGGCACGACGTGATCGCCGTGCGCATCCAGGTGCCGGAGCTCGCCCCGCTCGACCTGGGTCTCCTCCGGGCGCGCGACCCGGAGACCGGCCTCACGACCGTGATCGACTGGAGCAGCGGGCGCGTCCGCGCCGAGTACTCGCGCCGCGTGGCGGCGTGGCGCGCGGAGACCGAGCAGGCCCTTCGCCGCGCGAAGGTGGACCTGATGGACGTCCCGGTCCCGCAGGCCCCCTCCAGGAACGCCATCGCGGGCCCGATCCTCCGCTTCTTCACGATGCGCGAGCTGCGCGGAGCCAAGCGGTGAGACGCCTCCTCGTGGTCTTTCTCTTCGCCGCCTGCGACGCCGGGACGCCGATCCCGGAGACCGACCTGCTGCTCCGCATCACCCCCGGCGCGTTCGAGGTCGAGCCGGGCGAGCCGTTCCCTCTCACGGTCACGCGCGTGTGGAAGAAGGATCTCGAGCCCGGGGAGTGGAGCGACAAGACCCTCGCGCCGCTCGCGCTGAAGCTCGTCGAGGAGACGCGCCGCGACGACGGCACGCGCATCGAGGAGACGCGCCGCTACGTCGCCCACGCCTTCTCGCTCAAGGACATCGTCGTCCGCGGCACGAAGCTTGTCGCGACGCAGAAGGACAGAGGCGCCGAGCGGAAGGTGGTGGCGACCGGCTTCCGGATCCGCGTGAACCCCGTGCTCGACCCCGAGAACCCCGGGCCGCCGGAGCTCCCGGGCGAGCCGCCGCCTTCCCGCGGCTGGATGTGGTGGGGCGGCGGGGCCCTGGCTCTCTGCGCGCTCCTCTTCCTCGCGGTCCGGCGGAGGCCGAAGCCCGAACCGACGAGCGTCGTGCCCCCGAGCCCCCCGCTGCCTCCCTTGCGCGAGCGGGCGCTCGACCGGCTGCGCGGCGCGAGCGTGGAGGAGGCCGCGGACATCGTCCGCGAGTTCCTCGCGCTCACGGGAACCGTCCGCGCGCTCGAGATGACGACCGAGGAGCTGCTCAAGCCGCTGCCCGCGCTCGCGGCCGTCCTTGGTCCCGCCGACCTCGCGAAGTTCGCGGCGGTCGCGCCGACCTCGGCCGAGCGCGAGGCCGCCCTTGCGTCCGCGATGGCGTTTGTCCGGGAGGCGACCCCGTGATCCTGCTCGACCCGTGGCTCCTCGGGATCGGGATCCTCGTGCCGGTCGCGCTCTGGCGTCGCCGGCGTGCCCCCGCGGCCGCGGCGCCGTTCGCGCCGGGCGCCCTCGCCTCCGGCCTTCCCCGGTCGTGGCGGGTCCGGCTCCTCCCGCTGCCGCGCGTGTTGCAGGTGGTCGGGCTCCTTCTCGCCGTCGTCGCGCTCGCGAGACCCGCGCGCCGCGAGATGCTGCCTCTCCGGACCGAGGGGATCGACATCCTCCTCTGCCTCGACACGTCGTCCTCGATGACCGCGAACGACATGGACCGCAGGCGGACGCGGCTCGAGGTGGCGAAGGCCGCGGCGGCGGAGTTCGTCCGCGGGCGGCCCGAGGACCGGATCGGCCTCCTGTCGTTCGCGCGCTACCCGGACGTGCGGTGCCCGCTCACCCTCGACCACGAGGCGCTCGCGGGCATCCTCGCGGGCGTCACGACCGTCGCGAGCGACGGCCCGGAGGACGCGACCGGGATCGGCACCGCGGTCGCGCGCGCGGTGCAGGTGCTCCAGGGCGACGAGCGCCGCGAGCGCGTCGTGATCCTCCTGACCGACGGCGACGAGAACGTGGCCATGGAGGGCGCCGCGGGCGAGATCGCGCCGTCGCACGCGGCGCAGCTCGCGTCGGCGCTCGGCGCCCGCGTGTACGCGGTCGCGGTGGGGGCCGGGGGGCCGAGGACCGACACCGGCGCGCTAGAGCATCTCGCGCGGAGGACGGGCGGGGAGTTCCACGAGGCCCGCGACGCGAGCGCCGTCACCTCGGTCTACGCGCAGATCGACGCGCTCGAGAAGACCGGCTTCGAGAAGCCCCGGTACGTGATCGAGGACCGGTTCCTGCCGTTCCTCCTGGCCGCGATCGCGACGCTGATCCTCGGCCGCGCGCTCGGCGCCACGGCGCTCGAGGTCTGCCCGTGAGGTTCGATCTCCTGCCGCTCCTCCTGCTCGCGCCCGCGGCGTGGCTGCTCCTCCGGTCCGCGGATCGCGCGCGCGGGAAGAGGCTCGCGTCGGCGCTCGGCCCGCGCGTGCCCGTGCCGCGCCGCCGGGTCGCCCTCGGGAGCGTGGGCCTCCTCCTCGCGCTCGTCGCCGTCCTCGGCCCCGCGTGGGGCGCTGCGGCCGGGGATGTCGAGGGCGCGGACGTCGTGGTCTGCCTCGACGTGTCGCGGTCGATGCTCGCGCGCGACGTCGATCCCGACCGGCTCACCCGCGCGAAGCGCGAGATCCGGGCGCTCGCCGACCGCGCGGCGGGCGACCGGCTGGGCCTCGTCGTCTTCGCGGGCGAAGCGCGGGCGGCGGTCCCGCTGACGGACGACATGGCGTCGTTCGCGGAGCTCCTGGACCTTGCGGATCCGACCTCCGTGGGCCGCGGCGGGACGGATCTCGGCGCGGCGCTCGAGGCGGCGCTCGACGTGCTTCAGGGCCGCGAGGGGTCCGCCCTGCTCGTGACCGACGGCGAGGACCTCGGAGGCCGCGGTCTCGCGGCGGCGAGGCTGCTCAAGGAGCGCGGCGTGAGAGTCCACTGCGTCGGCCTCGGCACGGAGCTCGGGAGCAAGATCACGACCGAAAGCGGATTCCTCCGCGACCGGACGGGCGAGGACGTCGTGTCCGCGATGGACGCGACGGGGCTCCGCGCGATCGCGGAGGCGACGGGGGGGACGTTCGGGGGCAAGGTGCCTGACCTCTCGGTGACGCGCCGCACCGGCGCGTCCGACCGCCGCGAGAACCGCTACCAGTGGTTCCTCGCGGCCGCGGTGCTGCTCTGGCTCCTCGATCTCGCAAGGAGGCGGTCGTGACGGCCCCCCGGGCCCCCCTCCTTCTGCTCCTGGTGGTGGGGGCCTGCGGCAACCCCTACGCGGACACGGAGGCCGCGCTTCGCGCGGGGGACCTTGACCAGGCGCTCGTGACATCGGAACCCACCGCGTGGCGCAACTTCGTCCGCGGCAACGTCGCGTTCGCGCGTTCGGAGGCGGCGGAACAACCTGACCTCCAGATCGCGCTCGCGGAGGACGCGCTCGCGGCGTGGCGGGTGGCGGCGATGCAACGCGACTGGCCCGAGGCGCGCCGGAACGTGGAGCGGGGGCTGCTCCGCCTGCAGCGGCTCTACGAGAAGAAGAGCGGGAAGGAGCGGAAACCCCCCCAGCCGAGGCCGCCGCAGCCTCCGGCGCCGGGCAAGGAGGACGGCGCGGAGGCGGAGGCGGCGCTCGAGAAGGGCGACCTCGCGGAGGCGCAGGTGCTGCGGCTGCTCGAGATGCTCCGCGAGAAGGAGGCGAAGAAACTCGCGGCGCGGCGGGCGAGGCTCGGCACGCCGCAGCCCGGCGTGGAGAAGGACTGGTAGGGGCCGCGGGGACCCTACGGCTTGCGAGTTGCGGCATGATGGGGCCTTCGATGGCGAGGCTCCTCGCGGTCCTGCTTTGCTGCGGCGCGGCGCTCGCGCAGGAGCGCGCGTTCGTCGAGGTGACGGCGCCGAAGGACACCTACTACGTTCGCGAGCTCGTCGAGCTGAAGCTCCGCTTCGGGTACGACCGCGACTTCTTCCGGACGAACGCGGTGCCGCTCTTCGCGCGGCCGATGGACGTGCCGGTCCAGGTGAGGGCGGAACTGCCGGGCGGGCACGCGCCGTTTGACCGGGGCGTGTCGCACCGTGGTCCGAAGTTCGCGCTGAACAACGGCGTCGTGCCTGCGACCTCGACGACCGAGGAGACGCGCGAGGGCCGCGTGTTCACCATCGTGGAGCTGCTCTACGACCACGCCGCCTCGGAGCCGGGAGAGCTGACGATCGCCGCGCCGACGCTTCACTACGCGTACGCGACGGAGTTCGACGAGGACTTCGTCACGGGCCCCGTCGCGAAGAATCCGAAGCACGAGGTGGTTTCCGGGGAGCCGCTCGCGCTCCGGTTCCTGCCGGTGCCCGACGAGGGGCGACCGCCCGAGTTCGAGGGCGCGGTGGGGCACTTCACCGTGAGCGCGGAGGCGAGCACGAAGACGGTTGAGGTGGGGAGGACCCTTGGCCTGACGTTCCGCATCAAGGGTCTCGGGGCGGCGATGAAGCGACGGTTCGACCTCAAGGGCTTCCACGTCTACGGGACCGTGTACCTCAGTGGAGGCGACACCGCAGAGGTCAGCATCGCGCCGCTCTCCACGAACGTCACCGAGATCCCGTCGATCCCTTTCGCGTACTTCGACCCGGGGCCGCCCGCCGGCTACCGCGTCGTACGCACGGACCCGATCCCGATCCACGTCACCGGGCCTCCTGCCTCTAGACCCCCTCCGCCTCCGCCTGTGTGGGGGGTTCCGTTGCCGATCTGGCCCATCGTCGTCGCCCTGGTGGTCGTGGCCGCGGCGATTGCGTTTCTCTTGGCCCGGTCCCGCCGGCGCGTCGAGCTCCCTGACCCGCATCGTGTCCGCGTCACCGAGGCGCTTGAGAAGCTGCGCCGCACCGGCCCCGGCCCCGGGCTCGCGGACGCCTTCGCGGAGTTCCTCGCCGCGTACCTCCGGTGCCCGCCCGCGGCGGTGATCGGCCCCGACCTCCCGGCGCGGCTTGCGCAACAGGGGCTCGCCCCGGGGCTCGCATCCCGCGCCGCGGCGACGCTTGAGCGCCTCGTCGCCGTGCGCTACGGCGGAGGCGACACTGCGGAGGGCGTCGCGGCGCTGCTCTCGGAGATCGAGGCGTCGCTCGGGCCTACCGCTCGTGCGGGATCGCGGACGTGAGGCTCTCGGGCGCGCCGTCGGTCACGAGCACGTTGTCCTCGATCCGGATTCCGCCGAAGTCGAGCATCCGGTCCACCCGGTCCCAGACGACCGTGTCGCGGTGCTGCTTGCGCTTCTCCGCGTTCCTGAGGAGCGCGGGGATGAAGTAGATGCCCGGCTCGACGGTCACGACGAACCCGGGCTTCAGCGGGAGGTCCATCCGGAGGTAGCGGATGCCGGGGCGCTTGCTCTGCTTGCGGCCCGGGAGCTTGCCGCCGGCGTCGCGGACGCCCAGGCCCACCATGTGGCCGACGCCGTGCGGGAAGAAGAGCGCCTGCGCGTCCTGTTCGAGCAGGCTCTCGGCGTTGCCGCGCAGGAGGCCGATGGCCGAGAGACCGCGTGCGATGTCGAGGCAGGCGCCCAGGTGGATGTGCTGCCACTCCATCCCGGGGCGGCACTTCCCGATCGCGTTCCGGCGGGCTTCGTCCACGATCGCGTGGATGTCGCGCTGCTCCGGCGTGAACTTGCCGCTCGCCGCGTACGTGCGCGTGACGTCGCTGGCGTAGCCCTCGACCTCCGCGCCCGCGTCGATGAGCACGAGGTCGCCGTCGCGCGCGGCGCGCTCCGTCGGCATGAAGTGGAGCACGCCGCTGTTCGGCCCGCTGCCGACGATCGTGTCGTAGGCCGTCCGCTCCGCGCCGTTCCGGAAGAACTCCGCCTCCATCTCGATCTCGATCGCCCGCTCGGTGACGCCCGGGCGGATCATCGGCACGATCTTCGCGAACCCCGCCGCGGTCGCGCGCGCGGCCTCGCGCATCCGGCGAAGCTCCTCAAGGTCCTTCGGCCGGCGGGCGTCGAGGAGACCCTCGCGCAGCCGCCGCGCGAGGCCCGCGTCGGACTTCACGCCCTTCACGCGCGAGCCGAGCACGGCGACGGGGCGCCTGCCGCGCTTCTTCAGCCACTTCGCGAGGCCATCCGCCGGCACGCCCTCGCCCCCCCCGGCCCCCTCCCACACCCGCTGCGCCTCGGTCACGGCCGGCACGAAGTCCGTCCAGCCGTCCTTTGGATCGTACGCGAGCACGCAGCCGGGCTTCTCCCGGTCCGTGAGCCAGAAGTACTCCGCGTGCGCGCGGAAGGGGTACGTCTGGTCCTGGTGCCCCGGCAGGAACACCGGCTCGCCCGAACCCACGAGCACGATCTCGCGCGTGAGGCCCCACGCCTTCGCCGCGCGCGCGCGCCGTTCCTTGAGCATGGGCGCGGATTCTACCCCTCCCCCGCGCCCCCTCCCCTCCCTTACCCTTACGGCGTGGACGACGTCGAGCTCCTCTCCCGCCTCGTCGCGTTCGACACGGTGAGCCACCGCTCGAACCTCGCGTTCGTGGATTTCCTCTGCGAGTACGCAAGGGGCGCCCGGGCGGAGCGCGTGCCGTCACCCGACGGCAGCAAGGCGAACCTCGTCCTGCGCTTCGGGCCCGACGAGGGCGAGGGGCTCGTCCTCTGCGGGCACATGGACGTCGTGCCCGCGGAAGAGGAGGGCTGGCACAGCGATCCGTTCAAGCTGCGCGCCGAGGGCGACCGGCTCTTCGCGCGCGGCGCGTGCGACATGAAGGGCTTCCGCGCGGTCGCGCTCAACCTGGCCATGGAGGCGAGGGGGCTTCGGGGGCCGCTCGTGCTCGTCTTCACGTACGACGAGGAGACGGGGACCGCGGGCGCCCGCGACCTCGTCGAGCGGTGGCCGCTCGTGCGGGCGCTGCCGAAGCGCGCGATCATCGGCGAGCCGACCGAGCTGCGCGTCGTGCGGATGCACAAGGGCCATGTGCGCGTGCGGATCACGCTGCGCGGCGTCTCCGCGCACTCGGCGCTGCCGCACCTCGGCCGGAACGC
>Ga0187894_10006863_pt1 | contig 10963 bp, 8 predicted proteins | sample GBC1701081metaG_FD_136650 | JGI IMG/M metagenome (GOLD analysis project Ga0187894, IMG submission 136650) | White microbial mat communities from a lava cave in the Kipuka Kanohina Cave System on the Island of Hawaii, USA - GBC170108-1 metaG ...
CCACGCGCTGCAGGTCGGCGATCGTGACGGCGTTGATTTCGTCGAGCCGCTGGTTGACGCGCTCGGCGTCGCCTTCGACCACCACCGCGCTGCCGATGAGATTCGCGCGATTGGCGCAGGTCAGCGCGCCGGTTACGACGTCGCAGGTCAGCCGGTTCTTGATCTTGGTCAGTTCGCGCTCGGTCACCGCCTGGGTTCGGATGCGCTCGATGTGCTCGTCCAGCGCGGCGAGGATCTTCTCCTTGTCTCCCCAGGGCAGAATCGCCGCGCCGACCGCCGCCATCCCGTCATCTTCCAGCGAAAAGGCCATTCCCAGGGCGAACTGGCAGAGCTTCTTTTCCTTCACCAGGTCGCGATAAATCCGGCTGCTCTGTCCGCCGCCCAGAATGTTCATCAGGACCGAGAGCGCCGTCTGGTCGGGATGTTTGTCCGGCAGGCCGCGGTAGAGATAACCCAGGATCGGCACCGGCCCCTTGTCTTCGGCGATCTTGCATTCGCGCTGCGCGGTCTGCGGAGGCTCCGGCGCGTAGTCGCGTGCGGGATCGGGACCGCGGGGAATCCATGAAAAGCTGCGTTTGGCGATGGCCTGCGCGTCGGCGTGATGCACCGCGCCGACAATCACGAGCGTGGCGTTGTTGGGGACGTAGAAGCGCGACCAGAAATTCTCCAGCTCCTCGATGGTTGCCGCGCGGAGATGCGGAATCTGGCCGATGGGAGACCAGCGATAAGGATGCTTCTGAAAGACGACGGGCAAAACCTTTTCAGGCACTGATCCGTAGGGAGTATTGAGTCCCAGACGGCGCTCCTCCTCGACGACCTTCCGCTCGGTGTCGAAACTGTCCTGATCGATCTTCAGGAAGCACATGCGCTCCGCTTCGAGCCAGAGCGCCAGTTCAAGCTGGTCGGCGGGCAATTCGCAGATGTAGGTGGTGTTGTCAAAGGCGGTGAAGGCGTTGCAGTCGCCGCCGGTCCGACGGATGTACTTGAAGTGATCCTCCGAGCCGATCCGGTCCGTGCCGCGGAACATCATGTGCTCGAACATGTGCGCGAAGCCCTGCCGCCGCGGGTCTTCGTTCTTCGAGCCGACGTGGTACCAGAGCTGGACCGCCACGATCGGACAGGAGAAATCCTCGAGCGTGATGACTTTCAAGCCGTTGTCGAGCGTGCTCTGCTGAAAGTCGTAGCGCCGCGCCGGCGGGTCGGCGGCGAAGGAGTCAGAGTGAGCGAACGCGTTGATTGCCGCCAGAAGGATCAATCCGATCCTGCGTGATTTCATCTCTATATCTCCCAGATTGGCCCGCCAGCGTAATTGAGAGCCGCGCGGCGAGACAACCACCTGTTGCAGGCGTCCAAGCCCCTGCCGCGCCAGTACGACCATAACACCATGCATGACTTCATGTTACATCGCGGCAAGCTTGCCTAAAGCCGTGAATGGTAGCGGTTTGCTTTGACCGATATAATGTTCGTGAAGTTCTTCACAAAGGATCGGAACGGCCATGCCGACGCCGCCAACTTCGCCTTCTCGCGACGACGCCGATCCCGCCCAGACCGCGGGTTCCTCCGCGGCAGCGAATACCGGGGCCGAGGGTGCGCCGATCGTTCCGCCCATGACGGCATCGCTGATGGGACGGCTCTTTCTCGTTCCTGCTGTGCTCGTAAGCATGATGGTAATTGGGCTGGTGATCGTGGTCGGTCTGTTCGGCTGGTCGGCGATCGGGCAGCGTCCGACGGTATCACAACTGCTGACAACGCTCGAATCGAATCCCGGCGACAAGCATGGTGGAGCGCTCTTTCCGGAGAGCAAGGAGGTCTGGCTTGCGGCGCAGGAGCTGGCAAATCGACTGCGCGATCCGTCGAAGGAACTGACGCCCCCGGAAATCGTGACGGCGTCGGAACGGCTCGAAAAAATCTATTCCGCCACGGCGGAGCGGATGACCGGTGAAACAAAGCTCTCCGACGGCGAGCGGCAGAAAGCGGTTTTTACCCTGCTGGCATTGGCACGATTGGGGACGCCTGCTTCGGTTCGTGTCATTCAGGAGGCAGCGACGGCCTTCGATCCGGACTTCCGAAAAGCGGCCATTCGCGGCGCGGTCGAATTCGGTTCCCGTGCCGATGCCGCCGCCCTGGTTCCGGCGATTCGCGGCCTGCTGAACGATTCTGGTTCCGACGTGCGGCTGATGGCCTGTGCCGCGCTGGGGCAGATCGCCCGGCCGGGGGATCGTGAGTCCATCGAGGCGCTGGCCGCCCGGTTGCGGGATGATCGGGAAGTGCAGTGGAACGCCGCCCTGGCGCTGGCCCGACTAGGCAGTTCGAGAGGCAAAATGACCCTGCTCAGCATGCTGGATCGCAAATACTGGGAGCAGGGACAGGTGGAATATGCGTCGGGGGGAACCGAGGTGCGCCACCCCTTTACGCCGCGACAGATCGAAGAATACCTGTCGGCCGCGGTGGATGCGGCCGCGCGGCTGAAGGATGCCGACCTCGATCGGATGATCGACGCGCTGGCCCGCGATCCCTCCGTGGTGGTTCGGGACCGCGTATCGCATCGCGCGCGATTGACAACCCGCGACGACGCCGCAAAGCTTGAACCGTCGCCGGGCGACGTGGCCACAGCAGGACGCGCAGGCTGACCGCCCAAGGAACGACCATGCCGACGAAGCAGTTAGTCACCAAGGTCTGGATCGCTCCCGGCTGCATTGTGTGCGATGCTTGCGAGACCACCGCGCCGGACGTGTTCCAGGTGCTGCACGACGAAGGCACCTGCATCATTCGTCCCGACGCGCTGGAAGCTGAATTCTGCAAGCCGCGGACAAAGGACATTATCGACGCCGCCGCGGAATGCCCGGTGGACGTGATCAAATTCGATACGGTCGGCGTCGAAGTATCGGAGGCCGAGGCCGCCGCCGCTCCCGCCGCGGCCGCGACGGCAACCGCGGAAGCAGCCCACGCCGCGCCCGCGGCCCGCGCCCATCCCGAAGCGCCAGCCAAGAAACAGGACCACGAAGCGCCGATTCAGCGCATCGCCGATCCGGCGATTCAGGCGTTGCTGGAAGCGGCAACCGCTCGAGGCGGGAAAGCCGGACTCGACAAGCCCAGCGTCGGCGCGGCGACTGCGATGAAGCGGTTGCAATCGCTGCCGGCCGAGAAACTCCCGCCCGACGCGCGCTACCAGAAGATGCTGGAAAAGACGCGCCCGGAACCGAAGGGCGAGCCGACGCGCCGCGACTGGGTGCTGGCCGCAGGCTGGGCGATCTTCGGATTGGGCGTCGGCGGTCCGAGCGCGCATGCCTTCGTCCGGTTCCTCATGCCGAACGTTCTGGAGGAGCCCGACCCGCGCGTGCGCCTGACCTCGATCGCCAAATTCAAGGAAATGAAACCGGGCGACGTGCTCGAGGACTACAAGGATTCCGGCAAGTTCTGGATCATCCGCGAGGAGAATCGCATCGCCGCGGTGTCGATCATCTGCACGCATCTCGGCTGTGTGCCGAGCTGGCTCCCGAACGACCGCAAGTTCAAATGCCCCTGCCACGGCTCGGGGTTCAAGCCCAACGGCGTGAACTTCGAAGGACCCGCTCCGCGGCCGCTGGAGCGCTTCAAACTCTTCATGGATGGCGACGTTGTGGTGGTGGATCGATCGCGCAAGTTTCTGGCGATGGGTCCGAATGACGTCGCCGTGTGGAATGATCCGGAGGCGTCGCTCGAGGTCTGATTCGCCGCCGACGCGTCGTCGCCGCGGCTGCCGCGCACTCAACACAACCCCGGAAATGCTCTAACGACTATGAGTCTTCTGAATCACGTCGGCAGTTACGTCAAGAACAGCCAGGTGTGGGGCTCCATCTTCCGGCACGGCATGCCGAAGGACCGCCGCACCCGCGCGATGGTGGTTCTGACCAACGTCTTCCTGCACCTTCATCCCGTCGCGGTGCGCAAGAGCGGCATCCGCCTCTCTTTCACCTGGTGCATGGGCGGGCTGACCTTCTTCCTGTTCCTGGCAGAGACGGTGACGGGTGTGCTGCTGATGTTCTACTACCGCCCCACCGTCGAATACGCCTACGTGGATATTCAAGGGCTTCGGGCAACGGTCACGCTCGGCCTGCAGCGAGAGCTGCATCGCTGGGGCGCCCATGCGATGGTGATCGCCATCTGGCTCCACATGCTGCGCGTATTCCTGACGGGCAGCTACAAACCACCGCGCGAGTTCAACTGGGGCGTCGGGGTGATCCTGCTGGTGCTGACGCTGCTGCTCTCCTTCACCGGATATCTGCTGCCGTGGGATCAGCTGGCCATCTGGGCGATCACGGTCGGATCGAACATGGCGCGGGCCACCCCCTTCCTCGGACATGAAGGTCCGGGCGCTTCGTTCCTGAAACTCGGCGACGTGCCGCTGATCCATGGCGGCGACGACGCACGGTTCGGTCTGCTGGCCGGCACGTTCGTCGGCCCCAACGCCCTGCTGCGGTTTTATGTGTTGCACTGTGTCTTCATTCCACTCGTGGTGGCGGTGCTGATCGCGGTGCACTTCTGGCGCGTGCGCAAGGACGGCGGCATCAGCGGCCCGCTCTAGGCAACCGCTCGACCCGGATTGGATGGACGGAGCGACATGACGCGACTATTGGCCGAGGGCGGTTCGCCGATGGAGGCGCTCAAGCAATTCATCAATGCACTCTGCGCGCCGGAATTCTTCCTGCCGCTGTGCATCCTGATCTTCGCGGTCTGCCTGCGCTATTACCGAACCATCACCAAGCCCTACGTCGCGATTCCGCTCGGTCTGCTGGCGCTGGGCGGATATGTCGCCAGCATGGGCGATCCCAATTTTCTCAAGATCATCAAGAAACCCGACAACATCCCAATCACGATGCTGATCCTGAGCGTGGGCTACTTCATGTGGCTGTCGCTGCGCCGCGCCGCGCTGAACGACGAGCGGCTGGAGCGCGGCCAGCCGCTGCTGGAGGCGGGAGCCGACGACAAGGTGCTGGTCTGGCCCGACCTCGTCTATACCGAGTTCATCGCGCTGATCCTCTGCACGGTCTTCCTCGTGGTCTGGGCCATCATGCTCAAGGCTCCGCTGGAGCAGCCGGCCAACCCCGCGGCCATTCCGAATCCTTCCAAGGCACCCTGGTACTTCCTCGGGCTTCAGGAGATGCTCGTCTATTTCGATCCCTGGATCGCGGGCGTGCTGCTGCCCGGTCTGATCATCGTGGGGTTGATCGCCATTCCCTTCATCGATCGCAATCCGCGCGGCAACGGCTACTACACCCTGCGCGAGCGTCCCTTCGCCATCGCGGCGTTCCTGTTCGGGTTCATCATTCTGTGGGACGTGCTGATCGTGGTGGGAACGTTCCTGCGAGGGCCCAACTGGAACCTCTTCGGCCCGTTCGAATACTGGGATCCGCACCGGCCGGCGGCGCTGCTCAACGTGAACATCTCCGACGTCTTCTGGGTGGTGATCCCCTCCAAGCTGGGGCTCTCCTGGTGGAAGCCCGGCCTGCCCGATCAGGCCGTCGGACCCGTTCCGGCCTACCTCATCCGCGAGGCGCCGGGGCTGGTACTGCTGACGATCTACTTCGCGGTTCTGCCGGTGGCGCTGGCCAAGACCGTGATTCGCCGCATGTATGACGAGATGGGATTCATCCGCTTCGTCATCTTCTGGGTGCTGGTAAGCTGGACCGCCATCATGCCGATCAAGATGGTGCTGCGGTGGATGTTCAACATCAAATACTTCGCGGCGCTGACGGAGTTCTTCTTCAATATCTGAACCGGCCGGTGACTGGCCTTGAAAGCGCGTGCGGCACTGAAGCGGGAATCCTGAGGCGGGACGCCGGAACCACAAGGAGTCGCCGGGGCGGCAGGAACCATTCATGCAACGCGGCGGCAGCGCGTGGGTGCGCGACCGCCGCGATTGAACAATCCGCAACCGCGCGCCGATGTGCGAAACCGCGCGGAAGCGCGGATCAATATTTGCGAATCACCCCGATGACGACGCCCTGAATGTTGACCTTGTCCGTGTGGATCGGACGGAAATTCGAATTCGCGGGCTGAAGCCGGAATCCCTTGCCTTCGCGGAAGAGCTTCTTGAGCGTGGCCTCGCCGCTGTCGAGCAGCGCGACGACCGTTTCTCCATCCTTGACGTTGCGCCGCCGCTCCACCACCACGTAGTCACCGTCGGTGATGTGGTCGTCGATCATGCTGTCGCCCTGGACTTCCAGCACGAAAGACTTGCCGCGGCCGCTGAAGATTCGCTCGAGGTCGAGTTGTTCGCCCTCCTCGACCGCCTCGATCGGGCTGCCGGCGGCGATGCGACCCGCCATCGAGAGCAGTGTCGGGCGATCATCCGGAAGTTCGAGATGCTCAGCCAGCTCCAAAGAGCGAGCCTTGTGCCGGTCGCGAAGCACCAGTCCGCGATCTTCCAGCACGCTGAGGTGTTCGAACACCGTGACCTTTGAAATTCGAAGGTGATCGCCGATTTCCTGAAGCGTGGGGGAATAGCCATGCTCCCGGCGATAGTCGCGTATATAGGTGAGGATCTGACTTTGACGCGGGGTGGCGGGGCGAGTGGCTCGCCGCTTCTTGGTGATGGTTGGCACTGCTTGCTCCAATCTTTGCCACAGCCGAAATCCAGCTCAGCGGTCCGACGTGGACCAGCGGCAGTCGCGCGACATCAACAACGCGCCACGCGTCCGCGGAGTCGGAATTCTCGTCTTCAACCGTGACAAGCCCATTACTGGCCGACTGTCCCGAACGTGACCCCGGGTTCGAAAACCCGATGCCCGAACTCGGTCCGATCGACCTGCCCAAGGCTCCGACGGGGAGGCGCTGGGCCCCCCAACGACGCCGAAACCGATTACTCAAATCTGACTCGGCCAGACGAACGCCCGGATGTCCCGCATCAGGATCGGGCCACGGACGGCGAAATGCGCCTCCCGGCCCCCAGACGCATGCCGCGCCCCGCTCAGCCCAGGACTGAAGATCGGAACCCCCACACCGCGGATCCGCTGTCGCGGTCCCGGCGCGGATGCTGCGGCCGACGGTGCGATAGCTGCGTCGCCGGACCGAGTTTGCTCTTTCGCCTCGTACGGGATGGCCCTTGCACTGGGCATGAGGGGTGCCAAAAAGACCGCGATCGGAAAGCCGTTGCCAGTTCATCCTTCGCTTCCTTGCGAGTTGAAGAACCGATCCAACACTTCAATGCGAGATCAGGCGGCTTCCGATGACGCAGAATCCGATCCGGCGGGCCGATTTTAGTCCGCGCGGCGAACCCTGCAACGGGTGTCCCGAGTATTTCACCGGACCGCCCCGCTTCACACATCGTACAAAACCCAAAACAAAATGCAACCAAAAAGAATCGGGGAATTCCCGCCCCATTTGGCCGCCCCGCCCACCGGAAACGCCGGCCGAATCATTCCCCCGAAGAAGTCGCCGGAATACCGCGGACCTCTTTATCCGCCGCCGGGCCATTCGAATGGCCGCCACTCTCGCCGGGCTCCCGCGAAGCCACGCCGGCCCGGCCCGCCACCGCGGTCAGAAGCAATTCCAGTTCCGTCACATGCCGAGCCATGGAGAGCCGCGGCCGCAGCGCCGCAGCCTCGGAGACCATCCCCGCTCGCACCTCCGGCTCGCGCAGTTTCAGCAGTCCCTGCGCAAGCATTGCCGCATCCGCGGGATCGGCGACGACAAAGCCGCTGACGCCGTCGTGAATCACTTCCGCCGCTCCATTGAAGCGCGTCGTGACCGCGGGCACACCGTGGCAGATCGCCTCGAGCACGACGCGGCTGCAGGGGTCGTAATAGGTGGGATGCACGCACACGTCCGCCGCGCTGAAGAAGGCTCCGATCCGCTGCGTCGGTCCGACGAAGACGACTGCCCCGGTCATGCCCAGCCGTTGCGCAAGCGACTGCACGCCCGCGGGATTGTCGCGCCCAACGATCAACAATCGTGCCGAGGGAACGCCCTCTGCGTGCAACAGCGCCAGCGCTTCCACCGCGTGGCCGACCCCCTTGAGCCGAAAGTTGTGTGCGACGCAGAGCAGGACATACTCTTCGTCGCTCCAGCCATATTGCGCGCGAATCGCGGCGCGCTGCCGGGCGCGCTCCGCCGCCTCGGGAGGATGAACGTCCACGCCGTTGAAGACCACCTGGACCCGCGGCGGCGTCAGGCCATAGTGCCGATGGAACTGATCGGCGACATAGTTGGAAACGGCCGCGATCACCGGACCGTCCGGTCGGCAGATGGCTCGCTCAAATCCTCTCAGCGACCGGTATTTCAGATTCCATGCGTTCGAAAATCGCTTCGCCGCGCGCGACAGCCCGCCGCCGCGCAGCGCCAGGTTTCGCTCGATCGTCTCCACAATGCTGCCGCCGCGCGGCTGATAGATGTCGGCATTGGGCACCGGCGCGATGGCATGCGTCACGTCGAATGGCGTCTGCTTCAGAAATGCAGTCGCGTGGCGAATGAACGCTGCGGTGGCGCGCGGACGGATCAGCGCCGATCCCGGCAACTGGTGAATCGTCAGCGTGGGCGTCGAGGGGCGGCGGCTGGCGGTCACAATGTGCATCTCGTGGCCGCGCTGAGCCAGCAGCGCGGCAAGCTCCATCGTGGATGTCTCGGCGCCGCCGCGCCACTCCTCCAGCCGCTCGATGATGATCCCGATCTTCACGCCGCGCCTCCTCGATCCGATTCGCGAGGAGAACGGACGGGATCGGGTGACCGGCCCATCCGCCGATCATGGCGCGCCATCCGCCGCACGCGCGCCCGAATGCTCCGCAGCCAGCCGCGATCCCACGCCCGCCGGCCCGTCTCCGGCGCGACCCATCGCACCACCGCGCCCAACCGTCCGCGACAGGGAGGCTCCACCGGCAGCGACCCGGCCGGCTGGCGATGCAGCAGTAGCCGCCAGGGATGGTGCGCGCCGAAATAGGCCCGCAGGAATCGAATGCGATCGGCGCGCGTCACCGCGCCGGCCGGGCTGCTGTAGTCCAGCGCCGCCAGATCCTTGATGCGCCACCGTTGATTGTGGCGGCGGCAACGCAGCAGGCGGGCGAGATCGATCAGCGTCAGTTCCGGTTCACCGCCTTCCTCCCGCCAGAAGACGTGACACAGGTAGAGGTCGCGATGAAACAGGCCGTGATCGTGCATCTGTCGCACGATGCCGGCCAGCCGCTCGATCGTGCGGCGGCGCTGCACGAAGCGCGGCGCGGGACGAATTCCCAACACGATCTCATCGCACAATCGTTCCAGCGACACGCCGGGCGCCGCGGACAGCAACAACAGGCTGCGACCGCCGCGCGACTCTTCCTCCACGCCGTAAGCCAGAACCTCGGGCACAGGTACGCCGATGCGCCGCAGCCGCTCGATGGCGCGATACTCCTTCGCCGCGGAAGCGGCTTCATCGTCGCCGCCGGGACTGGCCGAGCCGATCGTCGCGTCGTAACGCTTGAGAAACAGTTCCTGCTCGACGCCGACCGGCGACCGCAACAGGAGACGATCGCGGCGGCGCGACGGTTGCAGGCCGGGCTTCGTCAGTGGCGCGCCGTTTGAAAAGGCATAAAGCGACTCGAAGCCATTGAGGCGCGCTGCCCCGAGCATTTCCGCTCCGCGCCGGCTGAGCCAGAGTCCTTCGGACAGGTCGCCGGTTGAAGCGGCCGGCCGGAGCCGGTTCGGATGCACCACGGCCCATGCCTCGGCGAGCCGCCGATTCCGCACAAGCGCTGTTAGAAAGGGTCGCGCGACCGATCCTTTCGCTGCGCCGAGGAAGAGAGCCCAGTCCATCGGCCCCGGCTCACGCCATCGCGGATCGGAGGAGTAGGGATAGATCGCGTCAGCAAACGCCGCGGCCATCGACAATCCGGCGGCGGAAGGCGGCGAAAAACTGACGCGTTCCACGTCCACGATCCAGAATTCCCATCGTCGGCCGCGCGCCGACTGCCGCGCGGGCCGCGCGAAGATGTGCTTGGCATCGAGCGAGAGCCAGCGCATCCCGGCATCCTCAATGCGCCGCGCCAGGGCGCCCAGCTCAAAGTGAAGCCGCCGTGTCATCCACTCTTCGAGTCGCGGCGCGCCGCCTACGCAATCAGGCAGTTCCAGCCAGTCCGCGACAGTCCAGGTCGCCGGAACCGCCTCGCCCAGGAGAAACCCGTCACGCGGAAGTCCGCCGGCACGTCGCTCCCCCACCGCGGCGACCGCCATGCAGGAGACGTCCGCCGACTCGAGCCGCCGCAGGTGAAACCACTCCTTCATGGGTTGCGAGACCGGGCGGCGCAGATGAAACAGGTCGGCCAGCAGATGCTCCGGCTGGGGACGAAAGAGCCGTTTGAGGAAGAACCGGCGCGGACCCGCGGCGCCGGCCAGTTCGAGCAGCACCGTCTCGCGATTCCAGTGCGGACTGACCGGCGGGCCGACAGCCGGACGACGCATGAAGTCGTCATATTCGCGCAAGCCGTTGGCCTGCAGAAGGGGCGCGAATTCGGGGTGAATGACAAGCTCGACGGCCATGCGTTTCGACGACCATCGTAGCCGCGGAATGGCACGATCCCAATTGCCACGATCCGGCCGTCGAATGAGGCAGGACGGGCTTGCACTGCTCAAAGAGCAGTGGCGCCCCCGCAAATGGCGGGGGAATCCATCAGGGTGTTGCCGGCTGCCGCAGGGCGTCCTTTGCTTGGTTGCGTCGCTCCTTCTGCTCCATGACGCGCAGATAGGCGACGTAGTATTTCAGGATGTTTCCGACGTATTGGACCGTCTCGTTGCCGATCTGTTTCGCCGCGACGATCTCGACATTCTGAAACCAGCGATTGGCGTCCAGCCCGCGCGCGGCGGCCTCCTTGCGCAGTTTCGCCACGCGCGCGGGACCGGCGTTGTAGGCCGCCGGCTGCGGTGTCCGCGTCTCCTTCACGAGTTGTTTGCTGGTCTCGTCCATGCAGACGACCGGTCGTTTCGGATCGTAGGGCCGGTGATAGACCGCCAAGAC
>Ga0187894_10006864_pt1 | contig 10962 bp, 6 predicted proteins | sample GBC1701081metaG_FD_136650 | JGI IMG/M metagenome (GOLD analysis project Ga0187894, IMG submission 136650) | White microbial mat communities from a lava cave in the Kipuka Kanohina Cave System on the Island of Hawaii, USA - GBC170108-1 metaG ...
GGCTAAGAATATATCGCTGTCTTCGACAGCTAAAACCGATTCCTGATTATAGTTTTTGAATTATTATCACTTGACCTGATTCTACTTTGTCAGAATAAAATAACTGACGAATTGTGGTTTTTAACCCGTGAATACGGGCGATAGCACCCCGCTTCGCCCGTATTCGCGGGTTAAATCAAATAAGTTCAGTAATATCAGAAATTACGGTGAAATTTTAATCTAACAAAGTAGAACTAATCAGTTACATTTCATGTTAGCTAAAAGAATCATTCCTTGTCTTGACGTAAGCAACAATCGCGTTGTTAAGGGAATAAAATTTTTGGATTTGATTGACGCGGGCGACCCCGTTGAGCAAGGCAAACGGTATGATTCAGAAGGCGCGGATGAACTCACGTTTTTGGATATAACGGCTTCGTCCGACAAACGCGAGATTTTAATTGATATGGTCAGGCGTGTTGCTGATGAAGTTTTTATTCCTTTCACAGTTGGCGGAGGCGTTCGTGTTGTCGAAGATATTCGTTCACTCTTACGTGCGGGAGCGGACAAAATTTCGATAAACACTGCGGCTATAAACAGACCCGAACTTATAAGCGAAGGTGCGGAAGTTTTCGGAAGCCAATGCGTCATTGTTGCCATTGATGCAAAAAGAAAATCTTCGGGCGAGGGATGGGAAGTTTACACACACGGCGGGAGAAATAATATCGGATGGGATGCTGTTGAGTGGGCTTTGCGTGCAGAAGGTTTGGGCGCGGGCGAAATTCTTTTGACAAGCATGAACAGAGACGGAACAAAAGACGGTTATGATTTGGAGTTGACACGCGCCGTCAGCAATGCTGTAAAAATTCCCGTGATTGCATCGGGCGGGGCTGGAACGCTCGAACATTTTTACGAAGCTTTGACAAAGGGCGGTGCGAGTGCCGTACTTGCGGCTTCGTTATTTCACTTCGGACAGTATCGGATTGCAGACGTGAAAAATTATTTGCGCGAACATGGTGTAGCTGTTCGTTAATTCAAGACTCAAAATGAAAATTGACGAAATTAAATTTGACGAACGCGGGCTTGTACCTGCTGTTGTGCAAGATGCGCGGACAAAAGAAGTATTGACCCTAGCCTATATGAACCGCGAGAGTCTGGAAAAAACTTTGATTGAAAAAGAGACCTGGTTTTGGTCGCGTTCACGCAGGGAACTCTGGCACAAAGGCGCGACAAGCGGAAACACCCAGCATGTTATTGAAATAAAACTCGATTGTGATTCGGATGCAGTTGTAGTTCTGGCAGAACCAAAAGGCGCGGCGTGTCACACGGGTGCGCGAACCTGTTTCCATAACAGCATTGACGCTTTTGAAAATGAAGAGATTGAAAATAATCTGGGCGAGACTCTGAAAAAACTTTTTGATGTTATAGCTTCACGAAAAACGGAAATGCCCGAAAATTCTTACACGACATATCTTTTTGAAAAGGGTTTGGATAAAATTCTCAAAAAGGTTGGAGAAGAGTCAACGGAAACAATCATTGCGGCAAAGAACGAAAGTCTTGAGGCTTTAACGGCAGAGAGCGCGGATTTGATTTATCATCTGATGGTCTTGTTTGTTGAGCGGGGTGTGACGTTAGAGATGATAAAAAAAGAGTTAGAAAATCGAGCCAGGAAAAAGTGAGTTAGATTCAAATTCAAGATGCAAAACAAAGAGCGAAACGACAAAAGTCAGATAGGAAAAGAGAAAAAACGAAGCCAAAATACCGATGACAAATGACCAAAAATAAATCCGCAATCTGCAATGTACAATTCGCAATCCAAAACCTTTACTTGCTTGCATTTCATCAAGCCGTTAAAATCCTCTGGCGCGAATAAGCTTTTTTTACAAGGTGAAACTTCCAATGGGTACTTCGCGTTGATTTTGTGTTTAAGCTTGCCGCCTTGAAACGAGCCAACTAATGAAAGAATGTCCAGTCTGTAAAAGTTGTTTTCCTGATGACGTTAATAATTGCCCTAATGATGGCGAGCCTACATCTCAGACCATCGTCGGCGAACCCGTGCTTGATGGACGTTACTTACTTGAACGGCGTCTAGGTCAGGGTGGTATGGGCGTAGTTTTCAAAGCCCGTCACGTTTTTCTGAAAACCCAACACGCAATAAAAGTTATCTTGCCTGACCTTGTCGGCAACGACCCGATGTTGGTAACGCGCTTTCGCCAAGAGGCTTTAGCCGCCGCCGCGATTCGACATCAAAACATTATCGCTGTCACCGACTTTGGTGTTGCCCGCGGGACGATGCCATTTCTTGTTATGGAATTTGTAAACGGCGAGTCGCTTCATGATGTGCTTGCACGCGAAGGTGCTTTGCCTGCGGCGAAGGCTCTCGAAATGATGTATGCAATCGGTTCGGGGGTTGCCGCCGCACATCGGCAGGGAATCGTTCACAGAGATTTGAAGCCTTTGAACGTAATGCTTCAGGAAGGATTGCCGGTAAACGAAGCGATTAAAATTCTTGATTTTGGTCTCGCAAAAATTAAGTCAGGCGAACTTCTCGGTTCATTTGTTCAGGCACAAACCACAGGATTGATGGGGTCGCCTTACTACATGGCTCCGGAACAATGGGCGGATGAAGACCCCGATTCTCAAAGCGATGTCTATTCCCTCGGTGTAATGCTCTTTCAAATGCTTGCGGGTGATGTTCCGTTCAAAGGAAACTCTTTTCCCGCAATAATGAAAAAACATCTTTCTGAATTTCCGCCTACATTTGCAGAGATGGGTGTTCAGGTTCCTCATCAGGTTGAAACTGCTGTTCGTCATGCTCTTGAAAAAGACAGGAATAACAGAAGTGCTACCGTTGACGCTTTTATAAGCGAACTGCGTTCTGCTCTACATGCCGCTACAGGTGATTTGAGTCACACGATGGTTGGATTGAAAGGACAAGCACAAACTGAGCCGATGACAGCCGGTTTGGCAGGTGGAGGTGTAGTACAAGGTGGCACATCATTAGGAATATCAACACTCAATTTACAAACAAACCCGCCTCAATCAAGCGTTTTTATCAATAATAATTTTATTGGTGCGAGCGATGCTTCGGGAAGATTTATTTTGCCGGGTTTACCGTTCGGTAACCACAGAGTTCGCATTTCGCATGACGGCTATCAGGATTGGGAAAGAGAGGTCCTTTGTCAGAGCGACTCTGTAAGCGCACACGCAGAATTGCGAAGTATGTTCTCCACAAGCACAATGTCAGCGGTTGAAAAGTCCTCGCAGATGATTGACGGAGCAGTCTCAGGACAGCAACACGGCGGACCGACAAATATGCTTCACGGTGAATCTTCGGGTTCGGGTTCAACTCAACAACTAAGGCAGAACTACGGAACACGAATGCTGGACGGAAGCGCAGCACCCGTAGTGGACGCAAACGCCACTCAAGTTATAGGTAAGAATCAAAATCCGCAGACAAGCCAGCAGGGAATGAATCCAAACGAATTTCAAGGGACAAATCCCGCAATGTATATGACGGGAGCAATCCCGCAACCGACATCAAAGCTTCCGATAATTTTGTCCGTTTTTGCAATTGGCGCGGTTTTCATTCTGATAGGTGCGTTTGCCTTTTACAAAATTGTTATTGACCCGCACACAACACCCGACCCGACGCCGACGCCAAAATCAAGTCCAAAGCCTACACCCGTAAGACTTGAACCGGCTTTTATAAAGGGCGGGTCATTTATGATGGGGCGCAGTGGCGGGAGAATCGAAGAAGGTCCGCCTCATGAAGTAACTGTCAAAGATTTTTACATGGATAAAACAGAAGTCACGAATGCCGAATACTACGATTGTGTAAAAGAAAAAAAATGCGAGGCACCTCAGGGTTGGCAGGATAATAAACCACTTCCGGGACAAGAGCAGTTGCCGGTTGTCTTTGTTGATGTTGATGATGTTGAAAAGTTCGCAGATTGGCGTTCAGATCGCGATAAGGTTCGTTATCGTCTTCCAACCGAAGCCGAATGGGAATATGCGGCTCGAAATGCGGCGAAAGGAACGCTCTATCCTTGGGGAAATGAATTGGATAAAGGCAAAGCTGTTATTGCCACAACATTGCTTCCGGTTGGTTCAATTCCAGGCGGTGCAAACGAATGGGGTGTTATGGATTTAATCGGAAACGTGAACGAATGGACATCAACCCCTGTTTCTCTTTATCCCGGTAATAAAGAGCCATTTGACGCTGAAAAGTTAAAAGATTGGAACTGGACTCGTGGTGGTAACTATGCACTTTCTGATTGGACATTTCCGCTAGGAGGAAATCCGGCACAAGTAACTTCAACTTTGAGAATGGGAAACCCCAAAAAACAAAAACTAGGGTATTTAGGGTTTCGTCTTGTGCGTTCTGCCACGATAGGTTAGTGCAAGAAATTTTTTTAGCAACATTCATGCTGGCGTGTGTCTTTAAGTTTACGGAGGTTAGAAATGAATATATTTTTGAAACAGCATAAAACTTTATTGTCGTTTTTTGTTTTGTTATTGGCTTTTAGTTTCACCACGTTGGCACAGCCCGGGGGACTTGATGTTTTTAAGCCTGCAAACCCGACCGTGCAAAAGAAACCGTCATCAACCGGAAATAAACCTAAGCCGAAACCGAAACCCAACTCAAAAAAACCGAAACTGACGCCCGAAGAAATCGAAGCCAAGTATGAAGAATCGCTTGACGCGGGAAACATAGCACGCGACGAACGTCGCTATACAGATGCCGAAAAAGCCTATCGTGAAGGTGTTCAGGTAAAGGTAAAAGATTTTCGCGCACATTACGGTCTGGGTAATGTTTATGCAGACCAACAGCGTTGGGAAGACGCGGAAAAAGCTTATCGCGATGCGTCCGTCCAAGATTTCAATAACGTGGACATAAATACTGCTTTGAGTTTTGTTTTGGTTAAGCAGAAAGGTAACGCGAAAAAGCTGGCGGATGCAGAAGCGGCGGCGAGACGTGCAATAACCATTGACCCGAACAATGCGGTTGCATTTGACCGTTTGGGCGTTGCAATAGACTTACGCGGTGGCTCAAAAGCAGATGCTGAAGACGCATTTCGCAAATCAACCGAACTCGACCCGAATTTCGCTCTGGCTTACGCACATCTCGGTCGTATGCAAGCTCTGAATAACAAGAGGAAAGATTCGCAAAACAGCTACAAACGTGCGGTTGAACTTGCACAAGATGCTCCGACGTTTGCATTGATTGCAGAAGCTTATCAATCAGACCAGCGTTACGAAGAATCAATCTTGTTTCTTCAAAAAGCATTGGAGTTAGACGATAAATACCCGCCCGCACTTCATTTGTTAGGCACAGCTTATGTTGCCACACGCAAATACACGGAAGCCGAGTCAACCCTTCAACGTGCGATTGCGGCAAGCCCGAAAACATTCGCTTCGCATTATCTTTTAGGCTCGTTATATCAACGCATGGATAGAATTGAAGATGCCGAAGGCTCTTATAACCGTGCGGCTGAAGTAGCAAACGCATCTGACAAAAAACAACTTGCGGGTGCATATGGGTTTATAGGGCTTGGTGATGCATATTTGAAAGCGGGACGTTCAAAAGATGCTGTGCGCGTTTATCAAAAGGCGCAAACACTCGATCCTACAAATCAAGAAGTAAAAAGCAAAATTGCAGAAGCTCGTGGTAACTAGATAACAGGAGCAGACTAAAATGGTGCGTTGTCCAAAATGTAACCGAACTTACGAAAACGAATCGCAGAAATTTTGCACTCGTGATGGCGGAAGACTGATACCTGTTGAATCCGCAGGGTTCGACGCGAATTCAACCGTAGTTTCACCGCAGCCTAAGGCGTTTGACCCGAATGCGACAGTGGTTTCACAACCCACTCCGCCATCATCACCAAAACCGCAACCAACCCCGCCACAACAGGCTTTTGACCCGAATGCAACGGTTATTGCAACACCTCCGCCATCGCCACAACCGGCACCTCCCTCTGCGTCTCCTTCATTCGACCCGAATGCGACGGTTTATTCGCCGCCTCCGTCGCAAACAATACCTCCGTCGCAGACCCCCTCACAGCCGCGCGACCCTCAACTGTTTCAGACAATTGCCAGCCCTACTCCTAATATACAACCGACTCCGCCTGTAAAATCACCCTACGATTCAACAGAAGATTTAGGTCCGTCAAGTTATCCTTCTGTATCGTCACAACCTCCGTCTTACACGCCAAGTGTACCGCCGCCTTCGCCACAAACACCACAGATTCCCATGCCGGCGCGTTATGATGCAGGTGCGCCGACTTCAACAGATTTTCAGATGCCAAGTCAAAGTTCCCGGGCATCTGACGATTTAGGATATGCCACTATCGTAGGTGTGCCGGACGGAACACAAAGTTATAACCCGGTTCCTCCGACATCAACAGAATTGCATATGCCGGAAGAAGCGGAAGCGATGCACACACAGATGCTTTCGCAGAGCGGAACTTACAACACTGGAAATTATAACACCGCCGGACAAGTCGCTGCTCCTGCACAACCCAAGCAAAACGTAGTCGCACCGCCGCCAAAAAAGAAATCAAAAGCATTTTTGTTTTTGGGGCTGGGCGCAATCTTTTTGGCACTCTTCCTGGTCGTTGCCACAGCCGGAATCGTTCTATTCTTAAAGCCGGAGTTGATTGGCATGGGAGGCAACACAACTTCCGGCAATACAAACAATGTAAACAATTCAAACGGCAGTACGAATCAGACGCAGAATAATAATCAGACAGGACAGACAAACTCAAACAACTCGAATTCACGCAACACAAACGAAAACAACAACACAGGGGCAAACGAAACGCCTCCGCCGCCAAATTCAACTCAGTTTGTAAATACCGAAGCTAATGCAAGCGGAGATTTAGCAAATCACTTTGCGCCGTTCTCTTTTTACTATCCGCAAACCTGGACAAAAAGCCCGGCTCCGAAAGGCTACTTCGTCGAACTGATTCGCAAACTGCCCGACGGATTTCCGCAAGAACATTTCGCGGCTAGTTATTACAACAGTAAAGGAACACTGGACGCTGACCGTGTGGATTTTGAAAAGAAAGTACAAGAGTCTTCTGCCGAACTGGCTAAATCATTTCCGGGCTACAAAAAAATTAGTGAGGGAGAGACAAAAATAAATGGTGTCGCTGGATATGAATTCAAATTCAGCGGGCAAATTAACGATGCGACAAAAGGGCTTGTTAATTTCTACGGACGAATGGTTTTCCTGCCACCCGGAAAAGATAGTGATAAGAACGGCATCAAACTGCTGATGTATGGGACTTCGCTCGCACCTGAACTTCAAAACATGGAAGACTTCAGCGTAAAGGGCGAACTGCCCGTTATATTGAAATCCTTCAAATTGGGGCAATAAAAACAGGTTTTATAACAAACTACGGTTTACAGGTTGCGGATTAAAAAGAATTTGCTTAGGTTACATTTTGAAAGTAATCTAAGTCGCAATCTGTAATCCGTAGTTTCTTTTTCAGGAATGAGAAGATGAAAATCGTTTTGGTTGAAGACCTCAACGGGCAAGCTAGTAACGAAAGAACCTTTGAACAAGCGACCGTAAAAGTCGGGCGCGATCCTTCGACGTGTCATATTGTTTTTGAGCAGGCTCGTTGGCCCATGGTTTCACGAAATCACGCCGAGATTCGCTGGCGCGAAGGTCGTTGGTTGCTCGTTGACACAAATTCAAGTTTCGGCACTCTGCTTAATGGTCGCCGCATATCCGAACCTTCGGATATACAGCAAGGTTCTAAAATTCAATTTGGTGCGGGCGGTCCATCAATGATTGTTCTGTTTATTGATGCGGCTGCGCCAAAGCCTGTAGCAAAAGCCGACGCCGATAAGGGTTATGATACGCACCGCGACGCAAAACTTGAAAAATTAAACAAACCCCAACAGCCGCAGCCTCAGACGGGTGCTTATCCATCTGTATCAGCACATGCACAACCGCCGATTCCACCGTCGCAACAACCACCGTTTGCAAATCAACCGCATCAGATGGCGCAGACAATAGCACCTGCTTTTGAACTTATAAATATGTCAACGGGTCAACTTCGCCGCATTCCGGTTAACAAACCCGTTTTGAGCATAGGGCGCGACCCTTCAAACGATATTGTTCTTGATGCTTCGTCGGCGGTTGTCTCGCGGCGTCATGCAGAACTCAAACAACAGAACACACAGTTCTTTATTCACGATTTAGGAAGCTTTAACGGGACGCTCGTAAATGACCAACGCATCACGGCACCGACCCCTGTTTACGATACAGACCGAATTCAGCTTGGGCGTGGCGGACCGGTTCTAAGGTTCTCTGCACCCGGACTTGTTTCTGCAGGCGGAAACTTGCCATCAAGCGGACAACGCCCTTCTGCAAATACACCAGCTAGCGCGGGTGTACCTGCCGCACCGTTAAACCGTCAGCCTACATCTGAAACGGGCGCACGTCCCGGTATGCACACGATGGTTATAAAAGGCGGCGTTCCGGGTATGAAGCAAGAAGCCCCGGAGCCCTCAGCCGGACAACTGCAACTCCTAAAACGTCTATCGTTTGATGGTAAACAACAACTCACAATCGGACGTGACCCTTCAAATAACGTACACCTTGACGGGCTTCAAATTTCAAAAAGTCACGCGAAACTCATTCAATCAGGTGGCTCGTTCTATATCGAAGACGCGGGTTCTACAAACGGTGTCTATGTCAACGGCAAACGCATTACGGGGCGTGAACTTCTGGCAGAGAATGATGTTGCACAAGTCGGACCTTTTGTTTTCAAAGCAGACCATCAAGGCGTCGCCGTTTATGACACGCGCTCGAAAGTTCGCATTGACGCGGTTGATATAACAAAGGTCGTCAAGAATCGTTCGGGAGGCGGGAAAATCAAACTGCTTGATGATGTTGACCTTGCTATTCAACCGAATGAATTTGTGGGTTTGCTCGGTCCGTCCGGTGCGGGTAAATCAACACTTATGGACGCCTTAAACGGTATGCGTCCCGCATCAAGCGGCAAAGTTCTTATCAATGATTTAGACCTTTATCAGCATCTTGATTCGCTTAAACAATCAATCGGTTATGTTCCTCAAGAGGACATCATTCATCGTGAACTGACGGTTTATCGCACACTCTATTATGTTGCGAAACTGCGTCTGTCGCGCGACGTTACGTCGGATGAAATAGACCAAATCATAAACGAAGTTATGGACGTAACGGGACTGTCGGAAAGACGAGATGTTCCCGTAGCACAATTGTCAGGCGGACAACGCAAGCGCGTTTCGATTGCAGTTGAATTGATAACGAAACCTTCCGTGATTTTTTTGGATGAGCCGACTTCGGGTTTAGACCCTGCGACTGAAGAAAAAATAATGCGTCTTTTCCGACAAATTGCGGAATCGGGACGCACAATCATCCTGACAACGCACGCGATGGAGAATGTCAAACTCTTTGACAAAATCGTTGTCCTGATGCGCGGCAAACTCGTCTTTTACGGAACACCGCAGGAAGCACTTCAACACTTCAAAGCGGACAATTTCAAAGACCTCTATGACAAGATGGAGAATCCGATTGACGCGAAGATTGCACAACTCGGGACGCTTCCGCCAAAAGCTACAAAGCAACAACTCGCACAGTTTAAGAAACAACGCGAGTCAATCTCTGAAGAAGTAGCAGAAGATTGGAAACAGAAATTTCAAAAGACAGAACAACACCGCCGTAACATTGTCGAACCTTTAAGCGGTATGGAACGCGGTGCACAGGTCACGCCGCCAACCAAACAAAGACAGACTCTTTTCGGTGCTGTTCGCCAATGGTTTACGCTTTCGCGGCGTTACGGCGAGGTTTTAAGACGGGACAAACTGAACCTTTTCATCTTGCTTGCACAAGCTCCTGTTATTGGTCTGTTAACATATCTGGTCACCGGCGCAAAGCAACCGAGAGATTTTCCGCTTTTCATTCTTGCCATTGTAGCTATCTGGTTTGGCACATCAATTTCGGCGCGTGAGATTATACGTGAGCGTGCTGTCTTTAACCGCGAAAGGATGGTCAATCTGGGTCTGTTTCCTTATCTCGGCTCAAAACTTTTGAATCTTTCTTTCATTGTCGGGATTCAGTGTTTTTTATTGTTCGGGACACTGTGGTTTTTAGACCTTGTAAATAAGTTTGTCCCGCTTGTCGGCTTTTCGATGCCCGGTATGGCATTTGGAATCCCGCAGTTGTTTGTGATGATAACGACAGGCATGGTGGGCGTAGCTCTGGGTTTGTTTATCTCCTCGATTGTGAAGACTTCGGAGATGGCTACGAGCCTTGTACCGTTGATTTTGATTCCACAAATTTTGTTTGCCGGGTTGATTGATATTCCGTCGGGACCATCGAAGGTAGTTGGTCTTGCAATGCCTGCCACCTGGTCTTTCGACGAGATGAAAAGGCTTTCCGGTCTGGGAGTTTTGCGTGATACGGGCAACGGAGGTTTGTACAAACAAATAGAGAAAAAGAACGAACAGAACATAGCAGAGGCACGAAAGAAATTTGAAGATTATAAGGAAAAATCAAAAGAAGAATTTTTCCGCTTTAACGGCGATATGAACGAGTACATCGCCAAAATCAAGAGAGGGGAAGAACCCGGTGACCGTCCGGTTTATCCTAAACTTCCCGAATCGCCAAAAGTAGCAGATGCTGAGAAAATTCCCGGCAACCTGAGCAACTACGTTGACTTCAAACATCCGTGGATGCACGAATTTGTAAGCCCCATAATTTTAATTTTAATGTTCTGGTTCTACGTCTTTGCGACAATTATCGTTCTGAAGTTACAAGACATAGGTTAAATATTTTGTAACTGATTAGGTCATCAACCAGCGGTTGAAAACGGCGTTCATATTTGTAGCCCACAATGCTAATCGCGGGACTGATGATTCGCGGCATCGGAGTTATCGAAGATAACGACATACTTTTTCAGTTTGATTTTTATGTCGCCATTTTCA
>Ga0187894_10006866_pt1 | contig 10960 bp, 7 predicted proteins | sample GBC1701081metaG_FD_136650 | JGI IMG/M metagenome (GOLD analysis project Ga0187894, IMG submission 136650) | White microbial mat communities from a lava cave in the Kipuka Kanohina Cave System on the Island of Hawaii, USA - GBC170108-1 metaG ...
ATCAGACCACACAAGAGTGGCACAGTCACCGGTGTGGGGACGAGGGCCGAGAGGCGCAGAACCTCGCTAGGGTAGGGGCGCACGGCCGTGCGCCCCTACAAACGGTGAGTGCCGCAGTGTACGAATCTCCTGTGGTTCGATTTAGAGCCGGAAAGCTCCCTACACGAGTAGGCACACGGAATCCTCTTCCAACTGAAGAATCGCTCGGTGCCCACACCGTCAGGGCCGAACACAGCGTCGCCGCATGCGAGCGCGTTCAACTCGCTCAGGCTGCGAATTGAGGTCGCGCGCACACACCGCTAGAGCGTGATCCCATAAAACTCCGCCACGTTATCGTGGAGAATCCAGTCCTTCTGATCCTCAGTGAGCGACTGTGCGTGCGTGCGGAGGAGCTCCTGCGAATTCGGCCAGGTCGAATCGCTGTGCGGGAAATCATTCGCCCACATCAGACGGCGCGGATTCAACATGCCGGCACTCTTGAACGCGACCCAATCATCCTGGAAGGTCGTGTAGATATTCTCGGCGAAATACTCGCTCGGCATCTTCGACAGCTTGCCGGTTGTGAGCCAATAGCGATGGCGATCGTAGGCATGGTCCATGCGGTACATGAAATGCGGGACCCACCCAGCGTCCGCCTCGACGCAGGCGATCCTGAGCTTAGGATGCCGCTCGAACACCCCACCGAAGATGAACATCCCCATGATATCCTGATTGCCGCGTATGATCGACATGAAGGAATTCATCCTCGGCCCGCGGGAAGCGTCGAGGATCCCTTCACGCGATGTCAGAATATGGAAACTCAGCGGCATTTTCAACGCAATGGCTGCCTCGAAGAACTCACCATAGATCGGGCTATCGTAGTCTTCCTGGATCGGGAAGCCGGGCATCATCACCCCTCGGAGGCCCATCGCCTTCATCTTCTCCAGGTCCTTGATCCCTTCCTCAGGGGTGCGCATTGCGGTCTGTCCGAGTCCTAACAACCGATCGGGATGGGCGCTGCAATACTCCGCGATCCACAGGTTGTAGGCATCGAAACAGGCTTTCTTGTAGTCCGCATCGGGATGGTTGCACAGGACCATCCCGACGCTGGGATAAATGACCTCAGCGTCCACGCCGTCCCGCACCTGGTCAGCCATACGTGCCTCGGGGTCCCAGCCGCCACGATGGAGATCCTCGAACTTCGCGAACTTTGCCGAGGTCGCCAGGCCTTCGGCGGACACGCCTGCTGCTGCGACGAGTCCCATGGGAATAGTCTGCTTCATCCCTTCAATCACGTACGTGTCACCGCCTTTCTCTCTCCACTCCACGTGCGGCGCACTGTCCTTGTACTTTTTGTCGATCCGGGCCGTGTACGTGTCCGGCGGCTCCATAATGTGAGAATCCGACGAGATAATGGGTTTATTGATGATGCTGTTTGCCATGCTGCGCTGCTCCTTTCTTCAACTGCTAAGCCGCCCCGCATACTTGACCAGGCTGGCTTGCATTATTTTATGTCGCATCTTCTCCAGATCAGGCTCGTTCGTAGGTATAGCTAAGAGTGGAGCACCTCACCGGGCGTCGTTCTCGAGCCGTACTGGAACTGGCGTTCGGTCTTCAGCTCCATGCAGCGGAGCCGGCATCGTCCTCGCGTGATGCGAACGGTAGCAGCCAATGAGGATTACTCGCGCTAGGCCGCGGCCGACGTTTCGCCAACGGTGTGGCGCAATACTTTTGTAGCGCACGCTGTCACCGACCCGCAGGTCAAACACACGGTCACCGATGGCGAGCTCGATCCGGCCTTGGACACAAATGACCAGCTCTTCGCCACGGTGCGTGACGGTATCGGGCCCGCTGTCCTGCCCGGGCGGGATGAAGAATTCGTACGCGTCGAATTCGGGATCGCGCAGATCACCGGCGAGGGATTCGACGCGCACGCGGTTCCCCGCCTGCACCGTCCGCCGACCGCGCGCCGGACAATAGCTTATTTCCAGCTCACCCGTGTCCTCGCCGATCAGGAAGCTCACCCGCCTGCGCAGGCCATTGGCGACCTTGGACAGGACCGACAAGGATGGCACCATCTGACCAGCCTCGATCTTTTGGATCGTGCTGACCGCAACCTCGCAACGCTGAGCGATCTCCTGCAACGTCCAGCCCGCTTCCTGGCGTGCCGCGCGCACCCGTTCCGCAAGAACGACTTCATTGGAGGCTCGATGCCCCGTCATGGTAGGCACTTTGTAGCGCAGCTCCTGTTTCCAATATGCGTATAATTGTGAGTGGATCGGATTTTCCAATCAACCTACGGTCGTGAGTGTATCAGAAAACAGGACCGTGTCAATCCCGAGCGCGGGATCAAGACGTGTCTTGGCGCACCTCTAATGATGAATATAACTTTTAGTGAATGTCAACGTTAGACAATGCGAAAGTGGTCAGCAGCTACCTATTCACGAAACTTCACATACGAGGCCAATCCCAATACTTGGCCCGGCTCATCACGACCTGGATATTTGGCACACGGTAGGGTAGAGTCTGGGGGGTCGAGGTCCTGGGAACCAGCGGTTCGAAGGATAGACGAGAGACGCCTACCGAAGCGGGACAACTCCTTACCAACCAGCCCCCCCCGCACGAACTATTAAGGGAATTGGCACTGTAACGGTATCCGAATGGAGGAGAACAGACGATGTCGATCAGTATTGATCCCGAGACCGGACTGAAGATTTTCAACACCCGTGCTGCGAGCACAATGGACAATGTAGTGGGGAGAGGCTACGCGGTCACTCAAGATGAGTCGCTCAAGACATTGCCGCCGCAGCCGCCGGGTGCGGTGTTCAACGCCGAGGAGCAGGCAAAGTACCGCGCCTTCAAAGAGGCTCGCCGAGGGGCGGCGGACTACATGGCGATGGAGGGCGAGTTCAGCAAGTACCTGGAGGACGTGTACTCTGCGGCCCCGGTCCCGCGCGACGCCTTGAGCGACGAGTGTGAAATCCTGGTGGTGGGCGCCGGCTTTGCGGGGCTGTTGTTGTGGCACAAGCTGGGCCAGGCGGGGTTCAGCGACGTGCGGTTCTGTGAGAAGGGCGGCGACGTCGGTGGCACCTGGTACTGGAACCGGTATCCGGGGATTGCCTGTGACGTGGAGTCGTACAGTTATTTTCCGCTCCTGGAGGAGATGGGCTACTTCCCGACAATGAAATTTGCGTCGGGGTTTGAGATCTTCGAGTACTGCCAAAAGATGGCCGACAAGTTCGGTTTCTATGATCACTGTTTGTTCCACACCACGGTGGAAAAGACCGAGTGGGACGAAAACGCTGGGCGGTGGGTCGTGTACACCAACCGTGGCGACGCCATGCGGGCGCGGTACCTGGGCTACGCGAACGGGATCCTCACGACACCAAAGCTGGCCCGTATCGAGGGCATGGAGACGTTTCAGGGTGAGGCGTTCCACACCTCGCGTTGGAAGTACGACGTCGCCCTAGACGGGAAGCGAGTCGGGATCATCGGCACCGGGGCGACGGCGGTGCAGGTCATTCCGGAACTGGCGAAGATCGTCGGGCAGCTGTACGTATTCCAGCGCACGCCGTCAACGATCGATATACGCGACCAGCGCGAAACAACGCCGGCGGAGATCGACGAGTGGTCACGTGAGCCAGGCTGGGCGTGCGCCCGCCGGGCGCGATTCGCCCGTATCTCCGAGGGCCGCACGGCGATCCAGGCCAATGATGACTACCTCGCCGGCCGGGTCGCTGATTTCAGAGAGCGCAAGCAGCACAAAACCACGTTGACACCCGAGGAGCGGATACAGAAGCAGCTGAACACGAGTTTCCGAATCATGGAGCAAATCCGGGCTCGGGTAGACGCCATCGTAGAGGACCCCAAGACCGCTGCGGCCCTCAAGCCGTACTACCCGTACGGGTGCAAGCGACCGACGTTCCATGACGAATACCTCCCGGCGTTCAACCTGCCGCATGTCCATCTGGTGGACACCGCACCGCGTGGTGTGAGCCATATCAACGCGAAGGGGGTTGTGCACGACGGGGTTGAATACCCGCTCGATGTGTTGATCTATGCGACGGGGTTTCAATGGATGGCGAGCGGTTTATTCGAGAAGACGGTGGGGCGCGACGGCCGCATTATCAAGGAGACGTGGGACACAGAGGGCACCAAGACTTTTCTCGGTCTCCACGTAAAAGGCTTCCCGAACCTATTCGTCGTCACTGGTCCCCAGGGTGGTGGCGGCAGTTTCAACTTCACCGATGCTATCGACGCCCATGGCGACTACCTTGTGTGGATGCTGTCGACCTTGCGTGACCGAGGCGAGGTCATTATCGACGTACACCGCCAGCCGCAAGAGGAGTACGCCGAGCACTGCCGCCAGGCAGACATCATGAGTGCGCCGCTGCGCGACTGTCTCTCGTACTACAACGGGCACGGCGACGCTGAGCCCGGAAGCCTGGCCTATTACGGCGGTGGCCGTTGGCACAAGATCCGTCGCGCCGCGCAGGATACGCTAGCGCCGTACCTCTTTGGTCCGGCAGCGTCCGATTGATTGTGGCGTGACGAAAGAGACCTGCTGGGTCGTTCCGCGCGGTTTGACGTCCACGGAATGGCCTGTCAGGTTCTCAGAGCAGAGGAAATCCATACTCTAATATCTCAACCGTCTATGAACTGCTGCTTCCGAGTCTTCCCTCGCTGCATCACGATCATATCCAGTTGCAATTTGTTCTAGTAAATTAGCTACATACGGGTACTCAAACGCGAGCTGCCGTGACCAATTTCGATATTTTTCTGCAAGACCACGCTCTTGAGCGCCTCCCTCGCCACGCCAGTGAACACCGCGAGAGTTGTAAACACCGATAAGCATACCAAGAGCTATATCCGGGGAGCCCATTTCCTCCAATACCTCGCGCACCACGGCACAAGGCCATACGCCAAGCGGGGAGGAGGGATCTTTCTCGATCCAGGATTTCACAGTGACCTTGTGGCTCTCGACCGAAGGTTCAAAAAGCTCTCTGGAGAGTTCCGGCTCTGTAACGGAGGCCCACCTTTGCCACTGTTCATCCAAAGAGTGAACCCCGTCACCAGGCGATCCCATTTGCTCTGCCAACCACCCTTGCGCCGGGATCGATTGTTCGAGCCATTGTTCAAGGTCGCTCGCGTCGTATGTCTTTACCGACTTCCATTCGCCAAGCGCCTGCTTCTCTTTGACCCACTTCTCCTTCGCGTTCCATTTCCGCCCGCTCATGGGCTGGGATCGCACTGACGCGGGCCGCATAGTCACCCTCTGCCTTTTGCCGGGGATCTTCATTACAGTCAAACTCCCAACCCGATTTTCCCAGCGGTATCCAGGGTGTCGCGGCACTGGCATCGACACGGCCGTCCCATCCTTTTTTCTCGGCCCTGTCATAGCCCGGGAAATCAACCTGCGAAAGTTCTTGGCCTGTCGACTGGACAAGCTTCCTGAGCAAAACAGGGAGCCGTGATCGGGCCTCAAGATTGCCATCAACCCACTGCTCGATGTCTCTGGCTGTGATTTTCAGGAACGAGGGAACGTAGGCGCGGACCGTGACGTTCTGATCGCGGATACGCGATTGGTATTGGTCGAACTGAGCTTGCATCTGCAAAAGTTCTTTCTGGCCAACACCAAAGGCCTTTTCAACACGCAGCGCCATTTCGGGGGAGAGGGCGGCATTCCCGTTCAGGACGTTAGACAGTGCAGGCCGGCCGACACCCAACAGTTCAGCGGCCGCTTTTACCGAGAGGTCGGACGGTAGAACCTGATTTTTTATATATAATCCAGGATGAAGAGGCTGAGACTGTTCGCTATGTTGCATAGAAAAATTCCTCATCTGTAATGTGTAGCGCAACACAATACATAAACTAATTTCAAGCATCTTTTATTGCTCTGTGCGGTGATTGAACATTCTTTTCTCCGCATTTTTTGCGGGTAATACTTGATCTGCGGTGATTACAAGTTATAATAACCGCAGAAAATGCGGAGAATGTATATATATCAGCGTCAGGATTGGCCGCGGTTTACTTGGAACCGCGAACAGCTCGCCGATCTTCTCGTGGCTGTCCGCCACAGGCAAGGCCGGCTGATCGGTCACATGGAAGCTCTAGGCTTCAATCTTCGCCAGGAAGCGATACTGCAAACCCTGACGGCCGACGTGCTCAAAAGCAGCGAAATCGAGGGAGAGAAGTTGGACACTGAACAGGTCCGGTCCTCAATTGCCCGCCGTCTTGGAATGGATATCGGCGCACTCAAGCCCGCAGACCGCCATGTCGAGGGCATCGTTGAAATGATGCTCGATGCGACGCGCCACTATGGGCAAACGCTCACCGCCGATAGGCTCTTTTCATGGCATGCGTCCCTGTTTCCGACCGGGCGCAGTGGCATGACGAAAATCAGGGTAGGTGCTTGGCGTGATGATCGCACCGGCCCAATGGAGGTTGTGTCTGGCCCGGTCGGCAAGGAGCACGTCCATTTCCAGGCGCCTCCAGCGCTACGACTCGATGGAGAAATGAAGATATTTCTTGAGTGGTTCAATACCAACGCCGATATCGATCCGGTGCTCAAGGCAGCAGTAGCCCATCTGTGGTTTGTGACCATCCATCCCTTCGACGATGGTAACGGCCGCATTGCGCGCGCCATCGCCGATATGGCTCTGGCACGCTCCGAAAACAGCCCGCAACGCTTTTACAGCATGTCGGCACAGATTCAGCACGAGCGCACGGCCTACTACGACATCCTTGAGGAAACGCAGAAGGGGACTTTGGACATTACGTCCTGGATGGAATGGTTCCTCGGATGTTTGGGCCGCGCTATTGACAGTGCAGAAATTACTCTCGGCGGTGTCCTTACGAAGGCGCGTTTCTGGGAAAGTATGCAAGGAGTCGCCCTCAATGAGCGTCAGCGCCTTATGCTGAACCGCTTACTAGATGGCTTTGAGGGCAAGCTGACGACATCTAAATACGCCAAGCTCGCCAAGTGTTCCCAGGACACGGCCCTCCGTGACATCCTGCCTCTGGTAGCACGAGGCATTCTTGTCCGCAACCCAAAAGGGGGGAGGAGCACGAGCTATGCTCTCGCAAAAAACGAATTACTAAGCTAAACACCATCAGTCGAAGGACACCCAGATGCAAGTAGGATATTTCACCGAACGGCCGTATCGCTGGCTGCCGGAAGAACTGATTTTGAAGAACCGCGCGTTCTTTGCTGTCTCGAACGAACACTTCGACCGCGAAAAGGCGGCCGCTGACTACCATTATTACCTCGACGAATATTGCTACGCCGAGGAGCTCGGCTTCGACGCCCTCGCCCTCAATGAGCATCACGGCAACCCGATCTGCATGGGGTCCGTGATGAACGTCGAGGCGGCCATTCTGGCCTATCGCACCAAGCGCGCCCGTCTGGTGCTGATCGGCAATCCGCTGCCGGTCATCAAGCATCCGTTGCGGATGGCCGAAGAGCTTGCAGAAATCGATCTGATCTCGCGCGGCAGACTGATCACCGGCTGGGTGCGCGGAGCGGGCAGCGAGCAGTTCTTCAATAATGCCAATCCCGCCTACAACCGTGAGTATTTCAACGAAGCGCACGATTTCATCATTCAAGCCTGGACCAAGCCGGGACCGTGGCGCTACGAGGGGAAACATTTTCATTATCGCCACGTCAATCCGTGGGCGCTGCCCTACCAAAAGCCCCATCCGCCTATGTGGATTCCCGGGACGCTCAGCCCGGAGACCGTCGAGTGGTGCGCCGCGCATCGGTATCCCTATATTGGACTCGGCACACCGCTGCCGCCCACGTGCGATCTGTGGGACTTCTACGCAGACGAAGCGGCCAAGCATGGCTATCAAGCCGGGCCGGAGAATTTCGGCTATATGGTGGCGACGGCCGTGGGGGAGACGGAGGAACAAGCGCAGCAAGCCGCCGCGGGCTTCGTCTACGGCGGTGGGCAGAATGCGTTCTCGGCAGCGGAATTCATGATGCCGCCCGGATACAACTCGAAAGCGGCCATTCGCACCTTGGCCAAGACCCAGACCAGCGCGTGGCTGGGGATCAGCGGCGAGAAGATAAAGGAGCAGATGCGGGGCACGGCAGACAAGATCGATTACGCCGAAATCCGGCGCAAGCTACAGGCAGCGCTGATGCGCGGGCAGCAGAACATGCAGGTGATCGTCGGCACGCCCCAGACCGTGATCCCGAAAATCAAGGGCATCATGAGCGTCCTTCGCGTAGGCATCTTCATCATCCTGAGCCTGCAAGGGCGGCAAAGTGATGAAGAGCGGCGCACCAGCATGCGCTTATTCGCTGAGGAGGTGATTCCTGCGCTCAAGGAGCACGCGCGGGCGATCGACCTGCCGGACCCGTTTGAGCGCACGCCCGGCGCGATCCCACTGAGTGCTCGGGCTAAGCGAGCGCCAGTCGTCGACCGCGGCCCGCTGGCATCGCTGGGGTTCAAGTAGCAATCCTCCAGGGCCCTGGCCAATAAGAGGCGCGGTCATCTGCTTGCGGTTGCGTTATACGCTGAGCCTCTGTGATGTGGCGCAAATATTCCTGGGGCGTGGCTTTGTCTTCACCCATGAAACAGTACGGCTGCGGGAAGCCACCTTTGCTCCGTTGTTGACCGAGCGACTGCGCAAGCACCGCTACGGACAAAGGAGCTAGAGGCTAGAGGGTCACGTCTTGCATTCACGCACGGAACCAGTCCAGGCTGTTTGGGGTACGGAGAATGCGCGTTTGCAAGACTTGACCCTATTCGCATGCCAGCTTTTCTGATTCGGAGGCACTACAGAGGTCATCATCAGCGCTCACGAAGGAATCAAGTTGTGTTTGCTGCCGCACCTCTACAGCGCTCTCCCTCTCCCCGCTGCGCCTTCTGGTCTGCTTAGAAGAAGATAAAGGCGCGGACCACGACGTTCTTGCGACAGGGAGCGTCCTCGGGCGCGGTGGGGTCGATGCAGGCCGTGTGGAACGACCAGCGCGAGACGGAGCCGTCGGTGACCGAGTCGTAGCACTTGAGCAGCGAGACCTCGGTGGGCGTCTGCTGGGGAACCCAGTACCACTCGTGGTCGGGGCGGTAGGTGAAGCGGGTGGTCTCGCCGACGCGGTCGTCGTAGACGCGGTAGTTGGTGATGTAGGGCTGGTCGGCGAACGAAGGCCAGGCGCAGAGCACGAAAGGGTTCTGGCGCACCGTCTCCATCGGCTTGGCGAGGTTGATCGACACGAACCGCCGCGCCATCTTCGCGTCGGCCTGCGCCTCCGTGTAGTGCTGCGCGCGCCCGAAGTTCCGCAGGTTCTTCGTGAGCAGCTCGCGGCAGCGCACGCGGCCGCTGTTGTCGTTCAGGTCGTTGTGCACGATGTAGGCGTAGTTGGCGTTCACACCCGGGTTCTTGTTGGCCTGGTCCTCCGTGCGGTCGCCCGTGTAGTCCTTGTCAAATACGTCGTGGTTATACACAAGCGCATCCGTCGCGCCCGGGAAAAACTCCAACAGGAGCTTCTCTATCTCCGGGTAGAACACGCGCTCCACCTCCGTCGCGTCGTAAAAGTTCTTGCACTTGGACTCGCAGTACGCCAGCGCAACGCCAAGCTTGTCCATGCACGCGGGGCTGTTGGGCGAGAGACCTGGGTGGTACTCCGCTATTCGTCGCGCATCGCGCAACACCTGCGGGAAATAGAGGCCTCGCCGTCCGGTGTCCTGCTCCTCCTTGCGCAACGCTTTTGCCTCGGCCTTGCGCGCCGGGTCCCGCCAGAGCGCGTTGGACGAGACGATGGAGTAAGACGGCTGCTCGTAGATGGTGTAGCGCAGCGGAAGCGCTACGCCGCCTTCCGGGGCTTTAATGTTATTCGCCCGAATATATTCCAGGCACTCTGAGTAGCTACGAAACCCGACGCCCCACTTGGTCTCGATCGGGCCGGAGGGGGCATTGTCGAGCCTGTCGATAACCGCCTGCCCTTCCCCCTCGGCAATCTGGTGGAGCGCCGCCTCCGTCGCTGCAGCGGTTCCCGCATCCCCGTCCCGATCGAACGACATGTAGGATAAACCGCCGTTCGCAGCGATGGGTGGCGGCTGCCCTTCTGTAAGTTGGAGGGGAGGTACATAGACCGACGACACTCTTTCCGTAACCCCCGCAACGTGATTCTCGATGGTCTTGAGCCGGTCCATAGCATGCCCCCTAGTTAAAGATTCCCAATCGTGACACACAGGGCTTGGAGTTGCAAGGGAAGGAAAAGAGGCCCAATGCGAAGAAGCGGGAGCCTCCTTTCAGAAAGCTCCCAACATTGCTCGCCAGCAAGAGGCCAAATCCTTCGAACTCCGCGCCGCTACGAGCCTCGCACGGCTGTGGCAGCGACAAGGCAAAACGACCGAAACTCACGAACTGCTCCCCCAGTCTACAACAGGTGAAGGCTTTGACACGGCGGACTTGAAGGACACCAAAGCCTTGCTGGTTGAATTGATGCGAATATGTCTTAGCCACGTTTTTTTCGCGGATCGACTAAGAACCCCAAAAGGGGAGACAAAGCCTCATATCCACCCAGAATCTGCGGTCTAGTGGGAGCTTCTTAAGCAGCATTCCTTTAAGTTGACAACGTCCCGTGAATGTTTCACGATTGACTGTGTGCATCTGGGATCGGTTCGGCGAGCACGTCAGGACGCTCGTCGATGACACCAACCCATCCAGCGGAAGCCACGCGCCGTTGTGGGATAGAACCGATGATACCGCTCACCGCAGTAGTCAAAGAAGGGCTCCCTTCCAATATCGAGGTATCTGCCTGAGGCAGTGCGGCTCACGCCTGCTAGGGAAAAACGCCTTCGACAAGCACCGCTCGAAGAGGGTCCCGGCTACGCACTGCCCGCCCGTCCCTAGAGGGTGTTGGGAAAGCCTCTTTACCGTGCCCTCACTGTCGGTTGAGTAAGGCGGCGGAGCAGCAGGCGACTCATGGCGGCATAGAGGAGGGCTTCACTGCGGGCGGTGAGATATGCAT
>Ga0187894_10006867_pt1 | contig 10957 bp, 13 predicted proteins | sample GBC1701081metaG_FD_136650 | JGI IMG/M metagenome (GOLD analysis project Ga0187894, IMG submission 136650) | White microbial mat communities from a lava cave in the Kipuka Kanohina Cave System on the Island of Hawaii, USA - GBC170108-1 metaG ...
CGGGCCGCGCTCCGGCGCGCAGGTCAGCTGGCGCATCGTGCCGACCCTCAACGGCGCGGCGGTGCAAGTCGACTTCTGAGGAGTGACCGTGCTTCCGTTCACGACGCAGGTGCGCGAAGTCGAGCGGCGCGAGACGATTTGGGCCGTCACCACCGTGTTTCTCGTTCTCCTCGCGCACGCCATCCTCGAGACCGCCCGCGACGCTCTCTTTCTGTCGCACCTGCCGACCAGCCACCTGCCGTGGATCTACATCGCGCTTGCCGTCCTGGCGCTCCTCGTCAGCCGCTTCCTCGGCCGCTCCGGCGGCGCGCGCGCGGACCTGCGCGGCCTCGTCGTGGCCCAGCTCATCGCGGCAGGGGGCACCGCGGGCTTCGTCGTCATCGCCGCCGCGAAGCCCGCCTGGGCAATCTACGCCCTCTATCTCTGGGGCGGGCTGGCCTCGACTCTGATCCTCATGCGCTTCTGGCTCCTGCTCAGCGGCCGCTACACCGCGAGCCAGGCGAAGCGTCTGTTCCCGACCGTCGCCGCGGGCCCGCTGCTCGGCCCGCTTGTCGGCTACGGCGTCGCCGGACTGCTGTCGACCGAGTTCCCGCCCGCGGAGCTCCTCGCCGCCAGCGCGTTCGCCTTTCTGCTCAGCGCCGGCGCAAGCCTCGGCCTGGCGCGCGCACACGGGTCGGGGGAGGAAGCCACGTCCGCCACCGCTGCGGGAGCGCCGCGTCGCGATGTGCGGCGGCCGGCGCAGGAGATGGGATTGCGCGAGAGCGTCGCGCGCGCGGTGCGCCATCCTTACGTGAGACGAGTGGCGTCGCTCCTGCTCGTGTCGAGCGTGACCGTGACCCTGATCGACTTCATCTTCAAGACTGTGGTCGCGCGCGAGGTCGACGCGCGGCATCTGAGCTCCTTCCTCGCCACCGCCTACTTCAGCTTCGACCTGATCGCCCTCTTGCTGCTGTTCAGCGTCGTGCTGCTCTTCGTGCGTTCGCGCGGGGTGGCGGAGGCGCTGGCGGTCCAGCCGCTGTTGCTTCTCTGTGGAGGGATTCTGCTCACCGTCAGCGGTGGCCTGCCGTCGGTGTTGTGCCTGCGCGGCGTCGACGGAGCGCTGCGCTGGTCGCTGCACAAGACGGCGACGGAGCTTCTCTACGTGCCGCTCTCGCAGCGCTTGCGCAGCGCGATCAAGGCGATGAGCGACATCGTCGCGCACCGCGGCGGTCAAGCGATCGGCTCGCTGTTGATTCTGGCGTGGTTGGCGCTGGCTGCGGACGAGAAGATGATGGGACCGGTGGTCATCGGCTGTGCCGGGCTCTGGGTGTATCTCGCCCTCTCGCTTCGGCGGCCCTATCTGGACCTCTTTCGCGAGACGGTGAGCCAGACGTCGATCGAGACCCGGCTCGACTTTCCGGAGCTCGACATGGAGTCGCTCGAGACCCTGATCGCAGCGCTCAGCAGCCGCGACGACGCCGAGGTCCTGGCTGCGATGTACCTTCTGCAACGGAGCGAGCGCGTGCGCGTGATACCCGCGCTGATCCTCTATCATCCGTCGCCCGCGGTCGTCGTGCGCGCTCTGGAGATGTTCGCCGCGGCCGGGCGTGAAGACTTCCTGCCGCTCTCGGACCACCTGACGCGTCATCCGGACGCCGGAGTTCGCGCGGCGATCACGCGCGCCACCGCGGTTCTGCGGCCCGATCTCGAGCAGCTCCGGCGCGCGAGCGAGTCTGAGTCGCCGAGCGTCGCGGTGACCGCCATCGTCGTTCGGGCGGCGCGCGACGACCTGGGGGCAGAGGAGGCGCAGCGGCGACTCGAGCCCTTCCTGGTTGCCGACGTGGATGCGGCGCCCGAAGTCCGTTTCTTCATCGCCCGCGCGCTACGCGACCACCCGGCGCCGGGTCTCGCACCGCTGCAGGTGCGTCTCGCGGCGGCGCCGGAGCTGGAGACGCGCCGCGAGGCGGTGCGCGCAATGGGTGCCGGTCGCGACGAACGTCAGCTTCCCGTCCTCGTCAGCCTGCTGAGCGTCCGCGAGCTGCGCCAACCGGTGCGCGAGGCTCTACTCGCGTTCGGCCCGCCGGCCTTTGCCGCGTTGCGGCGCGCTCTCGCGGATCAGTCGTTGCCGCGCGCCGTGCGCATTCATCTGCCGCGCACGATCTCGCGCTTCTGCGATCAGCATGCGGCCGATGGGCTGTTGCATCACCTCTCGGCCGAACCGAGTGGCACGGTCCGATTCAAGATCCTGCGCGGCCTCGGCCGCCTGGTTGCAGATCAACCGGAGATCGAGCTGGCTTCGGCGCAGGTCGGTGAAGTGGTCGACCGCCAGTTGGAGGGGTGTCTCCAGGTGCTCCGTTGGCGCATCGTGCTCGAGCGCGGCGCCGAAGAGAAGCCGGAGCGTCGTACCCCCGGCTTTGAGCTGCTCGCGGACCTGCTGCGCCAGAAGGAGCTCTTCGCACTGGAGAGACTCTTCCGCGCGCTTCATCTCAGACATCGCGGTGAGGAGCTCGATCGAATCTACGATGGGTTACGCAGCGCTGACCCCGCGACGCGCTCGAGCAGCCGCGAGCTTCTGCATCATCTCTTACCCGCTGGCCTGCGTGCTTCGGTCGTCGGCTTGGTGGAGGAGTTGCCCGACGTAGAACGCCTCGAGGCCGCTGGTCAGGGGAACGTCCAGGGCGATCTCGGGTACGAGGCGCTGTTGGCGACACTGGTAGCGGACCATAGCGTTGCCGTGCATTGTGTCGCTTCGTACCACGCCGCCGAGCTCGGCCTGAGCGGTTTACGCGGCGCGATGGAGTCGCAGGCGGTCGACGAGCGGGAGGGACTGGCGGCGCTGCGGCGGAGGTCGCTCGATTTGCTGTCGGTGCCGGCGGAGAGCGCCGGCGAGAGGCTCGCGCATGGAACTTAGGCTCCCCGTGGTCGAACCGCTCGAGCGCGCGCTGTTTCTGCGCACGTCCGATCTGTTTCGCGATCTGCGGGGACGCGAGCTCGCTGTGCTCGCCCGACTGATGCGGGAGGAGTGGCTCACGCGCGGCACCGTTCTGCACGAGACCGGGCAGCGGATCCACGAGCTGCACATCATCGTCGACGGAGAGGTTCGTTGCGAGCGAACGGGCCGCTCGGCGCGTCGTGTCGCGCCGCCCGAAGCCATCGGTCTAATCGAGTTGCTGGCCCAGGTCGAGACCCGCTCGCGCGCGGTCGTCGCGAGCAACGCGCTCGCGCTGGCGATCGACGCGGCCGCATTCCGCGAGCTTCTCGAAGAGCATTTCGGGTTCTTCTTGCAGATTCGCGCCGCACTCGGGCGACAGATCCGTGAGCTGCGCGAGCGTCTCGGCGCCGACGACGAGGGCGCGGTCGAGGTCGTGAGCCCCGCGCCGCAGCTCATTCTGCCGCCGCGTACAGGCGAAGCCGCCGGCCTCGATGCGAGTGGGCAGGAGCTCGACCTCGTGCATCCGCTCATCTGGTTGCATCGCACGCCGCACCTCGGCGGCTTCGGCGCCGGCGTCCTCGCCGCCCTCGTGCGCGAGCGCGGCGAGATGCGCGCTGCCGCCGGCGAATCGCCCTGGCAGATCGGCAGTGAGCCGCGCTTTCTGGCGCTACTGGTGCGGGGCCGAGTGCGCTGCAATGCCCCGGAGCGTGAATGGCGGGTGGAGAGCGGCGCGCTGCTGGGCCTCGATGCCGCGTTCAACGGATTGCCGCACGCCTACGGTGCCCAGGCCGAGAGCGACGTCGTTGTCGTGCGCGTCGACTTGGCCACTCTGCTCGACCTCGCCGAGGACCACTTCCACGTCGCCTTCGACCTTCTCGCTTACTGCGCCCGTTTGCTTCTATGCTTGCAGGAGAAGGAAGAAGGGTGATGCGTTCGCGCCGGCTCCGGCTTGCACTCCTCTTGACGATCGCCGCGACCGGACAGTCGGCCGCCGCGGCCGCCGACTGCTCGCTCTATTGCCGGCCGCCGGACGAGGTCGAAAGGCGGCTGCGCGAGGATGAGTTCATCATCACCTCGGTCAAAGCAGCCGGCGGTGGGGTGATGGGCGCGCAGAAGCTCGGGCTCCGCTTTCAGGACGGAACTGCTTGCGAGGCGAAGTGGAAGGCGGCCTCGCATCACGCCGAGAGCTGGAACAACTCGCCGCGCCGCGAGTCTGGTGCCTACCGCGTGCAGAAGCTTTTTCTCGACCCCGAGGACGAGCTGGTGCCGCCGATCGTGGCGCGCTGCATTCCCTTCGCGGACTACGCGCCGGTCAGCGAGAATCCGACGCCGACGATCGCCGGCACGAGCTGCGTGCTGGGCGCGTTGTCGGGCTGGCTGGAGAACGTCGAAGTGCCGGATCACGTCTACGACCCGGAGCGCTTCGGGCGCGAACCGGCCTTCGCCTACGAGTTCGGCAACCTGAACCTGCTCCACTACCTGATCGACCATCGCGATTCGCGCGCCAACAACTTTCTCGTGTCGAAGGAGCACTGCGACCCACGCATCTTCTCGATCGACAACGGCATCGCGTTCGGCGGCGTGCTCTACAATTTCTTCACCTGGCACTTCAACGAGATCCGCGTGCCGGCGCTGCCGAAGAAGTCGATCGAGCGGCTGCGCGGAGTGAAGCGGGAGGATCTCGACCGGCTCGCCGTCTTCGGGCAGCTCGAGCTGGATACGGCCGGAGTCTTGCGCCACGTCCCCGCGACGGACAATCTCGACCCCGACAGTGGTACTCGGGTGTATCGAGGGGTCATCCAGGTCGGCCTGACACGCGCCGAAATCGATGCGATCGCACACCGGATCGAGAAGCTGCTGGCGCGAATCGATGCGGGTGAGATCGGGGAGTTCTGAGGCGGAAGCGAGGCGGGTGCGCGCACGCGCCCGAGAACGGCTGTGGACGGCGACGTGGATTCTGGTGATCGCCTGCGCGGCCTCCTGCACTCACTTCACCCCATACTATCGCGGCGCCAGGAATCACCCGGTCGCGCCGGTCGCGGACGCAGAGATCGATCACCGCTTGCTGCTGATCGGCGATGCCGGCGATCCGGACCCCGACGGGGAGCCGACGTTGCAGTTGCTCGCGCGGCAGGTGCGCTTGCTGCCGGATCGCACCACGGTCGTGTTCCTCGGCGACAATGCTTATGAGCGCGGCCTGCCCAAGCAGGAGAAGAAGGAGAACCCGGTCGAAGCGGCGGCGAAGGAAGTCGTCGATGTCGCGGTGGTGGACGTCTTTGACGACCGGCACGAGGCCGAGCGTGAGATCGACGCGCAGGTCGACACCGTGCGCGGCACGACGGCACGCGCGATCTTCGTTCCCGGCAACCACGACTGGGATCAGTTTCAGGTCGGGGGGTGGGATCGGATCCTCGCGCTCGAGGACTTCCTCACCCAGTCGCGCGAAGGTGGGTCGGCGAATGTGTCGCTGCTACCGCCGGGCGGATGCCCCGGACCGAGTCCGGTACCGCTCGGCCGGACCGGCCAGCTCATCGCGCTCGACACGCAGTGGTGGCTGGCGACGCGCGACGACGGCAAGCCGACGCCGCAGAACAATCCGACCAAGTGCGAAGCGACGACCGAAGCGGCCGTGCGCCGAGCGCTGATCGAGCAACTCGAGTCGGCGGCGGCGCAGAAGCGTTGGTCGGTGGTCGTCGGGCATCATCCGCTCGACAGCGAAGGGCCGCACGGGGGCTTCACCGACGCGCGCACCCACGTCTTCCCGCTCCAGGTCGTGCGCCACTACGTGCCGTTCTACATCGAGTGGATCCCGATCCCGATCGTCGGCTCGATCGTCGTGGCCACGCGCGCCTGCTGCTCGCCGAGCGCGCAGGACATGTCGAACGGCCGCAATCTGCACATGCGCAACGCGCTCGAGCACTCGATGGTGCGCGCCGCCGACGCCGACGCGGCGGCGCTGGTCTATGCGTCCGGCCACGATCACAGCTTGCAGGTGTTCGATGCCAAACGCGGGCCACGCTACCTCCTGGTGAGCGGGCTCGGCTCACAGTCTCGCGCCTCCGACGTCGGCAGCAACAGCCGGACGATCTTCGCTCATTCCAATCCCGCCCATCCCGGGTTCATGAGGGTCGACTTCCTCAACGACGGAGCCGTGCGCCTGGCGGTGCTGGAGTGGTCGAGGGAGAGACCGGAAGGGGTCGAGGTCTATTCGCGGTTTCTCGCTCCCCCCGGAGCGAAGCCCGGGACGATCGCGGCCGAGAAGTGAGCCGGGGCGAGATCCGATCCGTGGCGGCTTGCGTACGAGAAAGACGATAAGGAGGGGACATGGGAGTCGGGACCTGGAACCTAGGACGAGAAATGAACGAACTGCGGAAACTCGCGCTGGCCGCGCTCGTGCTGGCCTGCATCGCCGGATGTGACGGATCTTCGAATGGCTCGAGCACCAACGCCACTTGCTCGCAGCAGATGTATGCCAAGTACGGCCAGGCCGGCTTCGAGGCCGTCACCCACAAGATCATCGAGAACATCGCCGCGGTGAGCGCGGAGGAGCCCTCGCCCATCGGTGACTCGTTCAAGGGGCTGTCCGCGGAAGAGGTCGGTTTGATCGAGGCCAACCTCCTCGACTTCCTCGTCAAGGTCTACGGCGGCCCGGACAAGTACGCCGGCCGCGACATGAAGACGGCACACCACGGCCTCGGCATCACGCAGAGCCAATACGATGCGTTCGTCAATCTCACCATCGTTCCGGCGCTGCAGGCTGCGGGCGTGAGCGCCGGCGACATCAGCGATTGCTTCGCGCCGCCGGTGACGAGCCCCGAGTTCTCCGCGATGATCGTCGGCCAGTGAGCGCGGTCACGCCAACTGGAGCAGGTCCCACACGCGATAGGCGCTCTGCAGCGCGATTGGGTAGACACCCTTCAACGAGACTGGGGTGCCGGTCGCCAGTCCGGGCTGACTGGCGGTCGTCGTCGTACTCGAGCCGCAGTCGGCCCTCATCGCGGCGAAAACGAGTGCAGCGAACGCAAACACCGCGAAGGGTTGGCGCAGCAGGGCGAGTCCGACGCGTTCACCGATCGGCGGGCTCTCCCGGTGACGCGGAGAAATAGGCACGACCGGCTTCGACCTCGGCGAGCAGCCAGGGCCCGAGGCCGAGGCGGATCGCCGCCTCGACGCGATCTCCACGCCAGTGAATACGGTCGCTGCGGAAGAAGGGGTCGGAGCATGCGGCGCTCGCTTCGTAGGCGGCGAGCGCCTGCGCCGCGTCGCGCTCGACGCTCGGCCGCACCAACATGCGTGCGAGCCACGCCCTCAGGTGGGGACGGGTGTCGGGGACGGGTTCTCCGAGATGGGCGAGGCTGGTCAGATGCGGCACGAAGGCGACGTCGGCCAGAGAGAAGGCGCCGACGAGATAGTCGCGGTCGATGAGCTCGTGATTTAGAAAGGCATGCTGTCGGTGCACGGCATCGGAGAGCCTCGGCAGAGCCGCCGGATACTCGCGGCACAGCTCCGGCCGTCTGACGGCGAGGAGGAAGAGGAGAAATTGCAGGACGTCGGTGTGGGTATCGGCGATCGATTCGAGCCAGCGGCAACGCGCGCGCGGCGCCGGTGCCGGCGGCAGGAGCGGAGGCTGAGGAAACTTGTGCTCGATGTAGTCGCAGATCGCTGCCGAGCCGGTGACGATCGCGTCGCCGTCGAGCAGGGCGGGCACCTCGCCGCGCGGGTTGATCGCCAGCAACTCGGCGCGGCGCGCGCCGCTGTCGATCTCGACCGCCTCGAAGTCGAGCGCTTTCTCGTAGAGCGCGATGCGGACCTTGCGGACGAAGGGACTCACCGAGTTGGCGTAGAGGCGCAGAGCCATCCGACCGACTTCCGTCTCAGGTGCCGCGCGCGCGCCGCCGCTCCGCCAGCGCCGCTTCGGCCTCGAGACGAACCTTCGCGGCGGGATCATGGGCGGCGACGGCGCGGAGTCGCTCGTCGATGTCGACGGGCAGGCGGCGACGGTCGGGTTTACAGGCGGCACAGGTCAACGCGTGAATCGCGTGACGCCGTACTTTGGCGACCGGATCGGTGAGCTTCGCTGCGATCGGCTCCAGGTAGGAGGCGTCGGCGAGATGATCCATGAGCTGCAGACACCACCACCGGACTTTCGCATTCGGGTGATCGAGCCCGGCGACCAGCGCCGCCTTCACCCGCGGCCCGACCGCAACGCGGCGCAAGTCGCTGGCGTTGATCGCACCGACGAGGCGGACGATGGCGCGGTTGCGCGTCGCCGCGTCGGCGAATTGCTCGATCAGGTCGGAGGGGTCGTCCATCGGAGTTACCGAGCTGAGCGAGCGACGCTAGCACAGGCTCCCTTCCCCATCGAGGCGCGGATGCGCCGTGGAGCGCGGCGCTCCATTTCAGACGGCGACGGGGTTACGCCGGACGGATCTCGTCCAGATAGAAGGTGTTGTGGTCTGGGTCCTCGAACATCGCCATGAAGCCGCCCCACTGCATCTTCTCCGGTTGCATCGTGAAGCGCACGCCCCTGGCGACAAGGTCGGCGTGCGCGCGGACGAGGTCGGGGGTGACGAAGCCGATGCCGGTCTGTCTGCCGAGGAGCCCGCTCAGCTTCTCGTCCCTGGGATCGATCTGCGCCAGTCCGAGCCGGATCGGCCCGGCTGGGATCGAGGCGTAGCCGAACTTGGGTTCGCTGAACTGAACCTCGAGGCCGAGGGTCTTCGCGAAGAAGTTCACGGCACGGTCGAGGTCGGAGACGTACAGATTCACGTAGGTGATCTCGAGCTTCTCCATCGTCGTCCTCCCTCACTCACCTAACACGGGACGCCGTCGGATCGATTGCCGCGTTTCGCCAGGTGATGCCGCGATTGCGACGAAGGCGGGCCCAGTGCGGATGCCAAGGGCCGCGACTGCGCGTCCGGCGCGGTCGCGGCGGCCCTGCACCCTTGGCGTGTTGCCGTGAGCTCAGCTCCGCGACGAAGCGGCTTCACTCGCAGCGACGATGCGATCGATGTCGCTGTCGACCAGCTCGATGGCCGCCGCCGCGATGGCACCGTTCAGGTCCTTGGGGATCTCGGCGGCGTAGCTGCGCGGCATGCCTTCGAACGGCAGGATGCGCACGCGGAACCAGCCGACGGGCTTGTCGGCCGAGTCGCGCAGCTCGGCGCGGTAGATGCCCGGGAGGTTTGCCGCCGTCTCGGGCGCGGAGGTCAGTTCCAGGATCCGCGTCGTGGCGCTGTCGAAGCGGCGAAAGCGCGACGTGTGAAACGACTGGCCGTCGCTGTCGATGAACAGCAAGCGGATTGCGCCGGCCTCGTACGACGGCACGATCTCGCCCAAGACGGCCGACGACGGGTCGGGGGTCTCCCGCACCGTCGTCCGGCCGTCATCCGCTCCACACTCCCCAACTTCGGGCGCCAGTTACCTCGAACAGGTGAGTCGGTCCTGGCGACGAGCTGGCTACGTGGTTTCGTACGAGTACGCCCGTCGCTGCATCCCGCATGGAGTCGACGACGATGTTCGCGCTGCCGCGGTGGGCGAGGAAGGTGACGCTGGGCTCGGAGGTAGCGGCGATGTGGGGCAGGGCGCAGCTGCCGCTCGCGGCCGCCGCCAGCATCGCGACCGCCCAGCCTCGAGTTTTCGAGTGCATAGTCGCTCTCGATGAATCTGACGCACCTGGGCGCCGAAAAGTTCCCGCGGCAGCGTGAATACCTCGGCGACTCCACTCGTCAGCCTACTCGTGGCCTCGCGGTTTTCGTGGTCCGCCAAGCTGGTGATCCTGGCGCTGGTGGCGCTCGGAGTCTTCGTCAGCTCGGCGCGCACACTCACACGACACGGCAATCCCCTCGCCAGACCCCGCGGTTTGGCGCGCTGGAGCCTGCTCGGCGAGATCGGCGACCCCGACCCCGAGCCCGCCTCTACGGCGGCGGCTGCGGAGACTCATCCCGGCGAGCACCCCGAACCGGCTCTCCTGCCGCGATTGATCCTCAAGCTGCGCCAGCGGATCGCCGGCGGCACGCCGCTGCGCCGACAGAAGATTCCACCGCTGCCCAGCTCCGACGCGGCGCTCTCGGACTAGCGCGAGACCTCCCCCGCGACCATTTGCGTCGCATCTCTTGGCGCGCTCTCGCTGCGCTGCCGCACGGCAGCGGGCGCGCGCAGCTCCTCGGAACGAAGTCTACGGGAGGTCTTTCCATCGTGTTGTACGACGAATTCGCCGAGATTGCCCTCGGCTACCTCAATCAAGTCTGTGCCGCGGCGCGACGCCTGACGCGCGAGCCGGCGGATGCCGACGATCTGGTCCAGGAGACCTATCACCTTGCCTTCGAGCACTACGGCGAGTTGCGAAATCTCGCGCACTGCCGCGCCTGGCTCTATCGGATCCTGCACCACCGCGCCGCGTCGCGACTGCGACGCCGCCGCTGCGCGCCGCAGCTGCTCTCGATCGACGGCGAGAACGGCGACGAATCGCTGCCGCCGGCTCACTTCGACGCCGAGCTGATCGAGCGGATCGCGCTGCGCGAGATTCGCTCGATCATCGACGCGCTACCGGTGGAGCTGCGCACGGCGGTTACACTCTGCGATGTCGACGGCTTCTCCTACGCCGAGATCGCGGAGATCCTCGAATGTCCGCTCGGCACGGTGCGCTCTCGCATCGCACGAGCACGCGCCAAACTGATGGTGAAGCTGCAAGCCCACGCCGAGGAGTGCGGCATCCGCCGGATGAGTGCATGAGCAGCTGTCCCAAGTTCGAGCAGCTCAACGAGCTGGTCGACGGAGCTTGCGACACCTCTGTCCGGCGTCACTTCGATCGCTGCCCCGCGTGCAAGCGCGAGGTGAGACGGCTGCTGGCCGTCAAGGTCGCGGTCGGGATGGCCGACGCCGGGGTGTTCTCCTCTCCGGCTCTCCGGCGGGCGTTGGTGGCGCGGTTGAGGCGCTGAGCCCCTCAAGAAGGCGGACGGCGAGGGAATTCGGTCCACCAGCCACCGCTCCGCTTCTTCGCGCGTGGCGAAGAAGCGGATGAGCGGATGCGATCGATGTTCGTAG
>Ga0187894_10006868_pt1 | contig 10954 bp, 9 predicted proteins | sample GBC1701081metaG_FD_136650 | JGI IMG/M metagenome (GOLD analysis project Ga0187894, IMG submission 136650) | White microbial mat communities from a lava cave in the Kipuka Kanohina Cave System on the Island of Hawaii, USA - GBC170108-1 metaG ...
CTCGATCAGCGGGTTCGCGGCACGCCCGTGGAGGACATCGTGAGCGAAGACCGCGACCGGTGACCATGCCCATCGCGGAACCGAAGCCGTGCCGGTCTACTTCGACTCCGCGCTGATCGCGAAATTCTACCTCAACGAGCCCGGCCGCGAGCCGGTGCGGCAGGTCGCCCGCTCGGCCGGTGGAGGCTCGCCGGTCCCACCGAAGCCGTGCTGCGCGAGGCGCAGGCGTCCTACTCTCGGCTCGACAAGTCGATCTTCGTTCGGTCGCTCGACGCGTTACACCTGGTCACCGCCAAGTCCGAGAATTTCGATCGGATCTACTCAAACGATCGGCACGTGCTTGCTGCCGCCAGGAGCTTCGCGAGTTTCACCCCGCGCCAGGTCCGAGCGATGACGACGTGGCGGAGATCCTCGCGCTGATCCGCGCCCGGGTCGGGCGATTGCTGCAACGCCGCGGCCTGGCCCCCGAGGATGACGCGACGGGGCCGGCGGATCCGCTCGGCGAGGAGTCGCCGCTGCTGGCCGGGATCGTCAGTGCGTCCGTCCAGGGGCGCGTGGCGCTGGGCGCGCGCGCCGGGAGGCGGGTGCGACGCCTCGGTGAAGAGGCCGATGCGGAGGACGTGATATCGCGCGGGCCCCGGCAAGCGCACCTGGAGGGCTTCGATCTGCACGCCAACGTGTGGGTGGCGGCCAACGACCGCGCAGGACTCGAGCGCCTGTGTCGGTACGTGCTGCGCCCGCCCTTCGCGCAAGAGCGGCTGCGACTGCGCAGCGATGGCCGCGTCGGGCTCAAGCTGAAGCGGGTCTGGCACGATGGCACGCGCGAGCTCGTGTTCGAGCCGCTGGAGTTCCTGGAGCGGCTTGCGGCGATGACGCCGCGGCCGGAAACGAACTTGCTGATTTGCCATGGTCTGCTGGCCGCGCGCGCCCGGTGGCGCGAGCGAGTGGTCGCGTACGGCCGCGTAGTGCCGGAGCCCACCGCCTCGGCGGTGCCGATGGTCGCAGGTGCGGACGGCGCGGGGGAGAAGAGCCCGCCGCGCGGCTGGATCTGGGCGGCGTTGATGCATCGGGCGTTCGCGATCGACGTGCTGGCCTGTCCAGACTGTGGCGGTCGCCTGCGCCTGATCGCCACGCTGCACGATCCCGCCGTCATCCGGAAAATCCTCGCGCACCTGGGCCGCTCCCAATCGGGGCAGAGCCCAGGTCCTGCCCCGCCCGAGTCCGGCGCCGTGTCCTGATCCGATCCTCGAGGGCCGCCGCGGCGGACGCCGTCGTACCGGCGCCGCGAGGCGGAATCCCTGCTGATCCAACCGGTCCCGCTTGCTTCCCACGTGCCGGTTGACGACGAGGGTGCGCCCGCATAGCATCCCGATCAGCCTTGATGGCGCCGTCGGCCGCGCGGAGGCCGGTCATGTGCGCTGTGCCTACGGCTCCAGCGGGAGCTCCAGCGTGCAGAGCTGGGGCTGACAGCAGGGGCAAGGGAGGCACGCGATGGGGGAGCGCGGACGGAGGGCGTTGATGTCGCCTACCCTCTCGCGTGGGAGGCGCAGCTGATCGTGAGAATCGTCCGGGGCCTCGCGATCGCCCGCGGTCGGGACGCCGGACCGCGCGGTGGCTGGGCCGTGGCCCGCACGGGGTTCCGGTGATCCGCTGCGCCCGCTGCAGCTTCGACAACCGCGACGGCATCCGCTTCTGCGAGGAGTGCGGGACGGCGCTCGAGCTGACCTGCCCCGGCTGCGGCGCCGCGGTGCCGCCCGGCAGAAAGTTCTGCGGTCGCTGCGGCCAGGGATTGGGCGTCGCCGCCCCGCACGAGGGCCGGTTCGGCGCTCCGGCATCCTACACGCCCAGGCACCTCGCCGAGAAGATCCTCACCTCCAAGAGCGCGCTCGAAGGCGAGCGCAAGCTCGTGACCGTCCTGTTCTGCGACATCGCAAATTCCACGCCGCTCGCCGAGCGGCTCGGCGCCGACGCGATGCACGCGCTGCTCAACCGCTTCTTCGAGCTGGCGCTCGCCGAGGTCCACCGGTACGAAGGCACGATCAATCAATTCCTGGGCGACGGGTTCATGGCGCTGTTCGGGGCCCCGCTGAGCCTGGAAGATCACGCGCGGCGCGCCGTCCTCGCGGCGCTGGACATCCGGCGCGCGGTCGGATCCCTGCGCACCGAGGGGGGCGCGGCCGAGGGGGGCGTGTCGATCCGGATGGGGTTGAACACCGGAGCCGTCGTCGTGGGCTCGATCGGCGACAACCTCCGGATGGACTACACGGCGATCGGCGACACGACGAATCTCGCGGCGCGCCTGCAACAGCTCGCCCGGCCCGGCCGCATCTATCTCAGCGTGCCGACCTACGAGCTGGCGACGTCCGCGGCCGAGTACCGCCCGCTCGGCGCCAGGGCCATCAAGGGCAAGGCCGCCCCCGTCATGGTGTACGAGGTCGTCGCCGCTCGGGTGTCGCCGGCGTCGGGCCGCAGCGACGCTCGCAGCATCGGCACGAGCATGGTCGGCCGCGACGGGGATGCCGCCGTCCTCGGCGCCGCCCTCGAGCGTCTCGAGCGCGGAGAGGGCGGCATCGTCGCCATCATCGGCGAGGCCGGCCTCGGCAAGTCCCGGTTGATCGCGGAGGCCCGGCGGCGCGTCGACGGGTCGACGGTCCGCTGGCTCGAGGGCCGCGGCCTGTCGTTCGGCCAGACGCTCTCCTATTGGCCCTTCCTGGAGATCCTGAGGCAGGCATGCGGCATCGTCGAGGAGAGCAGGCCGGCCGACAGCTGGGGCAAGCTCGACGCGCTGATCACCGAGCTCTTTCCCGGCGACGCCGACCAGGTCGCCCCGTATCTGGCCTCGCTGCTCGGCGTGCCCGTGCCATCCGAGATGGAGGCCCGGGTCGCCCACCTCGACGCGCAGGCCATGGGCCGGCAGATCCTGCTGACGTCTCGCCGCTTCTTCGAGCGCCTCGCGACCGAGCGACCGCTGTGTCTGGTGTTCGAGGATCTGCACTGGGTCGACCAGTCGTCGACCGAGCTGATCGAGCATCTGTTCGCGCTCGCCGACAGGGTCCCGCTGCTCCTGTGCGGCGTGAGCCGGCCCGAGGGAGAGACATCCGCCGCGCGATTGCTGGAGGTCGCGCGGCAAAAATACGGAAGTCGCTACACCGAGGCGGTGCTCGCCCCCCTCACGACCGCGGACAGCAGAACGCTCCTCGAAGGTCTGCTCGGGACCGACGTCCCTCCGCGACTGCACGAGCTGGTGCTGACGAGGACCGAAGGCAACCCGCTCTACATGGAGGAGGTCGTCCGCTCGCTGGTGGCGGTGGGGGCCATCGCGCGCGACGAGGCGGCGGGCGGATGGCGGATGCGCGCGTCGGTCGAGCAGATCAGGATCCCCGACACGATCCAGGGCGTGATCATGGCCCGCGTCGACCGCCTCGGCGAGGACGTCAAGCAGGTCTTGAAGCTCGCGGCGGTGATCGGCCGCAGCTTCTTCTATCGCGTGCTCGACGGCCTCGCCGAGACCGACCGAGACCTGAAGACACGGCTCGCCGAACTGCAGGACGTGGAGCTGATCCGCGAGCGGCGGCGCCTGCCGGAGCTCGAGTACATCTTCAAGCACGCGCTCGTGCAGGAGGCGACGTACGCGAGCATCCTGGTCGAGCGACGCCGGCAGATCCACCAGCGCGTGGCCGAGTCGGTCGAGGAGCTCTTCCGGGACCGCATCGAAGAGTTCTACGGCGTGCTCGCCCATCACTACGCCGAGGCCGAGGTCTGGGAGAAGGCCCAGGGGTATCTGTTCAAGGCCGGCGACCAGGCCGGGCGAGTGGCCGCCGACGCCGAGGCCCTGGCGCACTACCGGCGGGCCGTCGACGCCTACGGACGGGCCTTCGGCGACCGGTGGGACCCGGTCCAACGGGCCGCGCTCGAGCGCAAGATCGGCGAGGCCCTGTTCCGGCGCGGAGAGCACGATCAGGCCCTCGACTATCTCGATCGGGCCCTCGCCCACCTCGGGACCACGTATCCGGCGTCGCGCACCGCCGTGCGTCTCGGCATCCTCCGGCACACAATCCTCCAGTGCGGGCATCGGTTCGCGCCGGCGCTCGTGCTCCCCCCGGGACAGGTTGCCGATCCGGCCGCCGAAGAGCGGGTGTCCCTCTACAAGACCAGGGCCTGGATCGACTACTTCGGCGACCAGGAGCGTCTCGTGTACGACTGCCTCGCTCTCTTGAACTCGGCCGAGCGGAGCCATTCCGCGATCGGGAGCGCGACGGGGGCGAGCGCAATCGGCCTCGTTCTCGACATGGTCGGTCTCTTCGGCCTCGCCTCCCGCTATCACCACCGCGCGGTCGCGCTCTCGAACGACATCCCGGATCCCGCCGCGATCGGTGGCGCCCTTCACCTCCTCGGGTATCACCACGTTCTGCTCGGAAGCTGGAACGACGCCCTCGAAGCGCTCCGGCGCTCGTCGGCGAGCCTTCGCGCCGCGGGTACGCTTCGCGAGTGGGCCGGGGCCGAGGCGCTCATCGCCCAGGCCGTGGACATCTCGCGCGGCGACTTCCAGGTGGCGCTGGAGCGGTCGCGCGAGCTCGTGAGGGTGGGCGAGGACGCGGGGGATTCCCACATGGTGCTGTGGGGGTTGAACGGCCGGGCCATGGCGGAACGGTGCCTCGGGCGATTGGACGACGCGGAGGCGACCAGCCGGACCACCATCGAGCTGAGTCGAGGCATTCCGGACTACGGGGCCCTGGCCATCGCGGGCGGCGTTCTCGGCTCGTGTCATCTCCGCCGCGGCGCTCCGACGGCGGCGGTCGCGATCCTCGAAGAGACCAACCGGCTCATCGACCAGTGGCACTCGCGGGGATGGGAGATCACGCTGGCGCGCAACGCGCTGGCGGAGGCGTACCTCGGCGAGGCCGAGCGGGCCAGCGGACCTCCGCGCGCTCGGGCCCTCGCCAAGGCGAGGCGTGCGTGCCGGGCCGCCTTGCATCAGGGCCGGCGATTTCGCGGCGGGCTGCCCGGGGCCATGCGCAGCCGAGGCACGTGGGCCTGGCTCACCGGCAAGCCGAGCAGCGCTCGACGCTGGTGGGCGCGGAGCGTCGCGCTCGCGACGGACCTCGGGATGAGGCCGGAGACCGCGATGACACGGCTCGAGATGGGCCGGCGTCTGGGCGAGCGGGGCCGGCTCGAGGAATCGATCCGGGTCTTCGGCGCGATCGGGATGGAGTCCGATCTGGCGGCGGCTCGAGCAGTCCTCGAGAGCTGCGAAGGCGGGCCGCGAGGGGACTGAGGCCTGCGGTGCCTGCTAGACTAGGCCCCGCCCGATGAAGCCGCCTCCGTTCGCCTATCACGATCCCCGCGCGATCGACGACGCGCTCGCCCTCGTGGCCCGCCACGGCGAGGCGGCGAAGATCCTGGCGGGCGGGCAGAGCCTGATGCCGATGCTCAACTTCCGCCTGGCGCGCCCGGAGCACGTGATCGACGTGAACCGCGTCGCCGATCTCGGCGAGGTGAGCCCCGGGCCCGACGGCGGCCTCCGCATCGGCGCGCTCGTCCGTCAGCGCCTGCTCGAGCATTCGCCCCTGGTCAGGGAGCGCTGTCCACTCATCGCCCAGGCCCTGCCCTTCGTCGGCCACCCGCAGATCCGCGCGCGCGGCGCGCTCGGGGGCAGCCTCGCCCACGCCGATCCCGCTGCCGAGCTGCCGGCGGTGATGGTGGCGCTCGGCGCCCGGTTCACCCTGCGGAGCGCGGGCGGCCGCCGCACCCTCGCGGCGGAGGAGTTCTTCGTCTCCGCCCTCGTCACGGCGCTCCGGCCCGACGAGATCCTCACCGAGATCGAGGTGCCGCCGCGCGCCGCCCGGACGGGATCGGGCCTTCGCGAGGTGGCGATCCGGCGCGGCGACTTCGCGCTGGGCGGCGTGGCGGCCACGCTCACGCTCGGCGCCGACGGCCGCGTGGCGGACGCCCGGCTCGTCTGCTTCGGCGTCGGACCGCGTCCGGCCCGCGCGCGCGACGCCGAGCGCGCCCTCGTGGGCGGATCGCCGTCGCCCGCGGCATTCGCCGAGGCCGGGCGGCTGGTCAGCGCCGCGGTGGATCCCGACGACGACATCCACGCGAGCCGCGGCTATCGAAAGCGGGTGGCCGGCGTCCTCGCCGCCCGCGCCCTCGCCGCCGCCGCGGAGGCCGCGGCGTGAGCGGCGGTCCCGGTCCTGGCAACGCGACCGGCCTCGTCGTCGGCACGGGAGACTTCGTCTACGACGTGTTCCGCCCGTGGGGCGTCTTGCCGGCGGGCTGGACGCTCGGCGCGGTGAGCCACGTCGCGGTGGACTCGCGAGACCGCGTCTACTTCTATCAGCGCAAGGACCCGCCCATCCTCGTCTTCGACACGGACGGCCACTTCCTCACCGGCTGGGGCGACGGGCGGCTCCGCGACGCGCACGGGATCTACGTCGGGCCCGACGACCGGATCTACGCGTGCAACCGCGACGAGCACGAGGTGCTGGTGCTCACGCCGGAGGGGCGCATCGTCCTGACGCTCGGCCAGCGCGGGCGGCCGTCGCTCCACGCGCCGTTCAACCACCCCGCCGACGTGGCGGTGGCGCCGAACGGGGAGATCTACGTCGCCGACGGGTACGGCAACTCGTCGATCCACCGCTTCGCCCCCGACGGCCAGCACCTGGCGTCGTGGGGCCGCCCGGGGGCGGGGCGCGGCGAGTTCACCACGCCCCACGGCATCTGGGTCGACGACCGCGAGCGCGTGCTCGTCGCCGACCGGGAGAACAACCGCGTGCAGGTCTTCAGCCCCGAGGGGGACTTCCACGCCGAGTGGGCCGATCTCTATCACCCGATGGACATCTACGTCGACGGCGCGGGCGTCGTGTACGTCACCGACCAGATCCCCCGCATCACCATGTACTCGCCGGACGGCGCGATGCTGGCGCGCGGGCGGCCGGTGGCGATCGGCGCCCACGGCGTGTGGGGCGACTCGCGCGGAAACCTCTACCTGGCGGAGATGGGCCTGAACCAGGTCACGCGCCTGGCGCGGCGCCGCGCCCCGTGACGGAGCCCCGCGCGGTCTCGATCGTCGTCAACGGCGAGGCGCGCCGCGCGTCGGTGGACCCGCGCACCACGCTCGTCGACCTCCTGCGCGAGGAGTTCCGCCTCACCGGCACCCACGTCGGCTGCGAGCACGGCGTGTGCGGCGCGTGCACGGTGCTGGTCGACGGCGTCGCGATGCGCGGCTGCCTCCTCCTCGCCGTGCAGGCCGACGGCGCGCGCGTCGAGACCGTCGAGGGCCTGGCGCCCGACCCTGCGCGCCTCACCCCGCTCCAGGCGGAGTTCGTCCGGCACCACGGCGTCCAGTGCGGCTTCTGCACCGGCGGCATCCTGATGTCGCTGACCGCCGCGCTCCGCGAGAACCCGCGGCTCACCGAGGACGAGATCCGCGACGTGCTCGGCGGCCACCTCTGCCGCTGCACCGGGTATCAAGGCATGGTGGACGCAGTCGTCGCCTTCGTCGGGCTGGAGCGACGATAGCGGGCCATCTGCTTCGTCGGCGCCCTCGGCGGCCCGCTCCGCTGTGCGAGCCGCCGCCGAAGGCGAGGCGAGAGCACCCGAGAATCCCGGCGAGCGCGAGCGAGCCAGAGAGACGACGCCTCGCGAGCCGACGTCGGGCGCCGCGTCACATCTGGCCCAATCTCAGCGCTCTGGCCCACGAAGATGTCCGACCGACTCTCGAAGCGGCGACGCTGCGCCAGGGGGTCTGCCGGACTATCACGCGCCCGCGCGCCGGCGCTACGCCGCCAGCGCTCTCCGCCGCACGCGCTCGACGAGCACGAGGCCACCGAGCGCGAGGACAGTGAGCGCGGAGGCGGCTCCGAGGCCGGCGCCGAGCGACGCGCGGGCCACCACCGCGGCGATCGTCAGCGAGCCGGCGAAGATCCCGAGGTCCCACGCCCCCGACACCATGCCCATCGCCACGCCGCGCTCGCGGTCGGGCACGCGATCGACGACGAGCGCGACCAGCATCGGGTAGAGCGCGGAGCTGCCGGCGGCGAGCAGGAGCGCGGCGAGCACGAGGCGGAGCGCGGTGGGCGGCGCGATCAGCACGGAAAACCCGGCGGCGAGGAGGCCGAGCGCGGGCATCAGGATCCGGCCTCGGTCCCAGGTGTCGGCCAGCCGCGAGACCGTGAGCCGGAAGACGACCATCGCGCCGGAATACAGGCCGAAGAACCACGCGAGGCTCCGCTCGTGACCGTGCGCGGTGGCGTGGAGCGGCAGGAACGCGTAGAGCGCGCTCTGCCCCATCGCGGCCACCACGAGCACCGCCGAGAGCGGGACGGCGCCCGGGCTCCACATGCGCGCCGGGCCGAGGGCCGGCGCCGGGCGGCCGTCCGCCGCCGAGCGGAGCGCGGCGCCGAACGCCGCCGCCGCGAGGCCGAGAAGCGTGACCAGCGCGAAGTTGGCGGCCGCGCCGAGCGCGCGGAAGAGCCAGAGCCCGAGCGGCGCCGCCACCGCCATCGCGACCGGCGCCGAGAGGTAGTAGACGCTCAGCGCGCGGCCGCGGTGCTCGGGCGGAGCGCTCGCCGCCAGCACCGCCGCCGCCATCGTGACGAGACCGTAGCCGACGCCGAAGCCGGCCATCAGCGCGATGAGCCCCGCGGGCCCGCCCGCCGCCTGGAGCCCGAGCGAGGACAGCACGACGATCGCGGCGCCGGGCAGGAGCGCGCGGCGGACGCCCTGCCGGTCGATCCACGCGCCGGCCATCGGGCGGAGCACCACCGCGACCAGCGAGAACAGCGAGAAGAGGAGCCCCACCTGGGCGCTCGTGCCACCGAGCGCCACCAGGTGGAGCGACATGACGGGTGTGAGGCTGTAGACGGCGAGGTGGGAGACGATGCTGATCCCCACCGCCGTCATCAGCGACGGCGGGAGAGCGTAGACGGGACAAAGGCCCTGGTTGACGTAACACCTGTTCTCGGCCCCCGCCCCCTCCGCCCCGGTCCTCGCGTCCGCCCCACGTAGCGTCCGACGTCGTCGATGGCGGCGAGGAAGGCGGCGGCGGTGACGGGGCCGATGCTGGGGACCGAGCGCAGGCGCGGCACGCGGGGATCCTGACCGGCGAGGTGCTCGATCGTCGTGTCGGAGTACGCGAGCTGCTGGTTGAGGGGGCGCATGACGGCGAGCAGCGGCGCGACCACCGAGCGTAAGCGACCCGGCAGGGGCAGGCCCTGGACGCGCTGGATGAAACTGTCCGCACTGCCGGACGGCACGCGGTAGCCGTGCTGGCGGAGCAGGGCTCGGATGACGGAGATATAGCGGGTGCGTGTGTGAACCAGGGCGTCGCGGACCCCGAGGCGGCCCCGCACGTGGCGCTGGGGATCGGAGAGGCGATGGGCGGGGCGGTAGGCGCCGAGCAGGCACGCCTCGGCCAGAGCCCGGGCATCGCGCCGATCGGTCTTCACCTTGCGGGTGCGGGTCGCATACATGGGCGCGAAGTTCGGGTCGGCCACGATGACTTCGTGGCCGAGGGCCTCGAGGCACCGGGCCACCCATTCACTGTCGGTCGACGCCTCGATCACAATCCGGGCCTCGGGCCGGGACCCAAGCACGGCGTCGAAGCGCTCGGGCTCGGTGCGGATGCGCTGTTCCAGCACTTCGCCCCCCTCGGCGAGGATGTAAATCTGGCTTTCCCGCTTGTGCACGTCGATGCCAATATGGTCCATAGCTGGCTGGCCTCCTCCCGTTCTGCGGCGTTGACCGCGGGGTGCTCTTGTGGGGCAGTCTATGCCACCACGTCAAGCGGGAGGCCAGCCGGCTTCATCCCATCTACGCTCTCTTCGGCACCTCGTCGACGTCCACCTTCGTGACGGCCAGCATCACCGCCGCCACCGAGAGCATGACGATCTCGATCACGAGCGGCATGGCGAGCGGGGCCTTCGCGCCCGGGAGATGGCGAAGCTCGGAGAAGAACGCGAACAGCACGACGAGCGCCACGCCGACGAGGAAGATGGCCGCCGAGGCCTTCGCCGCGGGCGGGAGCGGCGGCCGCGCGGTGGGGGCTTGCGGCGGGGGGATGGCGCCGGACCTGAGGCGCGCCTGGTACTCGGGGTCGTCCTTCAGATCCTTGCCCACGAACATCGAGATGATCGCCGCCGCGATCACGCCGATCAGGGTAGCGGGGACGCAGATCATCAGGATCTGGGGGAGCCCCCACTGCGTGAGGCCCTTCTCCGAGAAGAGCCCGATCATCGCGGCCGTCGCGGCCGCCACGGGGCTGGCGGTGATCGCCTGCTGCGAGGCGATGGTCGCGACCGCCATCGGCCGCTCGGGCCGGATGCCGCTCTGGTGCGCGGTCTCGTAGATCACGGGAGCAGCGGGTAGACGATGTGCCCGGTGCCCGCCACGAAGGTGAACGCCCAGGTCGTGAGCGGCGCCACGATCGTGACGTACTTCGGGTTCGCGCGGATGACGCGCTCGGCTATGCGCACGAGGAAGTCGATCCCCCCCGCGGCGTCCCTCACCGAGGCGGCCATGATGACCGCCAGGATGATCAGCATGACGTCGATGGGGGGCGAGGTGGGGTTCACGTCGAAGACGACGACGAGCACGAGCAGCCCCACCGCGCCCCAGAGGCCGAGGCCCACCCCGCTCGACCGCGCGCCCATCCAGATGGCGGCGAGCACCACCACGAACTGCAGCACGATGGAGATCGTCATGTCGGCTCCCCGGTGGGCATGCGCGCCGTCCGATTCACTGCTCGAACTTCGGGTTGATGAGGTTCTCGAACGAGAAGACCTCGTCCCATTTCTGCTGGGTGAGGAGCTTCCGCTCCTTCACGACGATGTCGTGCAGGCTCTTGCCCGTCTCGTAGCCCTCGTGGGCGATCTCGGCGCACTGCTTGTAGCCGAGCGAGGGCTTGAGCACCGTCACGATGCCCAGGGCGTTCAGCACCATGTCGCGCGTGCGC
>Ga0187894_10006869_pt1 | contig 10954 bp, 10 predicted proteins | sample GBC1701081metaG_FD_136650 | JGI IMG/M metagenome (GOLD analysis project Ga0187894, IMG submission 136650) | White microbial mat communities from a lava cave in the Kipuka Kanohina Cave System on the Island of Hawaii, USA - GBC170108-1 metaG ...
CGCACCGAAATCGACGATCCGCACCACTTTGCCCAGGTAAGTCTTGCCAACCTCGGCGACAGCGCAAATGTCCTGCACGCGCTGCAACGCCGCCTTGGCCTTGTCCCCGTCGGTGGCGAAAATGTTCACCGTGCCGTCGTCCGAAATATCGATCTTCGTTTGCGTCTCTTCCGTAATCGACCGGATCATCTTTCCGCCCGGCCCGATCAACTCGCGAATCTTGTCCACCGGAATCGTAACCGTGTAGATGCGCGGCGCATAAGGCGAAAGTTCCTTGCGAGGCTCGGAAATCGCCGCTTCCATAACGTCGAGAATCTCGAACCGCGCCTTCTTGGCTTGCTGTAGCGCTTCCCGCATCAGCGACGCGCTCACGTTCGGCGTCTTGATGTCCATCTGCAGCGCCGTGATGCCGTTCCGCGTCCCGGCCACTTTGAAGTCCATATCGCCATAGTGATCTTCGGCCCCGGCGATATCGGTGAGAACGGCGTACTGATCGCCTTCCTTCACCAAGCCCATCGCGATGCCCGCTACCGGAGCCGCCAACGGCACGCCCGCGTCCATCAACGACAAACTGCCGCCGCAAACGCTAGCCATCGAACTCGATCCGTTCGATTCCAAAATTTCGGACACAACCTTTAGGGTGTAGGGGAAATCCTTCTCGCTCGGAATTACCGCCGAAAGCGCCCGCTCGGCCAACGCGCCATGCCCGATCTCGCGGCGCCCAGGTCCGCGCATGAACCCAACTTCACCCACCGAAAACGGGGGAAAGTTGTAGTGCAGCATGAAGCGCTTGGACTGCTCCGCGCCCTGATCCAGCAGCTCAATCCGCTGCTCATCGTCCTTCGTGCCAAGCGTCGCCGTAACCAGACCCTGTGTCTCGCCGCGTTGAAACAGCGCCGAGCCATGCGTGCGAGGCAGCAAATTCACTTCGCAGGTAACCTTGCGAAGCTGATCGAATTTGCGCCCATCCGGACGCCGCCGCTTCACGAGCATGTCATCGCGGAAAATCTTTTCCTTCAACCGGTCGTAAAGCTCTTTCGCTTCCGCCTGCTCTTCATCGACCTCAAACAAAGCCTTGGCCTTGGCCTTCAGCTCGTCCACCTTGCCGTAGCTCTCAAGCTTGGTGTACTTCTCCGTGTTTAACGCGTCCGTCAGATCGACGCGAACCGCGGCCTCGATCTTCTTGTACATCTCTTCGTTGACCGGCTCCGGCGTATAGGTCCGCTTGGTCTTGCCGCCCTTCTTCTGAAGCTCTTCGATCCCGGCGATAATCTTGCGGCAAGTGTCATGGCCGAACTCAATCGCGTCCACGATCTTCTCTTCCGGGACCTGGCTGGCGCCCGCTTCCACCATCACGATGCCGTCCTTGGTTCCTGCGACAAGAATCGACAAATTCGACGAGCGCGCTTCGTCATAGGTCGGGAAAGCCACCAGCTTGCCATCGATCTGCCCCACACGCGTGGCCCCCAGCACATGATGGAACGGGATATCCGATATCGCCAGCGCCGCCGCCGCGCCCACAATCGCCAACGGCGAGGGGTCCACTTGCGGATCGGCCGAAAGCACCATGCCGATCACCTGCGTATCGTTCATGTAGCCTTCGGGGAACAACGGACGAATAGGCCGGTCGATAAACCGGCACGTCAAAACTTCTTTTTCGCTAGGCCGCCCTTCGCGCTTAATAAAGCCGCCCGGAAACTTACCGGCGGAATACGTCGCTTCGCGGTAATCCACGGTCAGCGGGAAAAAGGCGGCGTTGGGCTTCGGCTCCAGATTCGACCACGCGGTCACCAGAACCACCGTGTCTTTCATCTTCACCAGCACGGCCCCATTGGCCTGCTTGGCGAGCTTGCCCGTCTCGATCGTCAACTGACGATCGCCAAAATTAACTTCTACGGAATGCATACTGCGTATCTCCTTGAATCGTTCGTCCGATCAAGGGAGACTGGGAATTGAATTGGAGGAGAAGGGAAGCCAGCCTACCGGCGTATCCCCAAACGGTCGATGAGGGTCTTGTAACGCTCCGGACCCGTGCGTTTCAAATAGTCCAGCAGCCGGCGCCGCCGAGCCACCAGCAACAGCAAACCGCGCCGCGAATGGTGGTCTTTCTTGTTGGCCTTAAAATGCTCCGTAAGCTGTTGAATGCGAACGGTCAACAAAGCCACCTGCACTTCGGAGGAGCCACAGTCGGTCTTGTTCACCCTGTAATTCTGGATAATCTGCTGCTTCTGCTCTACCGCGAGTGCCATTCTCTCTTACGAACTCCTCGTTTTCCTTTAATCTCTCTTTATCGATCCATTACAGAATACCACAAGGCCTTAGTTCGGCCCGTCCAGGCCTGGACCAGAGCCGCGCACCATACCCTCCAGCCGCTTCACCGTCTCCCACATCGAATCCACCTCGCGATCCGTCTCCCCACAGACATGCGCGCCGGCCCGTCGCCTTTTGTAATCCTCAATCATCCGCTCAATTCGGTCCATTCGGCTCTCGCCACTACCTTCGTCCGCCATAACGTCATCCTAGCGCAGGGCCGGCAAGTCGATTCGCCGGACCCTCAATCTCAGACAATTCTCGCCGAACAAACGAACCTGGGCCAGCCCGTCCACCCACGCCATGATCGCTTGGCCGTGCTACCGTGTGCCTATGAGCGCTCCGGAAGTTCTGGACCGGCTTATGGATCCGCTAAGCCAATGCCTTGACGACGAATCCGCTCGCCGTGTTTCTGCGTTTTCCGTTGCTGCGGAAGTTCAAGACCGGATCGATATCTTGGCGGCCAAAGCCAATGAAGGCATGCTGGAGCCCCAAGAGGCAGCCGAATACGAAGCGATCGTGAATGCCGCGGACTTTATTGCCATCCTGAAGGCCAAAGCACAAGCCCGCCTCATTTGAGATGGCTGCCGCAACCAGGCTCCACGTGCGCAAGCGGGCGCACGAGCGTTGCGAATATTGCTTGCTGCCCCAGCAGTGTAGTCCGTTCAAGCACCACATCGAACACATCACCGCCCGCCAGCACGGCGGTACGGAAAAATTAGACAACTTGGCTCTGGCTTGCCACCGCTGCAATCTGAACAAAGGGCCAAACCTCTCGGCGATCGATCCAGCATCAGGCGAAGTTGTTTCCATATTTCATCCCCGCCGCGATGCTTGGGACGATCACTTCCAACTTGCCCATGGCTATATCCAAGGCCGAACCCCCACCGGCCGCGCAACAGTCCGTCTGCTTTTGATGAATGATCCCCGTCGTGTCGAACTCCGCCAGTTCACCCCACCCGCTTAGCAAACGCCTCGAAACTCCCCTCCGCCCGCGCATTCAACCACTCGATATACTTCAACGAAACTTTTTCCAAATTATGCAGCGTGAACGGGTCCTTGTTGAACTCCCGCAGCGCCCCCAAAAACGGCCGCACACGCACCCAGCAAAGCAACAATTCCCGGTTGCTCTCGAAAAATAAATCCTCCGACAACACCCCGCCCACAATAAACGACGCAACCATATCCCAATAGCTCGTCACCTGCCGGAAAAACGCATTCTCGTCGGAACCCACCGGCACAAGCTTCTGCATCTCCTCCAGCGTCTGCGGCCGGAAATTCTTCACAAACCAGTTCCGCGCCTCCCGCATCTTGTCTTCCCGCCGCATCTCATACAGATGCAGAATCAGATTCACATCGTCGTAGGTAGCTCGCGATCGCAACATCGGCATAAGTTATCAGTCTAGCCTTAAGAGCCAAGCATCCGCGCCCAAAACCCCCGCTTCGGCAACCCGGCTCCCAGCTTCTCCAGATAAGGCAGCGCCTCCGCCTCCGTCAGCGTCTTCGACTTCTCCAGCGCCTCGTCCGCTTCCCGTATCGAACAAGCCCGATGCACCTCATACCAGGACGATTCCAGCGTCTTCGCAAACCCGGTCCGCTGCTGCCAAGTATTCCGCCCATCGATCACATCGAAAAACTCGCGATAAGGCATAGGCTCCGCCGGCCGCATCTTTTCCACAGCCTCGCCCAACGCCCGCCCATGCTTAGCCAACATCCCCGCCTGCCAATCATCGAGCTTCCCCCTCAGCAACTCCCCAGCCCGCTCATAAATCTTCCGCCCCGTCTCGGGAGCCAGCCGCATCATCCGCGAAGCGTCATCGGCCGCATAACCAAACGTCCCAAACCAAGCCTGCTGCCGCTCAGTAGCCGTCAGTGGCGAAAGCGCATCCAAAACGCTCTCCACATCGACCGAACCTTCCACCGCCGGAGGCACCACATGACCCCGCAACTGATCCACAAACTCCCGCCCCGACATCTCCGTCATGCCCAGCAACGGCGAATCCGCAGACCGCAACTTCTGGAGCACCCCCCACTCATCCACCCCATAATGCGCCGCAATCTTCCGCAACGCCGGCACATAATTCACAATCAAAAACCGCCAACCCTCCGCCTTGCCTTCCCGGCAATCGCGGATCATGTCGTAGCACGTATAAATCGCCAATCACAACTCCTAAACCTCAAACTCAATCCCCTGCGCCAACGGCAACTCGGCCGAATAATTCACCGTAACCGTCTGCCGCCGCATATAAGCCTTCCACGAATCGCTTCCCGACTCGCGCCCCCAGCACGTCTCCTTCTCTCCTCCAAACGCCCCGCCGATCTCCGCCCCGCTCGTCCCTATATTCACATTCGCAATTCCACAATCGCTCCGGCCCAGGAAAACTTCCGAACTCCTCAAGCTGGAAGTGAAAATAGCCGAGCTCAACCCTTGCGGAACTCCATTGTGCCACTCTATGGCCTGGTCCAACTCGTCAAACTCAATCACGTGCAGGAGCGGAGCGAGTATCTCCTCCTGCACCACCGCCATATCCGCGCGCGACCGGACAATCGCTGGCTCCACAAAACACCCGCCCAAATGCCTCCCGCCATACAAAAGCTCCCCTCCCTCCTCCTTCACCCGCTCCAATCCGCGCATCATGTTGTCCACCGCGTCCGCCGATATTAGCGGCCCCATCAAGGTACGCGAATCCATCGGATCGCCAATCCGCACCTGCGAATACAAAGCGATCAACCGCTCCGTGAACCGCGCTGCAATCCCGCGCTGCAAAAACAACCGCCGGATCGACGTACACCGCTGCCCCGCTGTCCCCACAGCCCCAAACAAGACCCCGCGCAGCGCCAACTCCATATCCGCATCGTCCATCACGATCACGCCATTGTTCCCGCCCAACTCGAGCAACGAACGCCCCAGCCGCCGAGCCACCTTCTCCCCCACAACCCTTCCCATCGCCACCGATCCAGTGGCCGAAATCAACGGCAGCCGCCGGTCTTCCACCATGGCGTTCCCCACCGGATCGACGGGCCCGATCACCAACGAAAACACTCCCGCAAACCCGGCATCCCGCAACACCCGCTCGCAAATCCTCTGCACAGCAATCGCCGTCAATGGAGTCTGCGGCGAAGGCTTCCAGATCACACAATCGCCGCAAACAGCCGCGATGAGCGCGTTCCAGGCCCAAACCGCCACCGGAAAATTAAACGCGCTAATCACCCCCACAACCCCCAACGGGTGCCACTGCTCATACAAGCGATGCCCAGGCCGCTCACTGGCCATCGTCAACCCATAAAGCTGGCGCGAAAGCCCAACCGCAAAATCCGCGACGTCAATCATCTCCTGAACCTCGCCCCGCCCCTCGGGAAGGATCTTCCCCATCTCAAGAGTGACCAACGCGCCCAAATCGTCCTTCGCCCGGCGCAACTCCTCCCCAATCAACCGCACGATCTCCCCACGCCGCGGAGCCGGCAACAACCTCCATTTCTTCCAGACCTCGCCAGCCTCCTCCACCACGCGCTCATACTCGGCGAGCCCGCATTGACGCACGCAGCCCAGGACCTCCCCCGTGGCTGGATTGAGAGATGCGATCTCCGCGCCGCTGGTGCGAGTCCATTCCCGCCCGCAAACACCATCGTGGACAGACGAAATCCCAAGCCTGCCCAAAATCTCTTTTTGATCGGTATTCATCGGCGTTCATCGGCGTCCCTGGCAAGGCAACGCCCACCCACAAGCCTAACGAAACCGGCCTCAATCAGAACAACAGTTTGAAACCGACCGTGATCTGCCGCTGCCCGTGGCCCTTCTCCGCCGTCACCGATCCAAACGCCGCGTTCGTCGGAACCTCATTCGGGCGCCCGAACTGGACATGGTTGAGCGCGTTAAAGTTCTCCAGCCGGAACTGCGCGTTCAGTTTTTCCTTAATGCGCAGATTCTTGAACAGCGCCAAATCCCAGTTGTTGATTCCATCCGCCCGGACACCGTTGAACCGGGTGTTCAGCGTCTGAATGTTGTTCGCAAGAACCTGCGCGGCGTTTCGATTGAAACCCGCGTCCACGTTAAACCACCGCTCCGCCCGCCGCTGCGAAACCGGCAGTTCGATCGCGTGGAGATCTCCGTTGAAGATCGCATTCCCAAAGCCAAGCGCGTCTCCTGTCTGTCCCTCGAACCACCCTTGCAACTGCCAGCCGCCCAGCACCGCTTCGGCCGCGAACGGCATGTTGGCGCCAAAACGCCTTCCCCGTCCCAGTGGAAACTCGTAGATCCCGCTGACCACGATCCGGTGCGTGAAGTCCTGATCGGAAATCACCTTCTGAAGATACGAATCCGTCTCGTTGAGGTAGTCGGTCGCTTCCATGAACTTCGACCAGGTCCAGCTCGCCTGGAAACTCACTCCCGAACTCATTCGCTTCTCAGCCGTCACCTGGCTCGAATGGTAGTACGAATATCCCGCGGGCTGCGTCGCCAGAATGCTCGTGAAATGTGGATACGGCCGCAACAATTGCGACACCGCGATCGTTTGATTCGCCAGCCCCGTCCCCGCGAACGCCGCAATCCCGGCGAACGGATTCGGCACCTGCCGGCTCAGGAAGTTGATCGCCGCCTGATCGCGCGTCGCCAGCGTCGATAGATACTCCCTCGGAATCGGATTCATCTCCCTTGTGACCGCTAGCTTCGCCGCCCGGTTGCCGACGTAAGCCGCGTCCACCACCACGCCGAATGGCAATTGCCGCTGGATCGAAAACGACCAGCGCTGATTGTAAGGGTTCCGCGGCTGTTCATTGAAAAACGTGACGCCACGCCCAAGAAACGTCGTCAGGCCCCCCGAAGCCCCCGGCGCCGCATCCACTCCGTTCGGAAACGGATTGCTCAACGTCGCAACATAGGTCTGCCCGTTGTCCAGCGTCGGAATCAGATTCGTCGGCTGATTAAAGCCCCCCTGGTTCACATCGTTGCGGTCCACCCCGAGCACATCGTAGAAAATGCCGTATCCCGAACGGATCACCGTCTTGCTGTTCCACTGCCATGCGATCCCGATGCGCGGCGCGAAATTGTTGCGGTCCGCCCCCCATAAGGATGTCTTTGTCCCGCTTCCGCCCCCCGCAAACAGCAGTCCCCCAAGCGTCCGGAACGCCGATACCGGCACTTCCGGAATCGGAGCCCGCGCATAGTTGGCCAGCGCCTGCTGCGAAACCGGATTCGCCGTCGTAAAGTCGAATGCTGCAATCGACCGGTTGTACCGCTCATTCACCGGCGCCTCATATTCATACCGCAACCCTATGTTCAAAGTGAATCGCGGCGTGATCCGCCAGTCGTCCTGCACAAAAAATCCCCAGTAGCCGCTCTGCTGCGCCGACGATGCGTTGTTGTTGATCGTCCCGGCCGTCGGGATACCAAACAACATCGACGCCAGCCCCTGCCCAATCTGCGCGCCCGCCGCGTTGTCCAGCGGGCCACGCGTGTAGTTCGTGCTGAAAATAAGTTGCGGCGCCGAAAAGCCATAGTTGAACGCCGTTTCCCGCATCATCCGGTATTCCGCTCCCAACCGCGTGCTGTGCCCACCGGAAATTTTCGTCAGCGTCGCTCCCGCCGTGCTGTAATTCGTCGACGCGCTCGTCCCGCCGTTGTTGCTGAGCGCCGTATAGGCGGCATTCGCCGCCGTCGTGCCATCCACGATCACATTCGGAAACGCAATCCCGTCCGGGCCAACCCGGTTCACGATGTCGGTCACCAACTGCCGCGGAAATCCAAGCGATGTGAGGTCGAACCCCTGGCTTCCCCGGTTGCCGATGTTGCTCTCGAACGTGATCCCGTAGCGCACGTTCAACAACAGACCTGGATTGAAAACATGCACGTCGTCGAATACCGCGCCCCAGGCCGTCCTGTCCAACAGATCGATATTCGTAATCGTATTCAGCGTGTTCGTCGAATTATCGTGCTGCTGATTGAACCATCGCACGAACATCCGGTTGTTCGAGCTGATGTTGTGATCCACCCGGCTCGTATAAACGTAATTCTCCCGGTCGATCTTCTGCGTGTTGAAAAAGTTGTTCGCTTCCTGCGCGTTCTGCCCCGGCTGATTGGGAAGCGGAAAATACGAAAGAATATTCTTTGCCACCGGGTTGATGCGGCTCGCCGGAACGATATTTCCCGCAAGGGGCTGCCGGCTGAATCGTCCGTTTGCCGCCGCTGTCGTCGTGAACGGATCATAGATCTGATACGCCGCCCCCAACCCCAATAGCGCCGAAAAATCTCCCCGCCGCTGCGCCTCCGTCGGCATGGTGCCCGTAAAGGATAAATTCCGGTTGATCAGCAAGTCCTCGAACCCGAACGTCCAGAATGTCCGGTTCTTCCCGTTGTAGACCTTGGGAATCCACACCGGCCCGGTCATCGTCGCGCCCCACCGCCGGTGCAGCCAGCTCGGAACCGCCCTCTGCCGGTCCGTTTCCGTCAGGTTGTTCCGCGGGTCGTACAGAAACCGGTTCGTGAACCAGGGCACCGCCCGGATGTCGGAATGGTCGAGAAAAAACGTCCCATGCGGCGCATTCGTCCCAGACTTCATGCTCACGTTCGTCACCGCCCCCGCGGCGTGCCCGATCGAGGCGTCATAGGTCGCCGTATTCACCTTGAACTCCTGCACCAGATCCTGCGGCGGTGAAAATGCCGCGTTCCGGTTCGTCATCACCGGCGAACCATCCACCGTCGCCTCACTCGCCTGGCTCCTCGTTCCGTTCACGATGATCCCGGTCGCGCCCCCGTTATCCATTGGGTTGCCCGCAATCCGCCCCGCGCTCGATAGCACCCCCGCGGTCAGCCGCGTCAGATAAAACGGGTTCCCCCCTACTACCGGCAACTCCTGCACGCGGCGCTGCTCCATCACCAGGCCCATGTTCGCCGACGAGGTCTCCAACTGCGGCGTCTCACCGGTGACAACCACCGAATCGGCCACTTCTCCCAACGTCAGTTGAAAGTCGAGCGAGATTCGGTCGCCCGTACGCAGTTGAACCCCTTCGCGTACGGCCTTCTTGAATCCACCCATTTCCACCGTCACCGTATAAACGCCCGAGATCAGGTACGGAATTTCGTAGTAGCCTCCCTCGTTCGTCGTCGACACAACCGCCGCGTTGGTCGCCACGTTGACGGCGCGCACCGCCGCGCCCGCAATTACCGCGCCGGATGGATCGGTGGCCCGCCCGATCAACGAAGCGCGGGATTCCTGCCCAAATACCGCTCCGGCCGCTAAGGCCGCAACGATAAATATCCGCAAGAAAGCCATCCGGAAGAATGGACCGCTCATTTCCCACCCCCTTCTAACCTCGGCTCAGATCATACCCCTTCCTGCCGAAGCGCGTGAATTATATACCGTCGCCGCCGCCGGCGGGAGAACCTGTTCCCGGCATATGTTAGCGTGTTAATGCGCTGCTTCCAGCGTGAGTTGAGTTTACTCTTTGGAGAGTTGATATGGCGAAAATATACTCCATCAATTGCCGCGACGCCGGCGTGGATTGCGACTTCGAGGCCAGCGGATCGAGCATCGACGAAGTCATGCAACGCTGCGCGGACCACGGCGCCAAAGAACACAACATGGGGGGCTTCGGCCCCGAACTGTTCAGGAAGATGCGGAGTTGCCTGAAGACCGTTGAGGACGAGACGCAAGGCTCGGCAAGCTGAGTAACCTAAAGGACCTCACCTGAGTGGAAGCGGCTCTCAGCTACCGCTTAGCAAGCTCTTCCTCGACATGCTTAAGCCGCGCGTCAAGGACTTCCTCTACCCGCCGCAACTCCTCTTTGGTAGCCATGCGCCCTTCAATTCCAGCAAGCCGAGCTTCCAAGGACGTCCGCAGGTCCGTTAGACGCCCCCCAAAGAGCGTCGTGATCACGATCGCAAGAATTCCGTTGAACAATAACGGAACCCCGATAGACACATAGAGCTGTTCGTTGCTCATCGTTCGAAACCGATACTTGATTGTAGCCGCTCAACGCTGTTCCTCTCAGAGGCTGTGTAAAAAAAGGAACTCTGCCGCTATCGTTCCTCATGCAATCCATTCTGGCGTTTATCGCCGTCCCAAAATCGGCACCCCAACCAACCCGGTGCCCCCGTCGCACGCAAACACAGCCCCAGTGACATACGCCGCCGCATCCGAGCAGAGAAATGCGGCCAAGTCCGCGACCTCGTCCGCCCGCCCCATCCGCCCCAAAGGCACCGCCGCGCAAACCGCCGCCCGAGCCTCATCCGTCGGAGCCAACCGCCGCATTCCCTCCGTCCCATCGATCGGCCCCGGCGTGATGCAAACCGCCCGCACGCCCTCCGGCCCCCACTCGAGCGCCAGCGTCTTCGTCAGCAATTCCACAGCCGCCTTGGCCGCGCAAACATGCGCCTGCATGGCAATCGCCTGATGAGCGTGGTTCGCCGAAATACTCACCAGCACAGCCCCGGGCTTTCTCAAAAACGGATAGGCCGCCCGGTAGGTATGAAACGTCCCCAGCGCGTCAATGTCCATCACCGCCTTAAACCCGTTCGACGACATCCCGGTCACCGGGGCAGGGAAGTTGCCAGCCGCTCCGGCAAAAACGAAATCGAGCGGCCCGCACTGCTCGTGAGCCGCGCCAAGCGCACCCTCAATTGCCGCGTATTCCCGCACATCGCAAGCGA
>Ga0187894_10006870_pt1 | contig 10954 bp, 10 predicted proteins | sample GBC1701081metaG_FD_136650 | JGI IMG/M metagenome (GOLD analysis project Ga0187894, IMG submission 136650) | White microbial mat communities from a lava cave in the Kipuka Kanohina Cave System on the Island of Hawaii, USA - GBC170108-1 metaG ...
GCATCTAGAAGCAGCTCGCGAACCTCATCGAGGACGACGTCCCCGAGGCCCTTCGTGAAGTAGGCGACGAGATTTAAGGGCTCGGCGACGTCCGCAATCGTGAAGAACACAGTTACACCTCCATGGACACGCTACCCGGGTGTGTCGAAAAGCCGGACGGCATCTTCGTGGAGCTGGGCGCACTCCTGCAGCTCGCACCGTCTGTACCCGTCGGCCAGGTACCGGAGTTCAGGGAGGGAAGCGGTCCTCGCGTAGGACGTGGTCGGCCAATCGTTCCAGTCCAGGACCGCGCCTGCGAGCGCGCTCGTCCTCGTGCGGCCAACCGCATGTGTTGCCATGGAACGCCAGACCGACGGGTACGGCTCGGACAGAAGACATCCGAAGTCGCGGGCACGGTAGAGACACTCGTGGTGTCTCTCCGTACCTTTCGCAGCATGACTCAGGGCATTAGCCCAGTCACCAAGAGCGAAGTAGACATCGAAGGCATCCAACGGACTCATCGCCTCTTCCAGGTCCACGAAGGGATCCGACGCGACGGTCGCCGGCATTGGGCCGGGCTGAGTAACCATGGAGTCTAGGGGGTGCCATTCCTGGGTGAGTTCCTGCTCATAGGCCATACCGTTACGCCGATACTCGAACCATTGCTTGGCAGTTCGAATATCGTGTTCGATGTGGTGACCACCAACCGAGGTCACGGGAAGAAGGAAGCCCCCGTTGGCCTCTAGGCGAGCCGCCGTCAAGGTGTCCTGATAGCCCCATCCTTTCATGTGTGCCGGCATGCCGCCCACCGAGGCCAGCAGGTCGCGATCCACACTGAAGAGCGCTCCGAAGACGTATCGGTGTCGACGCCAGACGGAGCCTTCACAGTCGAGGAAGAAGCGACCGCCGGTCAAGGCACGCAACCAGTCTGTCGCTAGCATCATGTTGGACACGAAGGAGGGCATGTGGAACCGGACCCGGTTGTCCCTGCTGAAGGCCTCAGTGTGTGCAAGGCCCTCGGCGACATCTAGGACTCGTGCTCCGGGAGTGGCGGACGTCGGAGACCTGAAGCCGAAACAAACGACGTCAGGCCACAGTTCATGCCGGGCGCACAGCTCATCGAGACTGCCGCACGTCAAAATCATGTCGGAGTCGCACACGACGATGACATCGCCTTCGGCTCGAGACAGACCATGATTGATCGCCGCGGACTGGCCCCGGTGTTCCATCGCGGTCACCACGACGCTCAGGCCCAGTTCACGGCCAAGCTCGCCGGCCGAGCGCTCGGTGCCGTCTGTGGAGCCATCGTCGCTCACGACCACCTGCAGACGCGTCCCACGGAGTCGGTTCAGGCTCGAAAGCGCGATGGAGCCAAGCACGTACTGCAGGCTGTCCCATGAGTTCCAGGTGGGAATGACAACCGATATGCTCTTCCGCATCGATCGTGCTGCGCGACAGCGGTGCGTCAGCGGGTGGCCCATGAATGGAAACACGAAGGCGCGAGCACTGCCTGGATCGGACGTTCTCTCCGACCACGTTGCTGCTTCAGTGATGAAGTCCGTGAGTGCTGGCACGCCTCAGAAGCCCAACCCGCGCAGCGCGCCCTGGACAGCGGTTCCCTGAACTCTCAAAGAGAAGCATTCCCGAGCGTGTCTCGCGTCCCCCTCCGAAACCGAGGCCTCCGCGACTTCGCGGACCAGCGCTGCCGTGTGGCGCGTGGCCACGCGGTCTACGAGATGTAGGCCCGCAATCCTCTTCGCCAGACTCGGCAAGTTGCCTCGACGCGTCGCCACGACAGGTGTACCGCATGCGACGGACTCAAGCGCTGTAAGTCCGAACCCCTCTGACAGGACAGTCGGGAAGAGAGTCACGGCATGTTGACCATAGACGGCCGCCATCGAGAGGTAGGGCACCCAGGGGCGTGTACGGATGAAGGCGTGCCGCAGCATGCTGTCGGCCTGAGCGCCGCTCGATACTTCCCATTGGTCGTGCTGCTTGATCGGAACCGTCATCGTCCAAGCGGATTCCTCTATTAGCAGCAACCGGCATAACTCGATAGCGTCGCTCCACCCTTTCAGCTCGTCCATTCTGTGCGGCATCAGCAGACTGAATTTACGGTGTTGACCCCGTGTGCGGATGTCGAAGTCGACTGCTGGGGGGACGATGAGGATGGGTGTAGCTGGGCACAGGTCCTCGAGTTGGGAGGCGACGTAGTCGGAGGGAACCCAGATCTGATCCCAAGTCCCGCGCTGAACGGCCGCGATTTCGTTGTCATACGCCAGGTTCGAGAGCAGGAGAACGGTGGGTCCGCGCACCGGCATCCCGGTTCCCAGAAACCGGTCCATGACGATGCACAGGTCCGCATTCCGCAGAATGTTCTGGAGAGGCTCGCCCGAAGAGGTTCTCGCCAACAGATACTGATCACGGCCTAGCGATGCCCATCGTGCACCGGCGGGCCGTGATCCAAGCCATTGTGGACTCGTGGCCGACAACACACGCCATCCGAGGACTTGAAGTTGGCCAACAACTTGGTTCCCGACGCGTTGAGCGCCGCCATCCACCTGGCTAGCGAGCAGCGGGGATGCTCCTAGGAATAGCGCCGTGCAAGCCACCATAGCACGCCCGCGAGCTTGGCGAACGGTTCTCCGATGAGGACGCCCAGCGGGACTCCGCGTCGGCCCGAGACCCACCCAAGGAGTTCGGAGCGCAACCGCCGACCCCAGCCACGGACATCAGAGAGGACGTCCCTACGTGACAGCCGACTCCGCCACTTGCAGTAGAACGCACCATCTGAGGCGAAATAGCGGAGAATTTTGACGCTGATGGCGCGACGCTGCAAGGGGAAATCATGGTACACGACGACACCAGAGGCATAACTAATCACTGAACCGGCTAGGTAGTGCTGATAGAAATAGTCAATGTCCTCCGTACCTCCGAATGGTGTTCCATTGGACAGCCGTTCATCAAACCGAACGTCCGCAAAGCCTGACTGACAGCGTGGGCCCACCGAAAACATCGCCCCAACGCCGAAATCCCAGACCTCCATCGGGCCGATTTGCGAGTCATGCCTAATCTGCCATGCGCGGGGATCACGCCCGCGATCAAAGCCGAACTCGTCCCAGACACCTCCCGGTCCAGCATCCACTGGCAGAACTCGCGCAGTCGCGATGCCCGGCGCCCGATGAACGACGTCGACCAGCCATTCCACCGCACGTCGGGTAATCCGCACATCATCGTCAACGAAGACCAGGACGCAGTGATCCAGTTCCAGCCCTCTGTTGCGGGCACCTGAGGCTCCACCGTGCTGGGCATACACAAGCCGCAGGTCCTCCGCGGACCCTCGGGTCGGGTTCGCCGAGGCGGGGTCCTCGTGGGGTTCCGCCCTGTTCACCACGACTGTCAGCCTCTCGTGGCCGACGGCGGGAAGCACGTGCTGCCGGATTCTCCGCAGCGCTGCACTCGAACCCGTGGTCGGCACGACGACGTGCCAGGCGTGTGGCCTGACGCAGTTGCGCATCAAAAGGTTTCCGTCGCTACGACACAGCCGTTGTCCGCGTCCGGTCGACGCTCCAGTTCACTGAGGAACAAATGGTCCACCGGATCGGACGGATGCATCTCGGATGTCCCCTCGCCTCTGCGCTGTTGTGTATGAACGTGTAGCCTTCCAGCACTTCCGGTACATGAGCGGCATGCGCTGAGCGGTCGCGTGCCTAACATCCACTCCGCAAGCTGACGTGGCCCGACAATCGACTGGATGTGCAGCCCGTCACCGGCCTCCCTGTGGTTGGGCACGGCGGCTTGGGGACAGTGATAGAGGTATCCGTGCTCGGCCGTCAGACACCTCCAACGGTGTGCTATCTGGCACGTCGCGTGAATCCGTGCCGTCAGCGCAGCGTCACCGTTTGGAACTCTGAAGGACTCGCGGAAGAATCCGAAGTGTTTGGCGGTGAGCCGGACCGCATGAGCGGCTGCGGCCTTCTGAACCAGCGGGCGGACCCGGGCCCAGCGACTCTCGGTGTTCGGATAAACGGAGACATGAATTTCATCACACAACATCCACACGTCAGCCTCCGCCGACTCAAGGTTGACTCCATTGGTCACCATGCGGACCTTGTCCGAGATGCCTGACTCTTTGACTGCGCGGAGCAGCTCCGGCAGGTTGGAGTGCAGTAGCGGTTCGCCACCGAGTACTCGCACGTGATCAACTGACAGGACTGAACTCAATCGCTCGAGGTCTGCGTGCACCTCTTCGGAATCTGCTTCCTTGGTAGGCATCCAAGGAGAGCCGTGGGAGCATGACCTGCAGCCGAGATTGCAATGCCACACAGCATTGATCTCGACTGCCTCCGACCTGACACGGTCCCCCGCGAAGTCGACCGGCTTCATCTTAGCGAGTCTTCCAGCCAGTCGGGTCCACACCAGGTGGCTGCCAACGGATGTCACGCTCGCCGTAGTTGTTGGTATAGCCTCCAAGGTAATACCGCAGGGTCGGCTTCTCCGTACACGTAACCGACAGCCCGCTGTCGAACACCGCCCGCGGAAGGGCGCGGTCCTCGACATCGATGTGGAACCACTCCCACGCTCCGAAGGTCGTCTGAAACGGATGATCAAGGAGGAAGCCAGGCGGGAAGATCCATTCCCCCAAGTCGACCCATGAGAACCGCATCTCCAAGCGGTCGCGCATGATGTGCGAGCCGCGCGACATTATTCCCGCCTCCAAGCAGTACGCGTATACCGCCCGGCGCGTACGTTCGTCCCGACCCCATGGGAACTCTTCGATTAGATATGGCTCACCGTCGTGGAGAAATAATTGGCGCTGAGAATGGGCTATGTCCCAGCCACCGTTTATGCAATCGACCAGCGAGGAGACATGGTCGCCCTCCCACTCATTGTCATCGTCCAAAAACACGACATGGTCGCTGCCAGCCTTCGCGACCGCGGCGTTGCGAAGGTATCCCAGTCGTCCAGGTCCGTCCGAGTCGTCGTTATCTCGCGGGACATCGTCATATTCAACGCTGACCCTGCCACCGGACTCCTCGATGGTCCGTGCGACGTTCGGGCAGGCATCAGACAAGATCACATGTCGTAATGTGCCTTGATAATCCTGCGCGTTGACGCTTGCCAAGCACCGCCGCAGTACGTTCGGCCGCCTCGTCACGGTGACAACGGCAACAGGGGGCGCGGAGCTCGACGACTGCATCAGCACTCGCCTTCTTGGTGGCAATCATCGCTCGGCCATGACTGAAGAGAAACCAGCTCATCAAACATTTCCAGGCCGACCTCATCCGAGATCTGTCGGGGAGGCCTCTTCATCAACGCGGCGGACGGGATGATCAGTGGTCCTCCGACACCGGCCTTGCGGGCGGCCACTGCGCAGCGAACTGCGTCCACGACGACTCCCGCAGAGTTGGGGGAATCCCAGCAGTCGAGCCGAACCTCCACATCGATGGGAGCGCCTCCGAATGTCGAACCTTTGAGTCGGATGAAGGCGACCTTTCGATCCTCTAACCACGGGATGTGTCCGCCGGGGCCAGCATGGAGTTTTGACCTTGGCAGCCCTGGCAGCTCAGCCGAGACCGCGTCCACCTTGGATTCCAGCTTGGTTTGAACGCGCTCCGGCTCGGTCATGTTCAGAAAGTCCATGTTCCCGCCGACGTTTACTTGATAGGTGCCTTCGACCGTGGCCCCTCGTCGCTCGAAGAGTCTGGCCAGGACACGATGGACGATCGTGGCCCCGACCTGCGCCTTCACGTCATCCCCAACGATCGGAACGCCGGCCTCACGGAAGCGACGCGCCCATTTTTCATTGCTGGCCAAGAAGACGGGGATGCAGTTCACGAACGCAGCTCCGGCTGACAAAGCGGCCTCAGCGTAGTGCTCGCTGGCGAGCTGACTCCCGACCGGGAGGAACGATACGACGACATCAACGTCGCGCTCTCGGAGGATCTCGGCAACGTTGACCACCGTCGCCATACTCTCGTTCGAACAACTGCGGTACTTGCGTCCCCAACCGTCCAGCGTGGGTCCGCGTAGCACAGTGGTGCCTGCATGATTGAGTGCAGGCTGAAAGGCGAAGGTGCAGTTCGGATCGGCGTAGATCGCCTTGTCCAACGGAAACCCAACCTTGCGCTCGTCCACATCGAAGGCCGCCACGATCCGAATGTCGGAGATCTTGTACCCGAAGACAGACGGGTGGAGAAGCCCAGCCGTACGGTCGAGATTACGGTAGTAATCGAGACCTTGCACGAGCGACGAGGCGCAGTTGCCGACCCCAACGATGGCGACGTTAATAGACCTGTCTACGGAACGCGGTGTGGCCACCTCGCATCTCCCTTGAGATCGGCTGCTGCTGTCTTGGTGCACATAGTCTATTTGTGCCAGAGTTGAACGGCGACGTCGGTGCCCTTCCGGTCAACCGGGTGCGAAGCGACGACGTGGAACCCAGCGGCCTTCGCAGTGTTCAACAGCGATTCTCCCTGTCGGGCAGCAACCATTACAGAGCATCGAGCACCGTCGCGCAGGACCCGATACATCTCTGTCACACTTGCGCGGATGACCGAGTCGGCTGACTCATCGTACGGAGGTTCCGTGGCGATTCCGTCCACGCTTAAGGCGGCCAGCGGAATTTGACCGGCACTGGCGACAATGTGGCTAGAAGCAAGGTCATGGAGTCCGAATCGAAGGGACGCGTCGATGTCCATGCTTATGCCCTTCCAACCTGCCATCACGGCCTCGATGAGGATGGCTCCGGCGCCAGCATATGGGTCGAGCAATACACCGCCTCGGACTGGGCCGAGGAGGTTCACGAGAAGTCGGGCGTCCGAAGGAGGAAGTGCTCGTCGCTCCATGAGTCCGCAGCCACCGCGGTATCCCTGGATCCTCCTGACGATGCCGTCACCGCATTCGAGTCGAAAGGATCTCTTGTGTGGTGCTCGTGAGCTGAGAATCGAGTCAGATTCCTCGTAGACAGGTATCAGGCGGATTGGTCGCCGCTTCCACCGTAAGGTGTCTGCTGCAGGTTCTTCGTCGTCCTGCAGGAAGTGAACGAAGCCTACGCGGCGCGTATAGCCAAGCGAGCCGATCGCGGCCCTCACAAGGGAGGGCCGCGTTCGGCGAACGGTTACCCAGGCAGTTCCCGGGACCTCAGAAAGGGGACCCCCCCGAGCCGGTTGGCAATCGAACTCCTCAAGAATTGCACCGACTTCTTCGAGAGCGAGGGCGCGCGCCTTGCTTCGAGACCGTCTGAGCCACAGGATCAAGGTCACTCTGTCTTCGAGTATCAAGCTGGGCACACTTGACCACCGGACTTCGCCACTGCAGGATAGCTTACAAGACGGAGATTTAACCGTCGAGCTATACCCGGATGTTGTGGATGAGGGGCTGAGAGACGAGGGCGGCGTACCCTCCCGAGGACCTCGAACTCGAGTCGCCGGATGAAGCTGACGGGAGGAGTACGCCTGATGTTGAGCATAGTCGACGACGCCGACGTGTCCGTGCACCCGGTCGCTGACGAGGGCCGCGTGGTCGATCTCGATGAGCTGCGCCGTCTGGCCGCCCGCGAGATGATCGCGGTCGCGTTGGAGGCCAAACGCCGCGCCTACCTGGACGCGCACGCCGACGAGCGCGACGTCGACGGACGACGGGCTGGTGGTCGGCAACGGCTACGCCCGGCAGCGTGAGATCACAACCGCGGCGGGCCGCGTCGAGGTGCAGGCACCTCGGGTCCATGACCGTCGCCCGGGTGAACGGTTGACGTCGGCGATCCTGCCGCCCTATATGCGCCGCTCGCCCAAGGTCACCGAGGTCTTGCCGATCCTGTACCTACGTGGTCTGTCCACGTTGGACTTCGGCGCCCGCGTTGGAAGAGTTCTTCGGCAGCGACGCTGGGCTGTCGGCCTCGACGTGCAGCGCTTGACCGAGGCCTGGCGTGCCGAGCACGAACGCTGGTCGACCCGGGACCTCTCGACGGTCGACTACGTCTACGTGTGGGCCGACGAGGTGTATACCAACGTGCGCCTACCCGACGCCGACGGCCATCAGGATCGGCTGTGTCTGCTGGTGATCGTCGGCGTGCGCCTAGACGGCACCAAGGAGCTGGTCGCGGTCGCCGACGGCCACCGCGAGGACACCCAGTCCTGGCTGGACGTGCTGCGCGACCTGCGTGGTCGGGCCATGACCGCACCCGAGCTCGCGGTCGGCGACGGTGCGCTGGGGTTCTGGGCCGCGTTGGGGCAGGTGTTCCCCACGACTCGTGAGCAGCGTTGTTGGGTGCATTACGCCGACCTCGGGGTTACGCCGAGGTCAGGCTGCGGTTCGTGGGTGAGGGCCGCGTAGGGGTTCGCGCGCCGTCGGGGTCGGCATAATCACAGGCCGTCGAGGAAGGCGCGGCGCTCGTGATCGCCACGGTGCTTGACCGTTGTCGCGCACGCCGCCGGGGTGGCGGAGCGCTCGGTTGGCATGACCACGATGCAGGCGCACGTCGGCGCGGCCCTCGCGGGGTGCCTGGCACATTGGGGCCTGCCCCGCCCCAGTCCGCCGCCCTGGCCTCACCCGCCGGACCGCTGCGGGCCAGCGCGTACTCGGGGTGGCGAGCGTGCGCTGGGGCGACAGACGCCCCTATCCGGCTCGGGCGACTACCCGGCTGGGACCGGCGGTTCACCGACTCGCACGAGCTGGGCACCGGCCGACCTGTGCGGATGCCCGTGACGCAGTGGTCTACCCCGATCACGTCGCCGCAATCGGTCGGTGTCGACTCGGTCGCCCATTTTGAAGACTCAGCAGCTTATGCCGGCTGGCGCCGCCCGGCGCGTGGGCGGAATTGGGGCAAACCGACCAAGGCGTGGCCAATCCTCATGTCAGTGCAGGATTAGGCCGGCGTGCGGCACCGGTGTGCCTGATCCCGATCCGATCAGCTCCGCGCAGGCACAGTCCTGTCTGTGTCGACTGCTCGCCCACATGACAACCTCAGTCGGCACCTACCCGACCCTTCCGCTGCCATAGGGCCTGGCAGCGGAATAGGAGGCGTAGCATATAAATCCTCTCATACAGCATCTATGGCTTCTGGCTAGCAAAGGGAGCGTGCGCTAAACTACTCTGGTCGTAGTCTTGAGCAAAGGGGATAATAGTGGCGCAACCGACATCACCCGAAGAGTTCGCTACTAGCCTCGGTGAGTTGCTCACCGAGGACGAGCTGGAGCAAGTGGTTGGCGGCCAGACGCCCGTGGCCGAATTTCTAATACCCTAATAGCATCTCGTTTATTTCCATCATCCTCTATCCTTCCTGGCCGCCGCAAAGCAAGGATAGAGGATGATTTTGTCTTCGACGAAATTCGCCGCGCAGCACACGGCTGGTCCCCGCTGCAACGCATACGCGCATGACGGCATTGTGACTGCGATGCCGATGGAACCGTCTGTAGGCCCCTATTGAGGCGACCAGTACCATTATGATCATGCGTCGGGAGCAAAACACAATTCGTTTCGTGCCCCAGATGGAAATAACCGACTGTGGAGCGGCATGTCTGTCTATGGCCCTCAACTATTATGGGATTTCCAAGAACCTGGCGGAGGTTCGGACAGCGCTTGGCTCCCATCGTGGTGGGATCAGTGCGCGTAGCCTCATACAGGTAGCCATGAGTCATGGGCTGCAGGCGACCGGTGTTCGGGTAAAGCCAGACCGATTGCAAGACTTACCCCCGGCATCGATCCTTCATTGGGACAGAAATCACTTTGTCACTCTTGAGCGCAACCATCGGCAAGGCATTGTTATTCTTGACCCCGCTGTCGGACGACGGAGGGTGGAACTGGATTACGCCCTTGGGATGTTCACCGGCGTGGCGATCGTCTTCCATGGACAACCGCGACCGGTAGCCGCTGGCAGCAATTGGTCGGCTATATGCCGAGTTGCGGTGGAGATCTTGACCTCCGGCGGCCGAACTCGATGGCCGCTCGTATTCGTCCTGTCATTCGTCCAACAGGCGCCGCTACTCGCCTTTCCTGCGGTCATGAGCTTACTCGTTGACCGCGTCATACCCTCACATAGCGTAGACTCCCTCCATCTTCTACTCGTCGCCGCGATTGTCTGCTCCCTGTCCTATGCGCTGGTCGCGTCGTTGCGCGCACTGATTCTTGCCGATCTTACGCGTCAGATTGACGTAAGGCTCATGGACAAATTCACCACCGCGCTATTCAGTCTGCGGTATCCTTTCTTCATCTCGCGCTCCACCGGCGATCTGCTGATGCGAACCGCCAGCAATCTTATTATCCGGAGCACTCTGACCAGCACTCTTCTTGCCTCACAGGTCGACGCCTTGTTGGCGGCAAGCTATTTTGTAGCGCTTTACCACATAGCACCATTATTAGGAAATATCGCTTTATTCTTTTTCCTTCTTCAACTTTGCGTTCTGTGTGTTTTTTGGAAACGATCATCGCGACTGAATGCGGAGTGTGTAGAGCGTGACAGCCGCGCTCAAGCGTACTTGACGCAGATGCTTGTGGGCGTAGAAACGCTCAAGGCCTCTGGCCGCGAATTGCAGTTGCTTGATCGATGGCGTCGCTGTTTTGTAGACCAAGCTGTCGCGACGGGCGAACGTGAAAAGACTTTAGGACTCGTTGATAGTGCGGTGACAGCTCTGAGGATAGCGGGTCCCCTCGCGGTTCTACTCGTGGGCGGATACCAGGTACGAGACGGACGACTGTCGACGGGAACCATGTTAGCCGCAGCGTCTTTGTCCACTGCGTTGCTTGTACCCATAGGTGCACTTGCCAGCACGGTCTTCCGCACGAGCCTGCTCAAGATTCATTTGGCGCGGCTTACAGATATATTTGATGGATCAAAAGAAACGACCGCGGCATCGGGCAACCATTATGTGTCTTCGGGCTCCTTGGCGCTTACGGACATCTGGTTCAAATACAGCGGTGAGGAAGAGTATGCATTGAAGGATGTTTCGTTAACCGTATTGGCCGGTCAATCGATAGC
>Ga0187894_10006871_pt1 | contig 10953 bp, 8 predicted proteins | sample GBC1701081metaG_FD_136650 | JGI IMG/M metagenome (GOLD analysis project Ga0187894, IMG submission 136650) | White microbial mat communities from a lava cave in the Kipuka Kanohina Cave System on the Island of Hawaii, USA - GBC170108-1 metaG ...
AACCCCACCGGCGTATTCGCCGTCAGGGTCAACGGGAACGGCGCCCCCGAATAGGTGAACGAGCCCGAGACGCTGGGCTTGATCTCGCACACCGCGCCCGCTGCGCAGCCTGCCAGTGTGGCGGCGGTGTCGTTCTTGAAGGTAAGCTCCGGATTGGCAAACGTGATCCGGATACTTGTGTACGTACCTGCCGGAGCGTTGAGCGTGTTCAGGAAAGCTGATTCGACTTCCAGCTTCTTCACTTCGATCTCGATTGGCGAACTGACCAGCGCGACGTTGCCCGGCTGGAGGACCGCACCGGTAATGGTGACCTCAAAGGAAAGAACGGTAACTCCCGCAGGGGGCGCGTCTGTGACAGCTACGCTGAGTGGAGCAGAACCCTGCTGCGGCGGGGGCAGCATGGAGTTCCCTCCACCGCATGCCACCAAGAACATCAGCCCTAGGGAAAGCAGACAGCTTGATAAAGTACGTGACATCCCTACACCCCTCCCCTTGCAAAATTTGGCGCGGCCGCCTGAGAAAGTGCACGAGACTTGCCGCCGTTAAGCGAGGCTATCCTATTGAATAAATAGGGTGTTACGGAGAGGTGGATTCTGCAATAGAGGTATTTTATGCTCGCACAGGGAAATTCTTGGCGTATGAATTTTCGTAACGAGAACAAACAAGAAACCCCGTGTTTTATATGATTTCCAGTGAACGGCCCGCGCGCTCGAGAATCGCCAGCGCTTGCTCGAGTTCGGCGCGCTTGTGCGTGGCGGTGACGATGGTGCGGATGCGCGCCTTCCCTTCCGCCACGGTGGGGAACCCCACCGCCTGAGCAAACACACCCTCTTCAAAAAGCCTCCGCGAAAACTCGAACGCTTTCGCCGCATCGCCCACGATCACCGGAGTAATCGGCGTCTCGCTGACGCCGGTGTTGAACCCCAGCTTCTTCAGGCGCTTCTTGAAGAACTTCGTATTCGCCCAAAGTTTCTTGATGAGCTTTTCACCGTCGGGTGAATCGAGTAGCGTGAACGCAGCCGCGCACGTGGCCGTCACTGATGGCGGATGCGACGTTGAAAAGAGAAACGGCCGCGCGCGGTGGTAGAGAAACTCAATCAGATCGCGCGAGCCGCACACGTAGCCGCCGATGGAGCCCACGGCCTTGCTCAGCGTGCCGACTTGAATGTCCACGCGGCCGTGGCAACCCAGGTGGTCAATCGTCCCGCGTCCGCCCTTGCCCAGCACGCCCGAGGCGTGCGCGTCATCCACCATCATGATGCAGTTGTACCTCTCCGCCAGGCCGCACAGTCCGGGCAGCGGCGCGATGTCGCCGTCCATGGAAAAGACGCCGTCGGTGACCAGCAACTTCTTCCCCACCCAGTTCTCCGTCTCTTTGCACACGCGCTCACAGTCGGCCACGTCTTTGTGCTTGAACACCTTGATGGTGGCCTTCGACAGGCGGCAGCCGTCAATCACCGAGGCGTGGTTCAGCTCGTCGGAAATAATCAGGTCGTCCTTGCCGAGAATGGCGGCCACCGTGCCGGCGTTTGCCGCGAAGCCAGACTGAAAAACTACGCAGGCCTCAACCTGCTTGAAGCGCGCAATCTGCTCCTCGAGTTCCAAGTGGCTCTTCATTGTGCCCGCGATTGTGCGTACTGCACCGGAGCCCACTCCCAGTTCCTTCGTCGCGGCCAGCGCCGCCTTGCGCAGTGCCTTGTGCGTGGTCAGGCCCAGATAGTTGTTCGAGCTGAGGTTGATGACGGACTTGCCGTCGAACGTGGCTACCGGCTTCTGCTCGCCTTGCAGCACGCGCAGGCGGAAATAGAGCTTCTTCGCCTTCAGGTCGTCGAGCGCTTCGTGCAGGTAACGGAGCTGCGACCGTGTTCCGGCCGGCGCTCCGGTTGCAGGTGTGGACATAAAGCCTCCAATGAATGCCGAGTTATTGTATTGCGCGGGCGAGGGAACGCAAATCTACTTCGGGCCGCCGTTGGGATAGAAGAGCACCTTGCCGGCCTGGCCGCCTTCGAGCAGGTGGAACGCGTCCTCAAAGCGGTCCATCGGCATCCGTTCGCGGAACAGCGGCTCCAGGTTCAGCCGGCCGCTCTGCAGGAGCGCGGTCATCTGCACCCAAGTCTCAAACATCTTGCGGCCATAGATGCCCTGCACAGTGGCGCCCTTGAAGACAATGTCTTCCACCACGGCGAGCGTTACCGGCTCGCTCGGAATGCCCAGCACCGACGCGCGCCCGCCGGTGCGCAGCATCCGGAAGCCCTGCTGGACGGCAAAGGGGTTGCCGCTCATCTCCAGCAGCACGTCCACGCCGGTGCCGCCGGTGGCTTCGCGCACGCGTTTCACGGCGTCCATTTCCTTCGGATTCAGCACCTCGTCCGCGCCCATCTGTTTCGCCAGCGCGATGCGCGTGGGATTCACTTCGCTGGCAAAGAGCGTCGAGCAGCCGCAGGCCTTCGCCACGGCGATGGCCATCAAGCCGATGGGCCCGCACCCGGTGAGCGCCACCGTCTGCCCGGCAATGTCGCCCGCGAGCACCGTATGCACCGCGTTGCCCAGCGGGTCCATGATGGCCGCCAGATGCTCCGGGATAGCGCGGTCGATCTTCCACACGTTGCGCGCCGGGATCTTCACGAACTCGGCGAAGCAGCCATCCACGTCAATGCCGATGATGCGCAGGTTCTGGCAGATGTGCGGCTGGCCCACGCGGCACTGGTGACAGTGCATGCAGTTGACGTGCATCTCCGCGCTGACGAAGTCGCCGGGCTTCACGCCCTCGACTTCCTCGCCCACCTTTTCCACCACGCCGCAAAATTCGTGCCCCAGCGTGAGCGGCGGCTTGATGCGCGACTGCGACCAGCGGTCCCAGCCGTAAATGTGCAGGTCGGTGCCACAGATCGAAGCCGCGCGCACGCGCACCAGCGCGTCGGCGGGGCGGATGGTGGGAGTGGAAACCGTTTCGAGTTGCAGCCCGCGCGCGGGACTCATCTTGCGCAGGGCTTTCATCATGGCAGCAGGCATCAGCAGTTCCGTTGGGGCGCCGGGCAGCAGGCGAATGTTAGCACAAGTAGGACAGCGCGAGCCCTGAGCGGAGTCGAAGGGTCCACGCCTGTCCCTGACCATGCGTGGCAGTGGCCACAGCTGCTGGACAGGCCTCCAGGCCTGTCCTACTTCACTTGCTGGATCACGCCGATGGATTCGAGCGCACGCAGGTACTCAACCACGTATTCGAGCGGCACGGGGCCAAATTCGGCGGAGACGGCGTCGCGGATCTGCTGCGCATTGCGCTTCCCGTCCACGAAGTTCAGCACCTCGTACGCGTACTCACCGCCCGAGCCCCACAGGCCCTGGTAGCTCAGTAGCTTCAGCTTCGCGGCCTTCTCCTCACCGTACTTGTCTTCAAAATAGTCGTAGCCAAAAACACCCATCGGCCCTTTCAAGGCCTCGTTTCTTTTGAAAGTCGGGGCACCGTCGCCGGTTGCCGCCCTGTGAACGTCGCTTGCGTTTAGGAAAGTCCGGATTTCAACGTTGGTCTGAAACGCGATTTCGCCGGCGGTAATCCTCGAAGCGCGAACAAACTCGAAAATGGACTTCATCGTCATCCATTCGGCATTCAAAAAGCCTGATGTAAGTGTGTTGACATCTTCCTCCGAGAGTCCGGTTCTTCGCTGAAGGAGAATCGAGGTTCGCTGAATGCTCTTGGCGTCAACTAAACCCGCCGCCACCATGTAGTCCTCATTGATTTGCGCAAGATAGAAGCCCGTGGCAGCGCCGATAAAGGCGGCGCGCTTCAGTTTCGTGGGGTCAATATTCGCGGGCACATCGAGGTTGGTGTGGATGTAGCGGTCCGGCCAGTCGTTCAGATACACGGCGGGGATGCGCCAGGAGCCTTGCGTGTACACCTCATGGTCGCTGCCCAGCGAAAACGGCGCCATCCGCGCCAGCAGCGGCTCCTTGCCGCCTTCGGGCGCGACCAGCGGCCAGCGCGCGCTGCCCGTCGTGGCGAACTGGTACGACTGCTCGTTCACGAACTCCCCGAACGCTTCTGCCACATCGTTCACAAACGACGGCACGCTCATCGGCCCGCGCGTGACGTGGAAGACGGCTTTCGTCACCGGCCCTCCGCCCACCATATCCATGTGGATAGCCGCCTTGATGCGCGCGGCCCATTCCGGCTTGGCGTTCAGCAACACGACAGTGCCTTCGATTTCCGGCGGCCACACGAAGCGAAGTGTGCGCGCGGGCCGCTCGATCTTTTTCTCGTTGATGAGCTTCTGAAGCGTCCGCGCGACTTCGAGAATCGAAACGCAGCCGCTGGCATTGTCGTTGGCGCCGGGACGCGGATGGTCGAGGTGGCAACTGAAGACGATTTCTTCGTCGCGCAGCTTCGGGTCCGCGCCGCGGATCGCTGCGGTCGCAATGCTGTAGGCACCCGGATGCTGCCCGGCCTTCACCACCGCGTGCAGTTTGATGGTTTCGCCGCGTGCCAAGCGGTCGCGCAGGCCGCGCGCCGTCTTGAGCGACACCATGAAGCCAAACGTCTTGTACGGTGCAAATGTTTCCAGGTGGCCCCAGCGGACCAGGTTCTCATCCTCGCCCCACCACGCGGTGCGCTGATTCTGGGCATAGCTTACAATCCCCGCGGCGCCGTACTTCCCCACCGCCAGCCGCGCCACCGGGCCGGGCTGATTGCTCGCCAGCACGATTCTGCCGCGCACGTCCTTGCCCGCGTAGTCGGCCTCGGCGGTGCCGCCGCCCACGTCCACGAGATCAGCGGAGACGTCGGCGGATTCGCTGTCCTGCGCCAGCGAAAGCGGCATCGCGTCCCAGTCGCCAAGTTTCACCGCGGGCACCCACTTGCCGTCCTGCTGACGGAGTTCCCACAGCTCGGCGAAGTCGGCATCCCACGGCGGACGCGACCGCTGCGTGCCGTAGAAGATCTTGCCGTCCGCGGGGAATTCCTCGATGCGCACGTCGTCCAGGCCGCAGGCGCGGGCGCGCTCGGTAATCAGCTCTGCGGCGGCACGGAACGGCCGCGAGCCGCGCGTGCGATGGTTTCGCGAAATACCTTCGAGGTTGCGCTTCGCCTTCTCGCCGCTCAGCTCCTGCGCGAGCGCGTCCACGACAGGCACGGGGAGCAACGGAGGTTGCTGGGCGTGCGCAGGACCCACAAGAGCGACTGTCAGCAGGAGGAGAATAAGAATGCGCTTCATCGTTCACTCCTTGAGGAGAACCCCTGAGGTTCCTCGCTCCGCTCGGAATGACAACAATTTTGCTAGCGTTCTGCGGGGCGGATTGTAACGCGGGGCGAACAACAGGCCAAGACGCACAGGTAGGAGTGCCTGTGCCACGAGGAGAAAAGGCGCGACGCGCGGGCGGCGTTTCGCTAGAATCGCGGCGGCTTCAGGGGCTAAAGCCCTTGTCCTTCATCGGCAGAGGATGTCGCAGCTAAAGCTGCGACCCCCTAAAGAGCGGCGGGAGGTGCGCGTGAGTTTTAGCCAGCGCTGGCAGGACGTGCGCGAAGGGTTTTCGCGGCCGTTCTGGGTGGCCAACGTCACGGAGATGTTCGAGCGGCTGGCGTACTACGCCACGTTCTCCGTGCTCGTCATCTACCTGCACGAAAATCTGAGGTTCTCCGAATCGCAGGCCGGCGACCTGGTGGGCTTTTTCAGCGCCGTGGTGTGGTTCCTGCCGATTTTGGGCGGAACGTTGGCGGACTGGATGGGCTTCCGCAAGTCGCTGGCGCTGGCGTATTTGGTCCTCGGGGCCGGCTACTTCCTTCTCGGATCGCTTTCCGCGCCGTGGATGGAGCCGCTGCGCAACTCGATGCCGCTCACTACGCTGGTGGTGATGGTGTTGTTCATCCCGGCGATGGGGCCGGCGATCGTGAAGCCGTGCGTGGTAGGCACGACAGCGCGGGCGTCGAAGGAGAATGTCCGCTCGCTCGGCTATTCCATCTACTACACGCTGGTGAACGTGGGCAGCACGCTCGGCCCGCTGACCGCGCTGGCGGTGCGCCGCTCGATCGGCATCGAAAACGTTTTCCGCGTCAGCGCGGCCTGCGCTTTTCTGATGTTCCTGGCGGTGCTGGTGTTTTTCCGCGAGCCAAAGGGCGCCGACGAACCGACGCACACATCCTTTGCGCAGTCGTTCAAGAACCTCTTCACCGTGCTGGGGAATTTCAAGTTCATGCTGTTCCTGGTGATCTTCTCCGGCTACTGGATTATTTTCTGGCAGGAGTTCATCTCCCTGCCGCTTTTCCTGCGCGGGCACGTGAACCCCAACTCCGACGTGGAATTCCTGCTCACTGTGGACCCGCTCGCGGTGATCTTGTTCCAGATCGCAATCAGCGCCATGACCAGCAAGATCCGGCCTTTCCCCGCGATGACGCTGGGGTTCCTGGTAACCAGCCTGGCATGGGTGTTCTTTGCCGTGTGCGACTTGAGCTGGCAGTTCAGCGGTTCACTGCAAATCGGGCCGTGGACGCTCTCCGCGACCGGCGTGCCGTATTGGGGAATGGTTGCACTGGCGGTGCTGGCCATCGGCGAGATGATTCAGTCGCCACGCTTTTATGAGTACGTTTCGCGGCTGGCGCCAGCGGGCCAGCAAGGCGTATACATGGGCTTCGCGTTTCTGCCCATCGCCATCGGCAGCGCGCTCGCCGGCGTGATTGGCGGGCGGGTAGTGGCCTACTTTGGACAGCCGGGACGCCAGCCCGAGCACATCTGGTGGGTCATCGCAGGCATCGGCTTCTTCAGCACGCTGCTGATGTGGGTTTACGACCGCATTTACAAACCCGGCAAAACTTAGAGAGCAGAACTCAGAATCACAAAACAAGAATCAAAACCAGAAAGCAACCCCTGAGATTCCTCGTCCGCCGTCCTACGCCGCTGCGCGTCTCCGGACAAACGGCGGTCTCGGAATGACAAACGCGCACCTTGTCAGCCAACGAAGTGGCAACGCTCACTCTTGTCATCCCGAGCGAAGCGAGGGACCTCCGGGGTTGGTTTTTCTGAGTTCTGAGTTCTAATTTACCAAACGCCGCAGGGCTTGCAGTGCGTCCTTGGCGAGCGTGTAGCGCGGGTCGATGCGCAGGGCTTGCTCGAAGCACTCGCGGGCGCGGGTGAACATTTCCTTGGCCTGATAGACGCGGCCCAGATTGTAATGTGGGAAGTGGCGCGGGTCGTAGCGCTTGGCCTCGATGGCACGTTCCAGCCACGGAATGGCCTCGTCGTAGCGCTTCAGCTCGATCAAGTAGGCGCCGATATCGTTGTAGGGGTTGCCAAAGTCCGGGTCCACTTCGATGGCCTTCTTGCACTCCTCAATGGCCTCTTCGAGCTTGCCCTGGAAATGCAGCGTCCACGCCAGAAATGTGTGCGCTTCAGCTGTGGCGTGGATGGAGATGGACTGGCGGTACAACTCGATGGCGTGGTCGTAGTCCTCCTCCATCTGGGCCTGATAAGCCTCCTGCAGGACCTCCCACGCATGGGCCAGCTTGTCGAGAGTCATCGCGTTTCCACGTCACAGGTAGCATAGCGAAAGGGGAGAGTCAAACGAACGAAAGTACTGGCACCCCTGCACCAATGGTGGGCGCTGGAAAAACTGGGCGGAACCATAGAGAATTGGAGTGATACGGAGGACGGATGCGACGCAACTCCCTGGTACTTGTTGCACTCATGATGCTGATGACGGCCGCGCTCCTGGCAGCACAGACAAAATCTCCGGAACCCGCGAAGAAGGCCGCGCCGGCCAGGGTTGCCTCTGCCGGCGACATCAAGAAGGGCAAGCAGGTCTACGAGGACTACTGCAGCGTGTGCCACTTCTCGACCAACCGCGAAAAGAAGGTGGGGCCGGGACTCCGCGGTATCTACAAGCGCGGCAAGTTTGCAGACGGCAAGAAAGTGGACGATGCGACCATGCGCGTGTGGATCGAGAAAGGCGGGAAGGACATGCCCGCTTTCGAGGAATCCATCACCAAGGAACAGATTGAAGGGTTGATCGCCTACCTGAAGACCATCTAAGGCAACGCAGAAATCAGAACGCAGATAACGCAGAATTCAGGACGCCTGCCGTCAAAACCAGCACTTGTCATTCCGAGCCCCGGTTTCTGGGGCGAGGAATCTCAGGGGTCAATTTTCCACGCGTTTTGAAACCAACCCCAGAGATTCCTCGCTTCGCTCGGAATGACAACTGAGGGTCTGGTATCCGGGCGATAACAAGATGAATTTCTATTTCTTGCCCACGATGTCCACCAGTGTCTTCGCGGCGTATTCCGCCTGCTCATTGGTCATTTCCGGAAAGAGCGGCATGCTGAACACGCGGTCGCTGGCGCGCTCGGTGTGCGGGAAGCTGCCCGCCTTGTGGCTCAGGCCGTCGTAGGCCTTTTGAAGATGGACGGGCACGGGGTAATGAATGGCCGTCTGCACGCCGCGGCGCTCCATTTCAGCGCGCACCGCGTCACGGTTCTCCACCCACACTACGAACAGGTGGTACACCGGCTCGCTCTGCGCAGCGTCCTGCGGAATCTCCAACCGCGCGCCCGCCAGCCGCTGGCGATAGAGCGCCGAAATCTCCTGGCGGCGTTTCGTCCACGCATCCAGGTGCCGCAGCTTCACGCGCAGCACCGCGCCCTGCAGGCCGTCCATGCGGTAGTTGAAACCGACATAGTCGTGGTAATAACGGCGCACCTGGCCGTGGTCGCGCATAATGCGGCAAAACTTCGCGACCTCATCGTCGTTCGTGGTTACCGCCCCGCCTTCGCCATAGGCGCCCAGGTTCTTGCCTGGGTAGAAGCTGAATCCCGCGGCCAGTCCGAAGCCGCCGCAGCGCTTGCCCTTGTAGCGCGCGCCGTGGGCCTGGCAGGCGTCTTCAATGAGCACGAGTTTGTGACGCGCGGCAATGGCGGAAATCGTGTCGAGGTCCACCGGGCGGCCGTAGAGATGCACGGGCATGATGGCCTTGGTGCGCGACGTGATGGCTTTCTCGATCAACTTTGGATCGATGTTCGCAGTTGCGGGATCGATGTCCACGAAGATGGGCTTCGCGCCGGTGTAAGAAATGGCTTCGGCCGTAGCGATGAACGTGTTGGCGGTGGTAATGACCTCGTGTCCCGGGCCCACGCCGGCGGCCAGCAGCGGCAGGTGCAGTGCGCTCGTGCCAGTATTCATCGCGATGCAGTGCTTGGTGCCGCAGTAGGCGGCGAACTCTTCCTCAAACTTGCTCACTTCCTCGCCCAGAATGAACGAGGCGTTCTTGCAGACGCGGTCAAAGCCTTCCAGTAGGTCGTCGCGCAGCGCGGCATACTGCATTTTCAGGTCGAAGTAAGGTACTTGCATTCCATCTCCTCTAAAAAGGCAACTCAGATTACGGAGTTCTCCGCCGCAGTGTCAAACGCGACGGGTCAGACAGGTGCGCGGGAACAACTCCGCCGGCATGGGCATCAGGCGCGGCGGGCCGGATCGGCGGCGCGGTACCACGCCACAAAGCGGCGCAGGCCCTCCGTGATCGGCGTTTCCGGCCGGTAGTTCAGCAAGCGCCCGGCCTTCGAGACATCGGCCCAGGTGAGCGGCACGTCGCCGGGCTGCAACGGCTGTGGCAATCGTGCGGCCTGCTTGCTGGTAGCCGTTTCGAGCAGGTTCACCAGTTCGTTGAGTTTCACCGGGTGGGAGTTTCCCAGATTGAAGACTTCAAAAGGAGCGCCATTTTGGCCCGGCGGCGCGTAGGCGGCAGCAGACAGAACGCCTGCGACGATGTCGTCCACGAACGTGTAGTCGCGCCCAGTCGAACCGTCGCCGAAAATGGGAACCGGCTTACCTTGCTCGATGAGCGCGATGAATTTGTGAATCGCCAGGTCGGGCCGCTGGCGCGGGCCGTAGGCAGTGAAGAACCGCAAGCATACGGTCGCCAGCCCGTAGAGGTGCGCGTAGGTGTAGCAGAGCATCTCGCAGGCCAGCTTCGTCGCGGCGTACGGAGAGATGGGCCGCAACTCCACCTGGTCTTCGGAGAACGGCGCGCGGCTGGTGGCGCCGTAAACAGAGCTGGACGAGCCGAACATGAAGCGCGCCACGCCGAACTCGCGGGAGAGGTCGAGCAGGTTCGTCGTACCGCCCACGTTCACCGATTCGTACAGCCGCGGCTTCTCGATGGACGGCCGCACGCCCGCGCGCGCCGCGAGGTGAATCACGATCTCCGGCCTCGCTTGCTCGAACACGCTGCGCAGCGGCTGCACGTCGCGGATGTCGCACTCGTGCAGCGCAAATTCGCCGGCGCGGCGGACGTCGGTGAGATTCAGGCGTTTCCACGCCGGCGAGTAGAAGTCGTCAAACGAGTCCACGATGGCGAGCTTGGCCCCGCGCTGGAGCAGGGCTTCGGCAAGATGAGAGCCGATAAAGCCCGCACCGCCGGTCAGCAGGATGCGAGTGCCCTTCAGATTCACGCTGCCATTCTATATCGCGTCGTACTATTTTGCTGACGCGCCGCCAGCGGCTCATTGCAACACAGGCATGGTTCTGGCATTGTTGCGCGCCAAGGCGTTGGAGGCGATTTGCGGGCGGTCATCACCGGCGGAGCGGGATTCCTGGGGTCGCACCTGTGCGACTACCTGATCGAAAAAGGCTGGGATGTGCTGTGCCTCGACAGCCTGATTACCGGCGCGGAAGCAAACGTGGCTCATCTCTTGAAGCACGAGCGTTTCCGCATCGTGCGGCAGGACGTGACGCAATACATTGACGTGAAGGGCCCGGTGGACTCCGTGCTGCACTTCGCGTCGCCCGCGAGCCCGGTGGACTATTCGCGGCTGCCGATCCAAACCCTCAAAGTGGGGGCACTGGGAACGCATAATTCGCTTGGCCTGGCGCTGGCGAAGAACGCGAAGTACCTGCTCGCGTCCACCTCCGAGTCATACGGCGACCCGCAAGTAAGCCCGCAGCCGGAGACCTACTGGGGCCATGTGAATCCCATCGG
>Ga0187894_10006873_pt1 | contig 10952 bp, 9 predicted proteins | sample GBC1701081metaG_FD_136650 | JGI IMG/M metagenome (GOLD analysis project Ga0187894, IMG submission 136650) | White microbial mat communities from a lava cave in the Kipuka Kanohina Cave System on the Island of Hawaii, USA - GBC170108-1 metaG ...
CACGCGATCAAGTCCGACCCCGAACTGCGCCGTACGCCGGTGATCATGCTGACGAGCTCCACCCAGGACGAGGACGTGCTGCGCAGCTACACCGAGCACGCCAACGCCTACATCCCGAAGCCCATCGACATGGATTCGTTCCGCATCATCGTGCAGCGCCTGCAGGATTTCTGGTTCTCGATCGTAGTGCTGCCGGCACGCGAATCCTGACGCGTCCCGCGGGTCGCAGGCCCGGTCCGGTCCGGGTCCGACCGCCTGTTCTGCTAGCATCTGTCGCTGCCGCGTCCGTGCGGCGTTCAAGCCGGCCTTCTATCGCACGATGGCGCCGCTCGCGCCCCAGTCCGCGCACCCAAGCCGCATGCACTCGCGGAGCTGGGCGCGCCTCCCCGACGAGCAGCTGCTGCGCCTGCGGCTGTCCGACCTCGGCCTGTCCCTGCGCAATCCGCGTCTGCAACGCGGCATCGCGCGCTTGAACGAAGAGCTCGCGACCGCTGGCATTGCCTTCCGTCCACACTGCTGGCTCGCCGACGAGTGGTTCTCGCCGGACGGCGTGCCCGGCATCGCGATTCCCTTCTACCTGGCGCACCCGCGCCTGCGCGCGCTCGAGTGGCGCATGATGCGCGAGGTGGAGGGAGGGAACGCGAACTGGCTGATGCGCATCCTGCGCCACGAGGCGGGCCACGCCATCGATTCGGCTTTCCGCCTGCGTCGCCGGCGGCGGTGGCGCGAAGTGTTCGGGCCGGCTTCATTGCCGTATCCGGACAGCTACCGGCCGCGACCGGGGAGCCGTCGCTTCGTCCAACACCTCGGCGCGTGGTACGCGCAGAGCCATCCGACCGAGGATTTCGCTGAAACCTTCGCCGTGTGGCTGAAAGGCCCGCAGTGGCGGCACGACTATCGCGAATGGCCGGCGCTGTCGAAGCTCGAGTATGTCGACCGGCTGATGCGCGAGCTGCGCGGCAAGCGCGCGCCGGTGCGCACGCGGGCGCACATCGAGCCGGTGGGCGCCGACCGGCGTACGCTCGGCCAGTACTACGCCGGCCGCATGATGCGCCAGTCGCGCGGCCGCGCCCGCCTGCTCGACGAAGCGCTGCGGCGGGCGTTCACCGCCACGCGCCGCACCGCGCGCAGCGTACGCGCCGCGACCTTCATGCGCCGTTTCAAGGCGCCCATGCGCCGCGCGCTGGCGCTGCGCCTCGACGTGAGCGAGTACATGGTGCACCAGGTGATGCGCATCGTAGTTCAGCGCACCGCGGAGCTGGACCTGTTCCTGCGCGGCCCGCAGCGGACGGGGCGCCGCGACGTCGAGCGCCTGATGCTGCGCGTTGCGCGCCTGCACCTCGGCGGCGGCGGCGGACGGCATCTGCTATGAAGTCGCTGCGCACGCTGGTGGTGATGCACGAGAGTCTGGTGCCGCCCGAGACTCTGGAAGGCTACAGCGAGAAGGAAATCGACGAGTGGCGCACCGAGTACGACGTGATCACGCACCTGCGCAAGGCAGGGCACGAAGTCAAACCGCTTGGCATCAGCGACAGCCTGACGGAGCTGCGGCGCCAGATCGACGAGTGGCGCCCGCAGATCGTGTTCAACCTCCTGGAGGAGTTCGACGGGATCGTCACCTACGACCAGCACGTGGTCGCCTTTCTCGAGTTGCACCGCCAGCCGTACACGGGCTGCAACCCGCGCGGCCTGATGCTGTCGCGCGACAAGGTGCTGTGCAAGCAGCTGCTCGCGTATCACCGCATCCCCACGCCGCAATTCGCCGTGTTTCCGCGTGGCAAGCGCCTGCACCTGCCGCGCCGGCTGCGCTTCCCCATGTTCGTGAAGTCCGCGACCGAGGATGCGAGCCTCGGCATCGCGCAGGCCTCGGTGGTCGAGGATGCCGCGCGGCTCCGGGAGCGCGTGGAGTTCATCCACGAACAGACGAGCTCCGATGCCCTGGTCGAGGAATACATCGAAGGGCGCGAGATCTACGTCGCCGTGCTCGGCAACCAGCGCCTGACGACGTTTCCGGCCTGGGAGATGGTGTTCGGCTCGGCGCCGACGATCGCAACGCGCAAGGTGAAGTGGGACAAGCGCTACCAGCAGAAGAACGGCATCACGACCATGGCCGCGAAGGATCTCGCGCCCGCGGTGGTCGAGCAGCTCGTGCGCCAGACGAAGCGCATCTACAAGGCGTTGCACCTCACCGGCTACGCGCGCATGGACTTCCGGCTGCGCGCCGACGGGAGCCTGTTCGTGCTGGAAGCCAACGCGAATCCCAATCTCAGCGAGGATGAAGACTTCGCCGACTCGGCGCGCGCCAACGGCATTTCCTACGACGAGCTGCTGGCGCGCATCCTGTCGCTCGGGCTCGGATATCAGGCGGCGTGGAGAACCTATGAATCGTGAGACGAATCCGGCGACGAATCGTGCAACGACGACGGTGCTGGCGCTGCGCTTTGTGCGGCGAGCCGCGGCACTGGCTCTGCTGGCAGTGTCCGGCCTCGCGGCAACCGCCTGCACCACGGACAGCAAACTGCGCGAACAGGACCTGGCGCGTCTGCGCAGCTGGCTGCCGGGACGCTACGACAATCTCGCGCAGGTGGAAGCGGACATCGCCGGCGGTATTGCCGACGTGCGCGAGCCCGTCGCCATCGCGATCGTGCCGGTGACGGCGCGCATCATGGGCGACACGGTGTTCTACGTCGAACAGACCGATGCGATGAACCCGCGGCGCGTGCTCAGCCAGCGCCTGCATCGCTTCGAGAAAGGCCCGGACAACGAGGGCATCCTGCACACCATTCTCGATCTCAAGCAGCCTGACCGCTGGCGCGGCGCGGCGACAAGTCCCGAGCTGCTGTACGGCATCCTTCCAGACGATGCCACGGCCGGGCCGGGCTGCGCGCTGCTGTGGAAATTCGCCGACGACAAGTTCACCGCCACCTGCCCGGTGGCCCGCGCGGCCGCGACCGGTGCGGCGCTGCCCGTGGAGCTCACCGACTCCGAGCTCAAGCTCGCCGACCTGACCTTCAACGGCCGTCCGCGCGCGGTTCCCAGCCGCAGCGCGGATCCGGCCTATCGATTCGAGCGCCGCTGACGAGGCGTTTCAGGCCGCGCCGCCGATCCAGACCTGGTGCACGCTGAGATCGTCGTTCAGCACGACGAAATCGGCGCGCCGGCCCGCGGCGATGCTGCCGATGAGTTGCGAGCGCCTGAGGAATGCCGCCGGATAGGTCGACGCCATGCGCAGGGCCTCGTCAGCTGCGACACCCGTGAGGCGAACCGCGTTGCGAACGGCCGTGGCCATGTCCAGGCACGAGCCGGCGAGGGCGCCTGCCGAATTGCGCAGCACGCCGCCGCGCGCCTCGATGCGTTCGCCGTTCAGCACGAAGGCCGCAGAATCGCCACCGACCGGCGGCATCGCGTCGGTTACCAGCATGATCTTGCCGCGTGGCTTGGCGGCGAGTGCGATGCGCATCGCAGCCGGGTGCGAATGTTCGCCGTCGACGATCAGGCCGCACCAGCTGTCGGGATCCGCGAGCGCGGCGCCCACCACCCCTGGCTCACGACTCTGCAGCGGCGACATGGCGTTGAACAGGTGGGTGAAACCGCGGGCACCGGCAGCCAGCGCGGCTCGTGCCATCTCGTAGCTCGCGCCCGTGTGCCCGAGGCTCACGATCACGCCCTGCGCCGCGAGTTTCGCGATGGTCTGTGGCGCGACGCGCTCGGGTGCAAGGGTGAGCAGAACGCGATCCGGCCCGAGCGAGGCGATGAGCTCGAGGAGGGCGTCGTCCGGTGCACGAAACTTCGTGGCGTCGTGGACGCCCTTGCGTTCCGGCGCGAGGAACGGCCCCTCGAGGTGAATACCCGCGATTCCCGGCACCCCTTCGGTCAGCGCTTGCGCCACCGCGGCGATCGCGGCCCGCATCGTCGCCACCTCGTCTGTGATCAGTGTCGGCAGCAGCGAAGTGGTGCCGAAGCGGCGGTGCGCGGCGGCGATCCGGCGCAGCGTGGCGACGGTCGGTGCCTCGTTGAAGAGCACGCCGCCGCCGCCGTTCACCTGGCAATCCACGAAGCCGGGTGCGAGCAGGCGACCGCCCAGGTCATGGCGCGTGGCGCCCTGCACGCGGCTGTCGGCGGCGGGTACGACGGCAACGATGTGCGCGCCTTCGACCAGGACGATGCGATCGTCGACGAACCCCTCGTCCAGCAGCACACGGCCGTTTTGCAGTGCCAGCGTCACATTGTCTCCGTCATACCGCCTCCGTCACACCGTCTCGGTCACCTTGCTCAGGTGCGGCGGTACGTCGGGATTGCGGCCGCGCGCGACGGCGACTGCGTTGACCAGGCGGTAGAAACTCTGGATCGCGACGATCGGCGTGCAGGCGGCGTGGCGAACGGCTGCCAGGGGCAGGGCACGCACCTGCGAAGTGCCTTCACGACCTGCATAGCGCGGCGTCGCGATTGCCACGTCGGCGCCGCGCGCCCTGAGCTCCTCGGCCAGTTCCTGCATGCCCGTCAGCGTGTCGTCGTCCTGACCGAAGCACAATACCGGGAAATCGCGGCCGACGAGCGTCATCGGTCCGTGCCGCACCTCGGCGGCACTGAAAGCCTCGGCGTGCAAGCCGCAGGTCTCCTTGAACTTCAGCGCGGCTTCCTGCGCTGCGCCCAGACCGAGACCGCGTGCGATGACGAAGAGGTTGCGCGCGGGGGTGAGCATCGGCAACGCCGCGGACCAATCGAGCTTCCACGCCCTGCGCAGGGCTGACGGCAGCTCTCGCGTCGCTTCGAGCAGATCGCGGTCTTCGCGCATGAAGGCAGTGAGGCGCAGGATCGCGGCCAGTGCGCAGATGTAGCTCTTGGTAGCGGCGACGCTGCGCTCCGGACCGGCGTGCAGCGGCAGCACGCGATGCGCGACGGCGGCCAGGGGCGAGTCCGCGACGTTCACCAGTGCGACGACCAGCGCGCCGGCATCGCGCGCCATGCGCGCGTGCTGTACGAGATCGGGACTGCGGCCTGATTGGGAAATCGCCAGGTACAGCGTGCCGTGCAGGTGAGGGCGGGCGGAGTACACCGAGCTCACGGAGGGTGCCGCCGACACCGTCATGAGGCCGAGCTGCGTTTCGAAGACGTACTTCGCGTACGTCGCCGCGTGGTCGGAGCTCCCGCGCGCGCAGGTGACGATGAACGGCGGCCTGCTCGCACGCAGGTGTGCGGCCAGGTCCGCGAACGCGGGCTCGTTCTCGCGATACTGGCGTTCCACGGCGTCGCCGGCCTCGGCGGCCTCGAGGAACATCAGTGTGTTGCGCGGCTCCGGGCTCACGGGGTGTTCTGCAGCTCGGCGACGAAATCGTACTTGTCGCCGCGGTAGAGCGAGGTCGTGTACTCGACCACGCGGCCGTCTTCCAGAAACGCGCGCCGTTCGATCCACAGGCCCGGGCTGCCGGGCGGTACGTCGAGCAACCGGGCCTGCTCGCCGTCGAGGACGACGGCACGCAATCTCTGCAGTGCGCGCGTCGGCTTGCAGCCGGCGCGCTCGAGCGCCTCGTACAGCGAATGACGGACGAGTGCCGGATCGCGCAGCACGGCTTGCGGCACGGCACTACGCTCGATTGCGAGCGCCTGGTCGCCGGCGAGTCGCAGGCGGTATAGCCGGATCACTCCGTTCCCCGGAGACAGGTTCAGTGCCATCGCCTCCTCGGGCGTGACCTCGCCGGCGCTGCGCTCGAGGTAGCGCGAGCGCGGATCGAGACCGCGGGCACGCAGGTCGTCGCTGAAGCTGGTGAGGTGAGAGGCGGAGCGCACGATGCGATCCGAGACGAACGTGCCGGATCCCTGGCGTTGCGTGAGCAATCCCTCGTCCACCAGACCGGAGAGCGCCTTGCGAACGGTCACGCGCGAAAGCGACAGCAGGCGCGCGAGCTCGCGCTCGCTCGGCAGCGCGTGGCCCGGTTGCAGATGGCCGGCGTCGATCACGCCCAGGATGGCTGAACGCAGGCGCAGGTAGGCAGGCGAGTCGGCCACGCCGCTGCGCCGATTCAGGCGCCTGAACTCGTCGAGCAGGGGAGTGCGGGCGGCGGGCATGAAGGACTCCAGACTGATGCACCGATAATACCACTACAGCACCAATCGTGCACTTGGTGGCTCCCGAAGACTGATAATAGGGTCGCAGTTGCTCAAGTGGTCTTCAGGTGGTATTAAATAACCCGGGATACGGAGGGCTGACGAGGGTGGAAGCGGCGCCTGCGATGGTTTCGGGTTCAGGGGATCTGCACCTGCGCAACGACGTGCGGCCGCGAACGCTGCCGGACACGCCGCCGTTCGACCTCGTCATCTTCGGCGGTACCGGAGACCTCGCGTTTCGCAAGCTGTTGCCGGCACTGTTCCGCTGCTTCAGCGACGGCCAGGTGCGCGGTGCACATCGCATCTTCGGCGCCGCGCTGAGCGAGTTTCAGCCCGGAGGCTATGCGGCCCGGACGCGCGAGGCGATCGAGCGCGCATGCGGACCGGGCGGGGCAGACCAGTTGCTGCTGGCGCAGTTCGTGGAATCGGTTCACTACCAGCGTCTCGACGCCGCCGGCCAGCAGGGCTGGCAGGAGCTCGCGCAGCAACTCTCGGTTCAGCCGGGCCGCGTGCGGATCTATTACTTGGCGGTCGCGCCGGCGCTCATCACCGGCATCTGCGAGCGACTCGCGGCGCTCGGCCTCGCGGACGAGCGATCGCGCGTGGTGATCGAGAAGCCCGTCGGCTTCGACCTCGCATCGGCAGCTGCCATCAATGCGGCGGTAGGCAAAGTGTTCGCCGAGGAGCGGACGTTTCGCATCGATCACTATCTCGGCAAGGAGACGGTGCAGAACCTCACCGCGCTGCGCTTCGGCAATGCCTTGTTCGAGCCGCTCTGGAACAGCAAGCACATCGATCACGTACAGATCACGGTCGCGGAGACGGTCGGCGTCGAGTGGCGCGCCCAGTACTACGACAGCGCCGGCGCGCTGCGCGACATGGTGCAGAACCATCTGCTGCAGCTCCTGTGCCTGGTAGCGCTCGAGCCTCCCGCATCGCTGCACGCAGACGCGTTGCGCGACGAAAAGCTCAAAGTGCTGCGCTCGCTCGAGCCGATCGGCGCGCGTGCAGCGTCGCTCGCGACGGTGCGCGGCCAATACCGCGCGGGCTCCGCGCACGGACAGCCGGCGCGCGGCTATCCCGAGGACGTCGGCCGCGACGACTCGACGACCGATACCTTTGTCGCGCTGCGCGCCCACGTCGCCAACTGGCGCTGGGCCGGCGTGCCGTTCTACCTGCGCACCGGCAAGCGACTGGCAGCACGCGTCTCCGAGATCGTGCTCACGTTCCGCGAAATTCCCTGTTCGATTTTCGAAGCCGGCCGGATTGCGCCCAACAAGCTGGTGCTGCGGCTGCAGCCCGACGAAGGCGTCAAGCTGTGGCTGATGCTGAAAGCGCCGGGGTCGGGCGGCATGCGGCTGCAACGCGTGCCGCTGGACATGAGCTTCGCCGAGACTTTCGGCGGCCGGCATCCCGACGCGTACGAACGGTTGTTGATGGACGTTCTGGGCGGCAATCCCGCGTTGTTCATGCGCCGCGACGAGGTCGAGGCGGCCTGGAGCTGGATCGATCCAATCCGCCGCGCGTGGGACGGCGCCGACGAGCCGCCGCGTCCGTACGTGGCCGGCAGCTGGGGACCGAGCGCGTCGATCGCGCTCATCGAGCGCGACGGGCGCACGTGGCACGAGGAACCCTGGTCATGATGATGGCAGAGCGCACCTTTGTTTCGAGCACGCTGCTGGCCGCGGCTCTGGCCGATTCCGTCGCCCGTGATCTGCGGCTCGCCCTGATCGAACGCGGCGAAGCGTTGCTGGCGGTTTCCGGCGGCAGCACACCGCGTACGTTTTTCAACTTCCTGGCGCAGCGCATGCTCGCCTGGGAGCGTGTCACTGTGACGCTGGTCGACGAGCGCTGGGTGCCCGAGAGCCACGCGCGGTCGAACGCGAAGTTGGTGCGCGAGATGCTGTTGCAGGGGCAAGCGCGCGAGGCGCGCTTCGTTCCGCTCTACGCCGCCAGCGACACACCCGAGCATGCTGTCCCCGAGGTCAGTGCGCGCATCGCACGCCTGCCGTTGCCGTTCGACGCCGTCGTGCTCGGTATGGGTGAGGATGGGCACGTCGCATCGCTGTTCGGAGCCGCAGCGCGCTTCAACGACGCCGTCGATCCGCAGACGAGCGCGCTCGTGCTGCCGATGCACGCTGCCGGCGGCATCGAGCCGCGCATCACCATGTCCCTGCGCACGCTGCTTCACACGCGCGCGCTCTATCTGCACATCGAAGGCGCGGGCAAGCGGGCGACGCTCACACGGGCGCTGCACGACGGACCGATCGAGGACGCGCCGATCCGCGCGGTGCTGCGCCAGGCGCGAGTGCCGTTGCGCATGTACTGGGCGCCCGCGGAGTCTGTCGCTTGAGCGCGCGTCTCGACCCGATAGTTGCCGCCGTTACCGCGCGCATCGCCGAGCGCAGCAGCGGTTCGCGCGCGGCGTACCTGTCACGCGTGGCGCACGCACGCGAGAGCGCGCCCAGGCGCACGCGGTTGCCGTGCGGAAATCTCGCTCACGGCTTTGCGGCCTGCGGCGCGCACGACAAGGCCGCGTTGGCTGCCGGCGCATTGCCCAACCTCGCAATCGTCACGGCGTACAACGACATGCTGTCCGCGCATGCACCGTACGCGCGCTATCCGGAGCTCATCAGGGAAGCCGCGCGCGCGGCCGGAGCAACCGCACAGGTTGCCGGCGGCGTGCCCGCCATGTGCGACGGCATCACTCAGGGTCGGGCGGGGATGGAGTTGTCGCTGTTCTCACGCGACGTCATCGCGATGTCCACGGCGATTGCGCTTTCCCACGACATGTTCGACGGCGCCCTGTTTCTCGGCGTCTGCGACAAGATCGTGCCCGGCTTGCTGATCGGGGCGCTTGCCTTCGGCCACCTGCCGGCGGTGTTCGTGCCTGCCGGTCCGATGCCCGCCGGCCTCGCGAACGAGGACAAGAGCCGCGTTCGCCAGCGTCATGCCGAAGGTCTCGCCTCACGCGAGGAACTGCTGGCAGCCGAGGCGGCGTCGTATCACTCGCCGGGCACCTGCACGTTCTACGGAACCGCGAACTCCAACCAGATGCTGATGGAGATCATGGGGCTGCAGCTGCCGGGCGCGAGCTTCGTGAACCCGGACCACGAGCTGCGCGATCCGCTCACGGCGGCAGCGACGCAGCGGGCCGCGGCGCTCGCGCGCACGCGCGAGCCGGGAACCGCCGTCGGCGAGTTGATCGACGAGCGCGCCATCGTCAACGGTGTCGTCGGGCTGCACGCGACGGGCGGATCCACGAATCACCTCCTGCACCTCGTGGCCGTGGCGCGCGCCGCGGGCATCGATCTGCGGTGGGAGGATTTCGCCGAGCTGGCCACCGTCGTTCCGCTGCTCGCGCGCATCTATCCGAACGGTTTCGCGGACGTCAACCAGTTCCAGCGCGCCGGCGGCATGGCCGTGCTCATCGGCGAGCTCCTCGATGCAGGATTGCTGCATGCGCAGGCGCGCACGGTGGCCGGCGGCACGCTGGCCGTGTATCGAAACGTTCCGCGCCTCGAATCCGGCAGGCTCGGCTGGCACGCGGCGGCGGCGCACAGGAGCGACGATTCCGTGCTGCGTCCCGTGCACGCGCCGTTTCAGGCCGACGGTGGCCTGCGGCTGTTGACCGGCAATCTCGGCCGCGCCGTCATCAAGGTTTCCGCATTGGCACGCGAGAGCCGGTGCATCCGCGCTCCGGCGCTGGTCTTCGAGACCCAGGAGCAGGTCGCGGCAGCATTTGCGCGTGGCGAGCTGTCGCGCGACTTCGTCGCGGTGGTGCGCTTTCAGGGACCGCGGGCGAACGGTATGCCGGAGCTGCACAAGCTGAGCACCCTGCTCGGCGTGCTGCAGGATCGCGGCCACCGGGTCGCGCTGCTCACCGATGGCCGGATGTCCGGCGCCTCCGGCAAAGTGCCCGCGGCGATACACGTGACTCCGGAAGCGGCCGCTGCGGGGGCGATCGCGCGGGTTCGCGGCGGTGATTTGATCTGCATCGACGCGCAGTCCGGAACGGTCGACGTGCTCGTCGACGCTCAGGAGTGGGGCCTTCGGTCACCGGCGCAGCGCGAATCTTTGCCGGGGAATGGCATGGGCCGGGAGCTGTTCGACCTCTTCCGTCGCACCGTGGGCGCGGCGGACGAAGGTGCGAGCATCTTCGGAGTTGCCACACAGCAGGAATCGTTCCCGATTGCAACGGCGGAACGCGCACAGGCATGAACGAGGTCGCGCAACTCCAGGAACGGCTCGCAGCGTGGTTGAAGCTCGGGCCGGTCATGCCGATCCTGACGCTGCAGGACGCGGCGCAGGCTGTGAGCGTCGCGCGCGCGCTGGTCGCCGGTGGCCTGCCGGTCATCGAGGTCACGTTGCGCACCGAGGCGGCGCTCGATGGCATTCGCGCAATTGCTCGCGAAGTCGCCGGCGCTATCGTCGGGGCCGGAACATTGCTGTCCGCACGGCAGGTGGAGCTTGCGCATCGCGCTGGCGCGCGCTTCGGCGTCGCGCCCGGTGCATCTGCCCAGCTGCTCGCTGCGACTGAAGGCGCAGGCATGCCCTTTCTGCCTGGCGCCTGTACGCCGAGCGAAGTCATGGTGCTGCGGGAACGCGGCTATCGCACGATCAAGTTCTTTCCGGCTTGCGCCGCAGGTGGAGAAGCCTGGTTGCGGGCACTCGCGGCTCCGCTGCCTGACGTCGCGTTCTGCGCAACGGGCGGCATCGACGTGCGCAGCGCACCGAACTACCTTGCTCTGTCCAACGTGATTGCCGTCGGCGGCTCGTGGCTTGCGCCGCGGGAAGCGATCGCGACGCGTGACTGGACCGCGATCGAGAGTCTTGCCCGCACCGCA
>Ga0187894_10006874_pt1 | contig 10952 bp, 11 predicted proteins | sample GBC1701081metaG_FD_136650 | JGI IMG/M metagenome (GOLD analysis project Ga0187894, IMG submission 136650) | White microbial mat communities from a lava cave in the Kipuka Kanohina Cave System on the Island of Hawaii, USA - GBC170108-1 metaG ...
AGCTCGTGCAGTACTACCTGGCCGTAGCGCCCGGCGCGCGCGCGGGGATTCGCGATCGCCCGATCGTGCTGAAGCGCTTCGTGCACGGCGCCGAGGGCGAAGCCTTCTATCAGAAACGCGCGCCGGAGGGGCGGCCGAGCTGGCTGCGCACGACGACGCTGTCGTTCCCGTCCGGGCGCAGCGCCGAGGAGATCGTCGTCGACGACGCGGCGGGGCTCGCGTTCATCGTGAATCTCGGCTGCATCGAGCTCCACCCGCACGCGGTGCGCACGGCGACACTCGAGCAGCCCGACGAGCTGCGCATCGATCTCGATCCGGGGCCCGGCGTGGTGTTTGCCGACGTCCGCCGAGTGGCGCTCGAAGTGCAGGCGCTGCTCGCGCAAGTCGGCCTAACAGGCTGGCCGAAGACGAGCGGCTCGCGCGGCATGCACGTCAACGTGCGCATCGAGCCGCGCTGGAGCTTCACGGAGGTGCGCCGCGCCGCGCTCGCGCTCTCGCGCGAGGTCGAGCGGCGCGCGCCAGCGATCGCGACCTCGAAGTGGTGGAAGGAAGAGCGCCACGGCGTCTTCCTCGACTACAACCAGAACGCGAAGGACCGCACGACATGCTCCGCGTACTCCGTGCGCCCGCTGCCCGACGCGCGCGTCTCCGCGCCGCTCGCGTGGAACGAGGTGGCCGCCTGCGAGCCGGCGGACTTCACGGTCGCGACGATGCCGAAGCGGTTCGCGCAGATTGGAGACCCGCACGCAGGGATGGATCAGGCAGCGGGCTCGCTCGAACGCCTGCTCGAGCTCGCGGCGCGCGACGAGGCGGCGGGCCTCGGCGACGCGCCGTGGCCGCCGCACTTCCGCAAGATGGAGGGCGAAGCGCCGCGCGCTGCTCCTTCGCGGAGGAAGGCCGCCGCGAAGGCGCCGCGCGCAAAGCAGCCGCTGATCGTCGTCGCGAACAGCCCTGATAAGCAGGCAGCCCTTGCCGGGCTCGAACGCTGGCGGGCGCGTCATCCCGAGGCGGCCGCGGCGCTCGCAGTCGAGGACGTGCTCGTCGATTCGATGCGCGGCCGTTCTTCTACCTGGACGCGTGTCCGCGTGAATCTGCGCAACGTCCCCGAACAGGCTCGGCCGCCCGCGGAGGCGCCCGACCCGGACGACGATCCGACGCGCGGATGGCGAGAAGCGCAGAAGAACGGCAAGCCGAAGAGCTGAGATTGTTAGGCCAGCTCAGCGTCCGGCGGCGAAGATCTGCGCGAGCTCGTGCGGCGCCACCACTTCGAGCTGCGCGTAGGTGCAATCGCGCGCTGGCTTGTCGGTGCGCCAGCGGCGGAAGTGCGCGGTGTGGCGGAAACGCCGGCCCTGCATGTGGTCATAGGCCACCTCGACGACGAGCTCCGGCCTCAGCGGCTCCCAGCTGAGGTCCTTGCCCTGGCTCCAGCGGCTCTTCGCGCCCGGCATGCGCTGGCCCGTCTCCGCTGAGATCTCTTCGCCGGCCCACTCGCGCCACGGATGATCGCCCCGCGCGTTCTCGCGATACGGCGCGAGAAAGGAAACGAGCTCTTTCCGCTTCGCATCCGTGAAGCTGGCGGCGACGCCGACGTGCTGCAGCTCCCCAGCTTCGTCGTAGAGCCCGAGCAGCAGCGAGCCCAGTGCGCTGCCCTCGCCGCGCTTGTGCCAGCGAAAGCCGGCTACGACGCAGTCGCACTCGCGTTCGTGCTTGATCTTCAGCATCGCGCGCTTGTTGGGCTCGTAGCGGCCGGCGAGCGGCTTCGCGATCACGCCGTCGAGCCCGGCGCCCTCGAAGCGCTGGAACCAATCGGCCGCGACGCTCTGCTCGCGCGTGGCGGGCGTCAGATGCAGCGGCGGCTTCACGTCGCCGAGCAGCCGCTCGAGCTCGGCGCGCCGCTCGTCGAACGGACGTGCGCGCAGATCGCGATCTCCCTCGCACAGGAGGTCCCAAAGCACGACGCTGGTCGGCGTTTCCTTCGCGAGGCGATCGACTCGCGACGCCGCGGGATGGATGCGCTGCTGCAGCGCCTCGAAGTCGAGCGCGCCGTTCAGCGCGATCACGAGCTCGCCGTCGAGCACGCAGCGCGCGGGCAGCTGCGCGAGCAGCGGGGCGCGCAGCTCCGGGAAGTAGCGATCGAGCGGCTTCTCGTCGCGGCTCTGCAAGAGCAGCTCGTCGCCGGCGCGGAAGACGAGCACGCGGAAGCCATCCCACTTCGGCTCGAACAGCCAGCCCTCGCCACCGGGCAGCGCCGAGACGCGCTTGGCGAGCATCGGCGCGAGCGGCGGACTGACGGGAAGCTGCACGCGGCGATTCTACGTTTGCCGTCTGCGGGTGCACGAGGGCGCGCTCCGCGCAGCGTGACGGTTGCAGCGCGCCGCGCCTCGTGCTGACTTTCGCTCGATGCCCGCGCGCGTCTTCCTGCTGTCTCCCGCCAGCGTTTCCGGAGAACGCAGCCGCCAGCTGCTCGCTCGGGGCGCGCAGTTCGAGCTCGCGCGGCGCATGCGCGAGAAGGGAGCTTCGCTGGGCGAGGTCTACACCTTCGTCTCGTCGCTCTACTTTCGCGGCAAGCTCACCTACGCGCGCAAGTTCGCGACGCCGCCGCACGGCGTGCCGGGCGCGCTGGTCATCACGCCGGGTCGCGGGCTCGTGGCTCCCGAGACGTGCATCACGCTGCGCGACGTGCGCGCCTTCGCGCGGGTGCCGATCGACGCTGCCGAGCGGCGCTATGCGAAGCCGCTGCGAGACCACGCCGCGGAGCTACGAGCGCGTCTTCCGCAGGATGCGGAGGTCGTGCTGCTGGGCAGCATCGCGACAGCGAAGTACGTCGACGTGCTGCTGCCGGTGTTCGGCCGCGCGCTGCTCTTCCCGGGCGACTTCGTTGGCCGCGGCGACATGAGCCGCGGCGGCCAGCTGTTACGGGCGGCGCGCACGGGCGTCGAGCTCGCCTACCGCCCGATCGAAGGCGCCGCGCGGCGCGGCGCGCGAGCGATCCGGCTCGACGCGCTCGCGGTCCAGCCTCCGCAAGCGCAGCGCGTCCCCTCGAGCTGAGAGCGCGTCAGCGCCCGCGCAGCGTTACCCCGGCGTCCCGCGACCGGCGCCGCCGCTCGCGTCGCGCGGCGCGCACGATCAGCGGGACCGCCACGAGCGAGGGCAGCACCCAAAACATCGACGGCGGAAGCTGGCGCCAGAGAGGCAGCTTGGGTCCATTGTCGACGTAGAACGCGGTGAGCATCGCGACGTAGGACGCGCTCATGCCGAGCAGGTGAATGCGACGACTCGGGCGCCGGCGTGCGGCGAGGCCGAGCGCTGCGAGCGCGCCTGCGATCCCTGCGAGCACGAGCAGGTGCGGGAACCGCGGCCAGCGCAGAATCGCCAGCGCTGTTCCCGACGAGCAGACGACGGCGAGCGCAGCGAGATACGCGCGGCCCTGCCGGCGATGCGAGCTGCCGCCCTTCGACGCGAGCATCGCGGCGGCCCCGCTGACGACCGCGACGACGCCCGCGGCGACATGCACGATCACGAACAGCCTCTCGAGCAGCGGCATCGCGTTCGACTCCTTGACGCACCCGGTATTTTAGTCGACATTGGTGACGAAATAAAAGAGGCCGAGATGAAGACTGCCAGTCGCGTGTTGCTGGGTGTGCTGCTCGCGGCCGGAGCCGGCTGGCTGTGGGCCGCTCTAGCGGCTGGCACCTTCCTGGGAGAGAGCGCGCGAGTCGCGGGCTCTCTCGCCGATCCAGGTGTCGACTCCTTCTCGAAGGCGAAGCGAGCCGTCGAGGTCGGGCAGCGGCGTGTTGCGGTCATCGACGTGGGGCAGGGCGAGCCGGTCGTCCTGCTGCACGGCTGTCCGTTTCACAGCTTCGAGTGGCGCGACGTGATTCCTCGCCTCGCGGCGAGCTACCGCGTCGTCGCGCCCGATCTGCTCGGACTGGGCGACACCGAGGTGCGCCTCGACGAGGACTACCGCCTTCCGCGCGACGTCGAGATGGTGGTCGGCCTGCTCGACACGCTCGGCATCGAGCGCGCGCACTTCGTCGGCCACGACCACGGAGCTGCGACGCTCCAGATCCTGATGAAGCAGCACCCGGAGCGAATTCGCAGCGCGGTGCTCACGAACGCGGAAGCCTACGACGCGTGGCCGAGCGAGCCCGAGCGCCCTTACCTCGAGCTCGTCGTGAATCCGCTGCTCTCGCCGCTGTTCCGCGCCGCGCTGACGATTCCGGCGGTGCAGCGCGACGTCTTCCAGATCGCCGTGCATCGCAAGGAAGCATTCAGCGACGACGTGCTCGCCGCGTATGTGCGCGCGCACACCGCGACGCCAGAACGCTGGCAGCGGCTGGTGCGCTTCTTTCGCTGGCAGCTCGATCGCGATCACAATCGCGAGCCGTTGCGCGCGCTGGATGGCATGCGCCGGTTCCAGCGACCGACGCTGATTCTCTGGGGCAAGCAGGACACGAACTTCGGACCGGCGCTCGCCGAGCGGCTCGCCGGCGACATCCCGGGAACCGTGCGGATCGAGTGGCTCGAAGCGTCGGCGCACATGCCCATGCAGGAAGAGCCCGAGCGCTACGCGTCGGCCGTGCTCGCCTTTCTGCAGGAGGTCGCGGCGGTAGAAGCAAAGGACGCGGCCACTCGCGAAGAGGTCGCACGTGCCGAAGGTCGTTGACGCGGATGAGCAGCGAGCGCTGATTCGCGGCGCGGCGCGCGCAGTGTTCGCACGCCGCGGAGTCGCGGGCACGGGGCTCGCGCACGTTGCCGCGCAGGCCGGCGTCAGCCGGACGGGCCTCTACCACTACTACCCGGACAAGGCCGCGCTGGTGCGCGATCTCGCGCGCGAGCTGCTCGAGGAAGAGGAGCGCCTGTTCCAGGCTGCGCTCGAAGCGCCTGGCAGCGTCGCCGAGCGGATCGAGCGGCTCGCCGACGGCGTCGTCGAGCGGTTCGCCGCGTGGGCCAGCTTCGGGCGCCCGCTTCTCGAGATTTGGGCGCGCGATGCGCGCCGCATGCGGCCCGTGCTGCGCCGCTTGCGCGCGGCGCTCGCGACGCTGATCGCGGAGGGACAGCGCAGGGGCGAGATCGCTCGCACGCTCGCGCCCGCCGAGACCGCGGCGCTGCTCGTCGGCTTGATCGACGGCCTAATGCTCCAAGTTTTCATCGATCCAGACGGCGTGCCGCCCACACGGGGGATCCGCGATTCGCTCGCGGAGACGCTCGCGAGGATCCTCCAACCGCGGAGTACGAAATGAGTGAGAGCTGGAAGAATGAGGATGGAACGCTCGTGCACAAGAAGGTTCGCGCGGCCTACACCGGGGTCGCGAGCCGGCCGGCGTCGTGCTGCAGCCCGAGCGGGCCAGACGCCGCTGAGATCGCGAAGGCCATTGGGTATCGCGACGAGGAGCTGAACGCGGTTCCGGAAGGCGCGAACTTGGGAGTGGGCTGCGGAAATCCCGGTGCGATCGCCGGCCTTCGTGCCGGCGAGGTGGTGCTCGATCTCGGGAGTGGCGCTGGCTTCGATGTGTTCCTCGCTGCGCGCGCCGTCGGCGCAGACGGCTTCGTGATCGGCGTCGACATGACCGACGCGATGCTCGAACGCGCGCGCAAGAACGCGCACGCCGGCGGCTTCGTGAACGTCGAGTTTCGCAAGGGCACGATCGAGGATCTGCCGGTCGACGACGCGTGCATCGACGCGGTGATCTCCAACTGCGTGATCAATCTCTCGCCTGATAAGCCTCGCGTTTTTCGCGAGGCGCTGCGCGTGCTCCGACCGGGCGGCCGCCTCGCGGTCTCCGATCTCGTGCTGCAGCGGCCGCTTCCAGCGGCGCTGCGCACCAGTGTCGAGGCGCTGGTGGGCTGCGTCGCCGGCGCATTGCCACGCGACGCGTATCTCGCGGCGATCGAAGCCGCAGGCTTTCGGATCGAGGACGTCACCGAGGCGAGCTACGCGGGGATCGTCGACATCCAGACGCCGGAGCTGCGAGAAGCAGGCGCGCGCGCAGGGCTGTCCGCAGAGGAGTTCGCGAGCGCGATCGCATCCGTGGCGAGTCTGAAGGTCTCCGCGCGGCGTCCCTGAGCAGCGCTCGCTGCCGGGAACGGAAGCGAGCGCTGAGCGGGCTCGAGCCGAGCGTGCGGATCTCGGTCTCTACTTCTTCGACTCCGCCTCGTGCAGCTTCGCGAGCTCGTCGTACTCCGCGGCGACCGCCGCGTTCTCCGCGGCGATCTTCCTGCAGTGCGCCTGCATCGCGCTGCGCTGGAAGAACTTCCCGCCGCTGTAGGTGCGGCCCATGCTCTCGTGCTTCGCGGATTCGGCGCGCGCCGCGGCGGCTTTCGCGCGGTAGTGGTCGGCTAGAGCGGCATGGTCGGCCGGCGTGTCGGCCATCTCGACGACGAGCTGCTCGAGCGAGTGCGAGCTCTCGTCCGCGCGAACGAGCGCCGGCGAGAGAGCCAACGCTGCGGCGAGAGCGGTAACGGCGATCCGAGTGTGCATTGCATCCTCCGAGTGATGATTTCAGAGCCGGCAGCGCCAAGCCGCCGAGCTCGCGCGAGCGGACTGCACTGCACGTGCCGCCGCGCAGCGCTCGGAGAAGCGTTTTCACGGCGCTTCGCAGGGCAGCCCGCCTCAGCCGAGCCGCGCGAGCACCGATGCGCCCCAATCGCCTCCGCCTAGGCCGCGAGGTCGGCGCCGTCCGGGCAGCGATGAACCTCGATCGTCACGTGGGTGAGATCGGGCTGGTGGCGAAGCAGCCGCTTGTAATGCTCCGGCTCGCGCGGCTCGTGAGTGACGAGCGAAACGATCGCCGCGAGGTGTCTCGGCCCGACCCGCCAGACATGCAGATCGGTCACGCGATTGTCCGCGTCGGCTTCGATCGCGCGCTCGATCTCTGCGCAGCGCTCCCGCGAGAGCTCCGCGTCGAGTAGCACGCGGCTCGTACCGCGGAGCAGGCCGAACGACCAGCGCGCGACCACGAGCGCGCCGACCAGACCCATCGCGGGATCCATCCACGTCCAGCCGAGCAGCTTCCCGGCGGTGAGGCCGGCGATCGCGAGCAACGAGGTCAGCGCATCGGCGAGCACGTGTAGGTACGCGCCGCGCAGGTTGTGATCGTGGTGGTGGTGATGATCGGAATGCGAATGCGCGTGCTGCGTCGACGCCGGGGCCTCGTGCGCGTCCCGCAGCAAGAGCGCACACGCGACGTTGACCGCGAGCCCGAGGCACGCGACCGCAATCGCCTCGTCGAAACGAATGCTCACCGGAGTCGCGAGCCGCTGCGCGCTCTCGCCGAACACGAGCAACGCGACGACTGCGAGGCCGACCGCGCTCGCGAAGCCGGCCAGCGCGCCGACCTTCCCGGTTCCGAAGCTGAAGCGCGAATCGCTCGCGTGCCGACGCGAGTAGACGTACGCGAACCACGCGACGCTCAGCGCGGCGGCGTGCGTTCCCATGTGCCAGCCGTCGGCGAGCAGCGACATCGATCCGAGCGTCATCCCCGCGACGATCTCGAAGCTCATCATCGCGAGCGTGAGCGCGACGACCCAAGCGGTACGGCGCTCGCCGCGCGCTCGACCCTCCGCACCGAACGAGTGGGGATGACGCCAGGAACTCAGCTCTCGGTGATGCATCGATGCTCCTCCCGCTCACGTCGCGCTCGTCGAATGTGACACACGCCGCGCTGCAGAGAGCGCGATCGGCGGGACCACCAGCCACTGCAGCAGCGGCGTCAGGCCGGTGCCGAGCGGGGGCAGTGTCGGCATGCGCGGTCCGTACGACCAAGCCGCGCGCACGCTCACGTTGAGCCACTCGCTGTAGACGGTGTACGCGACGCCGAGCACGACGGTGAGCACGCCGACGCGAAGCAAACGGTCGGCGGGCCAAGCCGAGCTCCCGGCGAGGAGTAACGCGGCGCTGAGCGCGGCGAGAGCGATCAGCAGATCGCCGCCGGTGCAGTGAACGACAGCGAACGCGATCTCGGCGGCGTTGCCGTCGTCCCAGATCCGGTAGAGACGAACGTGAAGCATCTCCCATACGAGGTGCCCAACAACCGTGACGGCGAGGTAGCGCCTAATGGCAGCGAGCCAGCTCCGCAAGGCGATCCTCCGTCTCGTCGCCACACATTAAGTCCTAGGGCCCGCGTTTGTAGAAAACGCCATCGCCTCGCGGCACGGAGGGGCAGGGGCCGAGAAGAAGGAGAGTCGAGCAGGGCATATGGCTTGCAGCCTGCGATCCCTATGCCGCGTCGTCTCTCCGAAACAACCGCCGCACGTGTGCGCGCATGCGCACTCGGCGCGGCACTCGCTTCCCTAATCGCTGCGGCCGAGCCGGCTTCCGCGCAGCCGGGCGAGCACGCCGAGCACGAGCCGAGCTCTGCGGCGCCCGCAGAGCATGAAGCGCACGCAGAGCATGAAGAGATGGGCATGAGCACGGGCTCGTTCGGGAGCTACCCGATGTCGCGCGACGCGTCCGGCACGAGCTGGCAGCCCGATGCGTCGGAGCACGGCGGGCTTCACGCGAGAGCGGGTGAGTGGACGCTGATGGGACACGCGCTCGTGAACGGCGTCTACGACTGGCAGGAGGGCCCGCGCGGCGCCGAGAAGGCGTTCGCTTCCGGCATGGTGATGGGAATGGCGCGCCGCGAAATCGGGGACGGCGATGTGCTCGGCTTCCGCGCGATGCTGAGCCCCGACCCATTCATGGGAAAGCGCGGCTATCCGCTGCTGCTCGCCGCCGGCGAGACGGCCGACGGTGCGACGCCGCTGGTCGATCGCCAGCACCCGCATGACTTCTTCATGGAGCTATCAGGCTCCTACAGCCACCGCTTCTCCGAGCGGGATTCGGCATTCGTCTACTTCGGGCTGCCGGGCGAGCCCGCGTTCGGCCCGCCCGCGTTCATGCATCGGCTCTCGGCGATGGACTCGCCGGAGGCGCCGATCACGCATCACTGGCTCGACTCGACCCACATCACGTTCGGCGTGCTCACCGCCGGCTGGGTTCACGACGGCTTCAAGCTCGAGCTCTCGGGCTTCCGCGGGCGTGAGCCCGATCAACACCGCTACGACATCGAGTCTCCCGAGCTCGACTCGATCGCGGTGCGCGCGAGCTGGAACCCGGGCGAGCATCTCGCGCTGCAGGCGTCGTGGGCCGATCTCGAGAGCCCCGAGCAGCTCGAGCCGGGCGAGGACGAGCAGCGCTGGTCGCTGAGCGGCATCTACACGCGGCCGATCGCGAGCGGCAGCTGGTGGAGCCTGACGCTCGCCGGGGCGCGCAAAGACCGAAACGGGATGAAGGCGCTCGATGCGGCGCTGCTCGAGCTAGCGGTCCGCCCGACGCAGCGCTGGACGGTGTTCGTGCGCGGCGAGGCGCTCGAGACCCAGGAGCTCGGCCCGACGCCGGGCACGCCGATCGAGGACGTCGCGAAGGTCTCGCTCGGCGTGCTGCACGACTTCATGCCGCGAGAGAACCTGCGCCTCGGCCTCGGCCTCGTGTACGCGCAAGACTTCGTGCCGCGCGCGCTCGAGGGCTCTTATGACGGCGATCCTCAGGCGGTGATGGCGTTCGTGCGCGTCGCGGTCGACTGAGCAGGCAGTCGGGGGGAGGCATTACGGAGGTCCGCGATGCAGAACGAGCACGCCCGGTCACACGCGCCGAGTCATTATTGGCGGCTGCTCGCGATGACGCTGCTCTCGTTCCTGGCGATGTACGCGCTGATGTACGCGATGGTCGACCGCTTCTCGAATGCGCTGCCGAACGTCAACCAGGCCTACATGGCCGGCTTGATGACCGCCGCGATGGTTCTGATCGAGCTGCTCGTGATGGGCGCGATGTATCCGAAGCGGCGGCTGAACGCGGGCATTCTCGCGGCGAGCTCACTGCTGCTGGTCGCTTGTTGGGGACTGATCCGCGCGCAGAGCGGCGTCTCCGACGAGCAGTTTCTGAAGTCGATGATCCCGCACCACGCCAGCGCGATCTTGATGTGCGAGCACGCGACGCTGCGCGATCCATCGCTCGATCGGCTGTGCGCGGGGATCGTCTCCTCGCAGCAGCGCGAGATCGACTTCATGAAGCAGAAGCTGCGCGATCCGGCGGCGAAAAACGTGGGCGACGCACTTTCCGCGCGTTGACAGCCACTCACGAGACGGACTGCCACGCCGCGGGGCGGGCTGAAACCCGTGGCGCGCATCACGGACGCAACGCGCGGGCAGGTCGAAGTTCAGTTTCCCGCAACTCGGGTGGAAAGGCGCGCCATGAACGAGTTCGCGTTGCCGGCGCGCTGGCTGCTGGCTGGCCCGCTGATCGCCATCGGTGTGTTGGTGGTCACCGCGCTGTTGGGCGGCGAGGCGTTCTCGCGCTGGCTCCGGCTGCCGCGCATCGTCGGTTACGCCGCGACGGGCATCGCGCTCGGCGCGATCGGCATCGTGCCGCTGGAGCTGCGCGACGAGCTGCGGCTGGCGATCGATTTCTGCATGGGCGCGGTGCTGTTCGAGCTCGGCGCGCGCATCGATCTCGGCTGGCTGCGCCGCGCGCCTTGGCTTGCCGCGCTCGCGATCGGCGAGAGCGCGCTGGCGGGCGTTGCGCTGTATTGGGTGCTGAGCGCGCTCGTCGAGCTGCCGCCGGCATTCGCGGCGGTCGGCGCGGCGCTCGGCATCGCGACCTCTCCGGCAGTCGCGCTGCGCGTCGCGCAGGACGTGCGCGCGCAAGGCCAGGTGACGGAGCGCATGCTGATGCTTTCCGCGACGAGCACCGCCGTCACGGTGGTCGCGCTCGCGATGCTGCTGCCGACGCTCGCGGCGGCCGAGACGCCGCTCGCGCTGGACGTGCCCTGGGCCGGCTTCCGATCCGTCGCGCTAGCGCTCGCTCTGGCGGCGGTGCTGGCGGCGCTGGCGCTCGTCGCGTTCCGCGCGATCGGAAAGCGGCGCGAGGCGCAGCTCACTGCGGCATTCGGCTCGATCGCGCTCGCGGCCGG
>Ga0187894_10006877_pt1 | contig 10948 bp, 10 predicted proteins | sample GBC1701081metaG_FD_136650 | JGI IMG/M metagenome (GOLD analysis project Ga0187894, IMG submission 136650) | White microbial mat communities from a lava cave in the Kipuka Kanohina Cave System on the Island of Hawaii, USA - GBC170108-1 metaG ...
CGAGCAAGCTCGCTGGCCTACGAGCTACTTCTTGCCGTCTGCGATGGCGGCTTGGGCGGCGGCGAGGCGCGCCACCGGAACGCGATACGGACTGCACGATACGTAGGTCAGGCCGATCAGCCTTCGCCAAGGCTACGGCTGACAGGTCTTGTGGCAGAAAAAAGCCCCGGCGGTGAGGCCGGGGCTGGAAAGGGAACGGCGGATTAAGGATAATCCGCCCTACCAAGGTCACTTCTTGGAATCACTGATGGCGGCTTGCGCTGCAGCGAGACGCGCGACGGGCACGCGATACGGACTGCAGGAAACATACGTGAGTCCGATGCGGTGGCAGAATTTCACGCTGTCGGGGTCGCCGCCGTGCTCGCCGCAGATGCCGAGCTTGATGCCGGGGCGGGTCTGCCGGCCCTTCGCGATGGCGATCTGCATGAGCTGCCCGACGCCGGTCTGGTCCACCGAGGCAAACGGGTTCTTCTTGAAGATCTCGGACTCCTGGTAGGCGCCGAGGAATGAGCCGGAGTCGTCGCGCGACATGCCGAGGCAGGTCTGCGTGAGGTCGTTGGTGCCGAAGCTGAAGAACTCGGCCGTCTGCGCGACCTCGTCGGCGGTGAGCGCGCCGCGCGGGATCTCGATCATGGTGCCGACGGAGTAGGCGATCTTGACCTTCTTCTCGGCCATGACCCGGGCGGCGACCTCGTGGACGATGGCGGTCTGGAGATCGAGCTCCTTCTTGAAGCCGACGAGCGGGATCATGATCTCGGGCCTGGCCTTGAAGCCGGCCTTGGTGGCGTCGGCCGCGGCCTCGAGGACGGCGCGGGCCTGCATGGCGGTGATCTCAGGATACTTGATGCCGAGGCGGCAGCCGCGGAAACCGAGCATCGGGTTGAACTCATGCAGCTCGTGGACGCGCTGCATGATCTTCTCGACCGGGATGCCGAGCTTCTTGGCGAGGTCCAACTGCTGCTCCTTGGTGTGGGGCAGGAACTCGTGCAGCGGCGGATCGAGGAAGCGGATGGTGGCGGGGAAGCCCTTGAGCGCCTTGAAAATCCCGAAGAAGTCGTCGCGTTGGTAGGGGAGGAGCTTGGCGAGCGCGGCCTCGCGGCCCTTGAGCGTGTCGGCGAGGATCATCTCGCGCATGGCGTCGATGCGGTCGCCCTCGAAGAACATGTGCTCGGTGCGGGTGAGGCCGATGCCGACGGCGCCGAACGCGACGGCGATGCGCGTCTGCTCTGGCGTGTCGGCGTTGGTGCGGACGGAGAGCTTCGTGGCCTTGGCGCACCACTTCATCAACTGCACGTAGTGCATGAATTTCTCGGTCTTCTTCGCGGCGGCGTCGCCATAGACGAGGCCGGCGATGATCTCGGACGGGGCGGTCTTGATCTCGCCCGCGTAAACGGTGCCGGAGGTGCCGTCGATGGAGAGGAAGTCGCCTTCCTTGTAGGTGTGGCCGGCGACGGTGGCGGTCTTCCGGTCGTAATCCACCTGCACGGCGGAGGCGCCGCAGACGCAGACCTTGCCCATCTGGCGGGCGACGAGCGCGGCGTGGGAGGACACGCCGCCGCGGGCGGTGAGGATGCCCTCGGCGGCGATCATGCCGCGGAGATCCTCGGGGGAGGTCTCGACCCGGACGAGGAGGACTTTCTCGCCCTTGTCCGCGGCCTGGACGGCGCGGTCGGCGTTGAAGTAGATCCTGCCGGTGGCGGCGCCGGGGCCGGCGGGGAGGCCGGTGGCGATGACGCCCGCCTTCTTCACGTCGGCGGCGTCGAAGATGGGCGCGAGCAACTGCTCGAGCTGGTCGGCCGGGTTGCGCATGACAGCGGTCTTCCAGTCGATCAGGCCCTCGCGGACCATGTTCATGGAGAACTTGAGCGCGGCGGCGGCGGTGCGCTTGCCGTTGCGCGTCTGGAGCATGAACAGCTTGCCGTCCTGGATGGTGAATTCGATGTCCTGCACGTCCTTGAAGTGCTTCTCGAGGATGGCGCGGACCTTGAGCAGCTCGGCGTAGGACCTGGGCAGGTGCTTCTTGAGCTCGAGCACGGGCTCGGGCGTGCGGACGCCGGCGACGACGTCCTCACCCTGCGCGTTGATGAGGAACTCGCCGTAGAACTCGTTGACGCCGTTGGCCGGGTTGCGGGTGAACGCGACGCCGGAGCCGGAATTGTCACCGGTGTTGCCGAAGACCATGGCCTGGACGTTGACGGCGGTGCCCCACTCGGAGGGGATGTTGTATTTGCGACGGTAGACGATGGCGCGGTCGTTCATCCAGGAGCCGAAGACGGCGCCGGCGGCGCCGCGGAGCTGGTCCCACGGATCGTTCGGGAAGCTGCGGCCGGTGCGGTCCTTCACGAGCGCCTTGAAGCGCTTCACCAGCTCGGCCTGGTCGGCGGCGGTAAGCTCGGAATCCACGATATCCTTGTGGTATTTCTCGTGCTTGAAGTTGTGGATGACGGTCTCGAACGGCTCGTGGTCCTCGTTTTCCTTCTTCTGCACGCCGAGGACGACGTCGCCATACATCTGGATGAAGCGGCGGTAGCAGTCCCACGCGAAGCGCGGGTTGCCGGTGGCCTTCTCGAGCGCGACGACGGTCTGGTCGTTGAGGCCGAGGTTGAGGATGGTGTCCATCATGCCCGGCATGGAGTCGCGGGCGCCGGAGCGGACGGCGACGAGCAGCGGCATGCCGCCGGTGGCGCCGAACTTCGTGCCCATGATCTTCTCCATGTTGGCGACGCCGGCCTCCATCTGGGCCTGGAGCGCGGCGGGGTAGGTGCGCTTGTTCGCGTAGTAATAGGTGCAGACCTCGGTGGTGACGGTGAAGCCCGGAGGCACGGGCAGCCCGATGCGGGTCATCTCGGCGAGGTTGGCGCCCTTGCCGCCGAGGAGGGCTTTCATGGAGCCGTTGCCGTCGGCTTTGCCGGCGCCCCAGGTATAGACATACTTGGCGGATTTCTTGGAGGAGGCCGCCTTCGGGGCGGGCTTTTTAGCGGAGGATTTCTTGGCCATGGGAATGAAAGGGAGATGAACGCAAAGGAACGCGCATCGCACAGGGACGCGCGAGGGGTGTCAATCCTTCGGCAGGCTCAGGACAGGCCCCTCGGCAGGCTTCCTCCTTCGTCAAGGCTGCGGAGGACAGGCAGGGCAGGCTCCGGACGCGCGGCCAGGGTGTCATGCCGGTGAATTTACCGCGGGCGGGCCGCGCGGCTCCGTTTTCCCGGCCGATAACACGCATATTTCGCACTCCGCGGGGTGAAAGATGCGCCCGGTCGGGCCGACTGCGTCGGGGTCAACCGCGATCCCGCCAGCGCGGGACTCCGCCCGGAGGGCGGACGGATATTTCCCGGACCGGAAACCTCATGGCGGTGAGAAATATCCGGGATAACCCGCTATTGCCCGGGTCGGGCAAAACTGTTTGCAAGGCCGGGCCTTGAGCGACGATTCCCACAGCCACGACCACCCGGAGCCGGACGAGGAGACGCCCGTGGCCGGGGGCAAGCCCATGGGGTTCCTCGATCACCTGGAGGATCTGCGCTGGACGCTGCTGAAGTGCGCCATCGTTTTCGTGGTCTTCGCCGGTCTGATCGGGTATAACCTGCGCGAGTTCTCCGACGTGCTGCTTTGGCCGTGGGAGAGCGTGCGGACGGAGTTCCCGCAGTTCAAAAGCGGGCTGATTACGACGTCGCCCATGGGCATCTTCAGCATGATCATCAGCGTGTGCGTCATGGGCGCGGTGTGCCTGGCGCTGCCGTTCTGGTTCTTCTTTGGCGCGCAGTTCGTCGCCCCCGCGCTGACCCGCAAGGAGCTGAAGGTGCTGGTGCCGACCTGCCTGGCGGCGCTGGGGCTGTTCCTCGCCGGCGCGGCCTTCGGGTATTTCCTGCTCGTGCCGAGCACGGTGCGGGTGGCCTACGAGGGGCACGCCTACATGGGCGTGGACCCGATGTGGACGGCCGACAAATACTTCGGCCTGCTGCTCTGGCTCGTGCTGGGCGTGGGCGCGGCCTTCGAGTTCCCGCTCCTCATCGTGCTGGCGAGCTACCTGGGGCTGGTCGAGGTCGCCACGCTCCGCAAATACCGCCGGCACGCCATCGTGGGGGCGTTCATCGTCTCGGCCATCGTCACGCCGACGCCGGATCCGTTCACGCAGACGGCGTTCGCGGTGCCGCTGTGCCTGCTCTACGAGCTGTCGATCTGGGTGTCGGCCGCGCTCGGCCGGCGCAAGGTTAGCTGATAGTAATCAGCCTGCTAGCTATGCAGTGCGCTGCTGAAGGAGACTGATAGGCAGGCGAAGATCCTCACTTGGAATCATAATCTCGCTACCAGCCTTCGACTCAGCAGCCGAATACTGCAGTTTAAAATTCCATATCCTTCTCCAGCTATACATCTCACGAATTTCTGGTGTGCTGTCGTAGGTCACAAGCCAGTTGATGTGCCCGATGCGTCGCAAGAATCGCGCTAGCTCCAGATGTTCTCTGGGCGTGTAATAGTTGAGATAAAGCCGTGAACCTTTGACGTAGTATGGCGGATCAAGATATACGAAATACGACGACCTGTCTTCCTGCGGCAATAGATGTGTTCGGAGAAATTTGATGGCATCCAAATGATAGATGCGGATGCTCTCACGTAAGGCGGCAAGCCTTTCGATGCGGCGAATTAGCTCGGTTGGGTTATAGCGTGCGTCGATTTTCCATTTTCCCATTTGATCCAAGCCGCCGATGACACCACCGGTGGGCATGATTCCTGAACGATTGCAGCGGTTTAGGTAGAAGGCAGCGAAACCAAGTTCGACGATACGGCGCGGGCGTGCGTGATAGACTGCACGTTGCCGCTGCCATTCCTTCACCGACACTGGAGTTTTTCGGATTAGTTCTACGAAGGCATCGGTATGGTTCAGGACTGAATGCCAGAACGACCATACACTGCGATCGGCATCGTTGAGCACGATTCGAGAAACCTTTCCGGCCAGAAGCAGATTGACGGCCGCGCCTGCGCCGCCTGCGTAGGGTTCGACATATGTGCAGCCCTTGATCTTGTTCGCTTCAATGGCGGCGGCCAGGAAATCGGTCAGGATCGCCTTTCCGCCTGGATACCGCAAGGGGCTGTTAGTTTCAAACGCAGGCATCTTGTCAGGCCGCCAGCAGCGATGTTACCAGCGCACGCACGAGCTCGTGCGATGCGCCATGCTCGATTCGTGGAACCAAGGCTGCGATGCGGCAGCGATCAAAGACGATCACTACCCGCGATTTTTTGATCCAATCGGTCTTGGTGAGTGTAAAAGGAACGAACAGGACACTGTTCACTGCACTTGTCTCAACGCGCAGCCAAATGTCTAGAAACTGTAGCGGCTCCGGATTCTTGTCCTGCCAGCTGTCACCGGTCGCGCACTGACCAAAAAGGCACACAAAATTGCAGCGTTGATCGGCGAAGGACCGCCATGCAAAAACGTCTAGCCCATCGTCTTTCTCGGCATCCGGCACTAGCTCGCCGAGCCGTCGGCCGCACAAAGCGTCTGCGAGTCCCTGCAGCGCATCTGAAAAACCGGAGCCATTGGGGCGGGGTGCACCGAAATGGAACCCGCGCGCACCTTGCGCTTTCCCTCCAAGATAATTTTCTGCTGCGATAACGCAGATTGCTTCGAATAGTCGGGCAGGATAGGCCGCTCCTTGAGCCGTGGCCACCGCATCCTTGGAATTATGGATGAGCGAAATGAGCAGAAGATTCGTGTAACTGAAACCCGCCCAGTCCGCTTTCCGGGTGATGCTGGTGCCACCATCGTCTACATCAAAAGGATAGCCGACCCCGCAGCCGCTGGCCCGGCGCTCGATTTCACCCATGACGTCATCCAATACCGGATGATCGGCAAACTGACGCGGCTCTCGCTGCCCTTCGTTCTCTGCATCTCCGGCCCCCGCAATGCCGAGTTGGCGGGCCAACTCTAAGAGTGAACCAACGCCATTCGCGGACGTTAGCGCTTCATATTCCAGCCAGTCGGCCAGTTTGATCGTGTCATCCTTCAGGCGGGGAGTGTGGAGCGTAATTGGCATCGTCCTACTCGGTCGATGAGCGCGCCCCGCGGCCTTTCTCGCCTTTCCTGATCCGTTCCAGTCCGTCCACAATTGAACCAGACAGCTTATACGCTGTCTCTGCCGCCTCGATTTCGTCCAGCGTGCCTTGCGCACCGGTCGGATAAACGCCGGTAGCATCTTTCAGCGCTCGAACCGCAAGCGCCATAGCGTCGTCGAACAGGCGCTTGTCACCCAAGCTCGCATCCCGTGCGACAGAAAGACTGAGACCCGCCCGGAGCGCCTTGATGCCGGCAGGCTTACCAAGCGCGGTTTCGAGATCGGATAGATCGGGATTCTGGCTTGTGATGAGGGGCTTGATTTCTGGCGGCGGTTCCTTCCGGCCATAAAGCCAGATGCAAATCTGGCCCAGTTCTTCCTTCTTCTCCTTGGGCACGGGATTCCGGCTCTCGTAATTCACTTTGTTGTCGAGCCCCAAAAACTTCATGAAATTGGGATATTCGATGCCAGTGTAGAGGTGCGAAAAAGCAAAGCGCTTAGGCACACGTTGCTCGCGGTCGAAGACCTTCCATGTTTCGGCCTGCCGCAACACACACCAGCCGCGATAGAGCCGTTGCACTGTCGTGTGCCTGTCACCAATCTGCTGCGCGACATCCTTGAGGCTGACTTGGTATTCTTCGTGCACATTGGCGATGAACTCTGCTTTGCTGAACGATCCCCAGGGTTTGGGTCCATTCACATGTTTAAAGCCGACGAACTGCCAGAGCTCTTTGCGCTTCGACACAATGCACGGCAGTTTTTCTAGTTCATTGCGTAAGGCCGTGGTCACAGACTCGAACGCCTCGAACTGCGCTGCGCCGATTTTCTTCCGGAATTTCTCGTCGGCGATGGCCTTGGCGGCTAACAGGCGACGATTGCCTTCGATCACGATGAAGTCGCCATCCTTCCGCTCTTCCACCATCAATGGCTCGTGTTGGAAAAAATGCCCCGCCGAGGTGATTGACATTACGATTTCATCGGCCGCTAGCAGCCTCCACAGCGCTTTGCCGATGGCATCTTCGTCGCTCCGGTCCAATTCCTCGACTTCCGAGAGACGGGGGTTCTCGGGATCGAAATGTAGTTTTCTGATATCGATGGACTTTACCGGCGACATGACGGGACGGGGCTAAACTATTCAGCCGATATAGCTTTGGCAGCGCGATTTAAGCAATAGTGTTCTGTAGCGGCAATGCCTTAGCTCGCGGCATCACGCACTTATCACTGGGCTGATTATACCCTGTGGATGCTGCCGTCAGTGCTAATCTTGCGCCCACGCTCTGTTCGACCGAGCCGGGGATTGGATGTGGCAATCTATTACCGCGGCTTCGCCGCCTCCGGCCAGCAAGCAGGATTGAGGCCGCTTACTTCGCGGTATCGCGCTGGAAGCGGAAGACGACGCGCACCATGTGCATCGCGAGCCAGAACACGCCGGTCATGCACGCGGCGCCGCCGGCGGCCCAGGCGCGGACCATGGTCGGGTCGTTCGAGGGCACGTGGTTCTGCAGCACGTAGTAGAAAAACGTGAAGAACAGGGCGCAGGCCGCCAGGTCGATGACGAGCTGGACGGGGGGGGACTTCTTCTCGGGCGTGGCCATGCGGGCAAAAAGGCCGAGCCGGGCGGGTTTGTCCACCAGTTTTCTCGCGGGGCTGCCTGTAGGGGCGGCGCTTGTCGCCGCCCTCGGGCGTCGGCGAGCGACGCCCCTACAGAAAGGCATGGAGCCTACTTCTCCAAAAAGGGCGAGATCCCGGGCTGCTCGTAGCCGCCGCTGACGTAGATGAGCACGCCGTTCTCGATGGTGGCGGTGAAACTGCGGACGCCGTGGGTGTTCTTGCTGGCCCAGTCGGCGGCGACCTCGGCGAGGATGGGGAGGTATTTGCGGAGCGCGTCGGCGTCGTCGCGGTTGCGGACGTGGACGGTCCAGACCATGTCGGGCGGCTGGCCGTCCGCGCGGGGCTTGGGGTCGCGGGCGGTGATGGTGAGGTGTTTTTCGCGCACCTCGTCGGCCACCCGGCGGCGATAGTGGCCCATCGAGGGGTTGTTCAGCTCCTTCACCTCGATCTTGGCGGGCCCCATGCCGTATTGGAGGTCGAGCAGCACGTTGGCGTGCTCGGCGTCCGGCGCCTGATACATGCCGCGGACGGCGAGGCCCTCGGCGATGAGCCGGGCCGCCTCCTCCTTGTGCAGGCGGGTGCCCTCGATGGTGGAGGTGTCGGTGACGCTGCGGACGAGGTAGGACTTGTTGTCGAGGTCCACGCCCGTGCCGGGTTGGTGGCTGGACTCGACCGACAGCTCGTAGAGGCGCGAGCCGCAGCCGGTCAGGGCGAGGAGGCACCCGGCTGCGCCAAGGCTACGCAGGGCAGGGAAAACAGAAGACAGAAGACGGGGGAGGCGGGTCATGCGGGCGTGAGTGGGACCGGGGAAACGGGCCGGGGTTGCGCGCCGGGGGTTCACAGGCCCTTTTTCACGAAGACGACGTCCTTGCCGTCCTCGTCCACGAGGATCTCGCGCCGGCCATGGGTGTTGGACTCGATGAAGTCAATGGTGGCGGAGGCGAGGAGGGGCACGAACTTGCGGAGATCCTTGCTCTCGCTCTCGTTCTCGACCTCGACGCGCCAGAGGAACTCGGGCGTGCCGGGCGCGGGCTCGGCCTTGGCGCGGTTCTGCCGGGCCTCGAGCGAGAGGCGCTTCTTGTAGAAGCCGACGTTGATCAGCACCTCGCCGCGGGCCTCGTTGACGGCGATGGGCTCGGCGGGCTGCCGGGCGATGGCGGGGCCGTCGGCGGCGGCAACCGGGTTCTCCTCCGGCGGCTTTCCCTTCGCGGCGGACCGCCGGCGGGAACCGCGGGTCTCCTCGATTTCGACGCGGCGGCGCAGCGGCTCCACGCCGTAGTCCACCTCGATGATCATGTCGGCTGCGCCCTCGCTGGGCGCCTCGTAGAGTCCCTTGCCGGAGAGGGCCGTCTTGATGTGGCCGAGGGCCTCGTGGTAACGGAGGCTCTCGACCGTCGGGTCGGCCTGTCGGCTCCGGATCCAGAACGACTGCGGCTTCGGCGCCTCGGCCGGGAGCGGGTTGGCGGCGGACTCGATGCGGACCTGGTGGCTGGTCGTCTCGCACCCGGCGAGAAGGGCGGCGAGGATCAGGACAGGAATGGCGGGGGGCACACGCACGAGAGCCACAGAACACGGGTGCCGCGGATTGTCCACTCCGACCGCCCGGGCGGGCGCCGATCGCCGCCCCCCGGGCGGGCGCGCCCGGCGCATCGCGCATGATCTCGTGCGCGAAGGCGGAGGTGCGGGGCGGGGAAGGGTTGGCACGGGGCGAGGCTTGTGCCGGGATCCGGTGCGGGCAAAGCGATCACGCCCGGGGGCCGCCGGGGCGGGGCGGGGCGCGGCGCCGGACGGTCGGGTGAATCGCCCTTGTGCCCCGGCGGTCCCGCCGGTAGCGATGGGCGCTTCCATTCCGCATGAACATCTCCAAGGAATTTCGCAAACGCCTGCTCGCCGGCGAACGGCTGGGCGGCGCCTTCCTGAACCTCGGCTCGCCCGTGACGGTCGAGATCGCCGGCTGCGCCGGGTTCGACTGGCTGCTGATCGACCACGAGCACGGCCCCGGCAGCGACATGACCATGCTGCACCAGTTGCAGGCGGCGGCGGCCACGCCGGCCTTCGCGGTGGTGCGCATCGCGGCGAACGAGACCCCGCGTTTCAAGCGCGCGCTCGATATCGGCGCGGGCGGCGTGATGGTGCCGTGGATCAACACGGCGGCCGAGGCGAAGGCGGCGGTGAACAGCATGCGCTACCCGCCCCGCGGCATCCGCGGCGTGGCCAAGATGCACCGGGCCTGCGATTTCGGCGCCAACTTCGACGACTACTTCGCCCACGCGCACGAGCGGCTCGTGCTCATGACCCAGATCGAGACCGCCGAGTCGGTCAAGAACGTGGAGGCGATCGCGGCGGTGGACGGCGTGGACGTGCTCTTTATCGGGCCGATGGACCTGAGCACGAGCCTCGGCATCCAGGGCCAGCTCGGGCACCCGGATTTCCGCGCCGCGGTGAAGCGGATCTGCGATGCCGCCCGGGCGGCGGGCAAGGCCGCCGGCATCCTGCTGCTCAACCCGGCGGACCTGCCGCTGTGCGACGAGTTCGGCATCTCCGTCATCGCGCTCGGCAGCGATGGCGGGCACGTCAACGCCGGACTGCGCGCCAGCGCGGCGGCGATCAAGAAGCAGTGAGGGCGGTCGGGCCGGCGCGACTCCGGCCGCGGTTCAGAACGGCTTCACACGCTGGCAGAGCTGCAACGGCACGCCCCGCGGGTCGCGCAGCATGAGCAGGCGGGAGCCGTCGGGGGTGACATCCTCGGCGAAGAAGGTGGCGCCGGCGGCCTCGAACTTCGCGCGGTCCGCCTTCACGTCGGCGGAGACGACCGCGAAGTGGAACTTGAGCGGGTGCAGCGACTTGAAGTCGGTGCAGTCGGACTTCGGGTTCGAGTAAAGCTCGAGGAAGACGCGGCCGGTGTCATCGGCCAGGAAGGTCATGTGGGGCGGTTCGGCGAGCTGCCGGGCGATGCGGAAACCGGCGTGGTCCACATACCACTGCGCGTGCCGGTGGGCTTCGGGGACGTTGAGGGCGAAATGTTCGAACTTCATGGCGTTCATCACGGCCCGCCGGCGCGCGCGGTCAATATCTCCCGAAATATAGAACACCAGCAAGCAAGTAATCTGTCCGCTCGCTGGTGTTTGTGCCTACTTCTTATGGCACAATGGAGCCTACACTAGTGCTGTCAGCGGACGGGCTAATGCAGCCAGGTAGGGTCGGGTTAAATGCAGCCACTTTGAGAGGTTAGTTTACGTCGGCGGCGAAGATCGCTTTTGCCGAGGGCGTAATGAACCAACTCAAAG
>Ga0187894_10006878_pt1 | contig 10947 bp, 7 predicted proteins | sample GBC1701081metaG_FD_136650 | JGI IMG/M metagenome (GOLD analysis project Ga0187894, IMG submission 136650) | White microbial mat communities from a lava cave in the Kipuka Kanohina Cave System on the Island of Hawaii, USA - GBC170108-1 metaG ...
ACTCGCGACCGAGCGTTGAACTCCCCGAGTAGGACTCGAACCTACAACCTGCCGGTTAACAGCCGGCCGCTCTACCATTGAGCTATCGGGGAATCAACACTGCGATTCGCGGACCCGCAAGCGGGCGGCGGCGATTCACAATACGAACTTTAGGGTGCCCGTTGCAGGCTGTCAACGTCCGGCAACTCCCGGTCCGCAAATCAGTTGGGTGCTTTCGCCTAGCCGCGGGAAGGGGATCGCGGGCTTCACGCTTCAGCGGGATTGAACGGCGTGTCCGAGCCCAGCCCATGATGGAGGGGTTCCGGGGCGCCGCGGACCATCGCGCCGCATCGAAGCCACGCCGGCGGCTGCAACGATCGGCGTCCGCGGCGCGGATGTGGACCGCTTGCTGACGCGCGCGGCTCGGAAAACATTTGTGCACACCTCGGAAAGGCTCTCGCGCGGGTCAGAAGCGCGGGCGGGAACGGGCCGATCGAAATCACTGGATTCCCGCTTTCGCGGGAATGACAGTGGGGTATGTAGGCGTGGCAAAAGGGCGTGGGAGTGGCAGAAGGGTGCGGGAGAGGCGGAAGGGTACGTGGGAGCGGCAGGGAGCGCACGCGATAGCGCCGGATGAAGCGGCGGAAGCGTCAACGGTCGTTTCATGATCCGCGGCGGCTGTAACGACTACAGATTCGCCTTGAACCATTCGATCGACCGTTTCAAGCCGTCGTCGAAGTTCACCACCGGCTCGAATCCCAGCAGTTCCCGGGCGCGGGTGATGTCGGCCTGACTGTGCTTGATGTCGCCCGCGCGCGGGTCGACATGGTTCGGCCGGACCTGCTTGCCGAGCAGCTTGTTGATCTGCGCGATGATGCGGTTGACGGAGACGCGCTCGCCGCAGGCGAGATTGATCACCTGGCCGCGCAGCCCCTTCGCCTCGGCGGCGAGCATGTTGCCGCGCACCACGTTCTCGATGTAGGTGAAATCGCGCGTCTGCTCGCCGTCGCCGTAGATGGTGGGGGGCTGGTCGCGCATGATATGGGTGATGAATGCGGGGATCGCGGCCGCATACTGGCTCGTCGGATCCTGCCGCGGCCCGAAGACGTTGAAGTACCTCAGCGCCACCGTGGACATGCCGTAGACTTCCGCGAATGCGCGGCAATAGTGCTCGCCCGCCAGCTTGTTCACGGCGTAGGGGGTGAGCGGATCGGTCGGCATCGATTCGAGCTTGGGCAGCGTCGGCGATTCGCCGTAGGCGGAGCTGCTCGCCGCATAGACGAAGCGCGCGACTTTCTCGTCGCGCGCCGCCATCAGCATGTTGAAGGTGCCGTTGATGTTGCAGTCGTGGCTGGTCAGCGGATCGGCGACCGATTTGGGGACCGAGGGCATGGCCGCCTCGTGAAAGACGACGCGCACGCCGCGGCAGGCCTTCCGGCAGGTCGCCGCGTCGCGGATGTCCCCCTCGATGAAATCCACCTTGCCGCGAAAGAGGTCGATGGTCGCGGCCTTGCCGGTGCTGAGGTTGTCGATTGCGCGCACTTTCGCGCCGCGGCCGACGAGGTGTTCCACAATGTGCGACCCGATGAATCCGGCGCCGCCGGTGACGAGAAACTCGCTCAAGTCATGCTCCTGTCGGCCGGCGTTCGGGGGCCGGCGCTGTCTGATTCAACCTGGGAAGGCGATCCATCCCGCCGCCGGCCGTGATTGTATCGGAGGAGTTCCTGCGCGACTTTCTTGCGCGGGCCCTCGTCGGCGGGTTCGTCTGCACGCGTGCGGGCAATTTTTGCTGACGGGAGCGGCGCCGAGGCGCAATCTGTTTCCCCATCAATAGGCCGGCTTTGCGGCGGGTCATTCTGGGACTGATGTCGCTGATCCCCTGATCGACGGGCGGAATCATCGCCATGATCGCACGTCGGGGGGACCGGCCGTTACCGTTCCGCGCCTGCGCCTGATCGCGCCGCCGCGGTTCTAGTGAGCCGCGGACGGTTGACCGTCTCCGGTCCATCCGACCACCGTGAGGCCCCGCGCGTCCGCCTCGCGGATCATGATGTCGCGGTCGATTACGAGCGTGCGCCCGGCCTCGACGACGAGCACGCTGCCGCCGCAACGGTGTAGATGAACGACCGTCTCGGGGCCCACCGTGGGTACGTCGAACCGCGCGTCCTGGTTCGGCTTGGCTACTTTGACCAGCGTCCAGCCGCCCGCGGGACACAGCTCTCCAGCGCGGCGGATCATCCGGTCGGTTCCTTCGATCGCCTCCACGGCGATCACGTCGCGGTCCTTGACGGCCACCGACTGCCCCACGTCGAGGCGGCCCATCTCGCGGGCCATGCGCCAGCCCAGTTCGATGTCCGCCTGTTCGGCGGCGCTGGGAGCGCGCACCGTGAGAACGCCCGCCGGGGCGAGTGCGTCGGGACAGTATCGGGTCGAGTCGATCATCTCGATGCCTTTGCGGTGCAGTTCGTCCGCCACGGCCGAGAGCAGTGTATCGTTCCGGCGGTCGCGCGCCCGGAAGTACCAGACGCGGATCGAGGTCAGGTCGGGGCAGTAGGCGATCCACTGGCGCCACGCCGGCATCGCCAGCATGCGGGTCTTGTCGACGCGGCCGGCCATGATCGCCTCGCGCACGCCGTGCCGCCGGAACACGCGAATCCATCCGCCCAGCCGCACGATTCCGCGGCGTACGAAGACGTCGGCTTCACTCGCGAGCGTTTCGTCCGCCACGTCGCGGAGCCCGACGATCACGAGCCGCCGGCCCGCGCGCCGTGCGCCCCGCGCGACGATGTGCGGTAGCGCGCCGGCGCCGGCGATCAGGCCGAGCGGAGCCGCCGTGGAGGGCGCATCGGATTGGTGGAGCGAGTCAGTCACGCGACGTTGCAGATCCGGGACGACGGCGCCGCAGGGGCCGCGCCGACGCATGAGAGGTGGATTGTAGGACCGCGGCGCCCCGTCTATCCTCTGCGGAAAGATGCTGCGCGTCTATAGCTATGAGAAGCCCGCCCGGCCGCTGCTGGGGCCGATCTTCGCCGCCGCGGCGCTGGCCGCGACGCTATCGGCCGCGTGGGGCCTGCGCGAACTTCGCGCCGCCCCGGAACCGCTGGGCGAGCGGGTGCGACTGCCGGGGTGGCCGGTCTCCTTTTCCGCGCCGCGCGACTGGGTAGCCGCGGCGGAAGGGGGCGCGGACCGGGGCGAATCGCGCTGGCGCGACGAGATCACCTTTCAGAGCGCCGCGCGCGGAAACGTCTCACCCGACATCAGCATTTTCTACGACACGACCGGCTTCGGCCTGACGCCTGGCGTCGCCGCCAACATCGCCGCTTCGCGCCGAATGGGCGGCGCGCTGGGCGCGAGCGAAGTGAGCACTCATTCGATCGCGGTCGGGCCCCTGCTCGGAACGCTCAGGGAGATCGAGCTTCAAACGCAGCGCGGCCTGGAATATGTTCTGGTCGGCGCGGCGGGACTGCCCAATGGACGACTCTTCGGCGTGGCGGTGCAGGGAGCGGGACGGGCCGGCCCGCCCGAGCATCGGCTGCTGCGGAGCGTGTGCGGATCGATGGAGATGGTGACGCCGCGGCTGGGACGCCGACCGGAAGAGTTGGGCGGAAATCCGCCGATCCTCTGCGCCGCGCCGCCGCATGGCTGGATCGTGTCCGATCGTGAGGAGGAGTCGCCCGGATTCTATTTGACGTCGGATGCCGCCTCCGGCTTCGCGTGGGGCGCGCAGGTGCTGCCGACCTTTCTGGCGCTGGGGCGTACGACCGCGGATCTGGCGCAGGACTACGTGGAAAATCAGGCCTACCAGGTGTCGCCGCTGCCTGTGCCGGGCATGTCACGGTCGGGACCGAACGACTCGTCGGTGGTGCAATATGTCGAGGATGGCCAGGCAGTCTGCGCGCGGTTCATCGATCTGGGAAACCATCGCGCCGCGTTCGTGATGGGATTCGCGAGCGGTGAGGATCTCGAAGCGCTCGCGCGCATCTGCGCCGAGATTTCAGGTTCGGTCCGCGTCGCGCCGTCGGCGCAGTGGCCCTATCCCGTCGCGGCCGCCGAGGACCTGGGGCCGCGGCGGCTCGGACACTTCATGGCGGATGGCGCGAAAGCGCTGCTTTCCGGCGGCAGTGGACACGAGGCGTTCATCAGCGAGATCGCGGGAAGCCGCGTGGGTCGGCTTGAGAGCGTACGGGAACCGGCGCGGCAGGGTCCATCGACGCATCGCGGCAGCCAGACTCAGTCGCATCATCGACCGGGCGAACGGCGGCCGGTACTGGAAGCGCGCAGCAAGTGGGCGATGAATGCGGAGACGCTCGCGTTTCAGGTCGAGGAGGAGATCGTGCTGCGGAGCGGCTCGCTGCCGATGACCGTTTCGACGTCGACGCGCTCCGCGGGAGGCGAAGGACCGCTGCAGGTCACGGTGCGCGTGGGAGAGCGTTCCCGTCGCGGCACGCTGCGGCCGGCGCCGGGATTCGTCCCCGACCCGCTCATCGACCCGGTGCGCGCGGCGGTGGCCGCGGCCGGCGGCGACGATCCGCTCATTCTGCAATACATCAGCCTGTCGACCGAACGGCTGTCGGCCGCCTATCTGCAGCGGCGGCGCCCCGCCGCGGGCGACGATGAGGGGGGCGATGCGACGCACGGAATGTTCGAGGTGCGCGACTTCGATCCCGCCCCGGTGCGATATGATTTCGACGGCGATCGCCGCCTGCTGCGGATGACGTTTGGGCTGTCCGGCCGGCGTGTGCGCTCCGACGGCGCCGATTCGGGCGAAGGCGATCTGATCAATTCGATTCGCCGCTGGGTGCGGCCGGGAGCGCGCGGATCATGACGAGACGACGAAATCTCCCGCGGGCGATGTGCCGGCTCGCGGCCGGGCTCTGTGCCGCCACCGTGCCGGCGGGATCGACCGCCCGCGCGCAGCTCTTTTCATCGGTCGAGCTGCAGCCCGCCTACGTCGATCCAAGCTTCGGCTATTCGATCCGCGCGCCGAAGGGCTGGACCTTCTCGACGCGGCGGAGCGGCTACGGCTCCATGGGCGAGACGGTCTTTCAGACCACCGCGCCCGGCTCGGAGACCTTTCCGCCCGAAGTGATCGTGCGCTATCACAACAAGTGGCGCGATATGAACTCCGAGCAGTTCCTGGATGAGTGGAGCCAGAAACTCGCGGTCCAGCTCGGCGGCCAGAAGCCGACGGATCGAACCAGTCCGCGCATCGGCGGGCGGCCGGGCAGCCGCGTGACGCTGCGAACCAAGCAGGGCAACCGCGCTCTGACCACGATCGTCGCGGCGGTGCGGGCGCGGCCGCGCGGTTATTTCGTCCTCACCTATTCCGGCGACTCCAGGCTGGACAAGTCGGGCGTCGCGGCATTCGAGTCGGTGCTCGGCTCGTTCCGAGTGGTGGAGGATGAATCCTCCGACCGGGCGATCCGCGGTGCGATCGCGAATGGCGCGGCATGGCGGAAATCGCAGGCGTCGATCCGGCTGGCCGACAAGGTGCATCCGGTTGCCTATTACCGCGTCTCCGAGGGATTGCGCGAGACGGGCTGGCTGATGGTGACCGAGCAGCCTTTCACGGATCACGGCGTCTCCGGCGTGCGCGTGCTGGACCAGGGCTGGTCCTTTGACGGCGACGGCGCGCGGCATCAGACGCTCGGGACCACTTTTCTGAGCGACGACCTGCAGATCGAAAGCTGGCAGTCCTCGGTGGTCACGCTCGAACCGACGAAGGACGGCGAGCCGGCCAACATCGGCTACGCCTATGAGGAAGGCGCGCGGGAGCGCGACGTGCTGATCACCGCGCAGTCCTACGCCTTCGCGCAGCGCATGGTGAACAATCCCTACCTGAAGCTGCCCGAGGGCTACCTGTCGCGCCTGCTGCTGCGCTGGTTCCCACGCCTGACGAATCTTTCCAAGAGCGGAACCTACGCCTTTTCCACCTTCGACCACCAGCGCGGGGCGCTGGTGCTCAAGATGATCGAGGTGCGCGGCAAGGGCGGATTGAGCTTCGGCGGCGGCGGGTCGTTCACCGTCATCGAGCGCGAGGGGCTCTCCGGCCCCCAGACCGAGATGACCTTCGACGGCGCCGGCCGCCTGCTCAGCATGAGCGGCGGCGGCATCCGCATGGAACGGGCGGACGCCTCGGGATCGATGGGGCGCTGGTCCAAGCAGACCGCGCAGGCAGCCACCGATCTCAAGGCGCTTCAGACCGCCTTTGACACGTCGCTCGGCCGACTCAGGAAAGAGTAGCGCGGCGCCGGAGGCAGGCCAGCCCCGCGACCAGCAGTGTCATCACGCCCGGCTCGGGCACCACGCGCACGTTGTCCACGCCGACGATGGCACTGACGCCGTCCGGATTGATGGTCCGCACCTCGATCCAGCCGACCGATGCAAAAAGCGCCGAGAATGAGGGAGCGCCGCTTTCCTGCGTCCAGCCCATGCCCATCGCGGTGGCGTCGGGCCAGGTCGGGTCGAAGCTGACGTCGTGCGACTCCCAGAGGTTCGCATTCGGGGCGATGCCGCCGAAGTCGTAGTGCCAGCCATTCTCGGCGACATTGCGGCGGAAGCGAATGTGAGCTTCGTCGAGCGTTGTGTTGAAGACGTTGATGTCGAATCCCGCGCCGTTGATGCCCGCGGCGGCGTAGTCGCCGAGAAAGCCCGGCGTCGTGCTGTTACGCGTGCCGATGTCAAAGCCCGTCGAAAGGTCCTTGCGAATCTGGACATGGCCGCCGGGATTGCCGCCTGCCGCGGAATGAATCTGGACCGTGGCGATGGTGCTGACCACAAATCCCTCCGCATCCGCGTTGTACCGCGCCACCGTGCCGCTCATGGCCGCTGAGGCCGTTCCGGCGGAGGCCAGCCAGCCGAAGAGCGCCCAGGCGAGTAGTGAATTTCTGATCTTCATCCCTTTCTCCTTTGTGTTTGTATGGGTCCTGGTCAGGCCGCGATCGGCCCATGACGAAGCGGGACAGCCCGTCAAACTTCGCGTTTGAATTCCGTGGAGGGGGCCCGCCGCTGGGGCGGCCGTCGCACGGCAATCATTGAATGGACAATTCGTCGGTGATCCGCGGTGAAATGCGGATACAGAATTCTCCCCTCAATGCGTATGTCCCTCGAAGCGGCAGGGTCAAGCGATGTCCGGAAAAATGACTACTGCGGTCAGCCGGAAGCGCCGCGGGTCAGCCGAAGATGTCCGCCCGCCGCCCGGCGTGCAGTCCAGTCCGGAGGAAGCAGCGTGGTCGAGGCATCGTCGAGCAGCAGGGCGGGACCGGTGAGTTCCTCCTCCGAGGCGAGATGGCTCCGGTAAATGAGCGGGGTCTCGGTCGGCCGGTCGAACCAGACGGTCGCGGAGGCGGGGGCACTCGGCGGCGGAGGGACCGGAGCGGTCGCAGTGCCGCCCGGCGGACTCGGATCGGGAGCGACGGCCTGCGGGATCGAGGGAGCAGGAATCCTCGCGCGGGCGCGAAGCGTGATCGCCTCAACCGGGCGCGACGGGTCGGCGAATCCGAAGCGCTGCTCATGCAGCGCGTGAAAGGGCGCGCCGAGGCGATCCAGGTCGGTCATCGACTCCAGCGGCACGGTCAGTTCGTAGGCTTGCCCGCGATATCGCAGGTCGACGAACCGCTCCACCTCGCCGTCGTCTGCGTCATATCCTTCGCGAATGACGGCGTCGTAGGCCTGATCCATCAGGGCGGACATCGCGTAACGCAGCTCGTTGAGATCGATGGAGTCATCGCGCCGCGGCAGCGATCGCGAAAACTCCAGCAGGATGTCCGCGTGGATCAAACCGCAGGCCGAGAGCACGCCGCTTTCGGCCGGCACGATCACCCCCGCGAGATCGAGCGCGTCGGCCAGTGCGCATGCGTGCAATCCCCCCGCGCCGCCGAAACTGATCAGGTGGAAATCCGACGGGTCATATCCCTGCTGCGCGCTGACCACGGAGAGGGCGTGTTCCATTCCGGCGGTGCAGACGTCGACCACGGCCCGGGCGGCGGCCGTTCCGTCGCAGCCCATCTCCGCGCCGAGCCGCGCAAGCGCGTTGTGCGACCGCCGCGGATCGATCGGCATGCGCCCGCCGAGAACGGCGTCGGGGCGGATGCGGCCGAGCACCACGTGCGCGTCCGTCACGGTGGGGCGGTCGGATCGTCCGTAGCAGGCCGGACCGGGATCGGCGCCGGCCGACTCTGGGCCGACGCGCAGCGCGCCGCCCGAATCGATTCGCGCCAGCGAGCCGCCTCCCGCGCCGACGGTGTGAATCGCCAGCATCGGCACCGCCACCGGCAGGCCGCCGACGCGGGAATCGGTACGCACCGCCGGCTCGCCGTCGCAGAGGGCCACGTCCGTGCTCGTTCCGCCCATGTCGTAGCTGATGACGCGCGCGATGCCCATCGCGGCCGCCACGCGCCGTGCCGCCACCACGCCGCCGGCCGGTCCGGAGAGGATCGTCCGCACCGCGTGCGTTGCGGCCTGCGCGGCGCTGATCTGCCCGCCGCTCGACTGCATGACGCGCAGCGACGAGACGCCGCGGCGGCGCACGGCCGGTTCGAGCCGCGCGAGATAGCGTTCCATTTTGGGCGCGACGTAGGCGTTGACGACGGTGGTTGAGGCGCGTTCGTACTCGCGGAACTCCGGCAGCACGTCGGACGAAGCGAAGACGCGCACGCCGCGCGCACGGCCCAGTTCGACCAGTCGCTGCTCGTGCGCCGGATTGAGAAAGCTGAAGAGCAGGCAGGCCGCGGCAGTCGTGATTCCCTCGCGTTTCAGCCGGTCGAAGAGTGTCGCGGCGGCGAATTCGTCGAGCGGTTCGAGCACTTCGCCCGCGGAGCCGACTCGCTCGGTGACGCCGTGACAATCGCCGGGTTCCACCAGCGCGGGGGAGCGGCGCACCGCGAAGGTGTAGAGATCGGGCCGGTCCTGCCGACCGATGTGGAGGAGATCCTCGAAGCTCGCGGTGGCCAGAAACGCGACGCGCTCGCCGGCTCGTTCGATCAGCGCGTTGGTGGCGACCGTTGAACCATGCACCAGGTCGAGAGGTGGCGCAGCCGCGTCGCGCGGCTCGACCAAACCCAGCTGACTCATTCCATCAAGGATGCCGCGCAGGTAGTCATCGGGCGTGCTGGGAGTCTTGGCGGTGCGCACGCCGCGCCCGTCCCACAGACAGAGGTCCGTGAAGGTTCCGCCGACGTCGATTCCGAGCAGGTGACGCATGATCGTCTACGGCGCATATGCTGGCGTCTGGCGCGCTGCGCCGCTACCCTGACGCGTCGACGCATCCGGCAGGTCGGTCGCGTCGCCGGTCTCTCGCGGCCTGTCGGCCGCGCGCGACGCGCCTTCGCCAGCGAACCGGACGAATGTCCAGCCTGATTCGCTCACAGCTTCAGACCGACGTGCGGCCGCCGCCCCCCGCGGGCGAGCGGGCGGTGCTCATCGTTCTGGCGGGGCTGGTCGCATCGCTTCTCTGCGGCGCATTTTCTCGCGGGTATTACCACGCGGATGATCTGACCCACTTCCTCTTCGCGCAATGGGCCTGGAGCTGGCCGGAATACCTGTTGCACGATTGGGGGCGGCCGGGGTTCACATCGCTCTATTTCCTTCCCGCCGCCTATGGCTGGGGGATGGCGCGGGCCTGGTCGGCCATCCTCTCGGCGATCACGGCCTGGTTTACGTTCCGCATCGCACAGCGTCTGCGGATTCCGCGTCCCTGGCTCGCGCCGCTCTTCCTCTATCTTCAACCGCTCTTTTTCCGCCTCTCGGAGACGACACTGACGGAGACGGCGCTGACGTTCTATCTGACGCTGGCCATCTGGCTCGCGCTCCGCGACCGCTGGGAGCTGGCCTCGGCGCTACTGTCGCTGGGACTGACCGCGCGGCACGAGGCGATTGTGTTCATTCCCATTTTCGCCGCCGCGGCGCTGGTGCATCGCCAGCCGCTGCGGAGGCTCTGGCCGCTGCTCTGGGCGCCGCTGGTCGTCAACGTGCTGGCGTGGCTGTTCGGCATGAGTCCCCCGGCGGCGCTCCTGATGCATCCAGGGGGGACCGGCCTCTATGGGCGCGGCGGCTTCTACGAATTCTTCGCGCGCAGCCTAGAGGCGTTCGGTCCTGCGGTCGCGGTGCTGGGCTTCGCAGGCATCGGCGCGACGCTGACGCGCGACGGCGGCGGATTGGTCGTCGGCTCGGCCACGCTCTTCTTCATAGCGCAGGTCGCGGTGCGCTGGCTGGGGCTCTATGACTCGGCGGGCTACTCGCGCTTCCTGGTTCCGATCGGGCCGCTCTGGGCGATCATGGCGGCCTCCTCCTGGAACCGGCTGGGCACGCGCGACCCGCAGCGCCGCATCGGCGCCGCGGTGACCGTGGCGGTCGCGATGGGCGGGCTGTGGCTCGCGATGGAGCTGATGATCCGATTCGCGCTGCGCGACATCGAGGTCCCGCGGCTCTGGGAGGCCAAATGGGGCGTGCGCATCGCGACGATCGGCACGACGCTGATCGTCGCCTATTGCTGGGCGATTCATCGCGCGGCGCGACACGGCGGCGGCCCTTCCATGGAGCCGCTCAAGTGGCTGCTGGGGTTCATGATCCTGTTTGCCGCGCTCGCGATGGGCGGTCCGCTCCGGCCCCGGCAGGATGAACGGCAGATCGACCAGATTCTCGCCTGGCTCGAACAGTCCGGGCTGCGCGAGCGGCCGATCGTCTCGGCCCACGTCTGGGTCACGCATCGCACAGGCGTGCGGCTGCCGCCGCGCGATCTGCGCATCGCGGGGCGCGTGGCTCATGCCGCGACCGGGACGCTGGTCTTCTGGGATTACCAGTTCGCGCCGGCCGAGTCACCGCCGCTGCGCCTCGAGGATCTTCAATCGCCGCATTACCGGCTGATCTATGCGACGCCGTCGGAGGGGGAAGAGGTGCCGCGGTTCCAGATTTTTGAGAAGCTCGTCGCGCCGGAGGGGGAGTCCCCGCCCGCTCCCGGCTGAGCCGGCG
>Ga0187894_10006879_pt1 | contig 10946 bp, 7 predicted proteins | sample GBC1701081metaG_FD_136650 | JGI IMG/M metagenome (GOLD analysis project Ga0187894, IMG submission 136650) | White microbial mat communities from a lava cave in the Kipuka Kanohina Cave System on the Island of Hawaii, USA - GBC170108-1 metaG ...
AAGTAAGGGAAGCGAGTCAGCGCGGAATTGATACCTCCGCGGCATTTATTAAGGAGTATAGCTCCTACAAAGAAGAGTTGAAAAAACCGTATTTGCCCGAAAGCAAACTTATTGATAGCCTGGTTAAGATAACATACAGACGCCTGCAAGAGGAAGTGAGGGTGTCCCATGTTTTGATTGAGGTTAAGTCAAATGCCCTTCCTGAAGATACACTTCAGGCTTACAACAAGGCATTGGAAATTAAACAGCGTGCAATCGCAGGTGAGGATTTTGGATCATTAGCTGCACTGTATTCAGAAGAGCCCATGGCACGAACCAGCAAAGGTGATTTGGGATATTTTACGGCTTTACAAATGGTATATCCTTTTGAAAGCGCAGCGTACACATCAAAGAAAGGAGATGTTGTGGGACCTGTACGCACCCGGTTTGGGTATCACATTCTGAAAATTGAAGACCGTAAACCTGCACGTGGTGAAGTAGAAGTATCACACATCATGATTCGCACAGGAGGCGAGCGAGATGAAGCCAAATCTAAAAACCTTATTTTTGAGATTCATGATCAGCTTCAGGGGGGCGTTGCATGGAATGAGTTATGTAAACAGTACTCCGAAGATCAAAGCACGAAAGGTACCGGAGGGAAGCTCCGCCCTTTTGGGGTAAGGGCTATGGCCACGGTACCCGAGTTTGACCGTGTGGCATTTTCGCTACAACATACGGGCGATTTTTCTGATCCATTTCAAACACAATTTGGCTGGCACATTGTACGGTTAGAAAAGAAAATCCCATTGCCATCGTTTGATGAGATGGCAACAAGCTTAAAAAGCAAAGTGGCGCGCGATGAACGGGTGCAGCTCTCGAAGCAGGCACTTATGCAGAAATTTAAAAGCGACTTCTCATTTGTAGAAAATTCAGAAGTTAAATCGAAAGTGCTGGCAACTGCCGATACTTCTCTTTCGAAAGGGAAATGGAAAATTCCGACCAGTGTCACTGGTAAAGAAACACTCTTTTCAATCAAGTCCAAGAATGTATCGGCTTATGATTTTGTGAAGTACGTTCAACAAAATCAAAAGCCAAATGCCCAAACACCTGATAAATACATCGAGGTGCTTTATCAGGCGTTCGTTGAAAAATTAATCAACGAGTTGCTGGAGATAGAGATTATCAAGACACATCCTGATTTTGAATTGCTGCTGAAAGAATATTATGAAGGTATTTTGCTGTTCGATATCATGGAAAAGGAAGTGTGGAAAAGAGCCAGTGAAGATTCTCTTGGTCAGCGAAAATACTTTGATGCCAATACGGGAAAGTATACAGCGGGTGAACGTGCAGCGGCAGTTATATATACTTCCGGAACGGCAGAAATTATTTTGACATTAAAGGGATTTGTAGAAAAGAAGGACACGGTTAACATCCGGAATGTTATTCAATCGAAAGGAGTGCGACAAGAGGCAGGCGTTTTTCAGAAAGATGACAGGCCGGTGTTAGCTAAAATTGATTGGAGACCAGGTCTTTATTCAGTGGAAAATAACAGAATGTACTACCTTGTGCAGATAACGGAAATGGTGCCTCCGGGCTCCATGTCATTTAAAGAAGCCAGGGCTTCCGTCATTTCGGATTATCAGGACAGTCTGGAAAAGGAGTGGCTTGAACAACTCAGAAAAAAATACCCGGTAAGCGTAAATGAGAAAGCAAAAAAATATGTGGTTGAAAAGCTCAAGCCTTAGGGCTGCTATTCTTTGTGTGCTTTTACTTTCGGGTTGCGAGTTCATTAAAATGAAAAGTGAGCAGGCTTCTGAAGAAGTGAAACGATACCCGGTGGCCCGGGTAAACAATACGTATCTGTACAAGGATGAATTGAATGGCATTGTAACAACAGGCTCAACAAAAGAAGACAGCGCTGTTCGGATTGAGTCTTATATTAATAGCTGGATTCGCAAACAGTTGCTGATTCAGGAAGCTGCACGCAAAATAGATATCAACGAGGCAGAAGTGGAACGAAAGATCCTGGATTATCGCTTTAGCTTAATCGCATACGAATATCAATCCTATTTTGTAAAGCAGCATCTCGATACCGTTGTACTCAATAACCAAATTGAAAAATATTATAAAGAAAATATTGACAATTTTACTCTGAAGCAAAACATCGTACAGGCCACGTTCATGAAAGTACCAAAAACGGCCCCCCGTACAAATAAGGTCAAAGATTTGATTTTTTCGAAAAAAGAGAAAGACGAGAAAGAGCTAAAGTCGTATTGTTTAAGTTTTTCAGCAGCCTATCATCTGACCGACTCCACCTGGATGGTGTTTGACGAATTGGTAAAAAATTCGCCATTGGCAGAGATCCCGAATAAAATTCAGTTTTTAAAGGCCTATACTTATTATGAAACCTCGGATGATAACTATCTTTACTTTTTAAAAGTGGCCAAATACCGCATTTCAGACAATATTTCGCCACTTGAGTTCGTAAAGGATGATATCCGCAATATTATTTTGAATAAGCGCAAGGTGGAACTTGCCAAAAAATTGGAAGATGATGTATACAACACCGCAACAAGTGAGAAAGAGTTCGAAATTTTTAAGTAACACGTTTAAACTAGGATTGGCTGTTTCAGTCGGCTTTTTTTTAGTATCCCAAATCTCAATGGCCCAGGAAGATCAAGGTTTTGTGGTGGATAAGATTATTGCCAAAGTCGACAATTACATTGTACTGAAATCGGAATTGGACAGAGCTTACCTGGAATATGTTTCTAATGGCGGTCAGGGTGGTGATCAAACACGGTGTCAATATCTTTCGTTGCTCATTCGCAATAAGTTGATGATGGCCAAAGCCGAGATTGATTCGGTCGTGGTGTCGGATGATGAAGTAGATGCAAATACCGAACGCAGGATGGACATTATACTGGCGCAGTATCAAGGCTCGGCTGAAGAACTTGAAAATAAATTTGGGAAATCATTTGAACAGATTAAAGCAGAATTGCGTGACCAGATTCGCGAGCAAATGGTGGTGGGGGAAATGGAGAGTACGATTACAAAAGATTTAACTGTAACGCCTGCTGAAGTTAAGCGCTTTTTTAGCCGCATACCCAACGACAGTTTGCCATACTTCTCTGCCGAAGTAGAAGTAGCGCAGATTGTGAGAATTGCCAAGGTCAGTGATAAGCAAAAAGAAGAAACCAAAAAACAGTTAATCGAATTGCGTAATCGCATATTAACCGGTGAAGATTTTTCATCGCTGGCAAAAAAATATTCGGCCGACCCGAGCGTAGCGAGCAACAATGGAGATATGGGTTGGGTAGGCAGAGGAACCCTGGTTCCTGAATTTGAAGCAATGGCGTTTAAATTAAAGCCAAATGAAATTTCCATGCCGGTAGAAACTGACTATGGATTCCATATCATTCAGTTATTGGAGCGAAGGGGTAATGAATACCATTCCCGCCACATTTTAATGTCGCCCTCTCCGTCTGCTGAAGACGTACAGTTGGCAAGCATGTTCCTTGACAGCATTCGATCGATCATCATCAGCGACAGTATAGCTTTTCAAAAAATGGCAAAGGAGCATTCTGATGACATGCAAACAAAAGGCAGCGGGGGCTTTTTCTCCGATCAAAACGGAGCGTCTCGGCTGTCAGTAGATGAAATCGATCCGGTTGTATTTTTTGCGATTGATTCCATGAAAGTCGGATCAGTTTCCAGGCCACTCACGTACCGCACCGATCAGGGTAAAGAAGCTGTGCGTATTTTGTATTATAAATCAAGAATGACCCCGCACCAGGCTTCACTCAAGGATGACTGGAACAGAATTCAAACGGCAACACTCAACCAAAAGAAAAACGGGATACTGGAGAAGTGGTTCGGCAAGGCGAGAACGGATGTCTTTATCAGCATTGACCCGTCTTACAACTTTTGCGGGATTCTGGATTAATAAACATCGCTTACCGCATGTGTAAAGAGGTTAACTTTGCACGCGCTGTTGCGTTATTTTACAGATGTAATATTCGATGTGTATAATTAAAGGCATCACACCCTAAGTTCGCATGGTAAAATTTTCATCAGATGTGGAGGCAGCCGATGCATTGGCAGGTACCTACAAAAATTTAGCAACTGAAATCTCGAAGGTCATTGTTGGACAAGACGAAGTGGTGCGGCTTGTACTCACCGGTATTTTTTGCCAGGGTCACTCCTTATTAGTGGGCGTACCCGGGTTAGCCAAAACATTATTGATTCAAACAATCGCTAAAGCGTTAAACCTTGAATTCAAACGAATTCAATTTACCCCCGACCTGATGCCCTCCGATATTGTAGGTGCAGAGACGATGGACAAGGAACGTAATTTTAAGTTTGTAAAAGGCCCTGTATTTGCCAACATTATTCTGGCCGATGAGATAAACCGCACACCGCCCAAAACACAGGCGGCCCTGTTGGAGTCCATGCAGGAATATGCCGTTACCATCGCGGGCCAACGGTATGAATTACCGAAACCATTTTTTGTATTAGCCACGCAAAACCCCATTGAACAGGAAGGAACGTATCCGTTACCCGAAGCACAACTCGACCGGTTTATGTTTAACATCCTGTTGACGTACCCGTCTTTTGCAGAAGAAGTTCAGGTAGTAAAATCAACCACGACAGACGAGGGAAAATCTGTCAATAAAATTCTTACTGACGCTGAAATTGTAACGTATCAGCATTTAGTTCGCAAAGTGCCGGTGGCCGATAACGTAATTGAATATGCAGTGCGCCTGGCCAATAAAACCCGCCCGCAAACGCCAGAAGCTTCTGCTACTGCCAATGAATATTTAGAGTGGGGAGCAGGACCACGTGCTTCGCAATACCTGGTGCTGGGCGCGAAGTGCAATGCGCTGCTCAATAACAAGTATTCGCCCGATATTGAAGATGTGCAAGCCATCGCGAAGCCTGTGTTGCGCCACCGCATGGTACGCAATTTCAAAGCTGAAGCCGAAGGCATTTCAGTGGATGAGTTGATTAACAGGCTGATGCAGTAGCGTCTCAGTTCTTAGCCTTTTGCTCTTTCTCTAATTAGCTCGTCATTAAATCCGAAGGGCTGAAGGATTAAAGGTTTTTAATTTATTAGCCCTCCATTCTCCAACTATTTCTGACTCAATAGAAAATTCTATCCTGACGGTACCGTCAGAATTCGTCAACCTTCGGACAGATTATGCATTCTTAATGCATAATCTGGGTTCAAGTGTTATCGGTGCCACTTATTATGGCTACGAAAAGAAAAGTCCCGGGGTTAGGTCCGGGACTTTCGTTGTTTCTTGAGTTCGTTGTGCCAGTTGTTGTTAATTAACAGCTGTGATTGGCAAGGTAACTTCGAGCTTCTCCCAATAAATAGCTATTTCCCCTTTTTTGTTTTCCGCTGTCTCTATCAAGTAACGAAGTCTTTCCTGATTTGCTCCTTCTATTTCTGGTTTTACTTTGATTCTCGCGAGGTCATCTTTTTGGTCGTACTCGTCTGTGAGGTGTTGTTCCCAATTTTCGTTGATGATGATTGTCCACTCATCTTTAGAGGGGATGGTAAACAAGCCATACTTACCGCCTGGTATTTCGACATCACCGATTTTTATCGCGCCCTCAAATTCAACAGATGTTGCCTTATGTGCCCCCGTCACCCAAACCTGATCCATCGGAACAAGCCCGCCCCAAATAACACGACCGCGTACCGCAGGCGAATAATAGTTAATGGTCACCACCGTATTTCCAATCTTTCCTGTAACCAATGCTTTTAAACTGCCCTTAAGTGTATCGCTTTCTGATTGTTGTTGGATTACAACTGCCTCAACAATTTTTTTGTCGGTAATGGTTTGGGTTGTTTCTGTTTGTACTTCCTGCTTTTGATTGCAGCCTAATAATACTGGCATGAATAAAAATAAGGCGATGAACGTGTAGTTGATTTTCATATTAAAATGAGTTTGAAATGGTAGGTTGAATTTGTTTTCTTTTATTGAACCAGGGAGCAGAGACAAAGAATAAAAGGAAGCCCGAACAAACGGTAAACAGTCCAAAGATAGAGAAGGCTCGTAAGGCTATGTTTCCAAAGTTATCCCGGCCTTCATAGTCCATGGTATGAAGCATCCATAGAAAATCAAATGCGCGCCATTGATTGTGGCGAATGGTTTGGTATGTCCCTGTTTCGGCAGCCACATAAATGGTACAAGCGGGTTCGTCAAACGTAACGGCATACGCAGGAAGCGGTCTCTCGCGGTACTCGCTGTGTTTGCCCACGTGTTCTACATATTCAACGTTCCCAACTTTAGCATGGTCGGCAATTTGCTCCTGTGCAATTGCTACTGCTTCGTCTTTGGTGAGCGGAGAACGTAACACGCCAGTTGTTGCGTCTGCCAGCGCAAAATGAACGTGATGATGAGAACCTTCACCACTATGCCCTTTAAAATATTGAATTTGGTAAACAGGTTTATCTAACACCCGGATAAGGTGAATAGAGTGTATGGAATCTATTGATTTTTCACTCCGCAAAGAGGACAACGCAACTGTAGGTGAGACTACCTGTATATCTGTTTGTAAAAACGAAACAGACTTGCGCAGATGATCGCCATGCACGTTGTCAATATTATTCCAGCTAAAATAGAGGCCACCGATTGTCCAGAGCAAAAATTGAATGCCAATGGTAACACCCAAGTATCGATGTATTTTACGAATGTAATAGTTACGGTTCTTTTTCATAGCCTATAGTACAGGTCTGGTTAGTTTTTGGAAACTGCAAAACACAAAGTTTTGCACGGTGTTGAATGGCGTTGTGTGATTTTCTTCGATGCACTTTATTCTTTTGAAATGATTGTTGAATAAATGTGACATAGATGTTTCAGTGTATTGCCTGATCTCAAGCTCGCTGCATTTTTTAGGGCCGCCCTCTGAAAATGTACCTAACACTAAATATCCATCAGGCTTTATTGCCCGGCTTACAGAAATTGTGTAATGTTTTATTTGCGATTCACCGGTTAAGAAGTGAAAAGCTGCACGGTCATGCCAGAAGTCAAATGTTGTTGGAGGTTCGTATTCTGCGATGTCAGAAATAATCCAGTTTACAAGCTGCGCTTTATCACCCAATCTTGCTTTAGCGCGCTCAATAGCTTTTGCTGAAATATCCAGCACAAAAATATTAACGAAACCTAACTCAATTAATGCGTCTGCCAGATGACTGTCGCCTCCACCGATGTCAATAATTTTTGCTTCTTTAGGCAGGTTGAATAGGTTGATAAAATCAACCGAAGTTTTGGGGTACTGCTGAAACCAACTAAAGTCTGTTTCAACTTTCGTTTCGTAGATTTTTTCCCAATGGTTTTTTGTTTCGTCCTTCATTCTCCAGTTTTTAAATTATCTCAATTCCTCTGTTTTAGTATTTTTGAAATATGTTTCCAGTGCTTTTTCACCAAACTTGTAAAAGACTACAGGTGTTACAATCATGTCTAAAAGCGTACTGCTCACCAATCCACCCAAAATTACTGTTGCTACAGGATACAAAATTTCCTTTCCGGATGCTTGTGAATCTAAGGTTAACGGCACTAGTGCCAGGGCTGCTGTTAAGGCAGTCATGAGTACCGGTACCAATCGTTCTAATGAACCACGTATAATCATTTCTTTGCCGAACTTCTCACCCTCATGTTCCACTAAATGGATATAATGGGAGATCATCATAATTCCATTGCGTGAGGCAATCCCCGTAAGGGTGATGAAACCCACAAGAGTTGCAATAGAAAATGTTCCGCCTGTAAGCATAACGGCAATCACACTGCCAATCAATGCCAGCGGAATGTTGAGCATGATTTGAAGCACCATGCGCGAAGATTTAAAATGACTGTATAAGACAAGGAAAATTCCTGCGATAGAAAATATACTGAGTATCAAAATAAGTTTTGAGGCAGACTGTTGACTTTCAAATTGTCCTCCGTATTCTAAAAAGTATCCTTCGGGCAACGATAATTCTGAGGCTATTGTTTGCTGAATCTCTTTTACAGTAGTTCCCAAATCGCGGCCTTGCACGTTGCACGAGATAACAATTCTGCGTTGTGTGTTTTCGTGCCAAACAGAATTAATGGCTGTTGTAGTTTCAATCGTGGCAATTTGTTGAAGGGGTATGAGATTGCCCTCGGGGGTATCAATCATGGTGTTACGAATGTTTTCGATGTTGCTGCGTTCTTCATCAGTGGCACGTAAGAGAATATCAAATGTTTTTTGACCATCCAGAATTTGTCCCACTACTTTTCCATTGTAAAATACTTCAAGGTCTTGAGCTACTTTACCTGCTTGTATGCCATAACGTTGCAAGGCTTCGCGGTTTACTTTAATGAGTAATTGAGGCACCATTACTTGCCGTTCTACCTGTGCATCAACAACCCCCGGAATTTTGCTGATAATGTCTTTTATGTTTCCGGCATTGGTGCGAAGGTCGGTAAGGTCTTGTCCAAAAAGTTTGATGGCTACTTGTGCGCGTACACCAGAAAGTAAATGGTCGAGGCGGTGCGAAATGGGTTGGCCGACATTTACGTTTACACCTTTTAAAATATCCAACTTGCTTCTGATGTCGGCAAGGATTTCATCGCGGGAGCGAGTAACCTCTGATTTCAGCTCTACTTCAATTTCTGAATTGCTGACAGGCTCTACGTGTTCGTCTAACTCGGCACGGCCCGTTCTGCGGCTCACATACTCTACTTCAGGCACTATCATCATCAGCTTCTCTGCCATGGTGCCAATCTTATTGCTTTCCTCCAAGGAAGTGCCGGGAGGGGCAGAAAGATTGATCGTAAACGAGCCTTCATTGAATGGTGGCAAAAATTCCGTACCAAAAAATGGAACAATGGATATTGAGGCTACTATAATTATTCCTGCCACTACTATAACAGGCTTGGAGTGAGTCAATCCCCAATGCAATACTTTGGTGTCTTGAATCTTGAGCCAGGTAACCAACCGCGAATCCTTTGAGTGATCAATTTCAAATAAAGAAGCAAAAGGCAATTTGGCAAAAAGCAATCCCCACTTGCCCTTTGCTCTTTGCTTTTTGTCTTTTTCTCCAACAGAACTTAAAAAGTAACTACACAATACCGGAGTAACCGTGAGCGAAACGAAAAGAGAGGCAACAATGGAAGTAATGTAGGCAATGCCTAATGGTGCGAATATCTTTCCTTCAATACCCTGCATGTAAAACAGGGGAATGAAAACAAGAACCACAATAATAGTGGCGTACACAATTGAGTTGCGGACTTCACTGCTGGCATCGTAAATAACTTTAAGTGTTGGTTTCGGATTCGCTGCGAGTTGATTTTCCTTTAAACGCCTGAAAACATTTTCAACGTCCACAATGGCATCGTCAACCAATTCACCAATGGCAATAGCCAAGCCGCCCAGTGTTAATGTATTAATTGAAATATCAAACCATTTGAAAACAATAGCTGAAATAATGAGTGATAATGGAATAGCAGTTAGTGTAATAATGGTGGTTCTGAAATTGAGCAGGAAGAGAAATAGAATGATGATGACTAAAATAAACCCATCGCGCAAAGCTTCTTCCACATTGCTCAATGAATTGACGATGAAATTCTTTTGCTGAAAAATATGTGGATTAAGTTTTACATCGGGCGGAAGTGTAGCTTCCAGTTCGGTCAATGCCTTTTCAATTTCATCGGTCAGTTTTATGGTGCTTGCTCCCGGTTGTTTTTCTACTGTGAGAATTACTGCGGGGTTCGCATTGATACTCGCATCGCCCCGCTTTAAAGCTGCGCCATACTTTACCTCAGCAATTTGCGAAAGCAGTACGGGCACTCCTTCGTTGTTGGCCACGACTGTTCCGGCTAAATCTTCCAATGTGTATGCTCTGCCTACATTTCGGATTAATACTTCCGAACCATATTGGTCGAAGAAATTGCCCGTAGTATTTTGATTGGATAATTGAAGGGCATTGTCGATGGCATCAATCGTAAGATTGTATTGCTTAAGCTTGGCACTTGAAATCAGCACTTGATACTGCAGCCGCTCGCCCCCAATGGGTATTACCTGCGATACACCCTTAATGCTCATCAGTCTTCTACGGATTGTAAAGTCTGATAATGTTCTTAACTCCGAAGCAGAAGTTGAATCGGCACTTACGCCTACTAACATGATTTGGCCCATGACTGAACTAATAGGCCCCATCACAGGAACAATCCCGTTGGGTAATTGTACTGTTTGAAGTTTTTCCGCTACTAACTGTCGTGCTCTATATACGTCTGTGTCCCAATCAAACTCTACAAACACCATACCTATGCCAATAGCCGAACTGCTACGCACAACTTCAACACCAGGCGCACCATTCAGGGCTGTTTCTACCGGAAGCGCTACCTGTGTTTCAATTTCTTCGGGAGCCATTCCGTTTGCCTCCAAAAAGATTGTTACGCGTGGCCTGTTTAAATCTGGCAATACATCTACCGGGAGATTAATAACCGTGTATGTGCCGTATACCAATAACAAAGAAGCGAACGCCACAACAAACAGGCGATTGTGTAGAGAGAAACTAATGACGCGGTTCAACATCTTCTAAATAAATTTTTACGTTGATTTAAAGTTTTTTCGCTTTTATGAAACAATAGGCAAAGGGCAATAAGCAATTGGCGAAATGAAGCTTACAATTTTTGCCTTTTGCACTTTGCCTATTGCTTATTACGCTTTGCCAATTAATGTGCGTGTTCAGCTCCGGCAGCGTGTTCGCTTTCAGGGGCTTTACCTTCCTCTACTTTAATTACAAAATCGGCTGTATGTACCTGCCCATTGGTTTGGAACTGTAACCAGCCTCTATATATTCCGGGCTTGCCGAAAGTTGTGTGCAGATCAAGTCTGCCATTCACTACTTCGGGGTGCACGTGTAAGTAATTCTGAGTGTCCTCGCTTATAACGACAACATGGGCTTTTGCTGCCAGATAGTTTTCAAACGAATC
>Ga0187894_10006880_pt1 | contig 10942 bp, 7 predicted proteins | sample GBC1701081metaG_FD_136650 | JGI IMG/M metagenome (GOLD analysis project Ga0187894, IMG submission 136650) | White microbial mat communities from a lava cave in the Kipuka Kanohina Cave System on the Island of Hawaii, USA - GBC170108-1 metaG ...
TCAGACTCATGCCCTTCTGAAACTGCACCTGGTTCCGCGGCATCGCCCATCTCCTTGTGAAATCAAGCGATGCCAGTCTGCGACCGCGCCTGGATCACAGGCTGAGCCACATGGGTAATCAGGAACTTTTTTTGGTCCGAATCCAGCCCAGGTTTCAGGGATAATTTGGCGGAGAGGGTGGAGTCAATACGCGGCCGCAGGTTACTGTTTCACAATGGCGTATTTGGGGCTTCGAATATTCATACCAATGCAAACGCCACGCCAGAGTCTGCCTAACAATTTACGGCCAGCCTCGACAACTTCTCCGGCCAATTCGCCCTGTTTCAAGCCTCCCCAGTGCTTTCCTTGCCGAAGTCATCCATCAAGTCTCACAGGGACCCTACAGGCTGGCAGCCTGGTAATCCTTCTGAACGACCGCTAAGGCCCTCTCAAAGCTCTATACAGGGCGATCCCGTCCAGTAGTGGTCTAAACCCCGACGTGCTATCGGCACGGGCCTAAGCAAACTACCCGTCTTCGGAAGCGGGGCAGCTCCACTCGGTCCGCGCCGCGGTTCCTCCTTCCAGATGATTCACTGAGGGGCGGCTCCGCTTGACGCCTTTGCTTCGCTGCGCTCGATCGCCCGCTCGATTCGCTCCATAAGAAGAGTCGGCTCCTCATAGGATCGTGGTAGCAGCGCCAGCGCACGCCGATACTCCGCAAGGGCTCGATCCGGCTCGTTTTCCGCGGTGAAGATGTCCCCCAGCAGGATGAGCGTCGCCGGATCGTCGGTTCGAAGCGCCAGAAGCTCCTCCGCCAGGGGCCGCGCTTCGGCAGGCTGCCCGGCTGACAGGTAATACTTGGCGGCATACTTCAGTCGTTGTTTTTCCAGAACCTCCAGACCCTCCTTGCGGTCGTCGCGGGCTCTCACGGTTACCGTGGCGGGGGAGGAGACCGCTCGGCCTCGCCACCCCCACAACTGCCATGGCGGTATCTGGACTGTGGCGCGAAATTGATACACGCCGGGAGGTGATTGAGCGGTGGCTGCCGGCGCCGCGACGAAGGTCACGGTGTGTACTTGCCGGCCGCCCACCAAGCTGGCGATGCGACCTGTCGTTGAAATGACCCGCGAGCCGTCTGCGCCCGGCTCGAAGGCAGTCGACGTCGCGCTGACGAACTGCAGCGGCCACGGTGCGGCCCGGCCATTCGTCGGGTCTTCCAGGTGCACGTACTCGTGCCACGGACGCCACCAGCCTCCGATGCTCAGACCCGGAGCGCTCGGCGCGCTGCCCAGCGAAACTTCGATCTGAAGCGGGGTTCCCGCGGTGATCACGAGCTTCCGCTCCAGGTTGACGAGCAATGTGACACCCGGCCGAACGGCAGACGCTTCAGGGCTGCGTCCGACGGCAAACCACCAGGCGAACCCTGCAACCGTGGCGAGGATCGTCCCGACGACCAGGATGCTCCGACGTTTCATGACGTCCCTGGTGCAGCGGCGTCCTTGACGACGACGAACTCGCTACACGACTTTCGTCGACCGTTGTCTCCGGCGTGGTTCCGGTCGCCGGGGAACGCGTTGATACCCGTACCAAGAGGCTTGGTGCAAAAACGTCGGAGTGGAGGATTCAAGTTGTCAATCCCATCCTCGTAACGGAGCACCCTTCCGCCCCAGGCATCAACTTTGACCGGTTGGACTTCCCTTGAACGAGTCCATCCGCTGGTGATTATTAGTTTGTTGGCTATGCCGCTCCAGAGATAACGAACTGCCGTGCCTGGCGCCTCGTACCGATCGCCGTTCGGATATCGCATCGGACACCAATGGTCGCCGCTGTGCTGCTGCCCACGTCTGACAATGTTGGCTGCGAGGCATCCGACGAACTTGGTCGCCGCTTCATCCGAAAACGCAGCCTTGTCGTCGTCCTCGGTACACGAGGGTCCCGGATCGACCAGTAGCGCTTCCGGCACGTCGCTCGATTCGACCGAAGATGTCAAGTCGGGAGGGCCGCCGGCACGCTGGTGGGGAGACAACCCTGGATTGATATCGAGCAGGCCCAACACCAATCGCCAATCGACCACGTCGTCTCCGTGATGGGGTATCCCAATGGCATGGCCCAGTTCATGGTGCACCGTGATCATCAGGTCCTGGGTGCCGGGATTGCATGCCACGCGGCATCCGGGATCAAACAATGCTTTTGCGATTTCGACTCGTGTCGTGAGTTTGGGCGGACCCATGACGTCTGGCCTCACGCCCACGGCGTACCCAAGCTGTCCGGGCACTGAGGTTTCGTCGACGCGTTTGAGCCAGAGGCCGTGCTGGGGCTCTTCCAGAATGATGGGGTGGCCCATCCAGATGCGGCCGCGCATTGCCTCGTGGAGCGTGAAGTTAACGATACGGAAATCATTGCTGCCATAACCGGCTTCGCAAATCGCGAGCGCTGAGAGATTGCTTGCCCACCCGAATTCCCCCACGAACGTGGCAAGCAGCGGATCGTCAGCGAACACGAATACGTTCTTGTGGTGCGGTGGCGTTCGTACGTGCTCTTGACTCGAGCCCGGCACGGCAGAGGGCACCGCGCCTATCTCCTGAAGGGCTGTGTCCGACTCGCCGCAATCGGCGCCCCGGATCATAAAGCCTCGGTACTCTTCAAAAGCGGTCAGTCCATCGCCGATAGTCCCGTTACCCTTCGGGTCAGCGTCGAAATCCGCGCCCGGCGGCAAGGAGCGATAGTCCTCGAGCGCATCCGCCATCAGGTTGTCGTTTTCATCGAGCGGGATACTGACGCTCTCGCGCGTTTCGTTGCCGAATCGCACGGGCACCGGCTGCCAGTCCCCGCACCCTTCGGACTTCACAAACGCGCGGAGCTTGCCTACCGCGCCATAGTCCATCGCGGTAACGGTGACGACTGCGGCGCTCTGCGGCTGCGCGGTTTCAACGACCAGAAACTCGGCGCGCGACCACTGGGATGCCGGAAATTGTGCCGGATCGAAGATCAGATCCGGATGGGCGTCGTCGTACCTCTCGTTCAGATGCTTGACTTTGGGGTGTTTCGCGAAAAACAAGGCGTCGATGTATGCGTTGGTGGCATAGCCCGGAAAAGTCGAGGTCGCCTGCGGGTCGAGCTCGAAGCGAAAGCGCGCGGTGCCGGACGGCACACTCGCCTCGAAGGTCAGCGACTCTCCTGGGACAGGAACGAAACTGCCGTATGTGCCCGTCGGATCCGGATCGACTTCCATGACCCCCGCGAGCGGCGCCGACACCGTCACGCTGAACGAGCCGGATGGGTGCCCGGGCCACGACTTCTCGTAGGCACAGCCGGTCAGCTCCAGTTCGTGCGGCATGCCGGGCGGGTCAAGCGCATCGCGTTTGGACTCGGTGGGCGGCGGCGTGGGCCCCGCTTCGCGCTGGCGGTAGGTCGTGATGCAACTGGGCCGCAGTTGTTCCTTCTGCTCGGGCGTGAGCTCGTCCCCCGAACCGGCTAACGCCGGACCCAGCTCCAGCGTGCCGCCCCCGTTGCAGACTGTGACGATGTCCACCCGGGAGCGGTTACTGGTGATCCCGCGCTCGTCCGCCTCGCCGTATTCTTCCACCCACACGTGATCGAAGCGGTGGTCTTCCCACAGCGCGCTCCACGTCAGCCGCCGTGACTCAAATCGCGGCGTCCCGTATTCGTCCAGGCCTTGTACGTAGATCAAGCTGAATTGCGCCTGGCTGCGGCCGAAGACGTGGGACCCCTCCCACGAATCGTGCTCCTCCCAGGTGCCGATCCACACGCGCTGGTTCGTGGCCGGCGTCTGCGCGCGCAGCGCGTCCGAACCGGTCAATGCAGCGACCATCGCCACTCCGAACACGCAGAGTTTCCGAATCAAAATGAACGACACCTTCACTGTGGTGCGGCTCCGCTTGATGTCCTTACTCCGCTGCGTTCGATCGCCCGCTCGATTCGCTCCATTAGGAGCGAATCGAGCGGGCGATCTTCTAGCCGGCAGCGGGTTGCTGCGATGACGGACTGCCCGCCCCGAAAGCACTGCGGAGCTTGGCCTCGATAGCGTACTGGGCACGCAGGTAGGCTGTTATCGACTTGTCCAGGCGCTCGAACGAGGCGATCGCCGTGTCGAGCTCCTTGATCGCAGCCTCCAGTGCCTGCTGGTTCGGCTCACGCTTGCCGGCGGAGGCATTCGCGACCGTAATGAACTGCCATGCGCTTGCGCTGATCCGGCCGCTGTCGAGTAACTGCTTCGCGCGCTTGATCGCGGCCTCGTATGTGAGCGCTTCATTGTTGATGGGATCGCGATAAAGCACCTGGTTGTTCTCCCATTCCTCGATCAACTGTTTCGCGCGGTCGAGCTTCTTCTGCTCCTCGGTTGCTTTGCGCGATTCAGCAAGACAAGCCGGCTGCTGCTTGAGGTGGGCCTCGAAATCGGCAAGCGCCTTTCTCCACAACTCCTCCGCCTTGCGCGTGGCCGTCTCCGCTTCCTCCTGATACCTCGCCCACTCGCCGGCGGTGAGCCATCCCCGGGCTGTGGTCTCTACGAGCAGCTTGATCCAGCCGATCGCGTTCCAGGCGTTAGCCGCAAATGGAGCACTTCTCGCCACCCAGGACTCACTCAGGGCGCTGCGCGATCCGCGCATGCCCCGCTGCACGTGGCGTCCGAAGTTCTCCCACGCCTTCTCGCCGGCCAGGTCTTGCTCGCCTTCCAATCGCAGATTCTCGAACTCCGCTCCCATGCGTTCCGCAATCAGGTAAACCGCCTTGAGGCGCAAGTCGGAGGCGTGTTGAAACAGTTCCATGGCCGCCTGGTGTTTCCTAAGGTAGTCGGCGTAAAGATCGGGGTTGCACTTCAGGTTCGGGCAAGCTGCTTGGGACTGGCCTATTCCGGCCGCCGATACCGACACGCTCATCGAGCCGGCCCCGCGGGTGCCCATCGGCCACGTTTTCTCGTAGGCGCAGCAGCCGGTGAGCTGGTCTTCGTTCGGCAGCGACGGCGCGTCAAGCGCATCTCGTTTGGACTGGGTGGGCGGCGGCGTGGGCCCCGCTTCGCGCTGGCGGTAGGTCGTGACGCAACTGGGCCGCAGTTGTTCCTTCTGCTCGGGCGTGAGCAGATATTCCCCTGCCCACACCGACGGACCCAGCTCCAGCGTGCCGCCCCCGTTGCAGACTGTGACGATGTCTACCCGGGAGCGGTTACTGGTGATCCCGCGCTCGTCCGCCTCGCCGTATTCTTCCACCCACACGTGATCAAAGCGGTGGTCTTCCCACTTCGCGCTCCACGTCAGCCGGCGCGACTCCCACCGCGGCAGCGCGAATTCATCCTGCCCCTGGACGTATACGAAACAGATCTGGGATTGGCTGCGGCCGACGACGTGGGACCCCTCCCACGAATCGTGCTCCTCCCACGTGCCCGACCACACGCGCTGGTTCGTGGCCGGCGTCTGCGCGCGCAGCGCGTCCGAACCGGTCAATGCAGCGACCATCGCCACTCCGAACACGCAGAGTCGCCGTATCAATTGGCCCTCCGAAAACCGACGCGGATCTCCTCGCGCCCGCTTTGACGCTGCGTCACAAACCAGACCAGCGCGCCGCCGTCACTCTCGAGCGCTGTGGCGTCGGTGACATACCAAACATCGGCAGACAGCGAGCGCTGATCGATGGGTGTCGTGGCCCCCTGATCCATCTCCCAGTCGTTCCCATCTGACGACACGAAGCGAACATACTGACGGCCCTCCAGGCCCATCGCGTGGAATCCGCCCTCGCGCCGTGGTTCGACGACCGCCCGGAAGTTGTCGAGCCCAGTCGGCTTCACCGGGAATCGGCCGGACTCCTGCCACGTGCGGCCATCGGCGGACGTGAAGTGCATCAGAAATGGAGCACCCGGCTGCAGCTCGTAGTCGTTACTCTCGAACGTTCGCAGGCTGTCCGAAAACCACAGGTGGAACTGGCGGCCGTCGTGCAGCGCCGAAGGTTCCATCGGGGTGGGGCCCCGCTCGGTCGCTGCGAGCACCTGCCCGGCCGCCTCCCAGCGGAGCCCGTCGGACGATGTCGCGAGATGGAATGTGCTGGGCTGCCGGGGACCGAACAACTCGGGCGTGACGGAGTACCACAGGAAGTAGCGGTCACCGGATCGAGCGACCGTGACGCCGTGCAACCGGCGCCGTTCAGCGGGATCGGCAGGTTCGAACACGGGCCCTTTCGTTTTCTGCCACCGGACGCCGTCTTCGGACGTCGCATGGCCGATGGCGCAGCCGCGATCGCGACCACGGAAATAGCAGCCGCGATACCACATTCGATACCGCATGCGACCACCGTCGCGCTCTTGCAACACCCACGGGGAGGCGATAGTGAAGTCATCGAATTCGCCACGAGGTCCTGGCGCCAGCACGGGGCCTTCCGTCAGGAATGTCCACTGGCCGGCCGCCTTCCCGCGCGCATCCCTTTGGAAGCGCGCGGCGGCCGCGTCCATGTCAACCGGCGGCGGAGGCGGCGGCTGGAAGTCGGCCAGGTCGACGAGGTCCGCTGAAAATTCAGGGGGTGACTCGGCAGTCGCCTCCACGTGCGCCGGCGTGGTAAACGTGGCTCGCAGCAGCGCACCGGACACAACAACGAGCGCCACCGCTGCGACCCGCACGGCGAACTGCCTCTCTGCCGGCAAGGCGTGCCAAGCGGTCCACCGACTTGCGTTTGCATCGCGCAAGGCCGCTTCTTGCTGTTCGTACTCGGGTGACCGGCTTGGAGTTTTTTCCCGGGCTCGCCGAAGGAGCAGCGCGCGGCCAGCGGCGACGGCATCAGCGCAAAGCTTTGCGAGGTAGCCAAGCGCTGCCAGGAGCAAGGGACCGAGGTACACCGCGGCGCGTACCAGCCCGCGCGCCACTGAACTCAGCGCCGACTTGGTGGTCGCGATCGCTTCCGCCCGTGTCATACGGCGCGCCTGGACATGTCCGGTCAGTCCTCTGGAGACTACTCGATTTCCGCGAGACGCTGGCGCGCAAGCGTCGCGAAGGCGCTGTCGCCCGGACCGGCCTTTTGGAGGAGGATCCGGTACTCCGCCGCAGCCTCCTTCGGACGGCTCATCTGTTCGAGCGCCTGGCCCTTATTGTAGTGCGAGTTCAGCAGCGCCGGCGCGACGGACGCGGCCTGGTCGGCATCAGCAATCGCGCGCTCGAAGCTCTTCTGCTTTGCATAGAGCATGCCACGATTGATGAGCGGCGCGGGATCGGCCGGTTCGAGTTCGATCGCCTTGGTGTAGTCGGCGACCGCGCGATCGTCGCTTCCCTGATTCTGGTAAGCGAGACCACGATTGTGGTACGCGCCGGCGTGCGCCCCGTCGCGTTCGATCACCGCGGTGAAATCCGCCTCGGCGTCGTCCCATTGCTTGGCGAGTGCGTACAACACGCCGCGCGGATAGAGCGGCTCGACAGCGCGGGGGGCCAGATCGTGGGCCTTCGTGTAGTCCGCCATCGCGGCAAGCATGTCCTGCCGGTTCTCGCGCGCTATTCCACGATTCTGGTACACCGATCCACGATTCGCGTACGCGTCCCAGAAATCGGGCTGGATCTCGATGGCGCGGGTGAAGTCAGCGATGGCTGCGTCGCGTTGGTTGAGCGCCGCATGCGTCGCGCCACGATTGTAGTGGCCCTCGGCAAATTCCGGATCGAGCGTGACGACCTGATCGAGCGCTTTGAGCGCCTCGGCGGGCTTGCGCTGGTGGAGCAAGAGCGTGCCGCGCAGGCCGTGCGCACGCGGGTAATCAGGCGCGAGCCTGATCGCTTCATCGATGTCGGCGTGAGCCTCGGCCCAGCGCCCGGTGTTGGCGTGCTGCCCCGCCTGGAACAGCCGCTGCACTACCTCCTCTGAGATCCGTTTCGCGGCCAGGTCGTCGAATATCGCAACCGCGGCCGCCAGGGATCCGTTCGTCGGCGCCAGACGTGCGGCCTCTTCGAAGACCTGGCGTGCCTCCGCGAAGCGGCCCGCCGCGGCCAAAGCCTCGCCTTTGTCATACTCGGCGTCCGGATCGAGAACACCGTCTTGGACATCTGCAGCCGGACGCGAAGTTTGCGGCGCCTGCGTCGAAGAGGTCGGCGCGGGGGCCGGCGCGGTCTCAGACAGGGTCGCCGTGCTGCGGGCGGGAGCGTCTTCCCCACACGCGAAACACACGATGGCGCCGAGCGTGACAGCGATTAGGTGCCTGTAATGCTGACTGATCACCTTACCCTCCCATATTCGCGAAGATCCCGACACGCCGGTGGGCAGACCTGTGTATTCCGGACACCTCGGATCAGTGCAATGAGATGAGGGGTGTGCAATGGGCAAGTGAGTATCATACAGCGACGAGTTTCGCCAGGAGGCGCTGCGCCGGCTTCGCGTAGGCAGCATTGACGTGTCCCGGTTGGCGCGGCTGCGGCCTGAGAACAACCGACTGACAGCGAATCGCGCGAGTTTTAGGCGATTGCCGCGCGCTGAACGCGCTGCGGCTGCGACACTCCGTAACCCTGCGCGTAGTCGACGCCGAGCCCGCGCAGTACCTCGATGATCTCGGCGTTCTCCGCCCACTCGGCGATCGTCTTCGTCCCCGTCAGGTGGCCAATCTCGTTGATCGAGCGCGTTGTTGATGCGCGCGGCCCACTGCATCTCGCGCCGGCGGCGCATGAGGTCGATGTCGTTCTCCTCGAAGCAATGCACGCGGTTGCGGCCGGATTCCTTGGCGGCGCCGCAGGCGGAATCGGCCGCGGACAGAACCGACGCGACGTCCTCGTTCTCCGCGGTGATCGGCACGACGCCGATCGACGCGCCGAATCGGAACGTACGGTCTTCCCAGGTGTAACGGAAATTGCGGATCGCCTCGCGGATCAACTACATCCTGTCGATTCCGATGCTTCTGTGCATGGCGGGCGCCACGCACGGAGTCCCGTTCTAAGCGATCGCGGCGCGTTACACGCGCTTCGGTCAGCTCCGAATGACTTCTACACGGCGGTTTCTCTATGTTCCCGCCGGCTCACATGTGCCGGTCCAACGTCCCACGCCCTTGGCGACGACGAGGGCCGACTCCCTCGTCGCCCGCGAATCCGACCGTATGCTCACGATGAAATAGCGGGAATTCTCGATCGTGACGCTCGTCACGGCGTCGACGGTGAAACCCGCGCTGCTGCACTGCATGCGATGGCCGATCGTGCGCTCCGCTTCCGGCAATCGCGTGACCTTGCACGTCGCCTGTACGCCCTCGAGCTGAGGCGCGAAATAAGCCGGGAGGTCCTTTAGCTCCTCGACCAGACACTCCTTCAAGTCCTGCTTCGGATCTGGCTTGCCGTTTGTGGTGCTGGTGACCTTGATCTGCCACAACCCCGGTTCCAGCACCGGCTCGGCGCAGGCGGCGCCGAATGAGGCGAAAACGGAAACGACACCGACTATCGCAGATGAAACTCCGGCAGCAATTCTCATAGATCCCCCTATTTCGAAAGATCATCCTCGACTATTCGACCGGGTCAGCCCCGGATCCGGATCTCGACACGGCGGTTCGCCTGGTGGTCGGCCTCCGTCGTGCCGGTCTGCACCGGCCGCGACTCGCCGGCGCCGGTCGCCGAGATCCTGACCGCCGCGACACCGTGGGCGACCAGCCAGGTTCGCACCGACTCGGCGCGCCGTTGCGAGAGCGCCTGGTTGTAGGGCGCATCGCCGCGCACATCGGTGCGGCCTTCGATCGCGATCCGGGAGCCGGGCTTCGAGTTCACCACCGTGAGCAGATGATTCAGCTTGCCCTCGGCGGCCGGCTTCAGATCCGCTTTGTCAAAGTCGAACAGCACATCGGCCGAGAGATCGATCTTGATCTCCTCAGCCGTGACCTCGGCCTGGAGCTCCTTCAGCGCACCTTCCAGTCCAAGAGTCTTGCCCGCCGCGGCGATACCCCCGGCGCCGGCGCCGCCCAGGCCCTCGATCGCAACCCCCTCGAATGGCTGGAAGTCCGGCAGGATGAGGTCCACGGTCTTCACGTCGTCGGGCGGAGCCTGAAACGTGAGGCTCATCAGAATCGGCTTGCTCCAGTTGGGGATGATTCGGCCGCAGCCCATCTTGACGGTGAGAGGCTGAGCCTGGCAGAAGCCCTCGCTGTCCTTGAGCAGCGGATACTTGCGCTTGCCGGCCGGGTCGAAGAGGTAGACGTCCTTGTACTCGAAATACGGGCTGCGCAGATCGACGGTGACTCCCGGCTCGGCGGCCAGCTTCAGCCGCACGTTGAATGCCTGGTCGGCGCGCTTGGCCGACGCCAGGGTTGCGACGGCGCCCGCGGGGATGCTCTTCGCTTCGCCGGCCGAGAACAAGGTGCCCGGACCCTCGGTGACGACGACATCCTCGAACGGGAACATCTGCGGCACCTCAACGCTGACAATGGTCCCAGCAGGAAGAGCATTGAAATAGGCCCACGCCACGCCCTGCTGGCCGGCTTCGAGCACGACACGGATGCGCCCGCCGTCGAGTGTCATGTCCCCGATCGGCCCGCCGATGAAGAAGCCACTGGCGTCCTTGATCGGGAAGTGCTTTTGCTTCGACTTGGCGTCGACCAGCACGATCTTGCCGACGGAATAGTGGGCGGTCTCGGCCTGCTTGGTGCCCCTGTTGATGAAACGCACCGCAAGCCGCGTGACGCCGCCGCTGGTGCGCAACTCGACCACCTCGGCGGTGACGCCGTCGATCTCGGTCTCGACCGGTTCAGCCGCGACGCTGGTCGCGGCCAGGAATATCGCAGCCAAGAGCAGCGGTGAGACGATCTTCATGGTGCATCTCCTAGCGTCTAAGAGCCGATGTAGTACTTGATGAGTTTCCAGTTCTCCCCTTCCCGCACCAGGCTGAAAGTGGCCGGAACCACGGTGCCGCTCTCGAGCGTCACCATGCCCGCGAGCTCGGCGCCGGCCTGGTCGATCGAACGGTGGTTGAAGCTCAGGTCCGTCACCTTGAAAAACATCGCATTGGCTTCTACCGA
>Ga0187894_10006881_pt1 | contig 10941 bp, 9 predicted proteins | sample GBC1701081metaG_FD_136650 | JGI IMG/M metagenome (GOLD analysis project Ga0187894, IMG submission 136650) | White microbial mat communities from a lava cave in the Kipuka Kanohina Cave System on the Island of Hawaii, USA - GBC170108-1 metaG ...
CTCCACGGTGAAGACCGGCTCCGAGACGAACCGCGCGAGGCTGTCGACGCTCCCGTCGTGCAGGAAGCCGTAGCCGGTGAGGCTCCTCCCCTGCGTCAGCTCGAGGCCCACGCGCTCGTAGAGATTGCGGAGCTGCGGCACCTTGATGCTCACGTTCGTGCTGCCGTCCACCGAGACGAGCGAGTGGTGCAGCTCGCCGTTCGGGCCCACGGGCGCCGGCACGACGTTGATGCCCACGATGCGGACGTTGGGTCCGACGCCGACGGGCAGCGTGTGGCACGACACGCACTGGAACCCGGGCACGCCCCCGTCGAGATTCGCGGTCCGGTAGAGCCTCAGCCCCTCGACCGCGTTCCCCGGCGGCAGCGGCGTCCCGGCGGGCCCGAACCGCCCCGGCGCGAAGTGGCCGGGGAGCGGCAGCGACGTCTTGAGCGTGTTGTCGAGGTTGCGGAAGGGGTTCGGCGGGAACCGGATCGTCCCGAGGAAGTCCTCGAACTCCTGCATCTGCGCGGGCGTGAGCTGCGCGTCGTCGCCGAGCAGCGACTCGAACGCCGGGTTGAACTCCTCGAGCCCGAACCGGTCGCCGCGCCAGTGGAACGGCTCCTTCCCGACGATGTCCTGGAGCGTCTGCGTGAGCATCGGCCCCTTCATCGGGTGGAAGTCCTCGCACGGCGTGACGAGCGCGGTCAGGCACTCCTGGTCGAGCGGCTTGACCGCGCCCGACGGATCGCCCAGATCCCACGCGAGCCGGTCCATCCGCGCGTCCACGTGGCACGAGGCGCACGCGAGATGTCCGAGCCCCGACGTCTCGTGCGTGCCGTAGAGGTGGGGCCGACCGCGCCTCACCTCCGCGGGCGTCGGGTCGAAGAGCGGCACGCGCGACGTCTCCGCGCGCGTCGCGAGATCGACCACCGAGATCGACCCCTCGAACCGGTTCAGCACGTACCCGCGGCCGCCGCGGAGCACGATCCCCGTGGGCCCCTCCCCCACCTCGATCAAGCCGACGCGCGCGTAGTCTCCGTCGATCACGACGACGTTGTTGGAGCCCATCCCGGTCACGTACCCGCGGGAGGCGGCCGCGTCCCACGCGATCCCGCGCGGGTCGCCGATGGAAAGATCACGGAGGGCGGGGGGAACCGTCGGCGTCGCGTACGTGAGGTGCGGGTTGAGATCGGTGATCTCGGGCCCCCCGGCCCCCACCGCGGCAAGCTCCACGCGCACGAACCGGCCGCCGATCCGCGGCTCGAAGCGGATCTCGTTCGTCGCCTCCGTGCCCGCGACGAGGATCTCGCCCGTGTCTCCCCGCACCGCGATCGCCATGCAGAGGTTCATGCAGCGGTCGATGTAGCGCACCGCGCGCGTGGCGGTCGTGATCACGGCCACGTCGTGGTCCACGAGCTCCCAGCCCTGCGGCCTCCCGGACCGCGCGGCCTTGCTCCCGCTCACGAACTCCGTCCAGTCCGCGCCGGTGTCGTCGCGCCAGGCGCCAGCCCCGTCGCGCTTGACGATGAGGCTCACGGGCGGCGGAGCCGGGTTCCCCGGCTTTGCCGGAGGAAGGAACGCGGCACCGTCGTTCGGCGGCGGGTTCACCCCCGTGTGCGGCCCCTCGGCGTCGCTCACGACATTCGGCGGAAACCCGCCGCCGATCGTCCCGCTCGGGTCGATCCCGCCGCCGAGGACGGTCGTCTGGTTGCCGGACTGGAAGATGGCGACGTACACCTCGCTCCCGTCCGCGCTCGCGGCGAGCGCGCACGGCTCCTCGCCCTCGATCGGGATCGCCACCGGCGCCGCCGCGAGGTCCAGCGGATCGAACACCTGCACGGCGTTCGCCTGCGAGCACGAGACCCACGCCCTCCCGCCCGCGAAGATCACGTCCGCGGGCTCGTCGAGCGTGCCGAGCGTCGCCTTGACCCTTCCGGTCGCGAGATCGACCACACTCACGGAGTCCGAGACGTGATTCACGACCCACGCCTCGGCGTCGGTTCGCGCGCGGACGGAAACGGGATCGAGGCCCACGGTCACGGAGCCGAGGGCCACGGGATCGCCGCCCGACACGTCGAAGATCTCGAGCCGCGCGTCGGCGGTGTTGCAGACGAGCAACATCGACCCGTCGGGAGTCAATGCCAGCGGGGCAACCGACAGGTTCTCCCAGTTCACGAAGAGGGGAGGGGCCTGGGGGAGGGGGGAAACCGTGATCGTCGAGCCCCCCCCGCCACCCCCGCACGCCGCGACGCAGAGGAGCGCGAAGAGTCCGTACCGCATTGGAGCCTGATTGTACGCTATCGCCTGATGTCGGAGCAGCCGAGCGTCGTCACCGACGCGCACTTCCGCTACCTCGCGGAACGGACGACGCCGGAGGACGCGTTTCTCGGCGAGCTGAAGGCGGCAGCCTCGGCGGCAGGGATCCCGGCGATCTCGATCAACCCCGCGCAGGCCGCGTTCATGCAGATCCTCCTGAAGGTCGCGCGCGCGAAACACGTCGTCGAGGTCGGCACGCTCGCGGGGTACAGCGCGATCGCCATGGCGCGTGCGCTGCCTCCGGACGGCAGCGTGGTGACGATCGAGATCGAACCGAAGCACGCCGCGTTCGCGAGGGAGTGGGTCCTGAAGTCGGACGTCGCGAAGAAAGTGGACGTCCGCCTCGGCCCGGGCATCGACATCCTCCGCACGCTCGGCGACAAGGCCTTCGACGCCTGCTTCCTCGACGCGGACAAGGGCTCGTACCCCCTGTACCTCGACGAGTGCATGCGGATCCTCAGGCCGAACGGGCTCGTGATGGCCGACAACGCGTTCGCGTTCGGCCAGCTCCTCGACGAGCACCCGACCGACCGCGACGTCCCCGCCGTCCGCGCCTTCAACGACTACGTGCCGACGGTGAAGGGGCTCCAGAGCGTGATCGTGCCGCTGGGCGACGGGCTCTGGGTAGGCGTCGCCGCTCCCCCCGCCCTGTGATAACCTCCCCCGCCGTGAACGACACGCCCCACGAGCCGTTCCAGACGAAGATCGCGGCGAACGGCGCCACGAAGGCCAATCGCCAGATGGTGCTCGAGAGGCTCGTGAAGATCCGCGCCCTCGAGAAGAAGACGCAGGAAGGGGGCGGCCCGAAGCGGATCGAGGCGCAGCACGCGAAGGGGCGGCTCACCGCGCGCGAGCGGATCGCGCAGCTCACGGACGACTTCCTCGAGCTGGGCATCCACGCGGCGGCGGGGATGTACGACGGCAGCGCGCCGGCGGCCGGCGTGATCACCGGGATCGCGCGGATCGGCGGGCGTCCGTTCATGGTGATCGCGAACGACGCGACGGTCGCGAGCGGCGCCTTCTTCCCGATGACCGCGAAGAAGGTGATCCGCAACCAGACGATCGCGCTCGAGTGCCGGCTCCCGACGATCTACCTCGTGGACAGCGCGGGCGTGAACCTGCCGATGCAGGACGAGGTCTTCCCCGACCAGGACGACTTCGGCCGCGTCTTCCGGAACAACGCGGTGATGAGCGCGAGGGGCGTCCCGCAGATCGCCGCGATCATGGGCATGTGCGTCGCGGGCGGCGCGTACCTTCCGGTCATGTGCGACACGGTGCTCATGACCGAGGGGAGCGGCCTCTTCCTCGCGGGGCCCGACCTCGTCGCGAAAGCCGTCGGCAAGAAGTTCACGGCCGAGGAGATCGGCGGCGCGAAGCTCCATGCGGAGATCTCGGGCACGGTGGACTTCCACGAGAAGGACGACCCGTCCTGCCTGAAGCGCATCCAGGCGCTCGCCGCGTCGCTCGGGAAGCCGCCCCCGCCCGTCTTCCGTCGCGACCCCCCCGTGCCCCCCCGCTTCGACGCCGAGGATCTTGCCTCGATCGTCCCCTCCGACGCGCTCCAGGAATACGACGTGCGCGAGGTCATCGCGCGTCTCGTGGACGCGAGCGCGTTCACCGAGTACCGCGCCACGTACGGCAAGACGATCGTCTGCTGCTTCGCGCGGATCGACGGCTGGTCCGTCGGGATCGTCGCGAACCAGAAGCAGCACGTGCGCGACCCGGGCAAGCCGTGGCAGATGGGCGGCGTGATCTACAGCGACAGCGCGGAGAAGGCGGCGCGGTTCATCCTCGATTGCAACCAGAACCGGATCCCGCTCGTGTTCCTGCACGACGTGAACGGCTTCATGGTCGGGCCGGCGTCGGAGAAAGAGGGCATCATCCGCGCCGGCGCGAAGATGGTGAACGCGGTCTCGAACTCGGTCGTGCCGAAGATCACCGTGATCCTCGGCGGCTCGTTCGGCGCGGGGCACTACGCGATGTGCGGAAAGGCGTACGACCCCGCGTTCATCGCGGCGTGGCCGCAGGCGCGCTACTGCGTGATGGGCGCGGAACAGGCGGCCGGCACGATCACCGACGTGCGCGCGGCCGCGATGAAGCGGAAGGGCGAGACGGTGGACGAGGCGGAGCTGCAGGCGTTCTACAAGGAAGTGCGCGGGAAATACGAGCAGGAGACCGACCCGCTCTTCGCCGCGTCGCGCCTCTGGATCGACGCGCTGATCGACCCGCGCGAGACGCGCAGGTTCCTGAGCGTCGCGCTCGAGTGCGCGGCGCACCGGACGGATCTCGAGCCGCTGCGGACCGGGGTGTTCCAGACATGAGCGGAACGGGGGGGCTTGGGGGGCCGGTGCTCGTCCGCGACGACGGACCGGTGCGCTGGCTCATGCTCAACCGCCCCGACAAGAGGAACGCCTTCTCGGCGGACCTCGTCGCCGAGCTCAAGGCGGCGCTCGCCGACCACCACCCGGCGCGCCTCCTCGCGATCACCGGCGCGGGCACGGTGTTCAGCGCGGGCGCCGACCTTCAGGCGCTCCAGGAGATGCAAGGCGCTTCGCGCGCGCAGCACCTCGCCGACGCGCAGTCGCTCGCCGAGCTGTTCCAGATCATCGCGGTGCACCCGCTGCCCGTGGTCGCCGCGGTGAACGGCCACGCGCTCGGCGGCGGCGCGGGGCTCGTGGCCGCGTGCGACTTCGCGTTCGCGGTCCCGGCGGCGAGGATCGGCTTCACGGAGGTCCGGCTCGGTTTCGTCCCCGCGATCGTCCTCAACTTCCTCCTGCGCGCGGTGCCCGAGCGCGCGGCGAGGGACCTGTGCCTGACCGGCCGACAGCTGGACGCGGCCGAGGCGGCGTCGCTGGGCCTCTGGCGAACGACCGACAACCTGGACGTGGCCGTCCGGGCGCTCGGGGACCAGATCGCGGCGTGCGGCCCCGACGCCGTGGCCCACACGAAGCGCCTGTTCCTCGCGCTGCGCCACCTCCCGCTCGCGGACGGGCTCGCGAAGGCCTGCGAGGAGAACGCGACCGCCCGGATGAGCCCCGACTTCCGCGAGGGCGTCTCCGCGTTCCTCGAGAAGCGGAAGCCGAAGTGGCCCCGCGCAAACCCGGCGCCGTAGATTGGTCGCGCGGCTGCGCGACCGGGACGAGGGCGGGACCCGAGGGGGAGGAGGGGAGGCCGCGTAGGGTCGATTCCCGCGGTCTCGGCGACGCCTCCGACCCGCGAGGGGGCCGCCTCCGCGGGAATTGAGCGTCGCCCGAGCGCCGCGTACACTCAGCCGCGGCCGGTCGGTGACCGCGAGTCACGGGCGGTCGCAGGGAGGATTTCGATGCTTCGGTATCTCGCAGGCTTGAGTGTGGCGGTTGTCCTTGCGGGGTGCGGCAAGCCCGCGCCGTCCGGGACGGAGGATTCCGCGGCGGCGAAGCCGGCCCAGCCTCCGAAGAAGGCAAGCGTGCCGACGCAGGAGGCCAAGGAGGTTGCCCCGGCCCCCCAGGCCCCCACGAATCCCACGAACGACCCCGCGCTCGCGGCGTGCGACACGTTCATTGCCGAGCAGGACATCGACCGGACGAAGAGCGGGTGGAAGTCCAAGCTGCCCGAGCCGCCGAAGCTCCCGTTCGACGCGGCCAAGAGCTACTTCTGGATCATCGAGACGAACCTCGGCACGATCAGGATCAAGCTCATGCCCAAGGTCGCGCCGATGCACGTCTCGAGCACGATCTACCTCTCGCGGCTCGGGTTCTACGACGGCGTGGTGTTCCACCGCGTGATCCCGGGCTTCATGGCGCAGGGCGGCGACCCGACCGGGAAGGGGAGCGGCGGCCCCGGCTACGAGTACGACGGCGAGATCGACAAGAACGTCCGCCACGACCGACCGGGGCTCCTGAGCATGGCGAACCGCGGCCGCGGCACCGACGGCAGCCAGTTCTTCCTCACGTTCGTGCCCACGCCGCACCTCGACGGCAAGCACACGATCTTCGGCGAAGTCGTGGACGGGATGGATGTCGTCAAGGAGCTCGAGGAGCGCGGCTCGCAGGGGGGCGCGCCGAGCGAGCGGCTCGTGATGAAGAAGACGACGATCGAGGTCGAGTAGAGCGCCGCGACGCGGCGCGCGGGTGCGCCAGCGCTGGCGCACCCGGAACCGCGTAAGCCCTTCCCGCGCGCGGGCTTGCAGCTTTCGCGAACCCTAACCGTTACCATGTCCGGCATGAACGACCCTGCCATCCAGGCCTGCGACGATTTCATCCGCGAGAAGAGGATCGACACCGCGAAGGACCGCTGGCGCACCGCCGTGCCGAAGCCGCCGAAGCTGCCCTTCGACGGAGAGCGCTCCTACTTCTGGAACATCGAGACCAACGTCGGCGCGCTCAAGGTGAAGCTCATGCCGTCGGTCGCGCCGATGCACGCGTCGAGCACGATCTACCTCTCGAAGCTCGGCTTCTACGACGGGCTCAAGTTCCACCGGGTGATCAACGGCTTCATGGCGCAGGGCGGCTGCCCGCTCGGCACCGGCACCGCCGGCCCCGCGTACAAGTACGACGGCGAGTTCGACAAGAACGTCCGCCACAGCAAGCCCGGCCTCCTCAGCATGGCGAACGCGGGCCCGGGCACCGACGGCAGCCAGTTCTTCCTCACGTTCGTGCCCACGCCGCACCTCGACGGCAAGCACACGATCTTCGGCGAGATCGTGGACGGGATGGAGACGCTGAAGGCGCTGGAGACGCGCGGCTCGAGAAGCGGCGCGACGAGCGAACCGCTGCTGATGAAGAAGACGACGATCGAGGTGGGATGAGTCCGGGGGGGCATGGGGGGCCGGCGCGGATCGGCATCCTCACGGTCTCCGACCGCGCGAGCCGCGGCGCGTACGAGGACGAGGGCGGCCCCGCGATCCGCGCCTGCCTCGAGGAGTTCCTCACGTCGCCGTGGGAGGCGGTCTACCGGGTCATCCCCGACGAGCGGCCGCGGATCGAGGCGGAGCTCAAGCGCATGGCGGACGAGGACAAGTGCTGCCTCGTCGTCACGACCGGGGGCACGGGCCCCGCGATCCGCGACGTCACCCCGGAGGCGACCGAGGCCGTCTGCGAGAAGATCCTCGACGGCTTCGGCGAGCAGATGCGCGCGGTGTCCCTGAAGAAAGTCCCGACCGCGATCCTCTCGCGCCAGATCGCGGGGATCCGGGGACGGACGCTCGTCGTGAACCTCCCGGGCCGCCCGCGCGCGATCCGCGAGTGCCTCCTCGCCGTCTTCCCCGCGATCCCCTACTGCATCGACCTCCTCGAGGGGCCGCGCCTCGAGACCAACGAGAAGGCCGTCGTCGCCTTCCGCCCCGACCGGAAGTAGGGCATGCTCACCTGCCCGCGGTGCGCGGCCACGCTCAGGGCGCTCCGGGTCGGGCCGATGCCGCTGTGGGAGTGCGGGACCTGCGGCGGCCGCGCGACGATGTTCCCGGTGTTTCGCAGTTGCCGCTGATCGGCCCCGGCGCGGGCATCTCCGCGCTCCTTGCGTACTACGGTCTGCGCTTCCCGCGGGCGCGGATCGGCTGGTACTGGATAACCTCCCCGCATGGGCGTTCGCGGTTCTCTGGGGCGTGTTCCAGTGGCTCGTCGCGTCGGCGCAGCCGCCGGGATCCTGGCACGCGTCGGGCGCCGCGCTCCTCGGCGGCGCCGCTGTCGGCGTGGCGTTCTGGGGATTGCAACGTAGGATGAGCCCGTGGACCTCGACGGAAGGACCGCCCTCGTGACCGGCGGCGCGCGGCGGATCGGCCGCGCGATCTGCCTCGCGCTCGCGAGCAAGGGCGTCCGGGTCGCGATCCACTTCCGCTCGTCCGAGGCGGACGCACGCGACCTCGCCGAGCAGTGCCCCGGAAGCATCGTCCTCCGCGCGGACCTCGCCGACGCGGCCGACCGCGCGCGCCTTCTGCCCCTCGCGGCCGAGCAGATCGGCCGGCTCGACTTCCTCGTCAACAACGCCTCGGCCTACGAGTCCGCGCCGCTCGCGGAGATCGACGAGGCTTCGTTCGAGCGCACCCTGGCGGTCAACCTCAAGGCACCCTTCTTCCTCGCGCGCGACGCGGGGCTCGCGATGCGCGCCGCAGGCGGCGGCGCGATCGTCAACATCACCGACTGGGGGATCGACCGCCCCTATCCCGACCGCATCCCGTACTTCGCCGCCAAGGCCGGCCTCGCGGCGGTCACGAAGGGGCTCGCGCGCGCGCTCGCGCCGGAGGTCCGCGTGAACGCCGTCGCGCCCGGCCCGATCCTCCTCGCGGACGGCGCGGGGGGCGCCGCTCTTGCGGCCGTCGAGCGGGCCACGCCGCTCGGCCGGCTCGGCGGCCCCGACGCCGTTGCAACGGCCGTCCTCTTCCTGCTCGACCACGACTTCATGACGGGGGAGACCGTCCGCGTGGACGGGGGCCGCTCGCTCCAATAAAGGGCAAACACCCGGACCTGTTGGGAGGGGGCTTGGGGGGCCCAATCTCAGGTGGTTTCCCGATCCGAGGGGGGCCCCGGAAGCCATGGAAACGGCTTCTAGAGCCCTTGTGTCCGCTTTCGGGGAATCGGGGGTGGCTCGGCTGAAACGTCCTGATACGGAATTTTTACGTGCTCTAGGACGTCGAATCCGCGTATTGGAGATGTGACCGAGGTCCCGCCGCGCCCCTGACCTGGGCGCACCTGAGCAATGCCATGAAGGCTTCCATCCGTACCTCCCCCCGCATCGGCGACATGCCTCGTCGCCGCCGCAAGAAGGAGCCGGACCGCGAGACGACGCTTCGCATCGCGTACCTCGAGTGGCTCGTCTCGGAGTTCGGCGCCGACGCTGTCGCCGAGTGGCAGGAACCGCCCGTGACCTTCCGCGAGTGGAAGCGTGCGCGCGAGCTTGCCGCTCACGAGGCGGCGTAGCGGCGACTCTTGTCCCCGGAGCGTGAACCCATAGGTTCCGTCCGGGATGCGTTCGTCCGGACTGATCTCGAGTCCTGACGGCCTTCCCGGACGGAGCCTAGGTGGATCCAACGTGCCCGGCCGCACACCTAGGGTCTGTCTCCAGATCCGACCGGGGCCGAGCGAGGCGGCGCCAGGCGAGGAAGGCCGACGAGCCGTATGGGCCGGAGGAATCGAGGCCTGATGAAGCTTGGCGCCGCCGCAGCCGGCTGAATCCAGGAGGATCTAGACTAGCCCGGGCGCTTCCGGGGCGGAACGTAGGGACGCTTCTCCGGCACCTTCCGGGCCTGCTCCTCCGCGCGGATGTCCTCGGGACGGCGGAGGGGACCGCGGTAGACGATGCGCCCCTTGGAGAGGTCGTACGGCGACATCTCGATCGTGACGACGTCGCCCGGCAGCATGCGGATGCGATGGCGACGCATCCGGCCCGACACATGGCAGAGCACCTGGATCCCGCCCTCGATCTCGCAGCGGAAGCGCGTGCTCGGGAGGACCTCGACGACCCTCCCCTCGACGCGGACCGGTTCTTCTTTCGCCATTCGAGACCAAAAGGGTAGCACAAGAGCCGAGGGGCCGCCGCGATTCCCTCGCGCCCTCCCGACCGCCCCCTCCCCGCGCCCCTCCCCCTTCGTCTACGCCCGGACGGGCCGGTACGGCAGGTACCGGGGTTCCCACATGGCGGCCTCGATCCGGGACTCGAGATCCTCCATCGGCTCCGCGACGCCCTCCTCGATCGCGCGACGCGCGACGGCGATCGCCACCGCGCGCGACACGTGTCGCACCTCCTCGATGCGAGGGTAGATGCACGACATCGCGAGCAGGTCCTTCGAGACGCAGGCCGCGAGCGACTTCGCCGCCGCGAGGAACATCCCGTCGGTCACCTTGCGCGCCTTCGACAGGATCGTGCCGAGGCCGACACCCGGGAAGATGAAGACGTTGTTGCCCTGCCCGATCCGGTGGCGGCGACCGTCGTAGATCACGTCGTCGAAGGGGCTGCCGGTGCCGACGATCGCGCGGCCGTCCGTCCACGCGATGAGATCCACGGGGCGCGCCTCGGCGCACGACGTCGGGTTGCTGAGCGGCAGGATGACCGGGCGCTTCGCGTGTTCCGCCATCGCGCGGATCGTGGCCTCGTCGAACGCGCCGGCCTGGCCCGAGACGCCGAAGAGCACCGTCGGCCGGACGCGGCGCACGACCTCGAGGAGCGGGATCCGGTCGCCCTGCGGCCCCCACGCGGCGATGCGCGCGGGCGGGACCGCGAACTCGCGCTTGTGCTCGTCGAGCCCCGGCCGACCCTCGACGACGAGCCCCTTGCTGTCGAGCGTGAAGATGCGTTCACGGGCGGCCGCGGCCGACAGTCCTTCCGCGACCATCTCGTCCACGATGAGACGCGAGATGCCGACGCCCGCCGAGCCGGCGCCGAGGAGTACGATGCGCTGCTCGCGCAGCTTCCCGCCCGTGAGCCGCATCGCGCCCAGGACCGCCGCGACCGAGACCGCCGCCGTCCCCTGGATGTCGTCGTTGAACGACGCGAGCGCGTCGCGGTGCGTCTCGAGGTGGCGGAAGCTCGTGTTCTTGCCGAAGTCCTCCCACTGCAGGAGCGCGTCGGGGTAGGTGCGCTTCACCGCGTCTACGAACTCGTCCACGAGCTCGAAGTAGGCGTCGCCGCGGAGCCGCGGCTGGCGCCACCCGACGTAGAGCCGGTCGCGCA
>Ga0187894_10006882_pt1 | contig 10940 bp, 9 predicted proteins | sample GBC1701081metaG_FD_136650 | JGI IMG/M metagenome (GOLD analysis project Ga0187894, IMG submission 136650) | White microbial mat communities from a lava cave in the Kipuka Kanohina Cave System on the Island of Hawaii, USA - GBC170108-1 metaG ...
CAAGCGTCTGTTACAGGCCACTAATAATTCTCTACTGACTTTAGGTATGAATCAAAATGTCGGTGCATTTCTTCGAGCGAATCGCCGCCGAATTTTTCACGCATGGAGTTTGCGAGAACGACGGCCAGCATTGCCTCGCCGATGACGCCGGCGGCTGGGACGGCCGTGATGTCGGAGCGTTCGAAGGCGGCGTCGGAATCTTGTTTCGTATCAATATCGACCGAATGAAGCGGTTTGCGCAAGGTCGAGATCGGCTTCATGTAGCCGCGAACGCGCAACTCTTCGCCGTTTGTGATTCCGCCTTCGAGACCGCCGGCGCGGTTAGTTTTTCGAATGAACCGCCTGTCAGTACCGCCTGCGGTAGCGGGCGGTTTAAGATGTGTATCAGATTCATCGGACATTCCAGATTGTTGCGTTAAGCCGCCCGCTACTGCGGGCGGTACTGACCAGAATATCTCATCGTGCACTTCCGATCCCGGCTTCGCCGCGTTTGCCACGCCCATGCCGATCTCGACTGCTTTGATCGCATGGATGGACATGATTGCGCGTGCAATGCGGCCATCGAGCTTTTCTTCCCACGAAGTATGCGAGCCTAAACCGACGGGCACGCCTTTCGCGACCACTTCAAAAACACCGCCGAGCGTGTCGCCGTTTTGTTTTGCACGGTCGATGGCCGCGATCATTTCCTTTTGCACGGCGTTGTCGGCGCAGCGGAGCGGCGAATCGGCGGGAACCGCGCCGATATCGTCCCAGCTTTTTTCCGCCGGATTTTCCGGAATGCCGCCAAGTTGAATCACATGACTGCGTATCTCAACGCCAAAAACAGTGAGAAACTGTTTAGCAATCGCGCCGCAGGCGACACGCGCCGCCGTCTCGCGCGCTGATGCCCGCTCAAGAATATTTCGCAAATCGCGTGCGCCGAATTTCTGTCCGCCGGCAAGGTCCGCGTGGCCGGGTCGCGGACGTTTTACTTCGCGAGCGTTTTTCGATTTTCGATCTTCGCCGACTTCGCCCTTACTTCGTACGGAGTTCTGAAAGAGCGGCTCGGCGGACATTATTTCCTGCCAGTGGACGAAATCTTTGTTCTCTATTATCAGCGCGATCGGCGAGCCGAGCGTTTTGCCGTGGCGCACGCCGGAAAGTATCTGCACTTCGTCCGATTCAATTTTCATCCGCCCGCCGCGGCCATAGCCCTGCTGCCGTCGCCACAATTCGTGGCTGATCGCGGCGACGTCGATCTCAAGACCTGCAGGAACGCCTTCGACAATGGCGATCAGCGCCTTGCCGTGCGATTCGCCTGCGGTTGTGAATCTAAAAAACATAGATCGTAAACGTGTCAGCAGCCCGCACGTCAGTTAGGGGTCATCTCAGCACTGAAGCATTACCGATTGCAAACGGTTGGCAACATTGCAAATCAGTGGCGTCAAAAAATAAGGAGACCGGAAACAAGCTTCTCAAGGTTTCGTCGAATTTGTCATCGCGTGCGCACGAGCCCTTACTTACGTGCGGGCTACTGACACCCTTTTTCGAAAAACGATCAGCCCGATGCTCGCGATGATCAGCAAGCCGCCGACGAATGTTTGCGGCGGCAGTGTTTCGCCCAAGGTTATCGCTCCTATAACGACCGCGATCAGCGGCGTGACGAGCGAGATCATCATCGCCTTTGTCGATTCGACGCGGCTCAAGAGCCAATAGTATAGCCAAAATGCGGCAACCGTGCCGAATACGGTCAGATAAATTACGCAAAAAAAGGCGCGCTCCGACCAATTAAATGTCAACGGATTTCCCTCGCGCACAAGAGAGTAAATGAGTATCGCAGGCAGCCCGCAGAGCATCTGCGTAAAAACTAAAGCTGCCGGATGAATCCCGGCGCCGCGCGCCTTTATCAAAACCGAAGCCTGAGCGGCGCAGTACGCGCCGAAAACAATCGCGACACATCCGGCGAACGCCATCACGCTCTCGATCCGAAGCTGATCGATAAAGATCACGGCGACGCCGACAATGCCGATAACGACGGCCGCAATCTTCAATTTCGTAATCCGTTCGCTCGGCAAAAATATCCACGCGAGCGGAAGTCCGAACACCGTGATCATCGCCTGCAAAACCGCCGCGAGTCCCGAAGTTATGTATTGCTCGCTCCAAAAGACGAAGCTGTAGTTTAGCGAGAATTGAAGAAAGCCCGTAAGCGCGACGAGCTTCCACTGCGACGCAGTTTTCGGCATCTCGAACTTCAATAGTTTGATTAACGGAGCCAGCATCAAGACCGCAAGTATGAATCTCGAAGCAGCGAATGTTATCGGCGGCAAATCCTCGAGGCCGATCTTGATAAAGATCCACGTCGTGCCCCAGATCAGGCATAGAATTAGCCAGACGAATATTTTCATAAGGTACGGAAGTTCGCGTTACGGGCCGCAAACGCGACTGTCAGGGAGCGTGCACGCTCGTTCACACTCGCGTTTCTCCCTGTAGCGCGCTGAAGCTGATCCTCCAGGCTAATTGCGCTCGTAAAAACTCAGACTCGTTTCGCCCTGCTTCAAAATGCGCCAGCGGCGCATGATACCGGCAGCGTCGGGCAGCTTATTTTTTGCGTGGTGCTCGGCAATGAAAATACCATTTTCGTTTAACAGCCTGCCTTCCGGTGCGCCGAATTCGAAAAGCACGAGTGCGTAATCAATATTATAGGGCGGATCGTAAAACACGATGTCCCAACCCGTTTCGTGTTTTCTCCCGACAAAGTTTTCGGCGGAAAACGCGTGAATGTCGGTTTGCTGCTCGGGTATTTCTAGAAGATCAAGATTTTCTTCGATGAGCGCGCAAGACTTTCGCGAACGGTCGACGAACGTCACCCGCGCCGCGCCGCGCGAAAGAGCTTCCATCCCGATAGCTCCCGAACCCGCGCACAAGTCAAGAAATCGCGTGCCTTCGATGCGTGGTGCCAGGACGTTGAATAAGGTTTCGCGAAGCCGGTCGGATGTTGGGCGTGTTCGCATATCCGTTGGACTTTTGATCACGCGTCCGCGAAATTCACCGGCAATAATTCGCATGTTTGTATTGTAGCGGTTGAAGGGCGCAGTGTCAGTTGGGCGGGTGTCAGTAGCCCGCACGTAAGTAAGGGCTCATGTGCCTGCACGGCCTGATCCTATTGACGAAGCGTTCATCCTTAAGATGAGCCCTTACTTACGTGCGGGCTACCGACACGATGCGGGCTACCGACACGATGCGGGCTACCGACACGATGCGGGCTACCGACACGATGCGGGCTACCGACACGAAATTAACCGATACCCGCCAGCTTGAATCGGGCGTCGCGGCGGATGTGCGCGATCAATGCGGCCGTCTCTTTGCTTAGCCGTTTTTCGGTGAGATACTGTTCGGCTTCCTGGCGTGCGGCGTCAAGGATTTCGAGGTCGCGGACGATGTTGGCGATCTTGAAATTTTGTATGCCGGATTGCCGCGTGCCGAGGATCTCGCCCTGGCCGCGAAGCTCGAGGTCCTTTTCGGCGATCTTGAAACCGTCGCTCGTTTTTTCCATTATGCCGAGTCGCTCTTTGGCAACCGCCGTTTTCTTGTCGCCTGTGAGCAAGACGCAAAAGCTTTGCTCGGCGCCCCGGCCGACGCGGCCACGCAGTTGATGTAGCTGCGACAGGCCGAAACGCTCCGCGTGCTCCACGACCATCAGCGACGCATTCGGCACATCGACGCCGACCTCAATTACGGTGGTAGAAACTAGGATGTTCAGCTCGCCGGAAACGAAACGCCACATCACGGATTCTTTATCGGCGATCTTCATCCGGCCGTGCAGCAGGCCGACGGAACGGTTTGGGAAAATGCGGTCGCGAAGCTCTTCGAACATCGCGGTCGCAGCTTTCAGATCGAGCTTTTCCGATTCTTCGATCAGCGGATAGACTACATAAACCTGTCGGCCGAGATCGATCTCGCGGTTCATTCCCTTGTAAACGCCGGTTCGCTGGTCTTCGCCGAGCACGACCGTTTTCACGGGCGTGCGGCCGGGCGGCATTTCATCGATCACGGAAACGTCGAGGTCGCCGTAAACCGTCATCGCCAGTGAACGAGGAATGGGCGTGGCGGTCATTACGAGCACGTCGGGGTTGTAGCCGCGTCGCGTCAGCTCGGCACGCTGCAGCACGCCGAAACGATGCTGTTCGTCGATAACCGCGAGTCCGAGGTTTTCAAATTGAACTGCTTCCTGAATCACGGCGTGGGTCCCGATTACGAAATGAAATTCGCTCTTCGCAATTGCCGCATGCACTTTCCGTTTCTCGGAAACTTTCATGCTGCCGATCAGCAGGCCGATCCGATAACCCGTGCCCTCGAATATTCGCTGCGAGTTGCGAAAATGCTGCTCGGCAAGGATCTCGGTCGGCGCCATCAGAGCGGTTTGATACCCGTTTTCCATCGCGACGAACGCCGCAACGAACGCGACGATCGTCTTGCCGCTGCCGACATCGCCCTGCAATAGGCGGTTCATCGGCGCGTCGGACCGCATGTCATCCAAAATGCGTTCGATTACACGCTCCTGCGCGCCCGTCAAGGCAAACGGCAGCAGTCGCGCGATCCGCTTTCGCGTTTCGTCAGGAATCTCGATGACCGTTCCCTTCGGCTCTTTTTTCCGCTCGCCGCGCTTTAGCTGCAGGCCGAACGAGAGCCAAAAGACTTCTTCGAAGATCAAGCGGCGGTGAGCTTCACTGCGAAACATTTCATAATCGGCAACGCGTGTGTCTTCCGGCGGAAAGTGAATTTCTGTAATCGCCCGGACACGCGAAATCATTTTGTACTGTTTCAAAATTTCCTTCGGCAGGATCTCGGGCACCGAACGCGGATCGAGTTTTTGCGTCACGGCGTGCATAATTTCGCGCAGCCGCTTGGTCTGAAACTGGCCAAACTTTCGGTAAACCGGCACGTGCCGTGCGGTGTGCACGCCGGCAAATTCAGGGTCGGCAATGTCTTCTTCGAGCCGGGCGTCTTCACTTTTATTCGTTCGTTTATCGGTCTCCGGCGGATCGCTTTTCAGCAGACGGAACGCATCAGCGTCTTCTTCGTTTGGAAGAAACTCAAGCTCGTCCGGCTTCGCTAGTTTGAGTTCGAAGGTGTTTTTCTTCTCGCTCCATGCCCACTCGCCGTGTGCGACAAAGCGTGAGCCGCGGTCGAACCGGCGGTCGTAATATTCAATTATGTGCTTGGCGTTTTTGCCTGAGAGAAACCACCAAACGTTCACCGGTTTCTGCGTGCGTTCGCGGTCGCCGGCGGCAACTTCGTAGATAAAAAGATTTTGATTCGGAGCACGTTTATTACGAACCTGAAAGGCACCGGCACTTCGCGTGTAAAGCTCAACAGAAGCCTCGACGCCGGGCTGGAGCTGGTCGATGCGAGCGAGATTCGAGCGGTCTTCGTACCGCATCGGAAAATAATTCAGCAGGTCTTCAACGGTTGCGTCGCCGGGTTCCGACTTTTCGGCATGCGAGGCGACGGCGGCCGCCAGCTTTCGACACGTATAGCTCGAAAGCATGCCAACATCGTGCTGGTGCAGAGAAACAATCGGCGTTTCCAGCGTGAGGCTCATCGCCGGAATTTTAACACAGCGGCACGATCAACCGCCGTTATGCAGCTCGGCAAAATTTTTTATGAATTGTTTCTGCGCGTCGGTGAGGCTGACAAAACGGACCGCGAAGCCGATGTCCAAAACGTGATTTCGAATCTCGCCCAGGAATTCGATTCGGGTTCCGTCCGTTAGTGGAAGATAGATTCGAACGACCTCGCCGTCGGAAAATTCGCCGCCGGTAAGAACGAAACAGCCGTTCGAGCTGACGTCGGTCAGGCGGCCCCTGCGTACTTCGCCGCCGGCCACCCATTCGATGTCGATGGACACGCCGAAACGCGTTTCTTTTCGCCGTTCTTCCAGCTGCCGTCTATCCTTCGCTTCCATTTCGCTCATCGGAGCCATTACGAGCCCCGATAGTATTTAAGTAGTAATAGACGGGTAATCCCAGAATTATCAGCCCGATGCCGATAAACGAGCTTTGCGGCGCCGTCATCATCGTGTTGATCAGCAGCCAGCCCGCAACGAGCAAGAATACAACGGGCACGACCGGATAACCCCAGGCTTTATAAGGCCTAATCGCATCAGGATATTTTCTACGGAAGATGAAAATTGACGACGTTATCAGGGCGTAGAATATCCACGAGCCGAAGATCACGTAATCGGTCAGCGTGTCGAACGAGCCCGACATCGCCAAAATGCTTGCCCAAACACCCTGAAACAGCACGCCGTTGATCGGGATCGCGGTCGCCGACACTTTGCTAAAGAACGGAAACATCTGGCCGTCCTTCGCCATTGCGTAAGGCACTCGCGATGCACTTAATATTGACGTGTGCAGCGTGCCGAGCGAAGAAAGCATCAGGCCGACGCCGAATATTGCAAGGCATACCCCGGTTGCAAGACTCAAAATATCGCCGCCGAAGAATTTGCTGACCACGACCATCGCGACAGATGAATCCTTCGAAACCGAAGCGATCGCGGTCGGGTCGAGCACGTAAAAATATGCAAAGTGCGCGCCGACATATAGGACGATGATCAGAAGCACGCTTCCGATGATGGCAATAGGAATGTTGCGGTTCGGGTCCTTTACCTCGCCCGCGACGAACGAAAGATTGTCCCAGCCGTCGTATCCCCACAGAGCGGCGAGCATTGCGGCGCCGAAGCCGGCGAGAAATGTGTATTCCGCCGAGCCGAAATTAACGGCGCTTGCCACGTCTTCGCACGTGCCGCCGGTATTCGCGAGGGAAAAGTTTTCAAAACCGCCGCCAGTTACGAAAAGAAACGCGCCCAGTCCGACGAAAAGAACGAGAAATATCTTAACCGCTGTGAGAAGCGTTGCGATCTGGCCGCTCATGCTGACGGACAGGCAGTTGAGCGTCGTGAAAATGATGATGACCATCACCGCTACAATCTGCAGCGTCGTCACTTCGTACGGAAAGCCTAGAATGGAAGTCTCAAATAACGTTTGCTTTAACCCGCCGTTTAGATAATCGTTCAGCGCGATAGCGAACACGACCGCGACGCTTGCCTGCGATCCGGTGCGCGCCACGAACATCTGCATCCAGCCGAATAGAAAGCTCGCCATTCGGCCGTAAGAGTCTCTGAGAAAGACGTACGGCCCGCCGGCTTCGGGTTTCATCGCCGTTAGTTCAGCGTAGGTCAAGGCGCCCGCTAGCGACAACAAACCCGCCGCGACCCACGCCATGATCACCCAAAACGAGTCGCCGACATTGCACGTCATAACGCGCGCCTTTAGAAAAACGCCCGTGCCGATGACGTTGGCAACGATCACCGAGATCGCCGCCGCCAGCCCAAGCCCGCGAACCAACGCATATCTTTCGTTAGAATCAATCGCCATAAATTTTCCGAAGATGGGAGAAGTCGGTTCCGAGTATGATACGTGAAAACCGGGCAGAAATGCGAGTTCAGAATTCACACATAGTTAAGCGAGCGGTCTTTCGACCGCGTTTTGATGATTACTGCCGTATCGCGGTCAAAGACCGCTCACTTAACTATAGAATTTGTGTTTAGTCCTACGTCGCCATTCGCGTGATAATATTTTCTGGCAAAATGCATCGGATTGACTTAAATGCAGACGAACTCAGCGCGGCTCTGCTAGGCCTTGCGGCGCAAAACAATGTCAGCATTCTGGACAGCTGCGGCGTCGGACATTTGGGTTCGCATTTGATGATCGCCGGCGTTGAGCCGGTTGAGGCGCGTGAGATAAACGACCGCGACGTGAATGCCGCGTTGGCAAAATTTGAAGCGATGTTGGCGTCCGGGCATGCTGCTGTTTTTACAATTTCGTACGAGCTCGGACCGAGACTTGAACATATCGAGCCGCGAACGAAATCAGATGATCCATTGGTGCATGTCGCCCTGTACGACACGCTTGCGGTTCATGATTATGATGACAAGAAAACTTTTCTCGCCGGAAACGAAAAAAAGTTCGGCGCGATCGGGAAAGCGTTAACCGGAAGCAGCTTCACTGAGAGGAAAGCGTATGGCCGCACTGATCCCGTTTCGAATTTCAGCCGCGGTGAATATATCGAAGCCGTCGAGATAATAAAGGAACACATCCGTCGCGGCAATACATACCAGGTGAACCTGACGCAGCGGTTGACGGTCGAGATGCCGGAGGAATTGAACGCGGAAACAGTTTTTGCGCGGCTGCGGCGCGATCATCCGGCTCCGTTTTCGGCGTTTTTGCGGCGCGGTAATTCGACGGTTGTTTCGGCGTCGCCGGAGCGGTTTTTCAGAATATCTGACGGTGCCATTTCCGCATCGCCGATAAAGGGAACTCGACCGCGCGGGAAAAGCACAACTGAAGACGACGCCCTGCGAACCGAGCTTGTTGACAGCAAAAAAGACCGTGCGGAAAACACGATGATCGTCGATCTGCTGCGAAACGATCTGGGCCGCGTGTGCAAATACGGCAGTGTCGCGGTCGAGCGGCTGTGCGAGATCCAGGAACACCCGACCTTGTTTCATCTCGTCTCGACGATAAACGGCAGGCTTCGCGACGGCGTGAAATTTACCGACGCGGTTCGGGCGCTGTTTCCGTGCGGCTCGGTCACCGGCGCTCCGAAGATCAGGACGATGGAAATCATCGACGAGCTTGAAACCGCGCCGCGGGGCCTCTCGATGGGAGCGATCGGATATTTTATTCCTGAAAGAGGCTTCGCCGGCTTGAAACCCGGCTTCGACCTCAGCGTTGCGATCCGCACGATGACCATTCGCGGCCGTGAAGCTACATTCAATGTCGGCGGGGGCATCACTATCGACAGTGACGCCAAGGCCGAATATGACGAATCGATCTTGAAGGCAAAGGCTCTGCTTGCGGCATTGAATTCCGAGTAGTTTAGAGAGCACCTTCCGTGAATTAAAACCCACGGCTAACTTCGATACATCTCTACGCAATACATAAAAAGCACCGATGGGGAACATTTTCGCCTTGCGGTTGTCTAACCTCTCAGAAATCCTGCGGAGGTGAAATATGAATCGTCCTGAGATCAATGTGACGCCGTTGATAGATGTGCTGCTGGTTCTGCTGATAATTTTTATGGTCGTTACGCCGATGAAGCCGAGCAGCTTCGACGCACGGGTTCCGAACGAGCCGAAAAATGAGCCAGGCGTCAAGCCAAATCCCGACACTTTGATCGTGATCTACAATTCGGATGCGACACTGCGGATAAATAATGAGCCGAATGTTGCTACGATCAATGACACGAACGGCGTGAACGTGCGTTTGCGCGAGATATTCTCCGCCCGCGAAGAAAACGGCAACGACGCGCGCACGGTTTTCATCAAAGCGCCGAAGTCGCTTGATTACGGAAGCGTGGCGAGAATTATAGATGCAATAAAAGCGGCCGGGGCCGACCCGATCAGTTTGCAGATCGACGACCTCGAATAAATTTCGTTTTTGCTTTGCGATCTTTGTGAATTTACTTGTTTCTTCGTGTTGAAGAAAGCCTTTAAACACAAAGGCCGCGCAGGTCACAGAGCCGAATTGAAAGTCGCAGGTAGATTAGTGAAGTGTCCTAAAGTTTTGCTTGTTCTGCCGGCGAACTTTGCAGGCTGCGCGTTTTTGCGTGAAATAATCATTATTCACGCAACGTCGTCAACGAAAAGAAACGCGAGAGCCGATTCATATCAGTTAGCACTTCGCGAATAAGACATTACCAACAATTAGAAAATTCTTGTGGTTGGGTTATCGGCTTATGCTATAATTTGGGCGTCAATAGAGGCCGCTTGCCCTTTAGCGGTCGTTCTCCCGGCTTCCGACCCCGACGCGAAAATGGCAAGTTACTACGAAACGCTCACGGTTTCACCGAAGGCTTCGAGGGCTGAGATCAAATCGGCCTATCGCCGGCTCGCCCGCAAACTGCATCCGGACAAAAATAACGGCTCCGAGAAAACCGCCATCGCATTTGCGGCCATTGCTGAGGCGTACGAGATTCTCGGAAATCCTAAACAGCGTGCAGCGTACGATAAGCGCATGATCTCCGCCGAGCATCTGAACGGCGACGGCGATTCCCTATTCGATTCGAGAAACAGCCACGCGCAGCGTTGGCGGCAGATGGTTATCGACCATCGCTTCAACGAGATAATCGACCGCATGGTTGCCGAAGAACGTCGCGAATCGCAGGCATTGCAAAAGTTCATCTTCCCCGTGGTTGCGCTCTTCGTGTCGATAATGACCGTGGCCATCGTGCGACCGGACTTTTTATTTTCGGATTTTATCGGCAGGCTTTTTTCGGAATATTATTTTGTCACGCTGGTTCGCATTGCGGTCGTCGTATTGTTCGTGGTCGGTACGATTATTATCGTCAGCCGCGTCCGCGAGGCATTCGATCGCTATACTTACTACGACGACAATGTTCACGATTCGATTTTGGACGAAACTGAGCCTCCGACGCGCCGGTATTCGCGATATTTTATGGGTACGCTGCTTGTCGCCGGCATCGTTGTCTGCTTTGGCATCGGGCTGACGATCGGCTATGTTTTCCAGCTAAGGTCGCTTACGTCTCCTTACCTTTTCTCCGCGGTTCCGCAGCTCGACATGCTGTTTTACCCGCCGATCTTTGTGCTTATTGTTGACAGAATGCACGGCATGATTCTGCGTGGCGAAAGCTCGCGATTAACTCTGTTTTGCGGGTAGTTTGTGATAGATGTTCAAAACGAAGATCAGTAGGCTCACCGTAAAATAGACTAGCGCCGCAGGAAGGCCCTCACTTAAAGTCAGGCTTCTGCGTCCATTCCGCTGTCATAACTCATTAGAAATGTCATGTTTGTTAACTCGATAGAAATGTCGTGTTTTCATAGTTTCGGCATAGATAGCTGCTTCAGGTGTTATCGTCGGATTTAATGTTTGGGGAGGGGC
>Ga0187894_10006884_pt1 | contig 10937 bp, 9 predicted proteins | sample GBC1701081metaG_FD_136650 | JGI IMG/M metagenome (GOLD analysis project Ga0187894, IMG submission 136650) | White microbial mat communities from a lava cave in the Kipuka Kanohina Cave System on the Island of Hawaii, USA - GBC170108-1 metaG ...
ACCGGCCTGGGCTTGTCGATCAGCTATCAGATCATCCGCCAGATGGGTGGCACGATCGCCGCCGAGAACCGCGCCGAGGGCGGCGCTCGGTTTACGATCACGCTCGATGCCGCGCCGTCAGAGGCTGCGGCGGACGCCGCGGCGGATTGATGCCACGCCAGAGGCGCGCCACTCCAGTGGCGCGTTGGCAGCGCGTTAGCGCTGCCAAGTTCTGTTCAGTTGCAGACTTCGCCCTGCGCTACGCTTCGGGCGACGCGTCACTGGAGTGACGGGCCCCGAGCCTGTCAGTGTACCGTCTCGCCGTGCAGGTTGATGTCGAGGCCCTCGATCTCCTGCTCCGGCGTGACGCGCAGGCCGATGGTCACGTCGATGATCTTGAGGATCACCCAGGTGCCGATCGCGGACAGTGCGACGGCGCAGGCGATGCCGTAGAGCTGGGTCAGGACCTGCTGGCCGTTGCCTTCGATCAGGCCCTTCACCTCGGGCCCGGCGATGACGCTGGTGGCGAACACGCCGGCCATCACCGTGCCGATGAAGCCGCCGACGCCGTGCACGCCGAACACGTCAAGCGAGTCGTCGTAGCCCATCCGGCGCTTGAACGTGGTCGAGGCGTAGAAGCAGGCCAGCCCGGCGACCAGGCCGATGACCAGCGCCGCACCGACACCGACATAGCCCGACGCCGGCGTGATCGTGCCCAGCCCGGCCACCGCGCCGGAAGCGATGCCCAGCACGCTCGGCCGGCCCATGGTCGCCCACTCGGCGAACATCCACGCCAGCGCCGCGGTTGCGGCCGCGACGTGTGTCACCGTCATGGCCATGCCGGCGCGTGCGTCGGCCGCCACCGCCGAGCCGGCGTTGAAGCCGAACCAGCCGACCCACAGCATCGACACGCCGGCAACCGTCAGCACCAGGTTGTGCGGCGCCATATTGTCGGCCGGATAGCCGCGGCGCGGCCCCAACACCAGCGCGAGCACCAGGCCGGCGACACCGGCGTTGATGTGCACGACGATGCCGCCCGCAAAATCGAGCACGCCGGCCTTCTGCAGGAAGCCGCCACCCCAGACCCAATGCGCCACCGGGCAGTAGACCGCCAGCAGCCACAACCCCATGAACCAGAGCATGGCCGAGAACTTGATGCGGTCGGCGGCCGCGCCGATGACGATCGCCGGCGTGATGGCGGCGAAGGTGAGCTGGAACATCATGAAGACGTTCTCGGGCACCGTCTTGGCCGCTTCATGCACGCCATCCATCTTCAGGCCGGCCATCAGGAAGCGCGACAGATCGCCGATGACGCTGGTGCCTGACGTGAAGGCAAGGCTGTAGCCGACGACGACCCACAACACCGAGACCAGGGCCACGGTCGCCAGGGTCTGCGCCGTGGTGGCGAGCACGTTCTTCTTGCGCACCATGCCGGCGTAGAACAACGCCAGGCCGGGGATCGACATCAAAAGCACCAGCGCCGTGGCGACGATCATCCAGGCGGTGTCGCCGCTGTCGATCTTCGGTTTGTCGTCGGCCGCGATCGCGACTGCCGGCAACAGGGCCGCTGCCTGTGCGACAGCGAGGGCCGCGCTCAAGCGCCGGACGCCGGACGGGAATGCGGGCATCACGAGTTCTCCCCTTTTCCTTGGTTGCGTGGCGTGGACGGAAACTCAGAGCGCCTCGGTGCCCGTCTCGCCCGTTCGGATGCGCACGGCGTGGGAGATGTCGGTGATGAAGATCTTGCCGTCGCCGATCTTGCCGGTCGACGCCGCCTTCTGGACGGCCTCCACGGCACGGCCCACCAGGGCATCGTCCAGCACGGCTTCGATCTTCACCTTGGGCAGGAAGTTCACGGCGTACTCTGCGCCGCGATAGATCTCGGTCTGGCCCTTCTGGCGTCCGAACCCCTTGACCTCGCTGACCGTCAGGCCCTGGATACCCAGACCGGTCAAAGCCTCGCGGACTTCCTCGAGCTTGAACGGCTTGATGATGGCGATGAGCATCTTCATGGGCATGGACCCCCTTGCATGGGACTCGGCCCGGCGGTTCGCCTATTGGCCAGCCAGATACACGATAACCGCCTAATTTTTATACTTTTACAAGATACTGAAGTGGGCTGGAGAATCCCGTCTGTGGGCAGATTCAGGGCATATGGACCTATTTGCAGGCGAATCTGTCGTCGCGCCTCCCCTGTGATCGGCCACGAAAAAACGCCCGATACCGGGACCGGTATCGGGCGTTGTGAGGTGCCACCGAACTTGCGAGGCCCGGCGGCGGAGGGAACTCTGGCGGACCCGCGGGGATGCCCCCGTCGCAGGCTTGGGCCCCTGCCGCTCTCCGCCCGAAGTCCGGGCGGAGAGCGGGTTGCCGCGCGCGGCGGCCGGGGGCGGCGGTGAGCCCTAGTGCACGGTCTCGCCGTGCAGGTTGATGTCGAGGCCTTCGACCTCCTGTTCCTGGTCGACGCGCAAACCGATGATCACGTCGATGACCTTGAGGATGACGAACGTGGCGACGGCGCACCAGATGATGGTGGCGGCGCAGCCATAGATCTGGGTCAGCACCTGCCCGGCATTGCCGTCGATCAGGCCGGCAGGGATAGGCTGGTTCTTCTCGTCGACCTTGCCGGTGATCGCCTGGGTGGCGAACACGCCCGTCAGGATGGCGCCAACAAGGCCGCCGACACCGTGCACCCCGAAGGCGTCGAGCGAGTCGTCGTAGCCCATCATGTTCTTGAGCGATGTCGCGCCCCAGAAGCAGATGATGCCGGCGACAATGCCGATGATCAGTGCACCGGTGGGGTTGACGAAGCCGGAAGCGGGCGTGATCGCCACCAGCCCGGCGACGGCACCCGAGACGATGCCCAGCACCGACGGCTTGCCGCGCGTCGCCCACTCCGCGAACATCCAGCCCAGGGCGGCGGCGGCGGTGGCGATCTGCGTCACCGCCATGGCCATGCCGGCCGAAGTACCGGCGGATACCGCCGAGCCGGCATTGAAGCCGAACCAGCCGACCCAGAGCAGCGACGCGCCGATCACCGACAGCACGAGGTTGTGCGGTGCCAGGTTCTCGCTGCCGTAGCCCTTGCGCTTGCCGAGCACCAGGGCACAGACCAGGCCCGCGACACCGGCGTTGATGTGGACCACCGTGCCGCCGGCGTAGTCGAGGACACCGAGGCCGCCAAGGAACCCGCCGCCCCACACCCAGTGCGCGATCGGCGAATAGACGATGATCGACCACAACCCCATGAACCACATCATCGCCGAGAACTTCATGCGCTCGGCGAAGGCGCCGGCGATCAGCGCCGGCGTGATGATGGCGAAGGTCATCTGGAAGGTCATGAAGACCGACTCGGGGATCGTCTTCGCCAGATCGTGCACGCTGTCGATCGCCATGCCGCGCAGGAAGAACTTGTCGAGGGTGCCGAGATATTTGCCGTCTCCGGTGAAGGCGAGGCTGTAGCCGACGATCATCCACAGGACGGTGACCAGGGCCGTCACCGCGAAACTCTGCATCGCGGTGGCCAGCACGTTCTTGCGGCGCACCATGCCGGCGTAGAACATCGCGACGCCGGGGATGGTCATCATCAGCACCAGCGCCGTCGAGGTCAGCATCCAGGCCGTGTCGCCGGTATCGAGCTTGGGTGCCGGCGGGGCGGCAGGTGGCGTCGCCGGTGGTGTGGTCGGCGTCGTCTGGGCGAGCACTGTCGCCGAGTAAATGGCGGTCAAGGAGGCACCGGCCGCCGCCAGCGCCAACGCACGGATCCTATGCATCGTCATCTTGTTGTCCCCTGGTTCATTACAGCGCGTCGGCACCCGTCTCGCCGGTGCGGATACGCACCGCCTGCTCGACGCCGGTAACGAAAATCTTGCCGTCACCGATTTTGCCGGTGGCCGCCGTCTTCTTGAGGGTCTCGACCACCTGTTCGACCGCGCTGTCCGCGACCACCACCTCGATCTTCACCTTGGGCAGGAAGCTCACGGCGTATTCCGCGCCGCGATAGATCTCGGTTTGCCCTTTCTGTCTGCCGAAGCCCTTGACTTCGGTCACAGTCAGGCCCTGCACGCCGATACCGGTCAGCGCCTCGCGGACCTCGTCGAGCTTGAAAGGCTTGATGACGGCCATGACTAGTTTCATCGGCTTTCCCCTTACTTCTTCGGCAGGCGCGACCTCCTGGGCCCCGACGCTTTCCGCGCGCCTGGCAAAATCTGACCGCTGGCCTTCCGGCAAGGGCTGATCAAGAACCATGCCAAAGGCCCGTCACAGGGCAGCCTCGCTGCGACACCCTGGCCCGCGATCGCAGCGCCTGCGCCCTTGGCGTCTGCCGAAAAAAGGTGCACCAGTCTGCGTCAGACCTGCAGGTTCCGTGACAGGGGCTGCTGTCCTGTCGCGATGGCCCCCAGACAGACAGGGACTGCGCCGCATGCGTCGCGATGTTTCAGGGCAGCCGGATGCAGACCATGTGAACGCCGCGGTTGTGGAACCGGCGGCGGACGTCCTGGTCGTTGGTGCTGGCCTGATCGGCGCCACCCTGGCGGTAGCGCTCGGCTCGGCCGGAATGCGCGTGGCGGTGATCGACCGCCTCCCCGGCTCGACGCAGGTCAGCCCGACGTTCGATGGCCGGACAACGGCAGTCGCGCACGGCTCCCGGCGAGCGCTGGAAGCGATTGGCGTCTGGCGGTACCTGGCCGCTCACGCCGAGCCGATCCTCGACATCCGCATTTCCGATGGGCGGCTGGACCCGGCGGGCGGCCCGGCGCCGATGTCGCTGCTCCACCTGCATTTTGATCACCGCCAGGCCAGCCATCGCGGCGAGCCCATGGCCCCGATGGGCCACATCGTCGAGAACCGCCACCTCCGGGCCGCCTTGTTCCGGCGCCTCGAGGAATTGCCCACGGTGACCCTCCTCGCACCGGCCGAACTGGATGCCGCCGTCCGTGATGAGGGCGAGGCGCGCGTCACCCTGGCGGACGGACGCACGATCAGAGCGGCATTGCTGGTATCGGCGGAGGGTCGCGGCGGCATGCTGCGCGATCAGGCCGGCATCCACCTGCTTCGCGCCGACTATGCCCAAACCGCCATCGTCGTCACGGCCGAGCATGCCCTGCCGCACCGCGGCGTGGCGCACGAGAAGTTCCTGCCGGCCGGCCCGTTCGCGATCCTGCCGATGACCGACGATCCGGCGAGTGGCGCCCACCGCTCCTCGATCGTGTGGACGGAGCGCGCCGATCTCGTGCCGGCGCTACTGCCTCTGGCCGAGGCTGAGTTCCAGGGCGAGTTCGCCCGCCGGTTCGGGGAGCATCTCGGTGCGGTGAAAACCGTCGGCCCGCGCTTCTCCTACAAGCTGGCGGTGCAGAGCGCCGAACGCTTCGTGGCGCCCCGGCTGGCGTTGGTCGGCGATGCGGCGCATGGCATCCATCCCATTGCCGGCCAGGGCTGGAACCTCGGCTTGCGCGATGTCGCGGCCCTTGCCGAGATCGTGGTCGATGCGCACCGCCTGGGCCTCGACATCGGCCATGCCACGGTCCTGGCGGACTACGAACGCTGGCGCCGGGTCGATGGCCTGACCATGATCGGCGCCACCGATGCGCTCAACTTCCTGTTCTCCAACGATGTCGCACCCGTTCGCCTGGCCCGCGATCTTGGGCTGGCTGCCGTGAACAGGCTGCCGCCGCTGCGCCGCTTCTTCATGCGCCACGCCATGGGGCTGGTCGGCGACCTGCCGCGCCTCGTCAAGGGTGAAGCGCTGTAGCGCAGGGAGAGCGAGGTCGTCGAGTCAGTCCGTCATGTCGAGCGCCCCTTCGGCACGCTCAGGAGAGACACCTTGTCGAACGGAGCCTCCGGTCGCAGAAGATCCCTCGCTTCGCTCGGGATGACGAGTGGTGCTGGCCTCGCCGGGGGATGCGCCATCCCGGCGCTCGTCGAGGGCCGCGTTCTCCAGGCGGATACGGTGGCGCAACAGCAGGGCGTTCGACACCGACCAGACGAGCGCGACGTGCCAGGCGCCGAACGCCAGCGGCAACACCGCGACTTCGCCGGCGACGACCCAATAGTTCGGATGGTTCACCCACCGGTACGGGCCACGGCGGATCAGGGGGGCGCCTTCAAGTGTGATGATGCGCGTCGTCCAGAACCGGCCCAGGCTGGCGACGACCCAGACGCGCAGGCCCTGCAGCACGAAGAAGATCGCGATCAGCGGCCATGACGGCTCGGCCGACCACGGCACGACAAGCGCCAGCGCGATCAGCCATGAGCCGTGCAGGAGGATGAACAGCGGGTAGTGGTCCGCTCCGATCTCGCGCGCGCCTTGGGCCAGGAGGCGACGCGTGTTGCGTTCCGCGAGCGCGAGCTCGGCCAGGCGCTGCAGCGCGACGAAGCCGAGCAACCAGGCTAGAGGTGTCATGACGTGAGGCCGCCGTTGCGATCGAAGCGGGCCGAGGGCGCGTCACTCCAGTGACGCGTCATATGCCCCGAACGATGAAGACGCGTCACTGGAGTGACGCGCCCCCAGCCCCGCGCTGCGCGTGGGGAGGAAAGCAACTACCGCTCCGCCCGCGGCTTGATGCCCTTCTTGTAGTTTGCGATCGCAGCCTTCAGCTCGCGATGTTCCTTGCAGCCGAAGGTGCAGAGCTGGTCGAGCCTGGCGAGATGCTCTTCGGCGCGCTGCGGCTGATCGAGCATCAAGTAGGCCTCACCGATGTATTCGTGCGCGCCGAGATGCTTGGGATCGAGCGATAGCGCCTTCTGGTAGTGCTGGAGCGAGCCGTTGGCATCGCCCGACTTGCGGGTCGCGAAGCCCATGAGGTTGTAGGCCTCGGGGTTGTTGGGTTCCTTGGCGATGACGCGCTGCAGCCAGCCGATCGCATTGGTGTATTGCTTGTGCTGGATCGCCGCCTTGGCGTTATCGAAGTCCGGGTTTGCCGGCCTGGCCGGCCTGGATGGCGTCTCCGGCCGATCCGAGCTGCCGCCCGCGGCCATGGCCGGCGCGACAGCGAGTGCCGAAAATGCCGCGACAAGTATCGCCATCGAAGTGCTGCGCCGAATGCCCTGATGCATGTTTCCCTCCGAGGAAGTGAGTTGTCAGATAGTCATCTGTTCGGTGTGTCCGTCATTCCCACCGTCATCCCGAGCGTAGCGAGGGATCTTTCCGAAAGGACGCACGTGCGCCGTTCGCAGAAGATCCCTCGCTGCGCTCGGGATGACGGTGGGCCGTTCGACATGACAGGGGCTCCGAAGCTCACGCCGCCTCAAGCGTGAGGAACGAGCCGGTGAAGCCCGGCCCCAGTGCCGACATGAGATGCCGCCCGCGCAGCCCGCGCCGCAGCGCACGATCGAGCACGAACATGACCGTCGCCGCCGACATGTTGCCGTGATCGCGCAGGACCGCACGCGCATCGACCATGCCGCCGGTCTGCAGGCCGAACACATCCTCCAGGGCGTCGAGCACCTTGGCCCCGCCAGGATGGGCGATGAAACCATCGACGTCCGCAAGGCAGAGGTCGTGTCGCGCCAGGTAGTCGGCGGCCGCCTGGCGCATCCGGTCGCGTACCAGGGCGGGGATGTCGCGCGAGAACAACACCGTGAGGCCGTCCTCGGCCACGTCCCAGCCCATCACGTCCAGGGTGCCCGGCCAGCGTCGCTCGCCGGCGTGCAGGATCGCGGGGTTGTCGTTGGCGGCCTGCTGGGCGCGTACGACAGCGGCAGCGGCGCCGTCGCCGAACAGGGCCGTGGCAATGATGTTGGCCTTGCGCCGATCGCCGCTGCGGAAGGTCAGCGTGCACAGCTCGACGACCAGGAACAGCACGTTGGTGCCGGGCTCGGCGCGCGCCAGCTTGGCCGCCGCACCGAGGCCGGTCACGCCGCCGGCGCATCCCAGCCCGAAGATCGGCAACCGTCCGGCATCGTCCCGGAACGGCAGGCGTTCCATCAGCAGCGCATCCAGGCTCGGCGTCGCGACGCCGGTGGAGCATACCGTGACGATCTGGTCGATGTCGGCGAACGTCAGGCCGGCATCCGCCACCGCGCGCCGGGCCGCATCCTCCAGCAGGGCAGGCGCATGCCGGAGGAAGGCGTCGTTGCGCATCTTCCAGCCGATCGGTTGCTGGTACCAGTCGAGCGGCTCGCAGAGATGCCGCGTGTCGATGCCGGCATTGAGGAAGGCGGGCAGCAGGCGCTCCACCGCCACCCCGCTGGCGCCGAAATAGTCACCGGCGGCCACCATCAGGTCGCGCTGCGACAACGTGTGCGCCGGCATGGCGGTGGCAAGCGACAGCAGGCGGACGATGGCGGCCATGGGTGACTCGACGAAGTGACAACGACTGTGCGGCGGTATGTGAGGCTGTATCGCGTGGAATGCGGCCCGGGGATGTTCACGTTGTCGGGATTGCGATACGTTTCCGAATCGTTACCGTCAGAGCCCGACACCGAAGCTCCAGTTGATGAACACCGGTCCGATGGAATTCTTCCCGCCGACGCGGGTTCCTCGGGGCAGACCAGCGGTATGGGTGTCCTGGCGGCAGGAGCGCGCGTTCACATCGTGGTCAAGGAAGGGGCGCGTCGCACGGCCCCAAGGGCGCCGCGGCGCGGAGGGGGATGATGCTTGCGATCCGGCTTCTGGGCGAGATGGAAGTACTCCGTGGCGCCGAGCGCCTCGACCTGCCGCGCTCGAAGAAGACGCGGGCGCTTCTTGCTTACCTCGCGATGACGGGACGGACGCACCGGCGGGAACGCCTCTGCGAATTGCTCTGGGATGTGCCCGACGACCCGCGTGGCGCGCTGCGCTGGAGCCTGAGCCGAATCCGCGCGCTGACCCATGAAACGGAGGCGCCGATCATCGTTGCCGATCGCGCCGCCATCCATTTCGACCCGGGCAGCGCGACCGTCGACCTGCTGTCGATCCGCGCCGGACTCGACGACATCAACGGCGCGCCGCTGGCACGGCTGAAGGACGCGGCGGCCGCCTTCCGTGGTCCGTTTCTGGAGGGTCTCGAACTGCCGGAGTGCCACGAGTTCCGGTCCTGGTACGTTGCCGAACGCGAGGATGCCCGCGCGCTGCACGTGCGGCTGCTGGCCAAGCTCGTGGATCGTCTGGCGGGGGAAACCGACGAGGCCCTGACATATGCCCGCACGCTGGTGCAGATTGATCAGCAGGATGAACAGGCCTGGAGTCGCCTGGTCAGGTTGCTCGCGTCGGCGGGCCGGCAGCGCGAGGCACGTGAACAGTACGAGACGGCCAACCGTGCACTGAAGGAAGTCGGCGGACCGAAAGGCCCGTTGCTGCAGGCCTGGCGCGAGGCCGGCCTCGCCGCCGCGCCGGCACCGGCGGCTCCGCCGGCAAGGGAAACGGCTAAACCCGCGGTGACGACGTCGGCCGCGACGGCGCCGACTCGCCAGGAGATCCGTTTCTGCGTCGCCGACGATGGCGTGCGCATCGCCTATGCGACCACCGGTCAGGGCGCGCCGCTGGTGAAGCCGGCCAACTGGATGACCCATCTGGAGTACGACTGGGAAAGCCCGGTATGGCGGCACTGGATCCGCGAGCTGGCGCGCGGCCATTGCCTGGTCCGCTACGATGAGCGTGCCAACGGCCTGTCGGACTGGGACGCGCCGAACCTGACATTCGACACCTTCGTGCGCGACCTGGAGGCCGTGGTCGATGCGGCGGGCCTGCAGCGTTTCCCCATGCTCGGCGTCTCGCAAGGCTGCGCCATCGCGATCGCCTATGCGGTCAGGCATCCCGAACGCGTCAGCCGCCTGGTGCTTTATGGTGGCTATACGCAGGGCTGGGCGTTGCGCGCGCCCGAGGAAGCGGCGCGCCGGCGTGCCCTGGGCGTGCTGATGGAACTGGGCTGGGGCCAGGACAATCCGGCGTTCCGGCAGGTGTTCACGTCGCTGTTCATTCCCGACGGCAGCGCCGAGCAGATCCAGTGGTTCAACGACCTGCAGCGCATCACGATATCGCCGCGCAATGCCGTGCGGCTGAACGAGGTGTTCGGCGGCATCGACATTCGTCCCCTGCTGTCGCAGGTGCGCGCGCCGACGCTGGTCCTGCACTGTCGCAATGACAACGTCGCGCCATTCTCCGAAGGCCGGCTGTTCGCCACCACGATCCCGGGTGCGCGCTTCGTGCCGCTGGAGAGCCGCAATCACATCCTGCTCGAGAGCGAGCCGGCCTGGGAACGTTTCATCACCGAAGTGCGCGACTTCCTGGACGCGCCGGAGGTGTGATTGCTGGCGCGCGTCATTCCAACTTTTGACGCACGATGGTGCGAACGGACCGCGCGGCTCCTGCCGCGCTCTTCGTCTTGTCGCGGCAAACCATGAGCGCGCCGGGAGGCGCGCGTTCCGGCACAGGCCGCCGTGCGCTCAAAGTTGGCGCCAGTGAGTGGCGCACGTCCGAAGGAATAGCAGGGCCTCCCGCGGGTTAGTGACCGGCCGGGCCGATGCCGGGCCGGCTTGCCATCGGCAAATTGTTGTCCGGACGAATCATGGTGCTGCACATATCGAGGCGGGCGAAGGAGCGCGACGATGGCGTTGATGCGATGACGGCGCCTCCCGCCCCGTGCCCGCGTCCCGCCCGGTTCGCGACCTGGGCCGGCTTCGCCGCGATGTGCCTGGGCATGTTCATGGCGATCCTGGACATCCAGGTCGTCGCCACGTCCCTGCCCAACATCCAGGCGGCGCTGGAGATCGCGCCCGACCGGATGAGCTGGATCCAGACCGCCTACCTCATCGCCGAGGTGATCGCGATCCCGCTCACGGGATGGTTGACGCGCGTGCTGGGCATGCGCGGCCTGTTCGTCGCCTCGATCTCGATCTTCACGGCGGCGTCGATTGGCTGCGCCGTCAGCGACGGCTTCGGCGTCCTGATCGCCTGGCGGGTCGTGCAGGGTTTCGCCGGCGGCACCCTGATCCCGGCGGTATTCTCCGCCGTGTTCCTGCTCTTCCCGTGGCGCGGC
>Ga0187894_10006885_pt1 | contig 10936 bp, 3 predicted proteins | sample GBC1701081metaG_FD_136650 | JGI IMG/M metagenome (GOLD analysis project Ga0187894, IMG submission 136650) | White microbial mat communities from a lava cave in the Kipuka Kanohina Cave System on the Island of Hawaii, USA - GBC170108-1 metaG ...
AGGCGGAGGAGTACGCGCGGAGCTTCGCGGAGACGCCGGGCACGATCTCCGAGGAAGGCGTCTTCCTCTCGGGGGCGAGCGGCTGGTACCCCGTGGCCGGCGACGAGCTCGTCACGTTCACGCTCGAGATCGACCTGCCGAAGGACTGGGACGCCGTGAGCCAGGGCGTGCGCACGAAGCACGAGATCGTCCGCCGAGGAAACGGGTGGAAGTCCCGCGACCGCCGGATCGTCCGGTGGGAGTGCAAGGAGCCGATGGAGGAGATCTACCTCGTCGCGGCGCCGTTCACCGAGTACACGCGCGGGAGCGCGATGGCCTTCCTCCGGACGCCCGACCCCGCGCTCGCGCAGAAGTACCTGGACGTCACCGGCCAGTACGTGGACATGTATTCGAAGCTCGTCGGCCCTTACCCGTTCGAGAAGTTCGCGCTCGTCGAGAACTTCTGGGAGACCGGATACGGGATGCCGTCCTTCACGCTGCTCGGGCCCCAGGTGATCCGGCTCCCGTTCATCCTCCACTCGTCCTATCCGCACGAGATCCTCCACAACTGGTGGGGGAACGGCGTCTACGTCGATCGGGCGAAGGGGAACTGGTGCGAGGGGCTCACCGCGTACCTCGCCGACCACATGATCCGCGAGGGGCAGGGCGCGGGCGAGGAGTACCGCCGCGACACGCTCAAGAAATACCGGGCCTACGTGCGCGGGGGCAAGGACTTCCCGCTCAAGGACTTCCGCGAGCGCCACTCGGCCGCGACCGAGGCGGTCGGCTACGGCAAGGCGCTCATGGTCTTCCACATGCTTCGGATGCGGATCGGCGACGCGAAGTTCGTCGATGGGCTGCGCACGTTCTACGCACGGTTCAGGTTCAGGCGTGCGTCGTGGGATGACATCGCCGTCGTCTTCGGCAAAGCCGCGGGCGAGGATCTCGGGCCCTTCTTCGGCCAGTGGGTGGACCGCGCCGGCGCGCCGGCGCTCACGGTGCGCGAGGGCCAGCTTCTGCAGACGCAGGCCGGTGAACCGTACAAAATTACGGTACCGATCGCGGTGACGTCGGGCGAGCGGCGGGAGCTTTTGCGCGTCGAAATGGGAGAGAAGGCTGTCCCCCTCACGCTCGCCCCCGATGCGCGCGTGGACATCGACCCTCAGTTCGACCTGTTCCGCGTGCTCGACCGCAGCGAGATCCCGGTCACCCTCGGCGATCTCTTCGGCGCGGAGAAGGCGGTGATCGTCCTCCCCGACGAGCCGGGCCCTTGGCAGGCGCTCGTGGACGCGTGGCGCGTCGATGCCGTGCGCGAGTCGACGATGGAGGCGCTCCCGAAAGACAAGGCCGTCTGGCTCATCGGCGAAGCGAACCGCTGGGCGAAGGCGGTCGCGTTCGACGCGACGATCGAGCCCGACGCCATCACCTTCGGCGGCACGCGCCACCAGAGGAAGGGCCTCTCCTTCGTCCTCAGCGCCCCGCACCCCCAAGACACCGAGCTCGCCGTGGGCTGGATCGCGAGCGACCTCCCCGAGGCGATCCCGGGGCTCGCGCGGAAGCTCCCGCACTACGGAAAGTACTCCTGGCTCGCGTTCACGGGCGCGGAGCCGAGCAACGTCGCGAAGGGTCAGTGGGGCGCGACCGCGCAGGTCTCCGCGCGCGAGCCCCTCGCGCGCCTCGCGCCGCTCTTCGACGCGGAGCGGCTCATGGCGCACGTGCGCTTCCTCGCCGACGAGCGGCTCAAGGGCCGCGGAACCGGCACGCCTGAGCTCGACGAGGCCGCGGACTACATCGCGCGCGGGTTCAAGGACGCGGGCCTCGAGGTCGTGGACGACCGCTGGGAGGACGAAGGCCGGACCCTCCGCAACGTCATCGCGAAGATCCCCGGGGCGAACGCCGACTGGAAGGACGAGTGCGTCGTCGTCGGCGCGCACTACGACCACCTGGGCCTCGGCTGGCCCGACGTGCGCGCGGGTTGCGAGGGGCAGGTCCACAACGGCGCGGACGACAACGCGTCCGGAGTCGCCGTCCTCCTTGAGCTCGCACGCATCCTTGGCCAAGTAAAGCCGCCGCGCGCGATCGTGCTGGTCGCCTTCGGCGGCGAAGAGTGGGGGCTGCGGGGGTCGCGCCGGTTCGTGAAGTCGATGGCGCTGCGCCCGACCGCGATGGTCAACATGGACTGCGTCGGCCGGCTTGGCGCGCAGAAGCTCACGCTGCTCGGCACGGGCACGGCGGAGGAGTGGAAGCACATCGCGATGGGCGTGGGCCACGTGACCGGCGTCGAGGCAACGTGCATCCCGCAGGATCCCGGCGGCAGCGATCAGGTGGCGTTCCACGAGGCGGGGATCCCCGCGATCCAACTCTTCACCGGCGCCCACGAGGACTACCACCGCCCGACCGACGACGCGGAGAAGATCGACGCCGCCGGGATGGTCAAGGTCGCGACGTTCCTGCGCGAGACGGTCGTCTACCTCGCGGAGCGCGACCGGCCGATGACCAAGGCGGGTGCAGCGCCCGCGGCGGCGGGAGGCGAGGGGCGCAAGGTCTCGCTCGGCACGCTGCCGGACTTCGCGTTTGAGGGCCCCGGCGTCCTCGTGAAGTCGGTGATCGAGGGCTCGCCCGCGGAGAAGGCCGGCGTCCAGGCCGGCGACATCCTGCTCGCGATCGGCGACACGGAGCTGAAGACGCTCCGCGACATGAGCGAGGCGCTCAAGGCGCGCGCCGCGGGCGACGTCGTGAAGCTGCGGCTGAAGCGCGGCGACGGCGAGATCGCGCTGGAAGCTACGCTCGTCGCTCGCTGAGCGGGCCCCCGCAGCCCCCTCGGTTCACGCCCGGAGCAGATCCCACGCCTCGCGGACGTGGCGCTCCTCGGTCGAGGGCGCGCCGATCGCGAGGCGCAGCGTGAACCCCTTGCCCGGCAGCGTCGTGTGCGAGAGGTACGCGCGGCCCGACGCGTTCACGCGATCGAGGAGCGCGCGGTTCTCGTCGTCGCTGCCGCGCTTGCGGAAGCACACGAGCGCGAGCGTGCGCTCCGCGCACAGCTCGAACCGCTCATCCTCGCGCACCCAGCCCTCGAACCGCTTCGCGAGCTCCACGTGGCGGCGGATGTGCGCGCGCAGCCCCTCGGCGCCGTAGTGGCGGATCACGAACCAGAGCTTCAGCGCGCGGAACCTGCGGCCGAGCGGGATCTGCCAGTCGCGGTAGTCGATCACCTGCCCCGCGTGCGCCGTGCGCAGGTACTCGGGCGTCACGGACAGCGCGCCCAGAAGCGCCGCGCGGTCGCGCGTCCAGAACGCCGAGCAGTCGAAGCTCGTCAAGAGCCACTTGTGCGGGTTGAAGCAGAAGGAGTCCGCCCGCTCGACGCCCTCGAGCATCCAGCGGAACTCGGGGCAGACGCACGCGCAGCCGGCGTACGCGGCGTCCACATGCAGCCAGAGGTCAGGGGGCAGCGGGGGCAGGGGATCGATCGCGGTCGAGGAGGTCGTGCCGACGGTCGAGCACACGAAGAACGGGACCTTCCCGCGGGCGCGGTCCTCCTGGATCATCGTGTCGAGCGCCCTCAAGTCCATCGACAGGTCCGCGCGGACGGGCACCAAGCGGAGCTCCACGTCGGCGATCCTCGCGGCCTTCGGGACCGACGAATGCGCCTGCTCCGAGGCGTACGCGACGCGTTGCCCGGGAGGGGCGCGGTGGCGCGCGGCGAGGAGTGCCACGAGCGTGGACTCGCTCGCGGTCCCCTGGATGCACCCCTCGAACGCCGGCGGGAGGCCGATCATCTGCCCCAGCCACTCGAGCATCCGGGTCTCAAGCTCCGTGGCGGCGGGGCTCGTCGCCCAGAGCATCCCCTGGATGCCGAGGCCCGCCGAGAGGAGCTCGCCGAGGATCGCGGGGAAAGAGCCGTTGCACGGGAAGTAGGCGAAGAAGCCGGGCGCCTGCCAGTGCGTGATCCCGGGCATGATGAGGCGGTCAAGATCGCGCAGGATCTTGTCCCATCCCCCTCCCGCGCCCACCCCCTTCTCCGGCGGAGCGGCCGGCAGCGATCGCAGGAGATCGCCCGGACGGCTGCGCGAGAGGACCGGGAAGGAGGCGATCCTCTCCTGATAGTCCGCGATCCAGTCGATCACGCGGTGGCCGAGCGCGCGGAACTCCGAGGGCGTCATGGGCCGATAAGGTATCGTGGAGAACCCTTGACGATCGAGACCGAGGAGAGGAAGACCGACCTCATCGAGTCGGTCGCGCAGAGCGTCGCGAAGGACGGCGACGGCGCGGAGCGCTTCGTGCGGCTGCTCTACGCGGACGTGGCGCCGGGGGACCTCGTCGGCGACACGCCCGGGAACCTGCGCGGTGCCGCGCAGGGGCTCTGGAAGTTCCTCGCGGAGCGCGTGCCCGGGCAGCCGTCGGTGAGGGTCTTCACGCCGGCGCAGCCGGCGGACGGCTGGTCGTCGCCGCACTCGGTCGTCGAGATCGTCACGGACGACATGCCCTTCCTCGTGGACTCGGTCACCGGGTTCCTGAACGGCGTCGAGGCTGAGGTCCAGCTTGTCATCCACCCGATCCTGAACGTCGATCGGGACGCGCAGGGGCGCCTCCGGAGGCTCGCCGGGCGCAAGGAGGAGGGGTCGCGCGAGTCGTGCATGCACCTGCGGATCGCCGCGCAGCCGAAGGAGCGCCACGCGGAGCTCCGCGAGGGCGTCGTGCGCGTGCTCGGCGACGTGCGCGCCGCGGTCTCGGACTGGGCGACGCTCCGCGAGCGGGCGAAAGAGATCGCCGCGCGCGTGGAGGCGGGCCCGGGGAACCGGCCGGCGGACGAGGTCAAGGAGGTCTGCGGCTTCCTTCGCTGGCTCGAGGCGAACCACTTCACGTTCCTCGGCTTCCGGGAGATCCGGATCGAGAGCGGTCGCGCGCACGTCGTGGCCGGCAGCGGGCTCGGGATCCTGCGCGACGAGAAGACGACCGTCTTCGACGGGCTCATCACGGGCGCGAAGCCGCCCGCGGAGATCTTCGAGCCCGGGCTCCTGCGGGTGACGAAGACGAACCGGCGCTCGACGGTCCACCGGACGACGCACCTGGACGCGATCGGGGTCAAGAGCCTCGACGCGGAGGGCCGCGTGACCGGCGAGAGCCTTTTCGTCGGCCTCTTCACCTCCACGGCGTACGCCCGCAGCGCGCGGGAGATCCCGGTCCTGAAGCGCAAGGTGGACCAGGTGCTGTCGCGCGCGGGCTACTCGCCGCGGAGCCACAACTACAAGACGCTGGTCCACCTGCTCGACAGCTACCCGCGCGACGAGCTCTTCCAGATCACGGAGGAGGAGCTCTTCCCGATCGCGCTCGGCATCCTGCGCCTCCAGCAGCGGCGGCGGATCGCGCTCTTCCCGCGCGTGGACCCCTTCGGCCGGTTCGTTTCCTGCCTCGTCTACGCGCCGCGCGACATCTACGGCACGGGGCTGCGCATGCGATTCCAGGAGGTCCTCGCCGACGCCTTCGGCGGCCGGATCTCCGCGTTCTACACCCACCTGACCGACGAGCCGCTCGCGCGGCTCCACTTCATCGTGAGCGTGACGCCGGGCAAACCGCTGCGCTTCGACGCCGGGGAGATCGAGCGACGGCTCGTCGAGGCGGGGCGGTCGTGGGGGGAGCGGCTGCGCGAGGCGCTCGTGCGCGCGCGGGGCGAGGAGGCGGGGCTCTCCGCCTACCGGCGGTTCGCGGGCGCCTTCCCGGCGAGCTACGCCGACTCGTTCGACGCGGCCGACGCCGCGGGAGACGTGGCCCACGTGGAGCGGGCGCTCAAGGACGGCCTCGCGGTCCGCCTCGACCACGGGAAGGGTGGGGGAGGGTTGGGGTCACCCGATGATCCGAAGCCGGGAAGCGCGCGGGAGGTGCGGTTGAAGCTCGTGGCCGCGGGCCCCGAGCGGCCGCTCTCGGACGTCCTGCCCATGCTCGAGCGCATGGGGCTCAAGGTCCTCCGCGAGCAACCCTACCGCGTGCGGCCGGAGGGGACGAAGACCCCGGTCTGGATTCGCGAGCTCGAGATGACGAGCAAGGATGCGATCGACCTCGAGTCCGTGCGCGAGCCGTTCCACGAGGCCTTCGCGCTCGTCTGGAAAGGCGAGCTCGAGAGCGACGGCTTCAACGGCCTCGTCCTGCGCGCGGGCCTCACCGCGCGCGAGACGACGATCCTGCGTGCCTACTGCAAGTTCCTCCGGCAGGCGCGCGTCGCCTTCTCCCAGGAGTACATGGAGGAGACGCTCGCGCGCCACCCGGGGCTCGCCCGGCTGCTCGTCCGCGTCTTCCTTGCCCGCTTCGATCCCCCCGGGTCGGACGGCGAGGCGCGCGCGACCACGCACGCCGCCGAGTTCCAGAAGGGCCTCGACGCGGTCACGAACCTCGACGAGGACCGCATCCTCCGCGCCTTCTTCGCGTGCGTCGAGGCGACCGTCCGGACGAACTACTTCCAGCGCGACGCGCACGGCGCGCCGAAGCCCTACTTGGCGCTCAAGCTCGACTCGCGGCGCCTCGACCTTCTCCCTCCCCCGCGCCCCCTCCGCGAAATCTTCGTGTACAGCCCGCGCGTGGAGGCCGTCCACCTGCGCGGCGGCGCCGTCGCGCGCGGCGGGATCCGGTGGTCGGACCGGCGCGAGGACTTCCGGACCGAGGTCCTCGGCCTGATGAAGGCGCAGATGGTCAAGAACGCGGTCATCGTGCCGGTCGGCTCGAAGGGCGGCTTCGTCGTGAAGCGGCCGCCCCCGGAGGGCGGGGCGAAGCTCAAGGAGGAGGTCACCGAGTGCTACCGCACGCTGATGCGGGGGCTGCTCGACCTGACCGACAACCGCGACGCGGACCGGATCGTGCCGCCGCCGCTGGTCGTGAGGCGCGACGGCGACGATCCGTACCTCGTGGTCGCGGCGGACAAGGGCACCGCGACCTTCTCCGACACCGCGAACGCGATCTCGCGCGAGTACGGCTTCTGGCTCGACGACGCCTTCGCATCGGGCGGGTCGGCGGGGTACGACCACAAGAAGATGGCGATCACGGCGCGCGGCGCCTGGGAGGCCGTCAAGCGCCACTTCCGCGAGACGGGGAAGGACATCCAGAAGGAGGATTTCACGGTCACGGGCGTCGGCGACATGGGGGGCGACGTCTTCGGGAACGGGATGCTCCTGTCGCGCCGGATCAAGCTCGTCGCGGCGTTCAACCACGCGCACGTCTTCCTCGATCCGGCCCCCGATCCGGAGAAGAGCTTTGCCGAACGGAAGCGGCTCTTCGACCTGTCCGGCTCGACCTGGGCCGACTACGACAAGAAGCTCATCTCCGCGGGCGGCGGCGTCTGGCCCCGCACCGTCAAGTCGATCCCCCTCACGGAGGCCGCGAAGAAGTTCCTCGGCCTCTCGGCCGCTGCGGCGACCCCCGCGGAGGTGATCCAGGCGATCCTCCGCGCGCCGGTGGAGCTGCTCTGGCTCGGCGGCATCGGCACGTTCGTGCGCGCGAGCGACGAGACGGACGCGGAGGTGGGCGACCGGGCGAGCGACGCGCTGCGCATCTCCGCGAAGGAGCTGCGGGCGAAGGTCGTGGGCGAGGGGGCGAACCTCGGCCTCACGCAGCGCGGACGGGTCGAGTATGCGCTCGGCGGCGGGCGCCTCAACACCGACGCCGTGGACAACTCCGCGGGCGTGGACTGCTCGGATCACGAGGTGAACATCAAGATCCTCCTCCGGGAGGTCGAGCGCTCGGGGAAGCTCACGCGCGCGGACCGCGACCGACTCCTCTCGGAGATGACCGAGGAGGTCGCCGCGCTCGTGCTGCGCGACAACTACCTCCAGACGCTGACGATCTCGGTCACGCACCAGATCGGCGCGCACCTCGTAGACCGCGCGGGCCGGTTCCTGCGCGCGCTCGAGAAGTCGGGCCGGCTGAACCGCGCGCTCGAGCACCTCCCCGACGAGGACACGCTCGCCCAGCGCCTCCGCGACAAGATCGGCCTCACCCGGCCGGAACTCGCGGTGCTGCTCGCCTACGCGAAGCTGGATCTCTACGATGCGCTGCTCCAGTCCTCCCTGCCGGACGACCCGAGCCTCGCCGACGATGTCCGGAACTACTTCCCGAAGGCGCTGCGCGACCGGTTCCCGGACGCGATCGCGAGCCACCGGCTGCGGCGCGAGATCACGGCGACCGTCGTCACGAACGATCTCGTCAACCGGGTCGGGATCCTGTTCATCCACGAGGTGCGCGAGAAGACGGGCATGCCCGCCGACGAGATCGCGCGCGCCTACCTCGCGGCGCGGGACATCCTCGGCATGCGGGAACTGTGGCGCGAGATCGAGGCGCTCGACAACCGCGTCCCCGCGGCGGTGCAGGCGGTGATGCTCGCGGAGTGCGGGCGGCTCGTCGAGCGGACCGCGGTCTGGCTGCTCCGCCATGCCGACCACCCGCTGGAGATCGACCGTCTGCGCGAGACGTACGCGGGGGGCGTCACCGAGCTCGGCGGGGCCCTCGACGCGACGCTCGGGGACGACCAGAGGAAGATCCTCGAGGGTCGGCTCAAGGCGCTCGGCAGCGCGCCTCCGGAGACCGCGGCGCGTGTGGCGCGGCTGCCCTTCCTCGCGCCGGCGTGCGACATCGTGCGGCTCGCGCAGGGGAGCGGTCGCCCGATCGACGAGGTCGCGCGGATCTACGTCCGCGCGGGTGCCCGGTTCGGGTTCGTCTGGATGCGTGGCGCGGCGGCCCACCTGACCGCCGACACCGCGTGGGACAAGCTCGCGGTCTCGGCCCTCGTGGACGACCTGGACGGGCAGCAGGCCGAGCTTGCCGCGCGCGTGCTCAAGCTCGCGCAGCCCGGCGAACCGCCGGAAGCCGCGATCGAGCGCTTCGCGGAGTCCCGCCGCCCGCTCGTCACGCGCACCGAGCAGCTGCTCGCGGAACTCGAGGCCGCGCCGACGCTCGACTTCACGATGCTCGCCGTCGCCTGCCGCCAGCTCAAGTCGATGACCCTCTGAAGCGTGCCACGTACGGGCGTCGTCCGCCACAACTCGTTGTGTCCCTTGAGCTTGCGCCGTGACACTGCGGAGCATCGCTCCGCACCTGGGCGGCTTCATGACCTGCATGACGTGCGGCAGTCATGCGCCCGAGCGCGGCGGCTGAGTGGGCGGGTGGATGTGTCACGACTGCGGAGCGGCACTCCGCGCCATGACACCGCAAGTGGTTGATGCGCAATCGGTTGCGTGATCCGGCCCCGGTACGTGGCACGTCTACCGTCTACCGTTCCCGGAGGGCGGCGACCGGGGGCAGGTGCGAGGCCTTCCAGGCGGGGATGGCGCCGCCGAGGAGGCCGAGCACGAGGGAGAAGACGACCGCGTTCGCGAGGACCTCGCCGGTGACGCGGAAGGCGAACGACACCTCGGTGAAGGTGTTGAAGTTCGTCGCGCCCGTCTCGAGGCCGTGGAGCGGGACCACGATCACGCAGCCGACCGCGCCGCCGAGGAGGCCGAGCGCGAGGCTCTCGAGAAGGAACGCGAGAAAGACGGGGAAGGGGCGGAACCCCGCCGCGCGGAGGATCCCGATCTCGTGCGTGCGGGAGGCGACGGCTGCGAGCATCGTGTTCGCCGCGGTGAACACGGCCGCCGTGCCCATCACGATCGCGAGGAAGATGCCGAGCATGCGGAGGGCGCCCGAGAGCGCGGACGTCTGCGCGGCGAGGTACTCCCGCTCCGTAAACACCGCGGCCGGCGTCTCCTTGTCGTTCTCAAGGCGCTTCTTGAGCGCGTTCACGTCGGTGCCCGGCTCGACCAGCGCAACCACGCGGCTCGGTTCCGGCCGGGAGAGCGTCGCCTGCATGCGGTCGAGGTCTCCCCAGATCTCCGATGCGAAAGGCCCCGCGCTTTCGAAGACGCCGACCACGTTGAGCGGCGTCGTGTTGAGCTGGATCACGTCGCCGAGGTGGCAGCCCCGGATCCGGTCGACGAGCCTCCTCCCGACGATGACCTCGTCCGTCCCCGGCCGGAACCGCCGCCCCTCGACGATCCGCACGGCGTCCCCGTAGATGTCGAAGCTCCGCGGCTCGAGCCCGCGCACGGGGACGTTCGTCTCCCCGCCCCCGACGCGGAAGCGCCGCACCGCGAGGTAGAGCTCCATCGCGGCGAGCGGCGCGCTGTCCGCCTCGCGACTGGCCGGGGGCACTCGAAGCAGCGCTTCGTGCTCTTCCCCGCCGCCGGACGACCCGCCGTCCGTGCCTGCCCGGCCCCGCCGGATCTCGGGCAACGTCTTGACGAGGCGGTCCGCCATCTCGCGCGGCACGATCGACTCCCCCTCGCTCACCGTGCCGGGCCGAAGGAAGACGAGGAGGTCGTCGCGTCCCGACTCCTCGAAGAGCGTGCGGAACCCGGCCTCGAGGCTCAGGACGCCCGCGAAGATCGCGACCGTCGCGGCGATGCCGAGCACGGTCAGGAGCGTCGCCGTCTTCCGGACGACCAGGTGCCTGAGGTTGTAGCGCAGGGGGATGAGCATGAGGGGGCCTCGGGGGCCGCTCAGTGCGGCCGCATCGCCTCCGCCGTCTGCACCCGCTCGGCCATGCGCGCGGGCACCGCGCCCGCGAACAGCCCGAGGAGAAGCGTCGCCACGATCGCCCCTGCGAGCGTCGCGGGGGCGATCGCGTAGCCGGGGAAGTTCGGGCCGAGCATCTCGGCGATCCCGCCCTGCGAGAGGTACGCGAGCGCGATCCCGAGGCCGCCGCCGGTGCCGACGAGGAGCAGCGCCTGGAGGAGCAGGAGGCGCGCGGTCGCGCCGTCGCTGAACCCGAGCGCCTTCATCACGCCGATCTCGCGGAGCTGCTCGCGCGCCTGCATCAGCATCGTGTTCACGCACGCGAGGAGGATCGCGAGGAGCACGCCGCCGCCGAGGTAGGAGACGAGCCGCGGCACGTTGCCCACCATCGACACGAACTGCCGGTTGAACTCCGCCTCGGTCG
>Ga0187894_10006886_pt1 | contig 10936 bp, 8 predicted proteins | sample GBC1701081metaG_FD_136650 | JGI IMG/M metagenome (GOLD analysis project Ga0187894, IMG submission 136650) | White microbial mat communities from a lava cave in the Kipuka Kanohina Cave System on the Island of Hawaii, USA - GBC170108-1 metaG ...
AGCTTTTCGATGCGCTCCATCAGTTTGAGGATTTCCGTTTCAAGCGCGCTGACGGCTTTGCGCGCGACATCGATCTCACGAACCGCCGTGGTGTATTCGCGCTCGTTGGTGGCTTTCATCAGATCGTTCTTGAATTTCTGATGCTTCTGCTGTTCGTGTTCCAGGTCTCCTTCGAGCCGCCGCTTTTCCGCTTGCGCGTCGTCGAGTTCCTGTTTGATGGCAAGGTACTCCTTGACCGATTCCTCGAACTGGCGCTCAAGCTCGTCACGACGCGCGGGAAGCGATTCAATTTCTTCCCTCAATCGTTTGACCTCGACGTCAATGTCCTGGAGTGAGATGAGATGGCTCAGTTCGGAATTCAAAGCTGCCTCCTTGATAAAAGATGTGTGTGTTGACGAGTAGCGTGACGCGAATCATCCCATAAACACTGAGGCTCGCGCAAGAACTTTGGACTTAGGCGATCGCGCGGCGCGCGCGCGAAACCTTGAAACCGGCGTCCGGCGTCACTAAACTGTGTCGCGCTCCATTAGACTCTTATCCTGAAATTAACGACAACCGATGAACAACAAATATCCACAATCCTCCGCTCTGTTTGAACGCGCCAAGGAAGTGATCCCCGGCGGCGTCAATAGTCCCGTGCGCGCCTTTCGCGGCGTGGGCGGAACGCCACTCTTCATCAAATCGGCCAACGGCGCGACGATCACCGACGCCGATGGGCGCGAATATATCGATTACGTGGGATCGTGGGGCCCGATGATCCTGGGCCACGCGCATCCGCAAGTCATCGCCGCCGTTCAGCAAGCCGCGACGCGGGGCACGAGTTACGGCGCGCCGACCGGGCTGGAGATCGAACTCGCGGAAGAAGTGATCGACGCTTTTCCCTCAATCGAAATGCTGCGGCTGACTTCGAGCGGCACCGAAGCGACGATGTCGGCGTTGCGCGTCGCGCGCGGATTCACAGGTCGTCCGAAGATCGTCAAATTCGAGGGCTGTTATCACGGCCACGGCGACAGCCTGCTGGTGCGCGCCGGGTCGGGTGTGGCGACCCTGGGGCTGCCCGATTCGCCCGGAGTGTTGCCCGAAGTCGCGCAAAACACCATCACTGTCGCGTTCAACGACGCCGAAGCTCTCGAAAAAGTTTTCAACGAAGCGGGCGATCAAATCGCCGCGGTGATCATCGAACCGGTGGTCGGCAATATGGGCTGCGTGCCGCCGCAGGAAGGCTATCTGCAAGTCGTCCGCCGCATCACTGAACGCCATGGCGCGGTGTTGATCTTCGACGAGGTGATGACCGGGTTCCGCGTCGCGCGCGGCGGGGCGCAACAACGTTACGGCGTCAAAGCCGATATGACGACGCTCGGAAAGATTATCGGCGGAGGCTTGCCCGTAGGCGCTTTCGGCGGGCGGCGCGAAATTATGGAAGTCGTCGCCCCGGTCGGCCCTGTCTATCAAGCCGGGACGCTGTCCGGGAATCCGCTGGCGGTAACGGCCGGATTGACGACTCTGCGGTTATTGAAAGACCCTGCCCTTTACGAACAGCTTGAAAAAGCGGCTGCTCGATTGGTCGAAGGTATGACCGAAGCGGCGCGCGAATCGGGCGTTCTGACAGTCAGTAATCGTGTAGGCTCCATGTTCACGACATTCTTTACCCTGGAGCCTGTGAGCAATTGGGCCACGGCCAATCGAAGCAACCGGGAAGCTTTCGCCCGATTCTTCCACGCGATGCTGGACGAGGGCGTATACCTCGCGCCGTCGCAGTTCGAGGCCGCTTTCATCTCGGCCGCGCACAACGACGAAATTATCGAACGAACGATCAAAGCCGCGCGGAAGGCCTTCGCACAGGTCTGAACAAAACCGCAATATCATCGCTCAGCTACGGCAAGGAGTTCACCCCAATGAATAAGCTTCGCCAACGCTTTTTCCCGCTATTCCTGTCATCTCTTTGCCTGTGTGGCTCAACTACGGTTTCCGGCGATGAGCGATTGAGGTTGGACTTTAACCATCCCCCAACTGCCATTGGGGGGATTCGGGCGCGGGCCGGAGCTTTGTATAGGTTGAACTTTAACGATCCCCCAACTGCCGTTGGGGGGATTCGAAGAACTGTCCGACCTTATCCGTACGTTCCGCCACGAATATTTCCACAATCGCCCGATAAACGGCTCGAACGCGAACGCGAACGGGCATACGCGCGGGAGCAATTCTCGAAAAACTTCCGCGACCTTCAGTTGCTCGGCAAAGCGTTGTTGCAGGATCACGAGGCGGCGAAACTGACACCTGGCAAGCTCGCCAAAAACACCAGGTCAATCAATAAATCCGCCAGGGCTCTGCGCACGCTGATCGCTCTGGGAGAGATGGCTTCGGAGATCGAGATCAATAGAGAGCTGGACACGGCGCGGGAATTCGACGAATCAATCCGCAAACTGGCCGGCCTGATCTGGGACTTCGCCCACAACCCTGTGCATCAAAGCAACAAGGTCTTCGACACCGACCTGGCCGAACGCGCACAAACCGACCTGCTGACAATCATCAACCTCTCAAAGGCTCTGGAGAACAAATCCAGGAGCTATATCAACACTTCTACTTTTTGACTGCCACTCGGTCCAGGTAATCCAACAACACGTTCGACATCACCTTCACGCCCACGACCAGGCTCTCTTCATCGAGGTCGAATTCCGGGGTGTGGATCATCGCGGTGATCCCTTTTTCCCGATTACCGACGCCGAGGAAGTAGAAGAATCCGGGAATGGCTTTCTGGTATTGCGAAAAATCCTCCGCGCCCATTTGCGGTTTGGGCGAGATGATGTTTTTCTCGCCCGCTATTTTTCGCATCATCGGCAGAGTGGCGTCGACCAGGGCGGGATCGTTGTACGTGACTGGGTTGTTGGTTCCGAATTCTACTTCGTAGGTTGCGCCATATGCGGATGTCACTCCGGCCAGCGTCTGTTTCATCATCTCGATGGCTTTCGTCCGGACCTCTTCGTTGAGCGTGCGCATCGTGCCTTCGAGCTTCACTTCGTCGGCGATGATGTTGAACCGGTTGCCGCCGTGGATGCTGCCGAGAGTGATGACCAGCGGCTCCTGGGTATTGATGCGCCGGCTGCGGATGGTCTGAAGCGCCGTCACGCATTCCGCCGCGACGACCACGGCGTCAATGCCGTCGTGCGGGTAAGCCCCGTGAACCTTTTTACCGCGAATGGTGATCGAGAACCGATCCGACGAAGCCATCGCGGGGCCTGAGTTGTAACCGATCTGGCCGACTTCGATGTTGGGCATCACGTGCAGCCCGAAGATCGCCGACGGGCGCGGGTTCTCCAGACATCCTTCTTCGATCATAAATTTCGCGCCTCCGCGCTCGCCCGGCGGCGCGCCTTCCTCGGCGGGCTGAAAAATGAATTTGACCGAGCCGCGAATCCGGTCGCGCATCTTCGAGAGCAGTTCCGCGACGCCCAATTGCACCGTCATATGCGCGTCGTGGCCGCATGCATGTTTGACGCCGTCGTTGCGCGATTTGTACGGCGCGGCGATCGTCTCCTGAATCGGAAGCGCGTCCATATCGGCGCGCACGGCGACCACACTGTCGGGTCCGCCAGGCAGTTTGCCCTTGAGCAACGCCACGACGCCGTGTTTGCCGACGCCGGTTTTGACTTCATCCAAACCGAGCGCGCGCAGTTTTTCGGCGATCACGCGCGAGGTGCGCTCCTCGCGGTTGGAGAGTTCGGGATGCATGTGAAAATCGCGCCGCTGCTCAATCAACTTTGCGCGAAGGCTTTCGGCGGCGCGGGCGATCTCTTCCTCGCGCGTAGCCCCGGCGCTCGCAGGCGATTTCATGAACGCCGCGCCGGCCAGTAAAGCAATCAACAATGACAAAGCCAGTATCCGCTCGGACCTGAGTTTCATTTGCCGCCTCCGGTGGAAGAATAAGATTTATCGTCCTGTTTGAAATGCAATGAGGTAAGTTCAAAGCCGTTCATATCGTGATACCCGGCCACAACGACGCGCACGTTACAGGATGATAGCGGTTTGGTCAATTCCGGCCCGCGATGGATGCGAACGCGAATGCGGAGGAGCATGGTACAGTACAGGGAGCGGTAGCGACCTGGTCGCCTGCGGGAGCGCGCGCTCCACGAGGAGGCCAGGTCGCTACCGCTCCCTGTACCGTACCGGACAAGATGGCGATACCTAACCCTCAACCCAAAATCGAAACCTCCCCGAACGTGACCGCCAAACGCGGCGAACGACATTTTCTCGAAGGTCCCAAATCACGCGGGTCGGAAGCGATGACGCTCTGGCGCGTCCTCCGGGAATTCTTCTACGGCTTCCGCAAACTCCATTTCATAGGCCCCTGCGTGACCATCTTCGGCTCGGCGCGGTTCAAGGAAGATCATCGTTACTACAAACTGGGGCGCGAAGCCGGCGCGGCGGTGGCCAACCTGGGCTTCACGGTGATCACCGGCGGCGGCCCCGGCATTATGGAAGCGGCCAACCGTGGCGCGAAAGACGTGGGCGGGCGGTCAATCGGATGCAACATCATCCTGCCGTTCGAGCAACAGCCGAATCCCTACCTCGACGCGATGCTCGAATTCCGCTACTTCTTCGTGCGGAAAGTCATGCTCGTCAAATACTCGTACGCGTTCGTCGTCCTGCCGGGCGGCGTCGGCACGATGGACGAGTTGTTCGAGGCGCTGACGCTGATTCAGACGCGCAAGATCCTCGACTTCCCCGTGGTGCTGATGGGCAAAGATTACTACGCGCCGCTGATCGCCTTTTTCAACGACATGGTCGAAGCCGGAACGATCAGCGAAGCGGACCTGCGTCTGTTTATGATCACCGATTCGATTGACGAAGCGATGGCGCACATCGAACAGCACGCCATCCGGAAATTCGGACTGACACGCGCAAAGACTCTCAAACGGCGGTGGTGGATGGGCGAGAAGTAAAACGACGCCCATCCGCGGCTTTACCTGGAATTAACCGCGCTCTTACCTCGATTTAACCTCAGCTTTATTCGGATTTAACCGGCGCTTGCTAGAGTGCCGGACTAAATCAATCAAATCGCATTCACAATCTTCTACAGCAGTTTCATTAACACCGGTACAGCTGAACCCTATCAGGTTCGGTGTTTGAGACAGATTCATTTCGCGCTGAACAAACACATGTCGCCAAACCACAGGAGAAAACTTATGAACTCGAAAGGAGCCTTGAAGAGCCGCAGTTTCGCTGCCCTGCTGCTGCTTGTTCTGGGAGTCAGCATCCTGACCTCCGCCGCTTTTGCGCAATCCGGCCCGACTGGAAGTCTGGGCGGCGAAGTGCGGGATCCGTCAGGCGCCTCAGTCTCCGGCGCCAAGATCACCGTCGTCCACTCCGAGACGGGATTGAGCCGCACCGCCACGGCTGACGCCGAAGGGCGATGGACCATTCCGGTGCTTCCCACCGGCAGTTACAAGATCACCGTTGAAGCCAATGGATTCAAGAAGGCTGTGGCGAACGCAGCGGTAGAGGCCGCCGTGCCGCGCGTGCTCGACATCAAGCTCGAAGTCGGCGAGGTCAGCATCGAAGTCAATATTACTGACAACGCGCCACTCGTCACTCCGACAACGGCGACGACGTTCCGCCAGCTCAGCGGTCAGGAATTGGTTCAGGTTCCGACCTCGACGCGCAGCTTCACGCACCTGCTGTCCGCCGAAGCGGGCGTCAGTTCCGACCTGCCGCCGGTCTTAACCAACGGCAATGGCAACATCTCGCCTTCGGTCAACGGCACGCGCACCACCAGCACCAGCCTATCGTTCAACGGCGTGGACGCGACCAACATCACTTCCAACGAAGGTTCGCTGACGAACAACATCGCGCCCGCGCCGGAGACGCTCTCCGAAGTCAAATTGCAAACCAGCTTGTACGACGCCTCGACCGGGCGTTCAGGCGGCGGCAACTTCCAGCTCGTGACGAAGGCCGGCGGTAATAAATTCAATGGATCGGCATACTATTACCTGCAAAACGAGAAGTTCAACGCCAACGATTTCTTCTTCAACAAAGACGCCATTGACCGCCCGCGCGCGCGCCGCAACGAAGGCGGTTTCACACTCGGCGGCCCGGCGATCAAAGAGAAACTCTTCTTCTTCGGGGGCTATCAGCGCACCCAGGCAAGCACGGCTTTCGTGCCGACGGCAAGCAGCATCTCGGTGACGCCGCAAGCGCTGCAACTGATCAGCGGCGCGCGTACGAAAGAGAACGTCTTCGCCGCTTTCAGCCAGTTGAACCCCGGCATCACGGCCTCGATCCCGAACGCGGCGGCGATCTCCGATATAGCGATCAGGTTGTTGAACATCAAGAATCCGGCGACTGGCGATTTCTTCATCCCCGCGCCGCGCGCTGGTGGTTTGGTTGTTGGCAGAGACGGCAACGCCACCGGAAATGTCGGCGGCAATCCGTTCATTCGGCAGCGCAATGTTTTTCCGGCGGATTTCAAACAGGACCAATTCACGACCCGGCTGGACGGCAAGTTCGGCGCGAGCAACACACTGAGTGGCACTTTCTTCTTCTCGAACTTCCCCGGCTTCGACCCGTTCCCCGATCCGCTGAGCCTAGCCTCGCCAGTGACGCTCAAGCGCTCGGACCGCAACCGCACCTTTGTGTTGTCGGACGTGCATGTCTTCAGCGATAAATTCATCAACGAGGCGCGCTTCGGCTTCTTCTTCCTCAACAACACGCGCGTGCTGGATGATCCCTTCCTCGCCATCACTAACGAATCGGTCGGTATTCCGAACCCGGCGACGTTTTACGACCAGGGGCCGGGCACGCTGCGGCTCGGTCATTACGTCGGCCGTCCGGGCACGCTGCTGGAACGGTTCTCATTCGGCGGCCCCAACGACACATTCAATCGCCGCGAACAGCAGACCTACAGCTTTGCTGACAACATGACCTACATTCTCAACCGCCACAGCTTGCGCTTTGGCGCTGAATTCAAACGCCACGCTTTCGACAGCGCGCTGCCGGAAGAGCAGGCGACCGAGTTCGAGAAGTACGACAACTTTACGCAACTGCTGCGCGGAGTGGCGACCGAGGCTGATACGCAGTTCGGCATTACCGAGAAGCGCTTTCGCTTCCGCGACCTGAGCGCCTACCTCGCCGACGATTTCAAATTCAACCAGAAGCTGACCTTGAACATCGGTCTGCGTTGGGAGTGGTTCGGCTGGCCGGAAGAAAAGAACGGTTACATCGGCAACTTCGATCCCTCGCTGGTCACGAACTTCGACAATCCGCTGAGTGGTTTCATCATCCCGAGCAAGGTTGATCCCACCGGCTTCTCCGCGGTTGACACGGCGGTGGCGGCCACAACAAGGGCCGGCACGAAGCATACGCTGAAAGAGCAAGACCTAAACAATTTCGCGCCGCGCTTTGGGTTCGCCTTCAGCCCATTCAGCAATAACAAGCTCGTCATCAGAGGCGGGTACGGGATATTCTTTGATCGTCCATCGGCGGCTTTCATTAACACCATCTTCTCGAACTACCCGTTCCTGCGCGAGGAAGAGGTGACTTTCCCCGGCGGCAACGTGCCGATCATCGGCGCGTGGTCGCAGCAGGATCCGGCCTTCCCATTCAATCGTTATCTGCCCAACCGCATCGTGCGCACGGCGGGAGCGAACGGCACGTATCAATTGCGTGACGGCACGCTCGTCACCAAGGGCGCGGACGGCACACCAAACCCGACTGACCCGGCGACGGGCCTGCCGATCCTCGGCAACATTGCGGAGACGTTTGAATTCCGCGCGGTGGATCGCAACCTGAAGACGCCCTACGTCCAGCAGTGGAATTTTGGCGCGCAGTACGAAATCGCCAAAGATCTGATGATCGAGGCGCGCTACGTCGGCAGCAAAGGCACGAAGCTGTTGCAGGCCGTCTCGTTCGCGCAGGGCTTCGACCTGAACGACCCGAACGTGCCCGACTTCATGTTCGAGCGATTCAACCAGGCTTACGTGGCGGCGGGCAGCCCGAACGGCGCGCTCAACAGTGGCGCGACCGCGCGCGCGCGCGGGCTTGGCAAGGCGTTCGGCTTTCCCAATTCGGCGCTCAACGGGCTAGTTGACTATAACCTGGCGAACGCTTCGGGCGCAGTGATCACTTTCGAAGGCCGCTCACCGTATCTCGGCTTCGACGTGCCGGAAGCGATCCTGCTCGGCAACTCGGCCTACTCGAAGTATCACTCCGCGCAGTTCAGCCTGAACAAGCGCTTCTCGAAGGGCTTGCAGTTCAATCTCGCTTACACCTTCTCGAAGTCGCTCGACAACGCCTCGGCTGATCCGGGCAGCACAGCGGGCGGCGGCAAACCTGACCTGCCGAACGTCGGCTTTACGGGACAGGGCGACGCGTTCAACACGCGCGCGAATTACGCGGTGTCCGACTTCGACCGCCCGCACCGCTTCAGCGCCAGCTTCGTCTACGAACTACCGAGCTTCGGACGGAATTCGCGCTTAGTGAAGGGCTGGCAGCTTTCAGGTTTCTACCAGGCACAGTCGGGGCTGCCGTTCTCGATCTTCGCCGTGGAAACAACTGCCGGGACGGCGGCGCAGTACACCAATCTGCGGCTCGGCTCGGCGGGTCTCTACCGCCTCGCGTTCGGACGTCCGAGCTTGTGCGGTACGCTCGACCAGTTGGGTCAAAGCGGTTCGGACAAGACTGAAGCCTACTTCAACCCGGCGGCGCTATGCTCGCCGCTCAGCCTTGCCGGCGGCTATCCTAACAATCGCGGCTTCGGCAACCTGGGCCGCAACATTCTGCGCGGCAACGATCAGCAGCGCTTCGATTTCGGCCTGGCCAAAAACACGCAGTTCACCGAACGGGTCGGTTTTGAGTTCCGTTGGGAAATCTTCAACCTCTTCAACCACGTCAACTTCGCCATACCTAACAACGTCATTGGCGAAACTGGCACCGACTTCAACAAGATCACTGATACAGTTGGCGGGCCGCGCGTGATGCAGTTCGGATTGAAGCTGAAGTTCTAAGATCAGTACTGTACCTTCACTGCCGAATGTAGAAATTAACGGGCCGTGACATCCAGGCTTCACTCGGATGTCACGGCCCGTTTTTCTATGTTGACGAGGCTGGCGGGGCGGGGCGCGTCCCGTAAAGCGAGAGGCATTCTGGGCGAGCAACAAACCTTGACTAATCGCTCACGGTCGCGGCGCATTTCAGGCTGTTCGCACAACCAGGCGCAGACTTCATTGAAGATGCGCGCCGCGTGTTCGTCGTCAGGCGCGACGATACGGTAATGCATCCACTTTCCTTCGCGCCGCGCGCTGACCACTCCGGCCTGCCGCAGGTAAGCCAGATGGCGCGAGATTGTCGGCTGCGGCGATTGCAACACTTCGGTGAAAAAACAGACGCAGACCTCATCCTCCCGCATCAGGTTGAGCAGCCGCAGCCGCGTGCGATCCGACAAAGCCAGGAAGAACTTCTCAGCGTTGAATTCACTCTTTTTGCTCATAGCGAAAAAATTCTAGCACATTTACATATCCGCGTTGACAAATATGTCCGGCGCGGGCAGTATGCGCCGCATATTTGCAAATGCGAATACATAAATCAAAACGAGAAGGAGCAAATCGTATGAGTAATGAAACCGTCAATACCGTTCAGGCGCTCAAGGCGCACATCTCGATCAACGTCAGTAATGTCGAACGCAGCGTCGAATTTTATCGGAAGATGCTGGGAATTGAACCCTTGAAGGTGCGCTCCGGCTACGCCAAATTCGATGTGCGGAACCCTCCGCTGAATTTGGCGATGAATGAAGCCGCGCTCGGAGAAGAGGGGAAAGTTTCGCGCCTTTCGCATCTGGGCATTCAAGTCGGCTCGACGGAAGACGTTCTGGCGATCCGCGAGAGGTGGGCAGCCGCCGGGCTGACGACGCGCGACGAGATGCAGACCAGTTGCTGTTACGCGATACAGGATAAGACGTGGGTCGCCGACCCCGACGGCAATCAATGGGAAGTCTTTGTCGTTCTGGAAGACAACTTGCATGAAGATCAAAGCTCTGTGTGCTGCGGAACTCAAACCGCCTCGCCGCAGATGGTACAGATCGGTTCGAGCGCCTGCGCTATAAAATAACCGATCATTCTATTGAGGAGGGAATAATGAAAAGATCATTCCGGTTATTAGCGATGATGGCCTGCGCGCTGTTTGGAACGGCCTCGGCGCAGGATCCTCTGAAGGTTGCGCCGCAGGCCTACAAGCTGGAGTTTGAGAACGAATGGGTAATGGTGACGCGCGTTCATTACGGCCCGTACGAGAAAATCCCCGAGCATGACCACACCGAAAGATCGTCGGCCTACGTCTACTTGAACGACGGCGGCCCGATCATCTTCAAGCATATCAATCTGCCCTATGCGGACATCACCAGGAAGGAGACGAAGGCCGGGAGCTTTCGGCTTTACAAGGGACTGAAAGAAGTTCACGCCGTCGAAAACCCGACCGGCATTCCCAGCGATTTCCTGCGCGTCGAATTCAAAACCGAGCCGGTCAACGACCAGTCGCTGCGTGGCAAGTTTTACCGCGAGTCGTATCCGCAGGGCGAAAATTTCCACAAGGTTCAATTCGAGAATGAGCAGATTCGCATCACGCGGCTTGTGATTGCCCCGCGCGCCAGTTTGGAGGTTTCAGCCAACGCGACCGAACCAGCGCTGTTTGTCGCGCTGACTCCGTCGCGATTCAAAGCGCGCGGGCAGAAAAACAAGACCGCGCGGATAAGCCTTGAGCAGGGGAGAACGCATTGGCTGAGCGTCAATCAGCGACAACAATTGGAAAACATAGGTGGCGGCGCCGCGGAACTGCTGCGCTTTGAGTTTAAAACCAAACCTGTCGCCCGCCAGACGAAGCCCCACGATCATGATCACAAGGGCAGATGACTACGGTATTCGCATTTATTGCGCTTACTATCGCGGTGGCGCTC
>Ga0187894_10006887_pt1 | contig 10931 bp, 3 predicted proteins | sample GBC1701081metaG_FD_136650 | JGI IMG/M metagenome (GOLD analysis project Ga0187894, IMG submission 136650) | White microbial mat communities from a lava cave in the Kipuka Kanohina Cave System on the Island of Hawaii, USA - GBC170108-1 metaG ...
CCGATCGCGACGCTGGTGGCGTCGAGATAGGACCGGTTCTCGAGCCGGCTCAGCTCATCGTAGAGGTTCGTCGCCAGCACCGAGGCGCCGTCCTTCACCTTCCACAGACGCTCGCCGGCGTCGTAGTCGTAGTTGATCGTGCGGTTTGCGCCCGCGGTGTTGAATGTGACGCTGCTGCGGTTGCTCGAGGCGTTGTACCCGAACGCGAGGTTGCCGACGTTCGTGCCCAGCGCGTTGAGCAGCGAGTCGCCGATCGTGAGCAGACGCCCGGCCGCGTCGTAGCGGTGCGCGAGCGTTTGAGCGGCCGCGATGACGTCCCATTTCCTGGAAGCCAGGTCATAGTTCGTCGTCAGCGTGCGGCTGAAGTCGCCCGGCACGCCGGCGTTGTCGGGCACTGTGCGCGTGATCTCCCGATTCAGCGCATCGTACGCCATCGTCACGATGATTCCCGAGCGGTTGCGCTTCTGCTCGACGTTGCCGTTGCTGTCGTAAGCCACGATCTCTTCGTAGCTCGAGTTCGGGAATGTCGTGCGCTTGAGCCGCCCGTAGCCGTCGTAGGTGAGGTTCGTGCGGTTGTCCTTCGCGTCCTCGTGCCAGATCACGCGGCCACCGTCGTCATACCCGTACTCGGCGTACGTGATCTGGACGGCGCTGCCCCAGGCGCGATAGGTCTTCAGCACCTGGCCGGCCGCATCGTATTCAGTGCGCGTGACGCGCGTCGCCGAGGGCGCGGCGCTCACGCGTACGTACTCGACCCGGTCGAGCGCGTCGTAGTCGGTGTCGGTCGTTCCCGGGCCAGGGTTGGTCTCCGGATCGGTCTCGACGTCGATCAGGTCGCTGGGCGTGTAGCTCTTGAGCCACACCTGCCAATCCGCGTCGGTGCCGAAGTTGGGCGAGCAGATCTTCGCGTTGCGAACCTTCCTCACCAGCCCGCCCTGCCAGGTGTTCTCACTGATCGCGCAGGTGCTGGCAGGCCCGGTCATGCGCGTGACGCGCCGGATCACGTCATAGGCGTACGTCGTCGGGTTGCCGCTCCCGGTCGTGACGGTCGTGATGTTGCCGACCGTGTCGTAACCGTAGCTCGTCGTCTGGGCAATCCCGCCCGGATTGACGATGCGCGCCGTGCGGTTCCACGAGCCGTCGTAGTTGTAGTCGACGACGACGCCCGTGGGGTCGGTGATCGTGTCCGTGAGGCCGACGGTGGTGTAGGCGAACGTCGTCGTTGGTCTCACGTTCGTTGCGGTGACGGGGTTGTAGACACTCGGCTGCTGAACCTGCGTCACGCGACAGGTCGTCGAATTGTACGTCCAGTCCGTGACGTTGCCTTTCGCATCCGTCACCGACACCACCTTGCCACACGCCGCATGGTATGTGGCCATGACCGTGAGGTTCCCCGGCATCGTCACGGGGCTCGTGACTTTGGGCGTGGTCTTGACCTTCGTGATGTTGCCGCGGTGTTCGTACTCGAACTCGGTGACGATGCCGTCCGGTGCGGTGCGCTTGGTCGTGCGGCCGAGGCCGTCGTGCTCGACGTTCGTGGCGCGGTTGATCTCGTCGATGAACTGGATCGCGCGGCCCCAGGCGTCGTAGTACACGGTGAAGTCGTTGCCCGCCGGATCCTGGCGCTCGCCGCGCAGGCCGTCGGCGATGTAGAAGCGGTGGGGCTGGCGGCTCGCCGGTGTCTTCACGGCTACCGCGTCGGCGTACGTTGCAACATTACCGACCTCGTCGTAGGTCAGGCGCACCTTCGGGTCCGTCGTGTCGGACGGCCCGAACACCTCGGTCAGGTAGGGCGAGCACCGCGGCCGGATGGTGCGGTTCGGCCACCCGAGCTGGCCACAGTTGATGGTGCCGTAGGCCACCTTGCGCACTTCGCTCACGGGCGCGGGGTACGTGACCGTGTTCGCCGCGCAGTTGAACGTCGTCGAGTGGCCCAGGTTGTCGTCGACGGCGGTGATGTTGCAGTTGTTCCACTGCGTGTTCGCGTTGAAGGCGAAGTTGATCCGTTCGCCGATGTTGTTGGTCACGTAGGACAGGTGGTCGTCGACGAACGTCTCGTTGTCCACCGGCACGTAGAAGAAGTTCACGGTCACGTTCTGCGGGAACGTCCATTGCGTGATGTGCCAACCGTGATGGTCCCCGTAGAGGTGCGGGTCGGTTTCGTAGACGTTGCGGTTCAGGCGAACCCAGAACGCGAACGTCTGGATGTCCTTGGAGGGCGAGGTCAGCGTGAAGCTCACAGCGTCGTACAACCACTTCATGGTGCCGTAGCCCGTGGGCGAACCGGTCTGCGCCAGGTTCCAGTAGCTCGAGCCGTCTGAAGGCTTGAATCCACCGGGGGAGTTGAACGTACCGTCTGGCAGCCGCACGAAAGTCATCGAGCTGCTGCCTGCGGTGTGCGTGACAGTGTTGTGGCGAATCTTCTCCGCCCACCAGCCCTGGATCAGCGGCGCCAGTACCCAGCGCTGCAGCAGTCCGGCGTCGGTGCCGGGGGTCGTCGCATAGATCTGTTGGGTGGCGTAGATGGCAACGAGGCTGCTCGCGGCGTCCAGCGTTGAGTGCTGTCCGAGCGCATTCATGCCGTCGGTCGACATCGCGACGCGAATGTCGAGGTTGTGCGTCCATCCCTTGCCCAGGCCTGGGCTGTGCGACTCTACGGACTTGAACGTCCGCTCGAGCGAGAGCCTGTAGGGAAACTCCCCGCTTCCGACCGAGATGTCCTCGCCCGAGCTGTACGTGAAATCGCCCGCCGCGAGGTCGACGCCCAGGTCGCGGCTGCGGTCCTTGAACTTGTCCTTGACGAGATCGGCCATCTTCTCGGGGTCCGCTTCCGCCGAGAACGTCGGTGCCTTGGGCGCGCTGCCGCCTTTGCGGCTATTGCCGAGCGCATCCTGGATGAGGTTCACAGCGGTCACGCCGTCCGCCGCGAACGCCTGAAAGGCGCCGCCGCGTTCGTACCACAGCATCTGCTGCGAGCTGATGCACGGCGGTCCGTTGCATTCCCGTCCGGGCCCCAGGAACGAGTTGTCCGGAACGATGAGCTTGTAGCCCTTGTCCAGGTACTTCGCGGCGTTTGGAAAGGTCGAGCTATAGGCCAGCGGCGACGAGCCTGCCGGGAAAGGCCCCCCCGAGCGCGCGGTGGGCGTCAGCAGGTAGTACCGCATCGTCCCGCTGTTGGCCGTGCCCCAGTCGAAGCGGTGCGCGACGGAGGCCGGTGTCGCCGATCCGGACTGTTCGAACTGACTACCTTCGAGCGCGTCTGCGGCAGCGGCCAGCGACCGCGCAAGTGTTTGCCGGTCCGACGCGCTCGCGGTCTTGCTGTTGATGCTGACGGCGGTGTCCACGTCAAGGACAGTGGCGCCCTGGCCGGGCGCAAAGCAGAAGGCGCACGCGCCTGCAGGCGATGCGTTGGGGTCTGTCACGGTGATGAAGGACTCGCGCGCCGCAACACCGAGAGTGTGGTGATGCTGATGCACGCCGCCGCGCAGGCGCGTCTGAATCATTGCCATGCGCGAGTACTGGGCGAGCCATCCCGCGCCGGCTCGCGCCAGGCCGCTCTCGCCGGCGACCACTTGTGGTTTGTCAGGGTTCTCGCAGCCGCTCGGCCCGCACTGGAAGTGGATCGACTCGGGCAGGAGCTTGTCTTCGCTCTGCTCGGTCGCGAACTTGGCCTGCAGGCGCTCGCTGGTATCGCCGAAACCAATGACGATGAAGACCGGCACGACGGCGTCGACCTTCTTCTCGAGCGCATCCGGACCCGCGCGGTCCATGTAGAAGCCGTTGTTGGCGGCGTAGGGATGGTTGACGCTGAGACGGATGCGACGCGTGAAACTCGGAGCGTTCGGTGAGTTGTAGACGTAGTTGATCGACGAGCCGACCTGCACGCCGTCGACGTTCAGGCGAACGGTGTAGTTCCTGAATGAGGCAAGGGAGCTTTCATAGAAGACGCGGCGGCCGTAGACCTCGTCGGCCCAGAGGGCATTCGACAATGCCGTACTGCCGTCGAGATTCAGGAAGTCGGCGGTGATCCTGACGCGATACACGTCCGGGATGTGGCCAGGCCACGTGTGCTGGATCGCGTTCGTGTAAGGCAGCGTCGTGATGCGCTGCTGTCCCGTTGCTTTCGTGATGTCCTGGCGCCCGACGACGTCTTCGAGCTGCTTCGTCGCGAAGCCGTTGTCGCGCAGATAGTTGACGAGATTGCTGGCATACGTCGTCAGCGTGCTCTTGAGACCGGAACCGTTGAGGTTGCGCACGTAGGGCAGAGAGACCGACACCGGCGGGCTGGTGTCGGACGTTGCTGACTGCGTGCCTGTCACCATGCCGCTCTGCGACGTGCTGATGAAGCTCGATTCGTTCCAGCCCGTGGCGGTCGCGAGATTGATCCCCGCAGTGAACGCGTGCGGCTTGAAACTCGGATCGAATACATAGTTGGTGCCGCTGATGTTGACGCGCACCCAGATGTGACTGAGGGTCACGCTCGTCGCCGTGCCGGAGGTGGGCGTCACGGTTGCGGGGATGCCACCGTCCGCGAAGATCGCCTGCAACGCTGTGGCGTTGTTCGTGCCGAGCCACTCGTTGACCTGCGTGCCGTTGAGCGTGATGGTACCGGCGAGGTAATCCGCCGTGTACCCGGCGCTGCGCAGCAACTCGATCATGAGCTGTGCCTGGTCGAACGCCGTGCCGGAGCGGTCGATGATCGCACCGAGCGCGCCCTTCTGCAGGCCGTAGATGGGGACGATCTCGATGTTGTTGCGCACGTATTCGTAGATGAGATCGACGTCGTTGCGCAGAGCCTTGGCGAGCGCGACGATTTCCAGCGGATAGTTGGCGGTCCAGAAGTCGCGCGTGCCCGAGGCGGTGCAGCCCGACGGCTGCGCGCAGTACCAGGCATCGGCCGTGGTTCCACCGGTGCCCGGTTGCATCAGCGAACCGGACCTCACGGAATACGCGGCGAGCGCCAGGGCGCTCGGGATGCTGGATTTCAGGACGTATTGTTCGTGGGTGTAGACGCCAGGAGACGGGCATCCATCGCCGGCACCCACAGGCCGCTCCGCAGAGCAAGCGTACACGTACTGGTTCGACGGTACGTTCTCCCACAGCCGCCACGTGCCGGTCTCGTAGCTGCCAGCGGCCGTTGCGCTTGCAACGATCCTGCCATTCTCGCCCCGCTGCCAGCTCCACGCTCCGGCGCAGCTATTGACGGACGATCCGATGGTGGCCGACGTGCAGGACCAGACGAGGTTGGTGTCGGCCTGAGCGGCGGTCGACGCGAGACCCAGTATCAGTGCGGCAAGGACTGGGCCGAAGAACCCTGAGGCGCTGCGCCTCGTCCAAACCGCGCTCGAGTTTCTGTTCACTGCCTGATCCTCATGTCGTCGTTGCGTGCGCAAGCGCAGGCCTAGCAGTTGCCGTTGCGACAGACGTTCACGGTGGCCTCTTCGCGCCAGGCGCTACAGCCGTTCGCATTGCAGGCGCGCACGCGATAAGTCCAGTCGCCGCTCGGCTTGTTCGTGAACCCCTTCGAAGTCCCTGTCTCAGACCAGGTCGTTCCCCAGCCACCAAAGTTCAGTTGCTGCTGCAACTCGTAGTTCGTCACGGTGCCGCTCGAGGCACCCCAGCTCACCGTGTAGTTGCCTGACGTGGTGTATGTCGGGCTGACGCTGATCGACGGAGGCACGCCCGGAAGCAGATCGTTGTCCGCGATGCTGCCGGTGCCCGCTCCTCCGACGGTCGCGCCATTGGTGGCGCCGCTGAGGTTGATGCTGAACGTCTCCGTGGCCGCCTCGCTCGAGGCGTCGTCGATGGTGCTCACAGAAAACGTCTTCGAGGAGTCCGACGCGAGGAAGGTCAGTGTCCCGGACGTACTCGTGTAGTCGCCGGGAGCGGTTGCCGTCCCGTTGGCGGTTGCGTAGTCGACCGCGTGGGTGAAGGCGCTCAGCGGCCAGCGCGACACCGTGAAGACGATACTTCCGCCTTCGGTCACTGCGCCCGGCGAGTCGACGCTGAACTGCGGAGTGGCCTCGTTCTCGGTGATCGTGCACAGGCCGCTCGCGTCCGCGAAGGTCGCACCATTTGTCGCATTGCTGAGTCCCAGCGTGAACGTTTCCGAGTTCTCCCAGACTGGAGGACCGTTGGGCGGCTGGTCGTCGACGATGGTGATCGCTACGTTCTTGCTGGTTTCCGCGCTCGTGAAGGTGAGCGTCCCGGACGCCGCGACATAGTCGAGCGACGATCCCGCTGTCGCCGTCCCGTTGGCGGTTGCGTAGTTCACGGCGTGACTTAGAGCGGTCGTGCCGCTCTTGGTCACCGTGAAGCTCACGGAGCCGCCGTTCTCAGCCACGCTGACATCGTTTACCGAGAACGCGGGCGCAGGATCATTCTCGTTGATCGTTCCGGTGCCCGCGGAATCGGCGATCGTTGCGCCGTTGGTCGCACCGCTCAGCGAACCTGCGAGCGTCTCGCTGCCTTCGTATGTCGAGTCATCGGTCAACGTCACGCTGAACGTCCTGGAAGAATCGGCGGCTGCAAAGCTCAGCGTTCCAGAAGCCGCAGCGAAATCGCTGCCGGAGGTCGCGGTTGCGGATGCGGTGGCATAGCTCACGTCGTGAGTCAGAGCAGTGCCGCCGGCCTTCGTGACCGTGAAGGTGAGAGTGCCGCCGTTCTCGTTGACGCTCGGATCGTTGATGGAGAAGGCCGGCCCCGGATCGTTCTCCGTGAGCGTGCCGGTTCCCGAGGCATCCGAAATCGCAGCGCCGTTGGTCGGACCGCTCAGCGACGCGGTCAGCGTTTCGCTGCCCTCGTACGTCGAGTCGTCTGTGATCGAAACGGTGAACGTCTTGCTCGTATCGGCGCTGGCAAACGTCAGCGTTCCGGAAGCGGGACTGAAATCCGTCCCGGATACGGCAGTTCCCGACGCTGTCGCATAGTTCACGGCGTGACTGAGCGCCGTCGAACCTGCCTTCGTCACGGTGAAGGTCAGGCTGGTGCCGTTCTCGGCGACGCTCGGGTCGTTGATCGAGAAGGACGGAGCACTGTCATCTTCGGAAATCGTGCCCGCGCCGGTGCCGTCGGCGAGAACGATTCCGTTCGTCGGTGCGCTCAGGACTGCCGTGAAACCCTCGGCCTGTTCGAACACGGTGTCCTGGGTCGTCGTGACGGTGAACGTCTTGCTCGTGTCGGCGGGCGCAAACGTCAACGTGCCGGATGTCGCCGTGAAATCGACGCCGCTGGTGGCGGAGCCCGATGCCGTGGCGTAGTTCACGCTGTGTGAAAGCGCCGTCGCGCCCGACCTGGTTACCGTGAACGTCAGGACGGCGCCTTCGGTCGCGGTTTGGTCGCTGATGACGAGCGTGGGCGCCGCGTCGTTCTCCGTGATCGTGGCAGTGCCGCTGGCATCGCCAATGAGTGCGCCGTTGCTCGGAGCGCTCAGCGCCGCAGTAAAGGTCTCGTTGCCTTCGAACGTGGTGTCGTCCGAAACGGCGACCGTGAAGGTCTTGGAAGTGTCGGCGCTGGCGAATGACAGCGTGCCAGACGCTGCCGTGTAATCGGACCCCGCCGTGGCAGTACCGTTTGCTGTCGCGTAGGCGACCGTGTGGGCGAGAGCCGTGGCGCCGGTCTTGCTGACCGTGAAAGTCACCGACGTGCCATTCTCGGCCACCGAAACGTCGTTGATGGCGAAGCTCGGGGCGCTGTCGTCCTCGTTGATCGTTCCCGTCGCGGTCGCCGTGCCGAGCGTCGCGCCGGCGCTGGGATTGCCGAGGGTCGCGGTCAGCGTTTCGTTGCCCTCGAAGGTCGCATCCTGCGTCGTCGCGACCGTGCAAGGCTTGCTGGTGTCGGCTGGCAGGAACGTCAGCGTTGTCGAAGTTGCCGTGAAATCCGTTCCTGAAGTCGCCGAGCCTGAAGACGTAGCGCAGTCGACGGTCGTGGTCTGCAGACTGGTCCCGACCTTGGTCACTGTGAAGCTGAGGGTTGCGCCTTCCGTGGCAGACGCGGCGGCTACGTTGAAGGTGACCGGAAGGGTTCCGGTGACCACGCTCGTGCGATTTCCGGCCCCGTCGTAGTTGTAGTCCACCACGGTGCCGTCGGGGTGCGTGGCCTTCTTGAGGCGCCCGAGGTCGTCGTAGTCGTAGGTGACGGTTGCGCCCTGGCCGCTGCCTGCGCCGAACAGCGCAGCCGTGGCGAGGCAAGCACACAAGACGCGCCGCAGCTTGCGCCGAATATCGCTTTTAACGCTTGCAGTGCTCATGGCGATCCCGTCGGCGACCTCGGTCGTCGGTTGAGGGCTGTCGAATCCGGCGCGGGAGTATCAGTCGAGCGTGAGGCCGCTGGCGGCGGTGTACGTGCCCATCCGGGCACCGGTCGCGCCGTCGAACACCTCCACGCGATCTACCTGGGCATCACGGCCGCGGTAGTATTCGTAGACCTTGAAGACCATCGTCTGGCGCGACTCGGCATCGCCGCCGAGGAACTTGCGCCCCACATAGACGCGCGGCACGCCGGCGACGACCTCGTAGCGCTGGAAGATTTCCTTGGCGGCTGCTCTTTGCAAGTTCGCCCAGCGATCCGTGTGAAGGTCTGCGAGTGCGGGCGCGCCGGCGATCAGCAGGGCGGCGAGGAGACCGCAGCTCAGCGCGGCCGACGCGACGTTTCGGAGAATTGAAGAGATCACGCCGGGCCGTTGGCTTCGGCGCGCACGATCGTCACGCATCCGTTCGACTCCCTCGATCTTCTCGCGGGCGGCTGCTTGTTCGCGCGTCACCCGACGCGATTGTTGCCGTCCGGCCCGAAAGGCGCGTCGAGTCTGCGTTGCTCTCACCACGAGTGTCAAGGCACGAGATGCGATTCTCGAGTGCCACGAAGCGGGCAAGAAGCTGGCGGAGGCGACAGTCATCACATATTGTCGAGCCGATTTTCGCAGCATCGCCCGTGGCTTGATCGGGAAACATCGAGTGCACAACTCAGTTCGTGGGCGAACTGCACAGATCTCCACACCGCGTTCACAAGAAGACTCGTGCACGCGCCCGGTGCGTTTGCCAGCGCGGCGTGCCAAACTGCCGGCAACGACGCACCCCAGAGTGCGGCTGGCGGTTGGTCCGGAATGGAACCTCACAACGCGATCGGGCGTTTGCCGGAATCGTTCATCGGACATCTGGTGAGCAGGCAACGGCTGAGCGAAGCCGCGGCGGCGAAGTTGCGCCGTGTCATCGATGACACCGGGGAATGCGTGGTCGGTAGCCTGGTGAAGCTGGGCCTGCTGTCCGAAGCAGCCGCCGCGGACGCGCAGGCAGAGTACCTGCAACTCGATAGAACGAGCCCCGACAGTCGGCCGGCGGCCGCGCTCGAGCTGCCCGGCATCAGCGAACATTTCCTGCGTGAACAGGAACTTCTGCCCCTTTCGCTGGCGGATGGCGAGCTCAAGGTGGCCACGTGGGACGCTCTGAACGACTTCCCGCTGCAGGCACTGTCCTTCGCGGGCGAATGCCGCGTAGTACCCACCGTCGCCACACGATCCGAGATTGAGATCGCGCTGCGCGAGCTCTATCCCGCACCGGGATTCGAGACAGCGGGGGCGCGACCGACCCTCGCCGACGGCATTCTCGACGACGAGCTCGATCAGCTGCGCGATCTCGCCAGCGACGCACCCGTGATTCGCCTGGTCCAGCGCATCATCACCGATGCCGTCTCGCGCCGGGCTTCCGACATCCATCTCGAGGCGGAGGAATCCGCGCTCAAGGTGCGCTTCCGCGTCGATGGGCTGCTGCAGACCGCAGAAACCGTGCCGGCGGCGCTGCGCGACGCGATGATCTCGCGCATCAAGATCATGGCGAACCTCAACATCGCCGAACGCCGACTGCCGCAGGACGGACGCATCCGGGTCACCGTGCAGGGCAAGGACATCGACTTTCGCGTGGCCACGACGCCCACGCTGCATGGCGAGAGCGTGGTGCTGCGCATCCTCGACCGCCAGGAGATCGCGCTCGATTTCGCGGCGCTCGGTTTCGAGGAATCGCTGGCGCGGCAGATGCGCGCCGTGCTCGCGCGCCCGCACGGCATCGTGCTGGTTTCCGGCCCTACGGGCAGCGGCAAGACCACCACGCTCTATGCCGCGCTCAAGGAGCTGCACACGCCGGACAAGAAGATCCTCACCATCGAGGATCCGGTCGAGTACACGCTCGCCGGCGTCAACCAGGTGCACGTGAAGCCGGCGATCGGGCTCACGTTCGCGAGCGCGCTGCGCGCGTTCCTGCGCCAGGACCCCGACATCATGATGGTGGGCGAGATCCGCGACCGCGAGACGGCCGAGATCGCGATTCAAGCGGCGCTGACCGGCCATCTGCTGCTGTCGACGCTCCACACGAACACAGCCGCGGCGGCGGTGACGCGGCTGCTCGACATGGGCATTGACGACTATCTGCTCACTTCGACGTTGCACCTCATCCTCGGCCAGCGTCTCGTGCGCAAACTCTGTGTGCATTGTCGCGAGCCGTATGAGCCGAGCGCAGAGGCGCGTCAGCGATTCAATCTGGACACTCATGGGCCGCTGACATGGTATCGGCCGAAGGGCTGCCCGACCTGCCAAGCCGGTTACAAGGGCCGCACGACCATCATCGAAGCGCTGCCCATGACAGATGCAGTACGCGCGAAAGTGCTCGAGCGCTGCGATGCCCACCAGATCGAGCAGGTCGCGATCAGCGAAGGCATGCGCACGATGTTCGGGCACGGCATCGATCGCGTGAACGCTGGCTTGACGACTGTCGAAGAAGTGTTGCGTGTCACGAACTTGAGCTGACCTCATGCCGGTTTTCAGGTTCGAAGCAGTAGACGCGCGGGGAGTCTCGCAGGCCGGCGAGGTCGACTGCGGCACGCGCGCTGCTGCGCTCGATGTGTTGCAGCGTCGCGGCCTTACGCCGCTGAGCCTGGACGAGCGG
>Ga0187894_10006888_pt1 | contig 10929 bp, 6 predicted proteins | sample GBC1701081metaG_FD_136650 | JGI IMG/M metagenome (GOLD analysis project Ga0187894, IMG submission 136650) | White microbial mat communities from a lava cave in the Kipuka Kanohina Cave System on the Island of Hawaii, USA - GBC170108-1 metaG ...
TTCGATCATATCGAGCATCACGCCCAACGCTTCGTCGCCGATGGCGTGGACGGTGACCTGGATGTCGGCGGCGTCGGCTTTGATCATCATCTCGGTGAAGGGGCCGCGATTGAGTTCGGTTCTTCGTTCCGGCGACACCCAGGTGAGCGGGCGCCAGTGGCCGCGATTCGTCTTCGCCGGGTCGTTGCTGTACGGTTCGTAAAACCGCGCGCCTGACGTGCCCATAATGCCGTCAATATGGCCCTTGACCGCGCCCAGCCGAACCATCGCGTTGCCCGAACCGCGTTTGGCGCCGAGAGCTTTCATGTGCTCCCAATGCTCGATGCCATAGCGGTAATTGACGCGCGCCGTCAGCAGTCCCTGCTCCAGAAATTCGTTGTAAAGCTGCAACTGCTCGTGATCCGAAATGTCCTGGAATGAAGTCACGCCGGCCTCGCGAACCAATCGCAAGGCGTTTTCGGTCATCTTCGCGCGTTTGGCGTGATCGGGGCGGTCATCGCCGAAGAACTTCGCTTCGACGCCCCGCGCGTTTTTGATCCGCATTGCGCCGGTGACGCGGCCACTTGCGTCGCGGATGTGCTGGATGTTGTCGGTGTCGGCGCTGCGATCATCGAAGCCCGCGCGTTTCAACGCCGCGGTGTTGGCGAAATAGATCGAGTTGTCAAACTTGCTGATGAACATCGGCGTCGAGCCGGTGATCGCATCAGTCAGCCTGCGGTCGGGTCGCCAGAGTTCTTTCTTCGCCCCGGCCTGGCTTGCGCCCATCTCCCACTGCTCGTAAGCTCCCCAACCGCCGCCTCGAATCGGTTCGCCGGGGCGCATGTTGGCGTATTCGCGGACGCGCGCGACGAACGCGTCGTCCGTGTGAACGTCCATCAATTGCAGGTTCCAGAAGAAGCTCGCCGCGCTGGCGAAATGGACGTGATTGTCATTGAATCCGGGCGTGACGAACGCGCCCTTCAGATCAATCAGTCGTGTACGATCGCCTTTCAGGGCCAACACTTCCTCGGCGCCGCCGACTTTTATGATTTTGTCTCCGCGCACGGCGATGGCTTCGGCTTGCGGTCTTGCTTCGTCAACAGTCCAGATGAAGCCGTGATGCAGGATCAGGTCCGCTGCGTCCGGTCTGGTTTGATTGGCCGCGGACGATCCATTCGTTGTTTGTTGAAAGGCAAAGCAGAGCGTCAGCAGAATGGCGACGCAGACGCGGCCGGTTTGGCCGATCCGGTTCTCTGGGATTCGATTCATAATGCGGGCTCCTTATTCATTGGCTTGAGCAGTCTTTCGTGTTCGCTTATTGTCTCTTTGAGTCAGTACCGCGAGCGGTAGCGAGCGTGTCACATCAACTGATTTTTCGTATGAATGAGATTATCGCCGTCTTTCACACTTCGCCACAACTCACCGTGGATTTTCAGGACGAATGCTGGCGTCGCGCCCATCGCCTATCAATTAACCAGGATTGGCGCGGCGAAGAAGCTCCGGTCGAATTGAGAACAACCGCGATGGTTTTGTGGGGCGGGCAGGAGATCCTTTTCGGCTTCGAATGCGGTTACACCGAACTCGACGTTGATGAGGAGTTCGACGTGAATGAAGAGAGATACGCGTTGTGGGATCGCGACGTGTGCGAAGCGTTCGTCCGTTCGCCGATTGAGCCGCACGAAAAGCATTACCGCGAATTTGAAGTCGCGCCGACCGGTCAATGGTGCGATCTGATTGTTGATCGCTCGCGAATGTGGAGCGATTGGGAGTGGCGGAGCGGAATGCGGGCGGCGAGTGAGATCGGCGAAAAAATCTGGCGTGTGGCGATGGCCGTTCCGTTCGACGCGTTCGGCTGCAAACCTCAGGCAGGCGATGTCTGGCATGCGAATCTGTTCCGCATCAGCCAATTCAACGGCGAACGGCAATACCTTACGCTCTCTCCCACCTTCACCGAAAAGCCCAATTTTCACGTCGCCGAAGCGTTCGTGAAACTGCGATTCGTCGCATGACGAAGCGGCGGCTCGATCCATCACCCACGAGGATTGTGCGACGAGGCTGACAAACTTGTTATCACTAAGCCTGCAAACCACGATTTTGTCGCCCTGAAACACAGGATTGTTCGATTGGGATAACGTCTTCAGCCTTCTCCATCAATGCTAGCGTGTTGAATCAATGAAGCTTACGTCCCATCAACTCCGTCGTGGAAATCCCGGCACAAAGCTTGCCATCTTCATCACGAGGAAGTTGAGCATGATTTGAAACGCGCTTTAAACAAAGCTAAAGGCTGGGCTGTACTGTGGCGCCTGCCTTTGCAGACCGCCGATGAATAGAGCGAGATCTAGCGACGGCTACACGATCAAAGACTGATAGTAGACAAATCAATCAGGAGAAGTGAGGGATGAAAGAGATTGGAGTGACAGCGGGTCGAAGTGTGTCTTTTGCGGTCTGCGCGCTGGCAGGCCTGTTTTTATTGACCGGAGTCGCGCTCCCGCAGTCGGCGTTTCCGAAAACGCCCGGCGTCTGGCTCAGCGGCGAAACAAAACACAGGCTTACCGGCGCCCGAGTCGAGCAGTTGACGCAAAGCCTGCGCCGCATCACCGGATTGAACGAACTGCATTTCGCGGAAGGCGGCTCGCTCGTGACCGGCGCCGCGCAGGCCGAAGGATCAGCGACCGCCAGACAGATTCTGTCCTGCTCGCTCAACTCAGGTTTTGTATTCATCATCGAAGATCATTCCGATTCGCCGTCGGTGAATTTCGGTCAACTTGATGAGGGATTGCGTTACGAGGACGCCTTAACGGGGTTGCGCCTGATGGTCTGGCGCGTGCGTTTGGACTTTGATGATTTCCGCGAGATGCAGGCGTCGCGCGAAGTGCGAGCTTCATTCGACGCCGGCTTCACGACGCTGCACGAACTGTTGCACGGGTTGGGTTACAAGGACGCCACGACCATTGATGAGTTGGGCGCCTGCGAAGAGACGCTCAACCGCGCGCGCGCGGAACTGAACCTGCCACTGCGTGACCAATATTTTGGCGATACGCTGTCATTGACGCGGCAATTCGTCTCCGTGCGGTTGCGCTTCCGCATCGCTGCGCCGCGAACCTCCGCTGGCCCCACCAGGAAGCGAACGCAATACCTCTTCTTTATGCTTCAGAGTGGCTACGAGCCACAAGCCGCGCCGGCCGGCATGGCGGCGTTCGATTGCGGAAAAAGGCGCTGATCCCAACCATAGTGATAATCAGCAGAAGCTCTTTCATCAGGATCAAGTTTGGTCATAAGCGCTGAGGTAAATGGTCGAATCGTAATCGACAATTGCCAGCTTCACCTTCTGCAACCAGCCATCGCGCCCAAGGAGGTTACGCTGAAGCCCGTAATCAGCCGCGAAGTAGACCACTGAATCAAACTCCAACCCGAGCGTGTGCAGAGTCACCGAGTGGCCGAAAGCAGGTATCGCTCCTCCCAATGAGCTGAGCTTGATTCGAGGACCATTTTCGATGTCAATGTCCAACTGCTCGCCGATCTCACGCTGAAAAAGGCAAACTTGCGCGCCAGTGTCAATTTTGGCCTGAAAATAAGCGATGTTTTCTCCAAAGAGCAGGATCGCTGGGATTGTGATGCCCTCTTCAATGGAGTTATAGATTTTCTGTATGTCGAAAATGACGGGAAACGCCATGGCTAACCCAAATTGATGAATGGGTGGTCGCGCCTGGGTTCGACCAGCACAACCAACGTTTCAAACACACCGGCCGCTTTAGCGGCGGCGAAAACCTCTTTGGCATTTGTGCTGTGATGAATCAATTGATCGCCTTTCAACGCGACCCATTGACCGGCGTACTCATCGCGATGTTTGTGAATCCACATCTGTTCGGCGGAAATGTCGCGCAGACTGGCCTCACGCGCCTTTGCCCAAAGCTCCTCAGTCTCGGCGTCTTTGCTTTCGGTGGCGTCAAGCGCTTCGCGCAACTTCGCCCGTTCTTCGGATGGCCAGCCCTGAATGACTTCAATAACCTGATCGCAAGTGATCTGTGACATAACTTAAACTCCTTTCCCGCGAAATGCCGAAAGGAAGTTTAGCATAATGGCTGAAATCCTGAAGGCGCCGAAACGCCCGTCAACACGGCGCCCCGCTACCCTCGCTACCATAGATAACGCCCGGCCTCGATCATTGCGTCGGCGATGTCGCGTCTCGCCTGAATGGCGTTGATCGGGTGTTGGGGCGCCAGCCGTTCGAATGCGGCATACAGCTTTTCCGGTTTGCGCAATGCCGCGGCCAGGTTGCGCGCGCTCAACGCCGTGCGGTCCGCGGCGTCGCTCGTGTACACCCTGACCATATCAATCGCGGCCTTACAGGCCTCTTCGCCTCTGTTCGCGATCATTTTCTCGGCGCGCAGCAACGCGCTTTCGATCGCGTAGACTTCAGTGACGATGTCGGCGGCCAGCGCGACGGCCTCCTGCTCTTCGCTGATCCTGTCACCGTAATTGCGCTCGACGGCGGCCAGCGCCAGTTGAGCCGTCTCTTTCGCTCTCGCCAGAGTGCGGCGTACGTAATTCAATCCATCAAGGCCGATTTCGATCATCGTTCGATCGAGGATGTCGCTGATCGCCTCTTCAGGGTTCGGCAAATACCCTTTGGCCGCGCCCTTCAGCAATCGTGTGGGAATGATCATCCGGTTGATTTCGTTCGTGCCTTCGTATATCCGCGTTATGCGCGCGTCGCGGTAGGCGCGCTCCGCCGGGTAATCCTTCGAATAACCGTAACCGCCGTACACCTGAACGGTCTCGTCAACGACATAACCGAGCGCCTCGCTCGTCCAGACTTTGATGATCGAGCATTCGACGGCGTATTGCTCAATGGCTTTCAGCGCCTGCATCGGGTCATTCGCGTCAATGGTTTCGAGCGCGCTGTCAATCATCCCCAGCGTGCGCCAGACCATCGCGTCGCCGACGTAACAGCGGATCGCCATCTCGGCCAGCTTGCGTTTGATCAGACCGAAACCGCAGATCGCGCGGCCAAATTGATGGCGTTCTTTTGAATAAGCGATCGCGTCGTTCAAAGCGAACTTGGCGCCGCCGATGTTGCGGCTGCCCAATTTCAACCGGCCGAGATTCAAGATGTTGAACGCGACGACGTGGCCTTTGCCAATCTCCCCCAAAACGTTTTCGACCGGCGTGCGCGCGTCTTCCAGCATCACCGCCGTTGTCGAGCTGCCGTCGAGACCGAGCTTCTTTTCCTCGTGGCCGGGCGCGACACCATCGCCGCGCTCGACGATGAAGGCCGTAAACTTCTCGCCGTCCACTTTGGCGAAGACGATGTAGACGTCGGCGAATCCGCCGTTGGTGATCCACATCTTCTGGCCCTTCAGGGTGTAATGTTTGCCGTCCTCGCTGAGCGTGGCTTTTGCCTTTGCGGCCAGCGCGTCGGAGCCTGAACTGGGTTCGGTCAGGCAATAGGCCGCGATCCATTCGCCCGTGGCCAGTTTCGGCAGGTACTTCACACGTTGCTCCGCCGTGCCGAAATAGACGATCGGGAGCGTGCCGATGGTCGTGTGCGCGCCAAGCGAAGCGCCGAACGAAGGCATCACCGCAATCTGTTCGCCGACATAGGCCGAGCTGACTTTATCCAGACCGAGCCCGCCGTAAGCTTCGGGAATGTCAATCCGCAGCAGATCGAGTTCGCCGGCTTTCACGAGCAGATCCCGCGTCACCGCCCAGTCTTTTGAATAAATCTGTTCGGCGCGCGGCAGGACTTCTTTCGCCATAAACTCTTCGGCGACGCGCGCGAACATCCGCTGCTCCTCGCTGATGTCTTCGCGGGTGAAAATTTCGCCGGGCTTGCGGTTTTCGAAAAGGAAGCTTCCGCCATTGTTGATCTCGGTGTTCATTACGATCCTTCCTTTCAGGTAAGAGGGCAGAGTGTGGAGCCAATGGAATAACCGGAATGGACAGAAAGGTCAATACCGAATCGTCGTTTGAAGAAATCGAAACTGATCTGACCTGCGGGCAATGACAAATGCCAATTCTCCCGGACTCCACTTTGTCCATTTTTGATTTGGCTGTTGATTTCATTGGGTTTGGCCGGCCCGCGGCGGGCCGGCCAAACCCAATGAAATCAACAGCCAAATCAAAAATGGACAAAGTGGAGCCGGAATGACAATGGCCAATAGCCAATTGACAATACCCAATGGGATAACTTTCCAAGTCGTGACAGTACCGCGCGCGTAAGCAAGCGGTTGGTCCCGCGTGCAACAGCTCGCTTACGCGCGCGGTACTTTTACAGCCGCCGCTTCAGAATGCCAGCTTCAATCCGAACAGAATCTGCCGGGGATTGAACGCCGAAGTGAAGCTGAGCGGGTCACCCTTCGTGAAGTCACGATCCTTGCGTCCGGTGAGCCGCGCCGTGCCGGCAGTGTAATCCGCCGCCGAGAGCGTCGTGGGGAAGGTGAGTACTCCGGTAGGGCTGACCGAGACCGGGATGATCTCGTTCACGGCGGCGAAGTTCGTACGATTGAACAGATTCGCGGCGTCGGCTGTAAACTCGATCCGCATAGGCCCATCCTGCTTGAAGCGGAAAGATTTACTGAGCCGCAGGTTGACGCTGCGGAAGTTCGGCCCGATCCCGGTGTTGCGGCCGATGTTGAAGAGGCGATCCGTGCCTCCGCGAGTGTCGCCATTGATGTCCGCGCCGGTCCGCAGCGTGAAGGGAATGCCGCCGCGGATGAAGACGCTCGGACTGAGCGAGACATCGCGTAGCGCCCAGTTCTTGAAGGGGCTTTGGAAGACGCCGCTGAAGACGAAGTTGTGCCGGATGTCGAAGGTCGACAGCGACCGCTCCGTCGTGAGCCGCGTCGGGAAGGGCGGCGCAAAGGCCGAGTTGAAATCCGTCTGATCGTCAATCGCCTTGCTGAAGGTATAGTTGGCCTGGAAAGAGATGTAGTTACTGAAGCGCCGCTGGAGCGAGACGGTCATCCCGTGATAGATCGAGCTGCCCCGCGACTGGTAATCGGTGAACTGCGTGATGCCCGCGTCATTGATCCGCCCGCAACTGGTGTCCGCGCCACACGCGCGATAGAGCGGGCCCAGGCGCGGGTCACGCTGCGACATCGCGGTTAAGTTGGCGGCGGTCGCGGGACAGCCTGGCGTGCCGGCTTCGCAATAATTGAGCCCGACCGGCTGCTGAATGTGAAGGCCGTGGTACATCTGATAAGCGACCTCGATGCTGAGATTGTTGGTGATCTGGCGCTGAATGCCGAGGTTGGCTTGAATCGAGTAGTTGTTCTTATAGTCCGGGTTCAAATCGAAGAGCACGCGGCCCGGCGCTCCCGCCGCGGTTGAGATTCCCAGCGCGTTGATTTGGGCCTGGGTCAGGACCCCGAAAGGATAGGCGCCCGCGGGGATGCCTGCCGCGGCGTTGCCAAAGATGGCCGCTTGATAGACGCCCGCCGCGCTCGCGTTGAAGACGGTCGGGAGGCCGGCGTTGCCCGTCCGGACAATCTGATTGATGTACTGCCCGCTGCCGTTGAGGACGCTGGTGTAGCCCGGAATCTGCACGTAGATAGGCGAATAGAAAATCCCGCTGCCGCCACGCAGCACGGTCTTGTTATCCCCCGTCAATTGCCAGGCGAACCCGACACGCGGGGAGAAATAAGTGTGACGCGGGACCGGATTTGGCTCGCCGTCCCAATCAATCCGGCCACCGATGTCGAGCGTCAGGCGTGGGTGAATCTTCCACGTATCCTGCGCAAAGCCCCCGAGGTAATGCCCCGTGCCAACCCAGATTGGATTATTGAATCCTTGCCGGTAGATGAGCGGCAAATTGAGATTGAAGTTTTGCAGCGGATTCAGTTGTGGAACAGCGGCGCCCGCAGCGGCGACAAAGGCGGCGCGATCCGCCGCCGGCACGGCCAGCGTGACCGGGTACAGGGCGCTGGATTGGAATTGGTATTCCCCGGCGAACCAGAGATCGTTCCGGAAATTGTAAGTGACCGGGCGATACGACCCGCCGAACTTGAAGGCGTGGGCGCCCTGGAGCCAGGTCAGAGTGTCTTCGAACTGGTAGCGCTCCTGGCTGACGATATAGGGAGCGCCGAAGGCCCGGCCGAACCCCGCCAGGCCGCTGATGATCACCGACGTACGAGCCGGTTCGGGTGGAGCCGTCACCGCCGAGTTGTTCGGCGAGAATTGCCCCCGCATCTGATTGATCAGGTTGCTCCCGAAATTGTGGATCCAACTGACGACGGTCGAGTAGTCGCGGTAGGTCAAGCTGGCGCCGATGGAAGGGGAGGTGCCGTTGCTGGTACCGATGTCATCGGTAAAATTCCGCGTCAGTGTAAAACGCCCATTGATGGAGTCCCGGCTACCGGCCTGGTAATCCACGCGGGTGCTCCAGGTATTGAGCCGCGCCAGACCATTGGACGTGCCTTCGCTCTCCCGCAGGACTTTGAAGGTCGTCGGATAGGTCGTCGCGTTCGTGGCCAGAGCGCTGCGCAGACTGGCGGAAATCCGCCGCACGTTGGCGTCGGCCGAAGCGTCGAGCTGGGCGAGCAGCGCAGCCTGGGCCGTGCTGGGCAGCAACAGCGAGTTGTTGGTGTAAGTGCGAAAACGGGCGTTGTCGTTTTTTTGGCGTTCGTAGTTGGTGAAGAAGAAGAGCTTGTTTTTGACGACGGGGCCGCCCGCGGTGAAGCCGGGAAAGACTTGCTGCGTGAAGGATTTCTTCCCGGTCGGGTTGAAATCGAAGGGATCGCGCGCCGAAGTCTTTTGCGAGCGGTAGAAGAGATAGCCGCTGCCGTGGAATTGGTTCGTGCCGCTCTTGGTCACGATGTTGACTGCCGTGCCGGCCGTGAAGCCGAACTCCGCCGTGAAAGAGTTGCGGTTGACCTGAAATTCCTGGATCGCTTCGGGGCTGATATCGAAGCGCACATTCCCGGAGCCGTACTCATTCTCGCCGCCGTCAACCGTGATGAGGTTGTTGCGCCCATTGCTGCCGCCGATCGAGAAGCCGGAAGTGTTGAAGCCCGTAATGCGCCCCGCAAGTTGGGCCCGCGGGGCGTTCGAGCTGGACACGCCCGGGAGGGTGTAAACATAGTTCTGGAAGTTGCGGCCGACGTTGGGCAGGTTCTCCACCTGACGGCTCTCGATGGTGTTGGCCTGCTGAGTGCGCTCGATTTCAATCAGCGGCGCCGAGGTCGTCACCACCATCTCGGTCCTGACGCCAGCCACCTCCAGCTTGATATCGAAGGTTGCGGTCTGCCCGACGGTGAGTTGGACGTCTTTGATCAAATACTGAGAGAAGCCTCGCGCCTCGACGGTGATGTCGTGGAGGCCGGGCCGCACCAATCGCACCTGGAACTCGCCGTTCGAATCGGTCGCGCCTGTGCGGATCGCGCCTTGATCGAGATCCCTGACGTTGACAACCGCGTTCGCCACCGCCGCGCCCTGCGGGTCGGTCACTGTTCCCTTGACAGTGGCCGAAGAGACGTCGGCTTGCGCGAACGCCGAAATTGTTATGGCGAGAAAAACACTGAAAGTGAAGAGAAAACGAAGTAGCTGGTGTCGCATATATCATCCTCCTTAGCTGGCTTAACTGGCGGTTGTTTGAATCGTTCCGTTTATTGGATTGTCGCCATCGCGCTCGCATCGCCTGATGAACGAGCCCCAGCTTGCGTGGCGATCTATTTACGATCTGTCTCGGGCGACGCCCGGAAGTTTTCTGATTCAGGAAGACGAATGAAATTTCGCGCCGTGTCGGCGTGACATAATGGACTATAAAAGTAGGTGGACAACCTACCGGTCGGTAGGTGAGTCTACTCTCCTCCCCAAACCATGTCAATAAAAAGCGCAAGAGGGGACGCGTGTGATGTTTTGCGTGACGAAGGATGCAATTTTCGCGATGCGGGCTTTGTGCTAAGCTGCGCGCCGTCCAATCGAATCGCGGCAGCGGATTCAACCATCTCCGGAGGTGTGATCGTGATCGTTCCACTCAATGAATACGATTTTCTCAAACGCGCCCTGGCCGTTTACGGCGATTGCGAGGCGATAGTCTCTGGCGACCTGCGCCTGACCTACAACCAATTCGGCGAACGCGTGAACCGCTGGGCGAATTTGATGCGAAGCCTGGGCGTCGAAAAAGGCGACCGCGTCGCGATCATTTCGCAAAACGATCATCGGATGATGGACGGATTCTTCGGCGCGCCTCTTATTGGCGCGATCTATATGCCGATCAACTTCCGTCTCATCGCCGGCGATTTCGAGTACATCCTCAACCACGCCGAGGCGAAGATATTGATCGTCGAGGATTGGCTGGCGCCGGCGATAGAAGAGATCCGGCCTCGGTTGAAGACCGTTCGGCAATTCATCGTCGCCGCAAATGAGGCGGACATCCCGCCGGGCTGGCAGAGTTACGATGCTCTGCTTGAAGGCGCGACCGCAACCGCGCCTGAGCCTGCGGACGTTGACGAGAACGATGTCGCGACCATCCTTTACACCTCCGGCACGACGGGCAAGCCGAAAGGCGTGATGACCACACATCGCAACATCTACGTCAACGCGATCAATTCGATCATCGAATTCGGCCTGACGCACGACGACGTCTACCTGCATACGCTGGCGCAGTTCCATTGCAACGGTTGGGGGGTGCCCTACGCCGTGACCGGCGTCGGCGCGAAACACGTCATCGTCAAGAAATACGAGCCGGCGAGCTTCTTCGACCTGGTCACGCGCGAGAGGATGTCCTTCGCCTGCATGCCGCCGACGATGATCAACATGGCTTTGAACCACGGCTTGAGTGACGCGCAGCTCGCCGCGCTGCCGCGCAACGGCGTGCGCGTCGGGACCGCGGGCTCGGCCCCGCCGCGCGCGTTGATCGAAGGGATGCAGGAACGCCTGGGGTGGCAAGTGATCCAGGTTTACGGCCTGACCGAGACTTCGCCGTTCCTGACCGTCTCGAAAGTCAAA
>Ga0187894_10006889_pt1 | contig 10927 bp, 11 predicted proteins | sample GBC1701081metaG_FD_136650 | JGI IMG/M metagenome (GOLD analysis project Ga0187894, IMG submission 136650) | White microbial mat communities from a lava cave in the Kipuka Kanohina Cave System on the Island of Hawaii, USA - GBC170108-1 metaG ...
TACGAGATGCACGCGACCATGAGCCGCGCCCTGCGGCTCGAGTACGACGACGTCGACGAGCGCGTGGTCGAGATCGCCGCGCCGCGCTCGGGGTCGATAGACGTGATGCAGATGGTCGACAAGAAGAAGGGCTGAGCGGCTTCGCGAGGCATTCCTCGTGACTCAAAGCGCGCGACCCAGTCCTCAGTCCTCAGTCCTCAGTCCTGATTCTTCCCGGATCAGCTCCGGCAGGTCGACGTCGGGAGACTGGAAGGGCACGGTGAAGTGGAACGTCGTGCCGGCGCCGGAGTTGGCTGTGGGCCAGAGTTTGCCGCCGTGCGCGTCGATGATGGAGCGGCTGATCGACAGCCCCATGCCGAGACCGTCGGTCTTGGTGCTGAAAAAGGCGTCGAAGATCTGCTCGCGGATGTCCTCGGGGATGCCGCCACCGGCGTCCTCGACCGCGATCTCCGCGGCGTCACCGGCGACGCGGGTGCGAACCCAGATCTCGCGGCCGCGGCCGCGCATCGCCTCCATGCCGTTGCGGATGAGATTCAGCAGCACCTGCTGGATCTGCACCGCGTCGACCAGAGCGGGCGGAGTGTCTCGTGCGAGATCCAGGCGGATCACGGCGCGCTCGTCGAGCGCGGCGGCGCTGGCGAACTCCGATACCTCCCGTACGAGCGTGTTGAGATCCACCCATTCGCGCCGGGTGTCGCTGCGGACGAAGTTGCGATAGCGCTGCAACACCTCGCCGGCACGTAGCGCCTGGCGCGCGATCTGCTCGATGGGATGGAGGAGATCCGAGGGTCGCGTCTCGCCGCCGCGCAAGCGGCGCACACAACCGCGCGCGAAGCTGACGATGGCGGCGAGCGGCTGGTTCAGCTCGTGGGCCAAGCCGGCGGCCATTTCGCCGAGCGTGCTGAGGCGCTGCGCATGCGCCAGCTGAATCTCGCGCCGGCGCGCCTCCTCGTCGGCGTGGCGGCGCGCAGTGACGTCGGTGAGCGAGCCAGCCATGCGACAGGGCTTGCCGCCGGCGTCGCGTCGCACGATCCCGCGCGAGACCACCGATCGGTAGGTGCCGTCGCTGTGGCGCAGGCGGTACTCGTTGCTCAGCAGGTCGCCGTCGCCTGCCAGGTGGCGCCGCAGCTGTTCCGTGACGCGCTCGAGATCGTCGGGGTGCAAGAGCGCGCGCCACAGCCCCAAATCGGCGACATCGACGTCGAGGTTCAAGCCGATGATCTCTCGCAGTCGCGGCGAGAGGTAGATCCGATCGGTGGCGAACTCCCAATCCCAGATGCCGTCGTTGGCGCCCGACACCGCGAGGGCAAAGCGCTCTTCGCTGAGGCGCAGCTCATCCTCGGCGCGCTTGCGCTCGGTGATGTCGCGCGCCGCGCCGTAGACGCGCACCACGCGTCGTTCGATCTCGTCCCATTCCGGACGCGAGTAGTTGCGCAGCCAGCGATAGCCGCCGTCCTTGGTGCGGATCCGGAACTCCCCCGCGACCGTCTGGCCACCGAGCAGACGCATGGTGTGATCGACCACCGCGGGAAAATCGTCGCGATGAATGAGCGCGTCGATCCCGCGCAAGCCACGGATTTCTTCGGGCTGAAATCCTGTGATGCGCGAAAAGGCGCCCGCCCACCACTCGAAGACGACCCTGCCGTTCGGCTCGATGCGAAAACGGTAGGCGTAGTCGGAAGCGAGCTCGGAGATCTGCCGGTAGTTCTCCTCGCTCTGGCGCAGGGCGTTGGCGACGCGATGCCGTTCCGCGAGCTCGTCTTGCAAGCGCGCGTTCGCCGCCTGCAGAGCGGCGGTGCGTTCGGCGACGCGTTGCTCGAGCTCTTCCTTGGCGGCGCGGAGCGCGTCGCGAGCGAGGTGCATGCGGTGCACGAAGGCGCAGGCCGCCGCCGAGATGAGGGTGAAGAGGACGACGCGCTCGAAGCCGACGAGATACCCGTGCTCGCCGGCGGACGGGAGGATGTACAAGTACCAGCCGGCCAACGCCGACAGCGCCGTGGTCAGCAAGCCGGGCCACAGGCCGCCGTAGACGGCGCTGAGCAGCACGGCGGCGTAGAAAGTCAGATAGACGCTCGGGACGATGTCCGGCCCGAGGCCTTCCTTCACCGCAACGCCGCCGGCCACGGCGGCGAGGCCGATGACCAAGGAGCGTGTGCGTCGGGAAGGGCTCATATCCGCGGAGTACCTCACGAGACTCCACTCACGGTGTGCTTCATGCGCGTCCCTTCGATTCAGCACTCGCACCGGGAGGCGCCCCTGTCAACGACGAGCGCGCAGGGGTTGCAAGCGCCACACGGAGTCGGGCTAGGTGATGGGCCTGGATGCAGGCGGCGCAACGAAATCTGCTCCTCGTCGGCGGCGGTCACACGCACCTGCACGTCTTGCGCGCGCTCGCCTCGCGACCTGAGCCCAACCTGCGCGTCACCCTCGTATCGCCCTACCCGCTCGCCACCTACACCGGCATGGTGCCCGGGGTTCTCGCCGAGCAGTACAGTCTGCGCCAGGCACAGATCGACCTCCGCGCCCTCACAGCACGCGGGGGAGCCGCGTTCGTCGAGGCGCGCGTCGTCGCCGTCGAGGCGCCGAGCCGGCGGCTTCGCCTGCACGACGACACCTCGATCGAGTACGACCTGGTCTCATTCGACGTCGGCTCCGAGCCCGCGGCCGCCGACCGCATCGCGAGGGATGCTCCGGTAGCGCGGGTCAAACCGATCGAAGTCGCCGCGCGCGACATCGAGGCCGCCCTCGCGAACCCACCGCTGCCGCGAGGACGGCGCGTGGTCGTCGTCGGCGCCGGCGCGGGCGGCTGCGAGATCGCCTTCGCTCTGGCGGTGCGGCTGCGCCGTGAAGGCGGCGGTTCGGTCACGGTTTGCGACCGCGCCGCACTTCCCGCGGAAGCGCGCGGCGAGCGCACTTCGGCGGCGGTCTTGTGCGCCTTCGCACGGCGCGAGATCGAGTTCGTCGGCGAAGTCGCAGTCGTGCGCGCGGAGAGCTTCGGCGTGCGCCTCGCCGATGGTCGCACCCTGCCGGCTGATCTGATCGTCTGGGCCACCGGCGCGGCCGGCCCGGCGTTCCTGCGCGCGTCGGGCCTCGCCGTCGACGAACGCGGCTTCGTGCGCGTCGGCGATGACCTGCGCAGCGCCGACTTCCCGGAGGTCTTCGCCGCCGGCGACTGCGCCGCGCTGGCCTCGTATCCAGAGCTGCCGAAGGCCGGCGTTTACGCGTTGCGCGAGGGGCCGGTGTTGCACGCCAATCTGCGCGCCGCGGCGGGCGGTCGGCGCCTGCGCGCTTACCGGCCGCAGCGCGACTCTCTCGCCCTGCTCAACACCGGTGACGGCCGCGCCATCTTCAGCCGCGGCGGCATCGCTTTCGAGAGCCGCGCCGCCTGGTGGCTCAAGGACTGGATCGACAAGCGCTTCATCCGGCGGACCGCCGGATGAAGCGTGACTGAGGGCCCTCAGTCCTTCTCTTCTTCTTCGCTGGCGTCTGCGCTGGTGGCGCGGCATGCTGGGTGGGTGAGCGAACCGATCGAACCTCCGGCGACGGTGCTGCTACTGCTCGAGGCGCAGCGGGCGATGTTCGAAGCCGCGACCTTGCTGCCGGCGTCGCCACTGCTGCGGCGGGCACCGCGCGGCGACGGACACCCGGTCCTGGTGCTGCCCGGGTTCGGCGCCAGCGACCGGTCGACGGGCGTACTGCGCCGTTATCTCGAGGGTCTCGGTTACGGGGTGCATCCGTGGACCTTCGGCCGCAACCTCGGCCCGCGCGGCGACCTGCCGCAGCGCCTCGGCGCTCGCCTGGCCGAGCTGCAGCAGAAGGGCGAGCGCAAGGTGTCCCTCGTCGGCTGGAGCCTCGGCGGCATCTACGCGCGCGAGATGGCGCGCCGGATGCCGCAATACGTGCGCCAAGTGATCACCCTCGGGAGCCCATTTCGCGGCGGTGGCCGCCCGACGAACGTCGGCCGCATCATCCGCGCCCTCACCGGCGCCAACATGCGCGAGCGCGGACCAGCCTGGATGGCAGACATCGCCAAGCCGCCGCCGGTGCCCTCGACCGCGATCTTCAGCCGCACCGACGGCATCGCTGCCTGGCGCGCCTGCATCGAGATGGAGGCGCCGAACACCGACAACATCGAGGTCATCGGCAGCCACTGCGGCCTCGGCTTCAACCCGGTGGTGCTGTACGCCATCGCCGACCGCTTGGCCCAGGACGAGGACGGCTGGTCGACCTTCGATCGCAGCGGCATACGGCGACTCTTCTACCGTTGATTTTCCGCCCTCCGCGGGCGTAACCAAATTGTCGCGAGCTCGGTTATAGGGTCGTGACGATGGCCCGCCGAACCGACGCCAAGGTCCTCGCCACGCCGACCGACGAACGGCAGCTCGTCGAAGCGGCGCAGCGCGACCCGAGCCGCTTTGCCGAGCTCTACGAGGCCAATTTCGAGCGCGTCTACGCCTACATCGTGCGCCGGGTGTACGACCGCGACGAGGCCGAGGATCTCACCGCCGACGTCTTCTATCAGGCGCTGGCGAACCTGGCGCGCTTCGAGTGGCGCGGCGTTCCGTTCGCCGCCTGGCTGTTCCGCATCGCCGCCAACGCCATCGCCGACCACTCGCAGAGCACGGCGCGCCGGCGGCACATGCCGGCACCCGCAGAGCCCGAACAGACGAGCCTCGAAGAAGCCGAGCACCGCGCCCGCCTCTTTCGACTCGTGAACGATCTCCCCGCCGATCAACGGCGCGTGGTCGCAATGCGCTTTGCCGAACAGAAGTCCATCCGCGAGATCGCCGATGAGATCGAACGCTCCGAAGGCGCCGTGAAGCAGTTGCAGTTCCGCGGCCTGCAGCACCTGCGGGTCCGGCTGGGTGAATCGAATGGCTGAGAAGCGCAAGAGCGATCAACTCGACGACGCGGTGGAGGCGCTGCTGATGGCCGATCGAAACGGTCCGACTCCGCCGGTGAGTCCACAACTGGAAGCGCTGCTACGCATCGCCGGCGATTTGCGCGACCTGCCGAAGGAGGAGTTCCGCAACCGGCTCAAAGCCGACCTGCTGTCGCGCGCAGGCGCCGAGCGCAGCCCGCAGCCCAACTACGGCAAAGTGCTGCTGAGCGAGGAGGACATTGTCGAGCGATTCGACCAGATGGCACACCAGCCCGGTCTCCTGCCCTTCGATCTCGCCACCGGACTGAGCGACCTCCCGGATCGGACGATGCGCTTCTTCGCCTTCATGAACGAGAGCTGCATCGGCGTGTCGCGCGGCTCGGGCATCTCGCACTGGGAGTGGCACAAGACCGACGAGCTGCTCTACTTCCTCGAGGGCGAGGGTGAGGTCGTCACCCTGACCGACGACGGTCCGGTGCGCACCGCTTTCCGCCCGGGTACATTGTTGGTCTGCCCGCGCCAGCTCTGGCACCGCACCGAGCCGCGCTCGCCGATCTCGATGTTCTTCATCACTCCGTCAGCGACGGAGGCGACCGGCGGGGAGCCGCCGGTGCATAAGGGCGAGCGACGTGCGACGCCGCCGATCGCCGCGCACAACCTGCACGACGTGCTCGGCCGCGCGCGCGAGCTGCGCATCAGCGACCGCACGACCGAGGAAGAGGCCAACGCGTCCTTCCACAGTATCACCCGCTTCGACCAGTGCACTCTCGGCCTGACCAAGTTCACCGGGCTGACGCCTTGGGAGCGCCATCCGGGCGGCGACGAGCTCCTCTACGCCGTTGACGGAGTGGTCGAGCTCACCGTTCTCACCGATGACGGTCCGGTGCAGACCAGCATCGGCGCCGGCTCGGTGTTCGTCTGCCCGCGCGGACTGTGGCACCGCCAGCTCGCGCGCGAGAGCGTCACCATCGTCTACGGCACCGCTACGGAAACGACCGAGATCTCGTTCGCCGACGACCCGCGCGCCGGCGCTTGAAATCACCCGAAGGAGAACGCCATGCCAGCCACCGAGCCAAGCCAGAGCGTCGTGATCTACCTCACCGTCAAGGAAGGCGCCCGCGCCATCGAGTTCTACCAAAAGGCGTTCGGCGCCAAGGAGCTGATGCGCCTCGCCGAGCCCAGCGGCCGCGTCGGCCACGCCGAGATCCAGATCGGCAACACCATCGTCATGCTCTCGGACGAGTACCCGGAAATGAAGATCCTAGGACCGCAGAGCCTCGGCGGCGCCAGCGCCGGCTTGCAGTTGGTCGTCGACGACGCCGACGCCGTCTTCGCTCGCGCCCTTGCCGCGGGCGCGACGTCGGTGCAGCCGGTGCAGGATCAGTTCTACGGCTACCGCAGCGGCAAGCTCACCGATCCGTTCGGACACGTTTGGTACGTCGCCACGAACAAGGAGCACCTCACGAACCAGGAGATGAGGCACCGCTACGAAAAGATGATGCAACAATAGCCACCCTCAAAAACCACAGGAGGACGACTGATGAAAGCAAATCTGGGCTACTTCACCATCCCGGTGGCCGACGTGGCGCGCGGCCAGAAATTCTACGGCGGCCTCTTCGACTGGCATTTCGCCGGCGGTGCGGACGATCGCTACGCCCACGTCGACAACACCGATCCGCCCGGCGGCCTGCACAAAGCCGAGCCGTCCGTACCGCAGGTCTGGTTCCGCATCGACGACATCCAGGCGGGCGTGAAGCGTGTGCGCGAGCTCGGCGGCCACGCCGAAGAACCTTCGCAGAGCCCGAGCGGCTGGAGCAGTGCCTGCCGCGACGACCAGGGCAGTCAGTTCAACCTCTGGCAGCCAGCAGCGGGGTACTGACGAGTGTTGAGTTCTGAGTTCTGAGTAGAACTCGACCCTCGACTCCGAAGGAGGCGAAGTTGAAAGCGCACGACATTCAGCGTGAGCTCGCCGGACTGAGCGAGCTGAAGATCACCCCGCAGATGACCGAGGACGACGCGATGCGCTCGATGCGCTTCGTCGCGCCCTTCAACCAGTGCATGCTCGGCGTCGTCCGCTTCTCCGGGCAGACGCCCTGGGAGCGCCATCCGGATGGCGACGAACTGCTGCAGGTGCTGGAAGGTGGTGTCGACGTCACCCTCCTCACCGACGACGGTCCGGTTCACGCGAGCTTGTCCGCCGGCTCCGTCTTTGTCGTTCCGCGCGGCCTCTGGCACCGCCAGCTGGCGCGCGAGAGCACTTCGCTGCTCTTCGCGACGCCGGCAGAGAGGACGGAGAACTCGTGGGCGGAGGACCCTCGACAGCCGACTTGAACCGAAACCGCGCGCCGCGCCGGCCCTACGTCGCGGCCGCGGCGCGCTCGTCGCGCTCGCCGCCGGCGTGCTGCGAATCCGCGACAGCCTGCTGCTCGACATCGTGATGCTCATTCACCCGATCGACGCCGTGCGCACCCGGCAGTTGGGCCATCCGCACTGATTCGTCGTGCGCCGAGCAACTTCGGCACACGCAATCTGCGCTGGAAACCGCGGCGCGATCCACGATAAGCAGCAGGAGAGGTGTACCTTGGCGTTCAATCCCAGACTCACACGGCGAGAGCTGTTGAAGGCCGGCGCCAGCTCGGCAATCCTCGCGTTCGCAGGCTGCGGTGGCAACAGCGGTGGCAGTCCGCCGCCGCCCGACGACGAGATCACCGGCGCCGCGATCTACCCCGGTATCGGCTTCGCGCGCATCGGCAACAGCGCCAACGAGTACTTCCTCGGACCGGAGTTGCCGGGCGTCCCGCCGGTGTCTGCGGGTGGGTTCAAGGACACGAGCGGCGCCATCAAGCGCCAAGCGGCGCGCTTTCGCGTCTACGGCCTCGACGCCGCCGGCCGCGTCGTGCGCGAGCTCACCGCCGACGATGCCGACATCGTCTGGGAAGTTCACCTCGCCAATCGCAAGGCGGCCTGGTACGACTTCGACACCGCGCTCGACATTCCCGAGGCCGAGAACACACCGCGTCGCAACGCCACGATCGCGGGCGCCGAGCGCGAGCGCCTAGTCATCGATCCCGGCGCCCGCGAGATCGCCGGCCGCAACGTGAGCGGCGTCCTCTTCGACGGCGCCCGCTTCATCAATGCCGACCTGGAACCGATCGGTGAGCTGCGCACCGATGCCGCCGGCCGACTACTGGTGCTCGGCGGCAAGGGAAACTCGCAATCGCCGCTCGAGGCGCCGCTGACGACGTTCGCCAACAACGACCTGTGGTGCGACGACACCTCCGACGGCCCGGTCAGAGCCACCGTCCGCCTGAACGGACGCGATCTGCCGGTGAAACCTGCGTGGGTCGTCGTCGCCCCGCCGAACTTCGCTCCCGGTCTGGCTGGGGGTTTCCGCACACTCTACGACGTCGTCTCGCAGACGATGGTCGACGCCGGCCTGCTCTCGCCGCCGGCGACGATTACCTTCCTCGGCCAGATCTTCCCGCTCTTCGACCGACTGGCGCAGTTGCAGTGGGTCAATCAGGGAGTCCTCAACCGTTACGGTTGGAAGTCGCCGGAGGATTTTCTCGATCCCGACTTCGTGCGCGCGCTCGCGGATCCGTCGCCGGACAACGCCGCCTTTCGGCGCTCGTGGTTCGAGCGCTTCCGCAACCCGGACTTCACCACGATCGAGGCGGATACGTTGCCGCCGATCTACGGCGACGCCGTCAACTTCCCCCAGACCAGCCCGCGCGGCTTCAACGCCGTCACCCCGGTTCAGTACCAACAACTGGGGCGCTGGGCCGACGGCGATTTCATCAACGACCTCGACAGCGCACCGGGGCCAACCGAGTTCGAAGATCTCCCGCCCCCTGCCCAAGCGGCCGCCCTCGACCGCGCCGCGCTCGAGGCCTGTCTCGGCGATGCGTTCCATCCCGGCTGTGAGGTGACGTGGCCGATCCGCGTCGCCTCGATGTACGACGGCTTGTTTCGCCTGCGCCACCGCGCTGGGCCCGAGGCTGACTTCGGCGACGTGCTCACGCCGGCCGAAGCGCTCTCCGCCACCGGACCGCTGGTCGCGTCCGGCCCCGGCGATCTCACCCGCTGGATGGCCGTGCCGTGGCAAACGGACACGGCGAGCTGCCGCTTCGCCTATCAGCGCCAACTCGACCCGTATCTGCCGACGTTCTGGCCCGCGCGCGTGCCCAATCACGTTCTCACGCGAGAGAACTACGAGATCGCGATCGACACGGCGCGGCCGCTCGAAGCGAGACAGGACGCCTTCGCCAATCGCTTGCCCTTCTTCCGCGGCATCGACGCCGGGAATGCGGGACCGCTCGAGACCATGGTCGAGAGCTGGTTCAAGCTCGGGCTCGTCAGCGACCGACCCGGTCCGGGCGACGGCGAGTTCCCCGAAGTGATGAAGGTCGAGACCGACTACGACTTCGAGTGATGCGCGTTGCCGTCATCGGAGCCGGGCCCGCCGGTTGCGCCGCCGCGCTCGCACTGCGCCGCCGCGGCCTCGACGTGGTCCTGGTCGGCGACGGCGCCACGGCAGTCGGCGAGCAACTTCCGCCCTCGGCGCGGCCGCTGCTCGAACACCTGCGCCTTTGGCCCCCGCCGGAGCAGCTCGAGTGCGTCGCGGTGCGCTCGGCGTGGGGCGGTCCCGAGCTCAGCGATCAGGACTTCGTCTTCCATCCGTTCGGAAAAGGTTGGCTGCTCGATCGACAGAGCTTCGGGGCTTGGCTGCAGCGGGCTGCGTGCGATGCAGGCGTGGAGCTGATCCAGCCGGCGCACCTCGAAAGCCTGCAGCGCGAGGGGGCGTGGCACCTCCAACTCTCCTGCGGCGAGCTCCGCTGCGATTGGGTGATCGATGCGAGCGGGCGGCGCAACGCGGTGGCGCGCGCGCTCGGAGTGAAGCGGCGCCGCTTCGACCGGCAAGTGGCACTGGTGCGCCGCTTCGCGACCGACGCTGACGATCCGGATGCGACGCTCACTGTCGAGAGCGGCGAGGGCGGCTGGTGGTACACCTGCCGGATCCCGGGGCGGCGACGCGTCGCCGCATGGATCGGCGCGGAGCGCGTCGAGCGCGACGAGTGGCCAGCGCGATTGGCGGCGACGCGCCACGTGCGCGCCCGGCTCGCCGGCTATTGCCCCGATGGGGAAGGAGTCATCCGCGCCGCCGACTCGTCGCTGCTCGAACGGAGCTGGGGCGCGGCGTGGCTCGCCATCGGCGATGCCGCCGTGAGCTACGACCCGCTCGCCTCGCGCGGTCTCGTCAGCGCCCTCGCCAGCGGCATCGAGGCGGCGACTCTGGTCGACGCCGCCGAGACGACGCTCGCCGCACGCCACGCCGACCTCGAAGCGCGCTTCCACGCCTACCTGCGCCAGCGCCAAGCGCACTACGCTTACGCAGGCGGGCGCCACTGAACTGGGTCGAGCAGCGGTCGGCCGGCGAGCAGGCGAGGCAGTAGCACGCTCGCCCAGCGCGAGAGTTTGAGCTCCGCCACTTCGTCGGCGGTGAAGTAGCGGGCCTCGAGCGTCTCCTCGCCGTCGGCGCGCAGTTGTCCGCCGAGCGGCCGGCACTCGAACATCGACATCACATAGTCGACCTCGTCGCCGTTGTCGTAGCGCACGCGGTACTCGGGCCCGCCGAAGACACCCACGAACTTGACCGGCTCGACGTGAATCCCGGTCTCCTCCCACACCTCGCGCACCACAGCATCGCTCGGCCGCTCGTCGGGCTCCACCGCGCCACCCGGCGCGACCCACACGCCGCCGTTCGAGTGCTTCACCAGCAGCAAACGCCTCTCGGTGTCGAAGACCGCCCCGGTCACCGAAGGCACCACGAGCAGATCGTGACCGACCTTCTCCCGCACCCCGCGCATGAAATCCGACATCGGCATAACAGCTCCGCTTCGCGTCGCAATGTTGAATTCCGAATCTTCATCACTCCTCCTTACCACGTGTCGACGCACGGCCGCTTCTTGCCCGAGCGCGGCAGCGGTGGCGGCGACGCTTGCAACAGCGAGAGGATCCAGGCGCGCGACTCGCCCGGGTCGATCA
>Ga0187894_10006890_pt1 | contig 10927 bp, 11 predicted proteins | sample GBC1701081metaG_FD_136650 | JGI IMG/M metagenome (GOLD analysis project Ga0187894, IMG submission 136650) | White microbial mat communities from a lava cave in the Kipuka Kanohina Cave System on the Island of Hawaii, USA - GBC170108-1 metaG ...
CGATCCCGGCGCGGATTTCCTCGCGCTCGGGCAGGGTCAGCGGTGCTGCTGGCATGCTGGCGGCCTCCACCGGTCGGGGTCTGTGTCGACAGCGGCAGCCTTGCCGCCATCACGCTCCGACCGATGGACCTCAGCTACGTCGTGTAGCCGTCACCCCTTGAACCCGCCGCCAATACCCCGACCTCCGGGAAGAAGATGGCTTGACCCGCGGCGATCATGACAGCTAAGGCCGCCAGGTAGAACACCCATGTGCCCAGCCGGTAGAATTGGTCCTGCATGTCCTTGGCCAGGGCGTCGGCCCGGACGTAGTACGGCAGCATCCAATCGGCCAGAGCGCCCAGCTCAGGGTCGTCCTGTTCAGCTTCGGTGGAGACCAGGTACTTGCGTTCGTCTTCTAGCGCCTCCGCGACCCGGGGCCCGGGCAGAACCGCCCGGTTGTACGCGATGAGCTCGCGCAATGCGCCGGGGTCGAGATACTGGGCCTGCCCGGTGGCGGGGGTAACCAAGACCATGGGGAGCTGCTGCTGGAGCGCGACCTCGACGATATCGGCAGTACCTCCCCTGCCCCGAGATGGCTGCCCGTCCCAGAGGGCGATGAGCACGTCGACTTGGCGCAGCATCGCCCTTCCGGCATCGAAGTAAGCCTCTGGGCGCGGAACGTCGGAGACAACAGTCTGGACGGTTGCTAGGGCAAGGAGACGTCGGAACTCGTGTCGCGACTGCACTGACTCGAAGTCCTTCTCGTACTCCTCGGGGGCCATCGGCAAGGGGACCTCCAGTTCCCCCCCCGCCTTTTCGAGAACCACCGAGGCCACCAGCCGGTCCGCCCCTTCGGCCAGTGACGAAACGACCGTGAACGCTGCTGGCGTCGACCCTTCCAGCACCTGCTGGCGAGCTAGTTCCAACGCCCTCTCGATTCCGGTGACGAGGGCGCTCCCGTCGCTAAGGTGCCGGTGGCCGGCGACCCCGATCCTCACCCGGACTGCTGGCCGGCCCTCATCGCCCGAAATGGCGTCGACTTCGCTCTTCGACATCATCCTCCTAGCCTGCCCTATTCCATCTTTCGCGCTGGCACAGTACCCTTTTCCGAAGCAGACCGGAGGGGGTCCGACGATGACTATCCACGTATTCGTGGCCTATCGCCGGAGCGACGCCCAGACGTACAGTTCCAGACCGAGTTGCCCGAGGTTCGCAATACCGCGCGCTATTTGGTGGTCACTACACTAGGAGCGAAGGCCGGAGCGAAGCGCGCTCTGTCGGACTTCTTGTGCGGCGCTGTGCGGCTGCAGCTCCCACAGCTTCTCGACCGCTTCGCGAAGGGCGCGGTTGTCGCCGGCGCGGATCGCCTGCTCGCCCTTGTCCACCCAAACCTGGGCCGCATTCGGGTTGCTGAATGCGTTCTCTGTCCTGTCCATACCCTCGAAAACCTCGCGCCAGAACCAGTCTTGTTTCGACAGGATTCGAAACTTCAGAGCATCGAGCGCCTGGATACATCGCCGAACGCCTCGCTCGTCGAGCTTGGCCGCCGCTTCCTCGAAGTCCTTGCGCTGCATGTCGAACTCATATCGGTCGACGGCGTCGCCGTATTGGGCGGCGAGTTGGGCGGCTTCGTCGAGCGTGGCGCGGGCTTGGAGGGCCCGGCCCGCCAACAACCGATCCATGCCGATGCGATGCTCGAGAGTGGCTATCTGTGTACGGAGGTCGCGGCCCGAGGCGACCAGCCGGCGAACTCGGTCCGGATCAGACAGGCCCGACTGCTGCTCGGCGGTGATGACGTCGATGTCGAGGTCCTCGAGCTGGCGGCGGAGCGGCTGCAGCGTGGCCTCGAGATCCGGATTCGGCTCGTGGTTGAGGTGCTCCTGAAGGACGGCGAGCCGGTCGGTGAACCGCTGGATGTCTCGCGTGAGCTTCGCGGCAGCGCCGCTCTCGTCCTGTTGCTCCCGTTGGGCCAGGTAGACGCCCTCGGTGAAATGTTGGTTGAGGTGCGGCACCATGATCTCGATCGTGATCAGCCGCGACGTATCGATCCGGATCACCAACTCGATCGCGGAGTCCTCGGGGATGGGCCGGTGGATCATCGATGACGCGATCTGGGCGTTACCCACCCAGGTGTTTCCCTCAGGCTCGCTCAGCTCCTCGCCCTCCCAGAGCTTCACGGTGAGCGCGGTGCCCTCGTCGGCTGGGCGCAGCGTATGGTCCGCCCGGTAGTGGATCCGCTTTTCGGCGGGCAGTAGCGTGTTGCGGGGGAAGATGGGATCGAGTTCGGCCCGACCGGTGGGCCGCACCACCTCGATGGAGATGGTGTGCGGCAAGGGGGGCGCGGAGAACTCCAAGCCGTGCCGGATCGTGAACTCGTTGGGCTCGATCTGCAGCGTGCGCCCCTCGCCCTCGCGCACATAGAGAAAGAACGGGCAAATCTTGCCCTCTTGCAGGGTGACGTCGAACTCGAAGTAGTTGTCGACGGCCGGAAACCACCCGCTGGTCCAGTAGCCAGCCCGTGAATCGATTCGTACCTCCAGCGAGGGGCGGGGCGGCCCGCCGATCTTGCCCGCGACGGGCGTCGCGGTCGATGCGCTCACCGGCTCGTACGCCAGCTGCACCTTGATGGTCCCCTCAGCGACGGCGGGCGAGACGCCCTTGCGCTCGACGGTTTGGGCGAACAGCGCGGCGCCGCGTGCAACGACGGTCATGGGGTCGAGAGAGTGGTCGATCGGCGCGTCCAGATGCTCGACCAGAGCCGCGCGCAGGTAGGGCGCCTGCGTCGGTCCGCCGACAAGGAGGATCTTGGTGAGGTCGCGGCCCTCGACGCGAGCGCCGGCCAAGGCCTCGTCGGCCAGCTGGAGCGTACGGCGGACGATCGGCTCGTAGATCGCCTCGATCTCGGTGCGCGTAATCGTCACCTCGAACTCGATGTCGGCGCCGTCGGCGCCGGTGAGATCGAAGAGACTGACGGTGGTCTGCTGGGCCGAGCTCAACTCGATCTTCGCCTCCTCGGCCTTGGCGCTGAGCCGCCGGATGAGGAGTTCGAACCGCTCGTCCCCCGGCTCGGGGAGTGAGTATTCGGCTCGCAGCGGCGCCAGCAGGCACATCTCGGCGATCTTTCGGTCGACGTCCTTTCCACCGAGAAGGTTGTCTCCCCGGTGTTCGAGCACGGTGAGGCGGCCGTCGCGCGTCGAGGTGACGGCGACGTCGAATGTTCCGCCGCCGAGGTCGTAGACGAGCCACTTCTGCTCTCGGGCATCGGGACTCACCCCGTAGGCGACGGCGGCCGCGATGGGCTCCTGGAGCAGGGCGGAATCGGAGATCCTGGCCAAAGCGGCCGCCCGCGCCGTGGCGTCGCACTGCAGCGCCCCAAACGCCGCGGGCACGGTGATGACCGCCGCCTCGAGCGGCGTACCCGTGGCTCGCAAGACATCTTCACCGAGCGCCTTGAGCACCTCGGCGGACAGCTCCTCGGGTGACATCCCGCGCCCCGATGCCGGGAACGTTTTCACCTCCATCTGACCCATCCATCGCTTGAACTCCGAAGCCACATTGCCGGGGTCATCTACGAGCGCGTTGTAGGCACGCTTGCCCACGATGATCCGCCCGTTCTTGAGGACGCGGACGACCGACGGCGTGATGTTCATCAGGTCGTTGTTCTGGAAGACATGCAGCGTGTCCCCCTCATATCGGGCGACACAGGAGTTGGTGGTGCCGAGGTCGATCCCGAACTCCATGTATGCGGTCATCGGAGGGAGCTCCTTCCTATTGGGTGTCTTCGAGCGACCGAGTCACAACCTGGCCGTGACGAATGACGCCGTCTTGCCAGAGGCAGATCGGCGAGACCATCTCGTTTACGATGGACGTGCCCGGCGCCAGGGTCGGGTCCCGCTCGGTGCCGAGAACCTCGACGGCGAGACCGGGCTCATAAGGGTGACCGGTGAGGTCGACCGTCTCGATGGCGAAGTCTTCCAAGAAGTCGCGCAGCCGTCGCACGACGTAACGGGCCGCCGCGGTCGACACCGACGCCTCGCTCTCGGTCTTGGTCGCCCAGCGGTCCAGACGCCAAACCTCGACCGCAACATCGACGAGCTTCGTCAGCGCGACGACGACTTCCGCGTCGGGGTCAGCCTGGTGCATCCAGGGCCTCTGTGGCCCGGCGGCCCGCTATTGGCAACCCACTCAAAGCAGGAACAGGAGCAACACGAGGATGCCCAGGTGGACCCATTGGGGGATGCCCAATCGGACGCGAACATGAAAACCCCAGGAGTTGCCATTACCTCGAGTGACCAGGTAGCGCGAGAGCGGTATCAGCGGGATCATCAAGACGACGAAGTAGACGGTGCCGTAGTACCAGTCCGTCTTGCCCGGGTACCTGCCGCCCCACGTGTAGATGTTCGTGCCAGTACCAAAGCGGCCCACACGAAGCTTGGGTGCCTTGGTGATCGGTCGCACCTTGTCGCGCTGAGACTGAGCACTCGCCGCGTTCGCACCGCGTTGCGTGGCGATACGGCCGAAGGAGGGCGTGCCCGCAGCTTGCGCCTCAGCGCGCTTGTACAGCTTGTCGGCCTTCACGAAGTCGCTCGCCCATGTCCAGTCGCTGGCGAGTCCGGCCATCAACTCTCCCACTGCCCCTCGGGCGCGGAGCGAGAACACCGATGTCGGCCCGGCCAGGCGTTCGAGCGCAGCGAGACGCGCCACCACCTCGGTTTCGAGTCTTGCCGTCGCACGCTGGCAGATCGGCCGGTTGGCTTTCGAGACGTCCTCGGCAGAATCCCGTACGACGGCACAACCGTCCCGCACCTCGCGCACCAGCGCAGTCAGCGACTCCTCGAGTGGCCCGAGGATCTCAGTCTCGAGCACCGAAGCGAGCTCGTCGCCGAGGCCGAGCGAGCGGAGCAGGCCCAGGACCCGCTGGACCAGAGCGGCGTCGTTGCCGCTGAGGCCGGTCTTGGCCGCCGCGACGAGAGGGAGCAGAGCAAGGCGAACGGCGTTCCTGCGGAGCCGCCCGATGTCACTCGCGTCGGCAGCCGGCTCGTAGCCCCCCGATCGCTCGGCTTCCAACACCGAGCTCCAGTAGCTGTCGTCGTCGACTGCCCCTCGCCAGCTCGCGATGGCATCCTTCCAGGGTGCCGCGTCGGCGACGGTGGGGTGTGTCGCCGCCACCCGCAGCAGGCCGAACAAGGACTGGTCGTGCTGGCTGGCGGGGCCCGTTCCGTTCGCGCTCGGGAGCGGCAATGTGGGATCGAGCGCGGCCAGCCCGGCCGCTTCCGAGCCAAACCAGAAGAGCCGCTCGATCAGCCTCTGCTCCACGTTGCCGAGACGGCCGAGTGCCTCTTGCACCGTGGCCTCGGTGCGCTCGACGGCCCCGAGCCAGGCGAGGTCCCACGTCGTGGCGCGGGCCACATCCAGCTTGAGGGACCTGCGGACGGCACTGGCCGCGCCGATCACGTCGGCCCGTGCTTCGCTCGTGTTGACACCGATGATCCGGTAGGCGTTCTTAGTGACCGCAGGGAAGTCGAGCGGCTTCGGCGGCGGTGCGGGCTTCGGTGCCTGCGCCCCAGCGGCGTTGGCGTTCGTCGACAGTGACTCCTCCAGCAAGCCAGCCCCCTTACGGCAGCCCCCACACGTACACAGCACCATTGGCTCCTCCGGAGACGGCGTGCCGTCCGTCGGCGGAGATGGCCAAGGTTACAACGGGCGCTCCGTGCTCGCTGAAGCGCCGCAGCTCCTCTCCCGAGCTCAGGTCCCACAGCCGCATGGTCGTGTCGTTTCCGCCGGAGAGGACTCTGCGGAGGTCGGCCGACATCAGGGCGCGCCGCACGGATCCCTGGTGGCCCTCGAACCGGCGCACCTCGGCGCCGGTCGACAACTCCCAGAGTTGGATGGCGCCGTCGATGTCGGCCGTCAGCGCCAGCTCGCCGTCGGCGGAGACGTCGACGCTGTTGATCGGGTTGGTCGGCCGCTCCAGGCGGGCGCGCTGCTGCCAGTGCTCGAGGTCCCACACCCGCAGACCCTGATCGGTGCCGCCGGAGACTGCGAGCTTCCCGTCGGCGGAGATGGCCACACTGCGCGGCTGACCATCGTGGCCGGTCATGCGGCGGACCTCGTAGAGCTCGTCGAGGTCCCACACTCGGAGCGATCGGTCGGCGCCGGTGGAAACCAGCCGCCGAGAGTCCGCCGTGAGCGCGATGGCTGTCACGGCGCCCTCGTGTCCGCTCAGCCGGCGGACCTCGCGGCCTGATGCGACGCTCCAAAGCCTGATCGACCCGTCGAAGCCGCACGAGACCACCTGAGAGCCGTCGGTCCTGAGGGCGACACCAGACACGATCCCTGGACGTGAAAGGGAGCCGGTGTGGCCGCTCAGCCGACAGAGCTGGCGCCCACTGTTGAGGTCCCATACCCGCACCGACTTGTCCCAGCTCCCCGACGCCGCCAGACCCTTGGGACCCAGCAGGGCGACGCATTCCACTGCGTCGCTGTGACCCAACAGGGAGCGTGTCAGACCCGTCGTGCGCAGTGCGTCGTCGAGTTCTCGGGCGGTCTCGCCTTTGGCGGGCGGCGCCTCGGCGCGCTCTGGCGGTCGCTTCGCTAGGTGGTTGTGGACGGCGGCCAGCACCGAGTTGACCAAGTCCTCAGGGCGGCGGAAGAACTTGACCAAATGTCGGCTCGAGGCGTCGGCCCGCAAGGCGGCAATCCGTTCTCCCGCGGGGCCACGGTCGACGAGGGCGGGTGGCCAGGGCTCCTCGGCGTCGAGCAGAAAGATGAGGCAGGGCTTGCCGCCGCTCTGCGCCCGGCGGTACTCGAGCTCGGTGATCGACTTGGCGGAGGGGTTGCCCTCCGCGGGAACGAATCCGTATTTCCATGCAAACAGGCCGATGTAGAAGTCGACCCCGTCGACGTCCTCCAAGCATCGCTGAAGTGGACGACTGTCGTCCGCGCTGTAGTCCTCCATGCCGACGACCCTGACATCAATCTGACGGAGGGCGTCAATCACCGCTCGCCGGTACTCCTTGAGATCGATGTAGGTCGACGACAAATAGACGGCCGAACCGGCTCGGTCTCGTCTCCCGTCGTCCATCGGAGGCAGGGTATCTGGGCGGCGCGGCGAACCGCTGATGGACGCTCGTGGAACAGGCGATCGATGCAGAGGACGAAGCCGCGTCGCCGTTCGTGTGGGTCGTGAGGGACCTGAGGCGCGTGTGTCGCTCGAGCACAAGGCGCTGCGGTCGCGTTGGATGCCCCATGCCAAGGACCAGGTCCGTCGTCTCACCGAGGAGGTCGCCGCGCCAGCGCCTGGCCCGACAGCTGGGCGCCGAGGCCGACGTCGCCCGCGGGCTGGCGCTGGCCCCGGCGCTGGAGGAACTGGAGCACCGCGCCGGCGAGCTGGAGGCCGAAAACACCGACAGCGGGCGCAGGTCGGCCGCCTCGAAGCCCACGGCCGTGAGCTGGCCGACACCCTGGCGGCGGCTCGGGCGATGAACCGGGAGCTGATGAACGAGCTGAACCGCCATCCACGCCGGGACCGGGGTTCAACAGCGACGGCGAGCGAGAGTTGGACCGGGCTGTGTCACCTACGTCCATCACGCTGGACATGCCGCCCTGTTCAGCGCCGAGGTCGACGGCTCGGTGTCCTGGCACCCCGACTCGGCCTCGCGGTCGTTCACCCGCCTCTGCCGACAGGCCGGTGCAGACAAGCGTGGCGACCCGGCTCCTGTCATCGGGGGTCGACGTCCGCGCGGTCGCCGGCCGCCTCGGCCACCACAACGCCGCCACCACCCGCGACGTGTACTCGCACTTCCTCGCCGAGGCCAACCGGGATGAGGCGGACGTGTTGGGTCGCCTGTTCGACCACGCCGTCGAGCGGGACGCCGCCGAGAAGGCCGACGCCTGATCGTGGAACCGATCGTCCTGCGTGACGAGGACCCGGAGGACGTCGTCGTCGTGGGGGCGGCGCCCATGGAATCGGCCTACCTGCGCCGCACGGCACTCGACGCCTACGACGAGGTCGGGCTGTACACGGTGTCGGTCCTCTTGGCGCTCGACGATTGGGTGGATGCACTCTGCGCCCGGAAGCCGTACCTGTTGCGCTACGGAAGGTGTGGCTCTCGACGGTCGGCGCCCTCCGCGCCGCCGGCTTCGCCGTCGTCGCCACCCTGGCCCGCACGCACCACGACGTCGCACTGCCCGGCGTCACCGCTCCTACCCTCAGCAGGCTGGAAAGGCTGCTTCGAGCCTCGAGTCCCGAATCCGGCGCGCTGGCCATCTCGACCGGGCCGTTGAATCGACCTCGTGACGTGGGACTTGTGGGTCGACTACCACCCGACGCACGGGAACGCCCTCACGCACACGAACGTCCGCAACGCTGAGCCCGGCGTCGAGTTGAAGCAGGGCGAGCACGTTGTCGTGGGGAACGAGGAAGCCGACCCGGCGGTGGCCGAGGTCGTGGCCGTCAAGCCGACCGGCGTCGTGCTCGTCAAGGTGCTGCCGAGCCAGGCCGAGGATCACCTCGACCTCGTGCGACGGACCGGCGTGACAGCCAGCTGAGGACCCCTTTCGTACGCGCGCAGAGCCCGCTGGGTTGCCCTGGGCGGCCGCTACCGAGCGGGCATGTGTAGCGAGCGCCTACGAGCTGGTGGCCCGGGGCGAGGTGCCGGGCATCCGCCTCGGTCGGCGCATCGTGGTGCCGCGCCGGGCTCGCCGTCACCCGTCCAACTATGATTCTCTGTAGTTGTTCGTTCGGGCACCCGTGCCGCGTCTTGGAGGTTTCGCTTATGAGAGCCATTCGCTTGGGCGTCGGCGCCTGTCTTGCCAGCCTCGTGCTCGTGCTCGCCAGTTCGGCGTGGGCGTGCGTCCCGGGTGGCGGCGACGGTGACAAGGCGCCGTCGGATGCGGCCCGCGTCTCCTCCTCCTCATTCGAACCTACCGGGCCCGGGTCACGCCCCCCGGCCGCGGGGACGGAGAGATCGCAGGCCCCCAAGGCTCTGGCCGCCCTGGCCGGCGGCGGCGCGGTCCTCGGGCTGGCCGGCGTGTTCGTGGTTCGCCGAGGCCGGCGATCACCGCTCGCCCCCACCCTGGCTGAATAGCCGGGCCGGGCCTGCGTTCAGCTATCGGCCGGCGACGGTTCCGCCGTTGGCGTAGTGAAGCTGCCAGCGCCGGCCGGCGTCGGTGGATCGGACGATTCCCCCGTCGACCACCGACGCATACAGCTCGTCGCCGGTGGCGAGGAACGACTCGGGCTCGCCATCGAGCCCGGTTCGCTCGGTCCATGTGGTCCCGGCGTCGCGGCTCAGGTACACCTCGCCGGTGAGGCTGGCACCCCAGAGGACTGCCGGCGACGGCCATTCGACGAACGCCAGTTCAGGACCGGGGCGGAGGAGGAAGGACCGCCCGCCGTCCTCACTGGCGAGCAGCATCCCTCCATCACTGGCGAGGACGACCTCGGGACGCGTTGGGCTCACCGCCAGATCGAGCGCAAAGAGCTGGGCCCTCGGCTCCCAGTTCAGGCGATCGCCACTCACCAGCAGCCGACCGCCGGTGCTGTCGAGTCCGTAGACCAGGCCGTGCTGGGAGGCAAGGGAGTGAAAGTCTGCGACGCCCAACAGTGAAAGCGGCTGCCAGCTTTGCCCGGCGTCGATGCTCTGGATCAGACCGAGAAGCGGACGCCCACCCTCGGGAACGAGCTGGGTTTCGGTCAGGTCCGGATGGCCGCTGCCCAAGAACCGGTCTGGTCCGGTGACCGTGAACGCCATGGTGTCCTGGTAGCGGTCGCCAACCCGGACCGCCTGGCCTCCTCGAGGTAGGCGGAACAGCCCGGTGTGAGTCGCGGCCATCAGTTCGCCATTGGCCGGGTTGAGCGCCAGGCCGTGTACGTGGACCACACCGGGATCGGCGTCGGTGGTGATGCTGGTCGGGCGATCCGGGTCGTCTCGCAGCGCGGAGACGGCCAGGCCGATGGCCAGGATGGCGGCCAACAGCATGGCGGGTTGCCGGTAGCGGGGAACCCGATTGACCACAGACCGGTTCACCGGGCCTGCTCGCCGCCCGAGAGCCCACCGGAGATCGCCGGCCCGGACGAGGCTGGTCGTGAGCGGTACCAGTTCAGGGCCCAGGCTCCGGCGCCGGCGAGGAGGACGGCGAGGGCCACCGCGAACGACTCCAGCTGTTGGCGGGTCGGCCCGGCGCTAAGACGGGGAAGCCAGAACGCGGCCACTGATCGAACGAGGGCCAGGCCTCCGACCGCCAGGAGCGCCGACCGCCGCGGATGATCGGATGCGACATGCATGACGGCGGCGCCCAGGCCGGCGACGACCAGGGCCACGGTGACCCCCACGGGGAACTGGGTTTCGGGAAGTCCGAGGGGCCGAAGGCCTACGGCGGCCGGCGGCCCGAAGCAGCCGTCCCGCACGAGGCAGGTCACCTCGTAGGTGGCGTAGCCCCACAGACCGTAGGGAGCGAGATCCGCCATGCGGGAGAACAGAAGCGACCGTGACCCACGGTGTCGAAGCGACCAGCCTGCGGCCAGCACCGCGCCCGCCACCCCCGCCCAGAAGTGCATGCCGCTCCGGATGATCAGCAGATCCTTGATCGTCCCGAGAGCACCAGGATCGTCCAGGGCGACCGCGGCCAGCCGAGCTGTCACGACTCCGACCACGAGCGGCGGGAAGGCGACGTCCCAGAAGTCGCGCCTGGGCAGGGTGATGGGTGGCGCCCATCGGACCGCGGCGGTGACCACGAGGGCGACGGCCGCAAGGCTGAGGAGCAGGCCGCGGTCGATCATCCCCGGCTCGCCGACCGGACCTGCGCCGCCAGCGTCTGTTCTGAGATTCCACCGACGAGGCTGGACTGCAGCGCACCGGCTCGGTCGAAGACGTAGGTCGTCGGGAAGCCTCGCAACTGGAGGCGCTGACGGATGGCGCCGGACCCGTCGAAGACGTTGGGATAG